>Ga0182015_10008152_pt1 | contig 10044 bp, 5 predicted proteins | sample 712P3MmetaG_FD_120478 | JGI IMG/M metagenome (GOLD analysis project Ga0182015, IMG submission 120478) | Permafrost microbial communities from Stordalen Mire, Sweden - 712P3M metaG | ecosystem: Environmental > Terrestrial > Soil > Wetlands > Permafrost | place: Sweden: Stordalen | collected... | reverse complement strand
GGCCTCCGGCCAGCCTCGACTACAGCCTCATTGGAGCCAACTCCACATTGGCCGTCGAAAGGGGGCTTGCGGAAGCAGAGTGGTATCAATGCTCCATCCCCCGTGAAACCCTGCGCGGCTTGCTGCAACGGCGCGACGGACCCGCCATCCGCGATACGGTTCTGTGGTTTGTTCTCATCTTCGGCAGCGGTTTTCTGACCTGGGTCCTGTGGGGCAAATGGTGGGCCATCATCCCATACCTGGTTTATAGCGTCCTTTACGCGTCGACTTCCGATTCCCGCTGGCACGAGACGGGCCACGGTACCGCCTTCAAGACCGATTGGATGAACAACCTTCTCTACGAGATTGCCTCGTTCATGATCATGCGTGAGTCGACCGTCTGGCGCTGGAGCCACACGCGCCATCACAGCGACACCATCATTGTCGGTCGCGACCCTGAGATCGCCGTGCCCCGCCCTCCGGATGTGCGGGCTCTGGTCATGTCGTGCTTCAATCTGGCCGGGTACCCAAAATACTTTCGCCACATCGTTCAACATTCCTTCGGCCGCATGACTGCAGAAGAGAAGACCTATGTTCCCCAGTCGGAGTTCCCCAAGGTTTATCGCAAGGCACGGATTTATGTGGCCATCTATGTCGTGGTGATCGGGCTTTCGATCAAGAGCGGCAGCGTTCTTCCATCGTTGCTGGTCGGCCTGACCAATCTTTTCGGTTCCTGGCTGGTCGTGACCTACGGTCTCACCCAGCATGCAGGCCTGGCTGAAAATGTTCTCGACCACCGCCTCAACTGCCGGACGGTTTACATGTGCTGGCTTCACCGCTACCTGTACTGGAATATGAACTACCACGTCGAGCACCACATGTTCCCCTTGGTGCCTTATCACGCACTGCCCAGATTGCATGCGGTGATCAAAGACGACTGTGCTACGCCTTATCCGAGCCTTTTTTCCGCCTGGCGGGAGATCGTTCCGACAATACGCAGGCAGGTGAGGGACCCCGGCTTCCACGTCAAACGCCAGCTCCCTGAAAGACGGTCGCGGTCGAACGAAAACCCCCATGCCTCCCACGACGGGCCGGATGCGGAAGGCTGGATTGAGGCCTGTGCCACGGCAGATCTGGGGACCGCGGACGTGATCCGTTTTGACCACGGCAGGAAGACCTACGCTCTCTATCGCAACGCAGATGGCCGGCTTTTCGCTACCGATGGCTTGTGTACTCACGGCAACGTTCATCTTGCCAACGGCCTGGTGAAGGGAAATCTCATCGAGTGCTCAAAGCACAATGGGCGTTTCAATCTTATCGATGGATCGCCTGCGCGTACGCCGGTCTGCCGTGGCCTGGCCACCTATCCGATCGAGGAGCGGAAAGGCCGCATCTTTGTCAACGTCAGCCGTGCCGGCGGCGCGGGGGCTCGGCCGCAAAAAACGTATCAGTTACGAGTCGTCAGTAATCTCAACGTCGCGACCTTCATCAAAGAGCTTGTTCTGGAACCCATAGACGCGGCCGAACATATCAGTTTCACCCCCGGCGACTACCTGCAGCTCAACATTCCCGCGTACGAAGAGATTTGTTTTCGCGACTTCGACATCCCCGAGCCTTTCGCCACTGTATGGGCGCAGCAGCACGTCTTCGATCTGGTAGCGCGCAATCCCCAGGCTGGCCGCCGCAACAACTACTCCCTCGCCGGCAACCAGCAGACCGAGCGCGCGCTGCGCTTCAACGTTCGTATTGCGATGCCGCCTCCTGGCCAGAACTGTGCTCCAGGCGTCGGTTCCAGTTATGTCTTCAACCTCAGACCGGGTGATCGTGTATCGGCGGTCGGTTCCTTTGGCGATTTCCACATAAAGCCAACGCAGCGGGAGATGGTTTACATCGGCGGCGGCGCCGGCATGGCTCCGCTTCGCGCGCATCTCTCCCACCTGCTCGAAACCGGGCAGTCTCCGCGCAAGATCAGCTTCTGGTACGGCGCGCGTTCCCGGCAGGAAGTGTTTTACGAGGAGTACTTTGAACATCTCGCCCAAAAACACCTTAACTTCAGTTTCGGGGTCGCGCTTTCTTCGCCTCTGCCCGAAGACGAATGGACAGGCCCTGTCGGTTTTATCCATGAGGTCGTGCTGCGGGATTATCTAAGCCGGCATAGCAATCCAGGAAGTGTCGAGTACTACCTGTGCGGTCCACCCTTGATGATCAAGGCTTGCCTCAAAATGCTGGCCGACCTGAGCGTACCGGCCGGCAATATCTCCTACGACGAGTTCTGAAAAACAGCATCGAATTTGCGATTCCCTGCATGACCCGAAAAATAGTCTTCGGAAGATTCCTATCTTGTGATATATCTTAAAACATGTTTAACGACTATAACTCACATAATGATTCAGACCCTTTCAACAGCCCACACCCCTTACACCGCTGGATGGGGCGCCATCATGGCGGCCACGGTTCCGGTCATTTCGCCGGCGGTTTTACCGGCGGCTTCGGCCGCGGCGGGGCAGGCTTTCGTTCCGGCCGCAAATTCGCCGCCGCTGATCTGCAACTCGTCATCCTGGCTTTGCTCGCTGAAAAGCCCCGGCATGGCTACGAACTCATCAAGGCTCTGGAGGAGCGTTCCGGAGGCTTTTACATTCCCAGCCCGGGCATGATCTATCCCGCGCTGACCTACCTCGAAGAGATCGGCTACTCCACCGTCGAGGCGGAAGGCACGAGGAAGCTTTATCAAATTACCGAATTGGGACGGAATCACCTCGAGGAGAATCGGAGCAGCGCCGACACCATGCTGACCGAGCTCGAGCGCATCGGTTCCAAGATGGAGAATCTCCGCCGGGTCTTCAACGGAGATGAACCTCGCGACGACGACTTCGATGAGCGTGGATCCCGCGAGGTGTTCCAGGCCCGTCGTGCACTGAAGGCGGCCCTCCATGAAAAACATCACTGCACGCCGGAGGAGTCGAGGCGCATCGCCGAGATTCTCAAGCGCGCTACCGCCGAGATCACAGGCAACGTGTGAACCCAGCGTTGCAGCTATGAAGGAGATTTCTATGCCAGAAATTAGCGGTCCAATCCTCGATCCGCAAGTGAATGCCGTGATTGAGCGTCTCGAAAAGACCCGCCGGCGCCCTGTCGACGGCGGCCCACGGACCAATCGCGACAGTGACCACGATCCGCATGTCTATGCCGATTACGGCTTCTCGATCCATCCGGACCAGGGGCAGCTCATTTATCTCTTGTGCCGCGCGCAGCGCGCTACGAGGGTTGCTGAGTTCGCGACTTCTGTCGGTATGTCTGCACTATATTTTGCAGCAGCCGTACGTGACAACGGCGGGGGAACCGTAATTGGTTCCGAGTTGGTGCCTCAGAAGGTCGCAACGGCCAGGCGCAACCTGATGGCCGCCGGCTTGGCGGACCTGGTAGATATTCGTCAAGGGGACGCCAGGGAGACATTGCGTGAACTCGGCGGCCCAGTCGACTTCATGCTTGTCGATGGTTGGCCGGGCGGCGAAGGTCCGTCTCTGGCAAGACAGGTCATGGAGATTGTGGCGCCGCAGATTCGCATCGGCGGCCTGGTCATGAACGACAACGGCGAAGAAGACTATCTTGCCTGGGTGCGTGATCCGGCAAATGGCTTTCGCTCGATGACCCTGCCGATCAAGGGCGGAACCGAGCTCTCAGTGAAGGTCAACTAAGCTGGGTATCGCCACGTGGAGCAACTAGAGGACGACGGCGGCGGTCACCGGCGTGTGCGCTCGCGCCAGGAATTCCCATGTGGCCGCCCCAGCCAGAGCCAGAACGCTCCCGCACAACAATAAGGTGTCTGCCAGGTAATTGAGGCCATCCCCTATGTTCGCAGGGATGGTAACAACGATAGGAACATAAACGCCGAATACCAGCAGTAGAATCATCAGGCCGAGCCAGGTAGCTGCCAGACGTGCTTCCTTGTTGATGATCAGACAGAGGCCCGCAACCATGAAGACTGCACCGGCAAGAAAAGCCCAGAGCAGATGCGCCGGCAGCCAAAGAGGCGTCAACTTCGCCAGGGGAACTCCGGGTGCGAGCTCAGGATGCAGGAATTGTTGGACTCCCAGGAACGTGATCGGCACGGCTATGAACAGTCGCCCGATGGTTACCAATCTTTGTCTGGCCTGCGGGCTCCACGCCTCTGCCTGGGTTGCTGCAACGGAGAAGGCTCCTCCCGCGAATGCCAGGTCTCGCAGGCCCACGACCCACAAGAGTCGCGTGCTGGGAGCGCCGGCGATTCCGGGAATGTGAATGAGCAAAACGAAAAGAGAGATCATGATTCCCAGTAGCAGGGCCGACGGTCCTGCATATTTCCTGGCGGCAATGCTCAGAGCCGAACCGATCAGGCAAACACCAACAAAGATGGCCCAGAACTGGTGCCCGGGGATCCATGAGGGTACCATTCCGGCGACGATTGCCGAAAAGGTGAAATGTTCGGCGCCGAACACAGCCATCGGAACGGCCACAAGGATTGGACCAAGAGCCACGATCCTATCCAGGCCTCGCGTGTGCGCGAACTCCCCTCGCATGACAGTGCTAAGACCCAGGGCCAGAACGATGGCGCCGGATAGATAGGGCAGCCAAACCACCCAGGGAATGGCTGCCGGCACAAACCACATCGTGGTCCAGAGTTTAAGGTGCAGGGGCACTCTAAGGGAGAGCAGAAGAAGCGGTGCGGCGTGCATGTCGGGCGGAATCAAACGGCGCTCCTGGGCTCGCGTAAGTAGGCGTTGCGCTGGTCAACGCCCGAAGTGCGTGCCAGTAAGCAATAACCTTCGGCGACAATCCCTCCAAAGGCAATACCCAATCAAGCAGATTTCATGCTGGCCACTCTTGCCAGATTGCGGTCTAAACCCGTTTGCGCGGCCCCGTCTCCTGTTGGGGAGGTATCTGGTTCGCGCCCGGAAGGACAGGTTTGGGCAAACTTACCGCTTCCAATTTGGCCTGGATCAAAGGCCCACGTGCGTCCGGCAGGAGTGGAAGTTTGTGGCTCGGCTGCCGGAACCGGAACGCGGACGTCAAATCGCCAAACGTACTCCGTCGCCAATCACTGATGTTCGGCTCCCTTACGCCGGTAAATTGTTCCAGGAACTGAAGCACAGAGGTGTGATCGAAGGGCTGACTGCAAACCCAGCCTCCGGTGGTCCAGGGAGAAATGAGGATGCAGGGAACGCGGAACCCGCCACCGATGGGGAGACCGTTCACAAACTCGTGAGGCGTTCCGGCGGCAGGAACCGGCGGCGCCACGTGATCGAAGATGCCGTCGTTCTCGTCGTAGTTGAGAATGAAAACGGTCTTTGCCCATACATCGGGATTGGCCGCGATGGCATCGATCTTGCCGGCGACAAATGCTGCGCCGTCTGCCGGCATGTAATCCGGATGCTCGGATTGATAGCTGGTGGGAATGATCCAGGAGACCGCAGGCAATTTATCGTTTTTTGCTTCGTGCTCGAATTGACCCTCCGCGCCGCGTTCCATTCCCTTGGAGTGCAGAGGCGATCCTATTCCTGCATCTTGAAAACTCCTGAAGGTCTCCAGCAGATTGCAACCGTAGTTGTCCTTTTGCTGATATACCTTCCAGCTGATTCCGGCTCGCTCCAGCCTTTCAGAATAGGTGGTCCAGGTGTATCCGCCCTGGGGCGCGGTATTGTTGAGGATCGGTCCGCCGAAATGTCCTTCGGGATCAATCGTGCCCGTCATCCAGTACATCCGGTTTGGCCAGGTCGGACCTAATACGGAACTATGGTAGCTGTCACAGATCGTGAATGCCTCGGCGAGCGCGAACTGGAACGGAATATCTCTGCGATTGTAGTACCCCATGCAGTAGGGACCATTTTTTCCGTCCGCTTTGCGATGGGCCGGCAGCCATTGGTCCATCTTGCCGTTGTTCCACGCTTCGTGTTGCACCGCCCAAGCATGGCTGGTGGATGGAATTTTTTGAGCACTGCTTTTGCGCGTGTCCAGGTGAAACGGAAGCAGGTGCCCGCTCGGGTTTACGGCATCAGGCTGGTAGAAGACCGACTTGCCGTCGGCTAACCGCAGAGTTGCCGGATCTCCAAATCCGCGAACGCCGGCGAGTGTTCCAAAATAGTGATCGAAGGAGCGATTTTCCTGCATCAGCAGCACTACATGTTTGATCTCGCGCAGAGAGCTGTTTCTTGAAGGGCCCTGTGCCAGCAAACGCTGTACGTTTGGGGGCATGAGGGAAGAAGCCGCAGCAGCGGCCGCGACGCGAGCCGCACCTGTCAGCAACCGGCGGCGGGTAACTCTGACAGTAGGGTTGCGTGTATCAATCAAGCGGGTGGCCCTCCGTGGCACGTAAGGAATTCTCCAAATGATACGAGGTTCCGTCGTTTAGTTGATTTCCACGAGTTGCGGACATACACTGGCAGCTCAAGAGAAAAGCGACACTTGTAGCTTACGTAAGGCGCCACTGATTGCAGATCAAACAGAGTCAGGATTGTCGCTAGCGCTGTCGCCAGGCCCGTAGGAAATAATCTGAAAATAATGAAGGCGAGAACTGTCGTGATTAGAAAGCAACGCATTGCGATTCGTACGATTGCCCTTTTAGGGCTTGCCAGCCTATCTGGTTTTGGTGCGGTGGCACAAACGCAAACATGGTACCTCGACCCGCCGCACTCGGCGGCGCAGTTTTCGGTTCGCCACATGGGGATCTCGACCGTCCGCGGTACCTTCACCAAAGTCAATGGCGTGGTTCAGGATTCTCCCGATCTGAGCAAAGCCTCGGTGACTGTGACCATCGATGCCAGCTCGGTCGATAGTCGCGTAGAGATGCGCGATAAAGACCTTCGTTCCGATAATTTCTTCGATGTCGCCAAGTATCCGACGATTACGTTCCAATCGAAAAAAGTGGAGGCAGCGGGCTCGGGCAAGTTGAAGGTTACCGGCGATCTCATGATTCATGGGGTCACCAAGGAAGCGGTTCTCGATGTTGACGGCCCCACGCCACCCTTTAAAGATCCGAGGGGTAAGTCTCATCGTGGCCTCTCGGCGTCCACCACGATCAACCGCTCAGACTTTGGAATGACGGCGGATGCCGCCATGGTCGGAGATCAGGTTACGATCCAATTGGATGTAGAGCTGGTCGACCAGGCGCCGGGTCCCCCGCGGACCGGGCCTGGTGGTCCACCCCCACCCCCACCGGCTAAGTAAGGAACTGTTGCTAAAAGCACTACCCTTGTAATCGCTTCTGCGCCAGGCAGCGCTGCCATCGACCTTGGAAAGTCGCGGCTGATCTCGATCTTGCGTCTGCCTCCGCAGAGGTGTGCTACCGTGCCATAGAGGAATTCCCCCCGGCAAAGCCCAACTCATTGCAGCCAACTTTTGCAAACTGCACCTGCCGAGTTCCCCCCTCCTTAAAGTGCTCGGTCAGCATCAAGCCATCCGCCGGCTTCGTAACAAGCAGCATCGTTGTGCCGCCGTATTTCGCTTCTGGCCCCTTGACAACTGATAGTCGAGTATCTACTATCACCTCTCATCGAGGGTCGAATGTCTTCTATGGAAAGAAAGGTCCAGCAGCACTCGGCCGTTCTCCGCGGCCGCTGGACATGCTTCTTCTGCAGACGCGTCGAGGAGAGTTGAGATGAGATGGTGGCGACGTAAGAAACGAGATGCGGACCTGGAAAGGGAGTTGCGGTCTGATCTGGAATTGGAAGAAGAAGAGCACCGCGAACATGGCCTATCACCGGAAAAGGCCCGCTACGCAGCTCGACGCTCTTTCGGTAATGCAACCCTAATCAAGGAGCAGACCCATGAAGCCTGGGGCTGGGCGCCATTCGAACGTGCATGGCAAGACGTTCAATATGCGTTCCGCCAGTTAAGAAGAAGCCCCGGTTTCGCATTGATAACCGTCTTCACCCTGGCCCTTGGCATTGGTTCGACGACGGCGATCTTCTCCATTTTCAACGCGACTTTGCTACGCCCCCTGCCTTTCGTGGTCCCAGATCGCCTGGTAATTCTGTGGTGGTCTTCCATTCCTCACCTCGGATTCAGCGGCCCCGGCTCCCTGACCGATCCCGATTTTTCGCAGTGGCAGCAACAGAACCAGGTGTTCGAGCAGATCGCCGCGTTTCGAGGTCAAACTTCAAACCTGACTGACAATGGAGTGCCGGAGCGGCTGCTCGGTGCGACAGTAACCGCCAGCCTGTTCCCTCTTTTGGGAGTTGCGCCCGAACGCGGGCGCGTCTTTTTCGCAGGAGAGCAGAAGCCAGGCCGCGAAAATGTTGTTCTGATCAGCCACAAGCTCTGGGCACGCAGATTTGCCTCCAATCCGGAAATCCTGGGTAAGACGATCAAGCTGGATGGGAACAACTTCGTGCTGCTTGGCGTTATGCCTCCGAGTTTCCAGTTTCCCAATCAGCCGGATTTCTGGACGCCGATGGTGCTCACAAGCGACCGATCGAATGCAACCGATCAGATCATTGCGCGCCTTAAGCCGAATGTCACCCTGGCGCGCGCAGCAGAGGACGCAGCAATCCTTCAGCATGGCAACAGTCCCGCTGATCGCCATGAAGAAATTCATCTGAGCTTTGTTTTCCTCAGAGACATCATGGGCGCGAAGATTCGGCCTACGCTCAATGTCCTTTTGGCCGCGGTCGCACTTCTTCTGCTCATTGCATGCGCCAATGTCGCCAATCTGTTTCTCACCAGAGCGACGGCGCGCCGCCACGAAATCTCCATGCGCCGCGCACTCGGCGCCAGCAGAATGCGGATCATTCGTCAACTGCTCACCGAAAGCACGTTGCTAGCCGGTTTCGCAGGCGTGCTTGGCGTGGCCCTCGCCGCGGCGCTCGGAGCTGCATTGACGGGTCTGTTGCCACAAAGCGGCGCCGGGCCCGGTGGCCTGTACCAAATCGTAACGGCAAAACTTGATATATGGGTTCTCGGCTTTTCTTTCTGCGTGGCTCTTGGGACGGGGATTCTTTTTGGACTCACGCCCGCAATGAGTGTCTCGAAATCCGATCTTCTACCCTCAGTGAAAGAATCTGGAGGGACGCACACCGGCGAATCCGGATCCTGTCGATTGCGAAGAGTGCTGATCGTTGCCGAATTTGCTCTCACCTTTGTTCTGCTCATAGTCGCGGGCTTGCTGGTCAAGAGCTTCGTGCGCCTTCTGGACGTAAATCCTGGATTTGAGCCCCACCATGTCGCAGTCCTGAATCTTGAACTTCCCGAAACCAAATACCAGACAGCTACCCAGAGGATTGCCTTTCACGAAGCAGTCCTGAGTCGCATGAACAGTCTTCCCGGAATCCGCGATGCCGGAACCGTAGGCTTCGGATTGCCTTTCGGCGACGGCGGTATTCAAGGCGACTTCACACTCTTCGGGCAACCACAGCCGCCCGACTCGGCGAGCAAGCTCGCAGTCAGTCCGAAATATTTCTCCGCGCTCGGTATTCCACTGCAAGGTGGCAGGTGGTTCAACGACAGCGATACTTCCCAATCGGAACCAGTCATCATCGTGAGCCAGAGCTTTGCGCAACGATTTTGGCCGGGAAAGAACGCAATCGGGCAAAGAGTCAATCCGGGCTTCAGCGGAACAGGTTGGTGTGTAATCGTGGGAGTTGCCGGGGATGTTAAGCAATCAGGATTGGCCAGCGGTGCGCCTCTCACCTTATATCTTCCCTATTCCCAGGCTCCCGATTTTCTCAAGGGTTTTATGAGTATTGTCATTCGCGGCGACGGGCAACCTCTGGAAATGCTCCATGCTTTGCGGGCCGAGGTGCAGGCGGTCGATCCCGAGATCCCCATTTTCGATGCGAGTTCCATGGAGGACCTGGTCTCAAAATCCGTATCCCAACCGCGGCTCAACTCTTTCCTGCTGGCTGCATTTGCAGCCTTCGCACTCCTTCTCGCAGCGGTGGGGATCTATGGAGTCATCTCGTATTCAGTGACGCAACGACAGCGCGAAATTGGCGTTCGTGTGGCAATAGGGGCGACTCGGCGCGCCGTAATGGTCATGATGATTCGCGAAGGAGTGATGTTGGCGTTTGTCGGTATCGTGTTGGGTCTCGGCGG
>Ga0182015_10008151_pt1 | contig 10046 bp, 12 predicted proteins | sample 712P3MmetaG_FD_120478 | JGI IMG/M metagenome (GOLD analysis project Ga0182015, IMG submission 120478) | Permafrost microbial communities from Stordalen Mire, Sweden - 712P3M metaG | ecosystem: Environmental > Terrestrial > Soil > Wetlands > Permafrost | place: Sweden: Stordalen | collected... | reverse complement strand
TAGACCCCGGCAGCATCACATACTCCGCCGTCGCCCAGCCCCCCGCCTTCTGCTCACCAAACCACGGCGGCAAATCCACCGACATCGAAACCGTGCATAGCACTACCGTATTCCCCTGTTGCCAGAGCACCGACCCCGACGGCGTCTGCGTGAATCCGCGCTTGATCGAAATGGGACGAAGTTGATTAGCTTTCCGGCCGTCTGCTCGCATCCCCCAGAGGCTACCGCTGCCATCGCCCAATGTACATCCACCCATCGCGCACCCACATAATTCCGATGAATCCGACTAAACGTATCCATACGGTGAGAAACGACGTCCGATAAAATTTCTCTGTTTCCCTTCACCATAATTTCCATTGTCATAGACAGGTAGTTACGCACTCCGTATGATATGTTCTGGTTGGTATCCGGAAAGAATCGGATTTAGCGACAGTTTGAACTCTGCCCGCAGTCTTGTTTTTCTCTGCCTCCCATCCTTTTGGGCCAAATTTTGGCCTCTTTTCCTTCGACCCGGAAAGTAAAATACGGGTCCAACGCTCGAATTGCAGAGGAATCTCGTATGGGCAAGAAACTGTATGTCGGTAACCTGAGCTATGAAGTGGACAGCTCGGCTTTGGAACAATTATTTGGCTCGCACGGAACCGTTACCAGCGCGCAAATCATCAGCGACCGCGAAACCGGACGCAGCAAGGGGTTCGGATTTGTCGAGATGAGCAGCGACGCCGAAGCCACTGCCGCGACCAACGCACTCAACGGCAAGGATCACGGCGGCCGCGCCCTCACCGTCAACGAAGCCAAGCCCCGCGAAAATCGCGCACCCTCCGGTGGTGGTGGTTATGGCGGTGGTGGTGGTGGAGGCCGCGGTGATCGAGGGGGCTCCGGCGGTGGTAATCGCCGATACTAATGGAGGACGCGTAAGCGTCCGGGAGCTGAATATCTGGAAATCCGCCCTCGTCCTTTGGCAACAAATACTGGTTGCCCGGCTGGAGACCGCCTTGGGCAGGGAACTGCTGGCGGAGGACCTGGATTGCATCGCGTGGAACGCGGCCGCTCGGACGCTAACCGTCCAGACGTTGCCTCTGCTCCGCGAGTTGCGATCCAGGAACCTCATCTCTAATGTGTTTCGAACGTAAACCTTGAGTGCTCCGAAAGTCGAGGGCCTAAATGAACCAGGAAATCGGACGCCGCACCGGATCAGCATCGACAAATGCCAACGCCGATAGCGTGCGAAAAATAATCGAGGACCTTTGCAAACAGGCCGGCGCTTCCGTTGCCGTCGAAGATCGCGTCGATCCCGGCGACGAGAGCCAGCCGGCTCCGCGCGCTTACGTTCACATCACCTACAACGGCGAAAAGCCCATGCCCTACCCGAATTGGTGGAAGCTGGTGGACACGATCGATGAGGCTTTGGATGCTTCCGGCCTCATCGACTGGGAATCCAGCGCCCTGAGCGCCGAAAACGAGGAAGAACGAATGGCCACCTGGGGAATCGCCGGCCCCGACGGCGAAACAGCGCAGTAAAATCCGAACTTGCCTAATGGAGAATGCCAAAATGCCCAAGGAAAATGGAGTTTCGAAAGAGGGGGCGGTTCCCGCCGATCCCCCCGCCCGCGTCGCCGACGAGGATTTATCCGCCCAGATCGTCTTGGCCGTCGCCAAGAAGCCAAGCGAGCGCGTCACCTGCACGCGCATCACGCACAATCATTACCGCTGCAACTGGTGGAGCCGCCAGGACAACGGAAAACGGGACGAACGCTCCTTCGAGGGCCTGCTTGTCACCACCAATCGAATCTGCCAGAGCCATTTCCTGCACGTAACGAAAAACGCCGACGGCCTGCAGATCGCTGTCGTTTCATCCGATGCGCCGATTGTCCCCGAGTAGAAGCCAAATCCATTCAATGCACGTCAAATCCCCGCCGATCACCCCCCAATCAAATCACTGAACTTCACCCAATTGCTTCCGTCAAACCGCATCAGATACAACTGCTTGATCGGACGATAATCCGTCGGACTCGTCCTGACCCGAATTCCCGGCAGCAGCATCCCCACCGAAAGATCCAGGCTCGTGGCTTGCTTCATCACATTCGCTCGCGTCAGGTCATCCCCGCATTTTTTCAGAACCTCAATCAGCGTCTCCGCCGCCTCATAGCCGTAAACATTGTTGGCATCCCGAAGGCTCGCATTCGCATTATATTTGTGCATCCAGTCTAGAAATTCCTGTGCATCGGGGTCGTTTCTCGCCTGAGCGCTCATCCACCCCTTGGAACGCGCGCTGGTGATGATTCCAACTGCTTTCTTCAGCCCCGCCGGGTCCAGAAACGCCGCGATCGACAGCGATGCGTTAGGCAGGAACTGCATCGGATGCCAGTCCATGTCGTAAATTTTCCTGATTGCCTGCGTTGAATATTTCCCCACCGTAAAGTTAAGAAACACATCCGCTCCCGAATTCTTGAGTGCCGCGAGCTGCGGATCGAGATATGGATCGTAATCCTCATACGAAGCTTCCTTGACGATCATCGACCCCGACTTGTCGCCCAGGGCCTCGTGCAGCCCCTGCAGAAAATCCTTCCCCTCTTCATCGTCCGCGTACAACACCGCGATCTTCGCATCCGGCTTATTTTGCAAAATGTACTTCGCATAAATCGCCGCCTCCGTTCCCGCACTCGGCTGAAATCCCATCGTCCACGGAAATTGAGCCGGATCATTCAGCTTCGACAGCGGCGACGCGACGAAAAGCTGCGGCACCTTCCGCTCGTTCATATACGGCCGAATCGCCACATTCGCCGCCGCCCCCTGCGATCCAAAAATCAGCAGCACCTGGTCCTCTTCCACCAGCCGATGCGCCAGCTCAATCGCTTTCCGCGGGCTCGATCCGCTATCCAGGCTCACAAAATTAATCTTCCGTCCATTGATTCCCCCGCGATCGTTAATCATCTGAAAATACGCCCCCTCCGCCCGCGCCACCGCGCCATACTCCGAAAGCCACCCCGTCGCCGGCGACACATTACCGATCTTGATCTCCGTATCCGTCGCCCCCGGATCATAATTCTTCTGCGCCCACGCCGGCGCCGCCATCAGCAACATCGCAGCCAAGATCAGACCTATGTGCTTCGTCATGTTCAGTGCCTCCATAAGTAATCTTCGTCAATCCGAAATCGTCTGATTTATTTACCGAATGAAGAACAAATGCAACCACGACGCCGCTTGAAGCACCCCAACCAAGCGATATACTGGTCGCTGGTAAAGAACGGGCACCGGGTCGGGAAAGGGCATTTTCATCTTGTCCGAAGCAAATCCGGGAATCGCATTAATCGTCGGCGGAAGCCGCGGCATCGGCAGAGCCATTGCCCTCAGGCTCGCGCGATCCGGATGCGATCTCTGGCTCACCTACCGCAGCAATCACGAGCAGGCCAAGGAAACACAGCGCCAAATCGAAGCCCTCGGCCACAAATGCGAACTATTCTGTTTCGATGTCAGCGATTTCGAAGCTACCGAAAAGGCGCTGCGTCCCCGGGCCGAACAAACCACCCCATCGATCGTCGTTTTCAACGCCGGAATCACCCGCGATAATCTCCTCGTCTGGATGAAGCCCGAAGAGTGGAGCGCCGTCGTTCGCACCGATCTGGACGGCTTCTACAACGTCATGAATTCCGTCCTCTTCTCCATGCTTCGCGCCCGCCGGGGTCGAATTGTCGCCGTCGCGTCAATCTCCGGGCAAGTTGGGCAAGCTGGGCAGGTCAATTACTCCGCCGCCAAGGCGGGATTGATCGGCGCCTGCAAAGCCCTGGCCCGGGAGATCGGCAAGCGAAACATTTGCGTCAACGTCGTCGCCCCTGGCCTCATCGAAACCGACATGACCGCAAATCTACCCAAGGAAAAGATTCTTCCCATGATCCCCCTCGCACGCATAGGCCAGCCCGACGATGTCGCTTCCGTGGTAGAATTTCTCTGCCGCGAGCCCGCGATGTACATTCATGGCCAAGTGATCGGCATCAACGGCGGATTATCCACATGATGTGCCAAGTATCCTTGAAATCGGAGTTATCACCTCTCTCGAAAATGCAATCGCAAATACAAATGCGAATGCAGGGGAGGCGGGAGACAACCCATACGGCCCCAAGGTTTTTCTCCCGCCTCCCCCGCACCCCCTCCACCCTCTTTCCACTTCCCCTAACCGTCCAGCACGAAGAAAAGACGGCAAAACCGTCTTCTCGTTTTCATATTCTCTGGACAAGCGTTGAGGGGAAAAGGAAAGAGGGTGGGGTGGGTGCGGGAGGGGCGGGGGAAAAACTTTTGGGGCCTTATATGGTTTTCCCCCGCCCCTCCTGCATTGCATTTGTATTAAAGACAAATACCCAGGGAATATCCGCTTCTTCCCCAACGATCGATTCCCACACATCCTTCAATTCACCCGCATTTGCGGCAAATCAAATTGAGTTCGCAGATTTTGACACACCCCCATGCCTTTCCACCTGCTTCTCCGCATGATAACTACTCCTCACCAGCGGCCCCGATTCAACATGCCGAATCCCCTTGTCTTCCCCGCGCCTCTTCCAATCCAAAAATTCATCCGGATGCACCCACCGCACCACCGGCAAATGCTCCGCCGTCGGCCGAAGATATTGCCCCAGCGTCAGGATATCGCAGCCAATCGCCACCAGATCATTCAGCACCGATTCGATCTCCTCTTCGCGCTCGCCCAGCCCCAGCATTATCCCCGTCTTGCTGATGAACCCCTGTTGTTTGGATATCTGCAAAAGCTTGAGCGACCGATGATATTTTGCCTGCGGCCGAACCGTCGAATACAGCCGCGGCACCGTCTCCAGATTATGATTCAAAATTTCCGGCTTCTCATCCAGAACCTTCTGCAGCGATTCCCAATCCCCGCAAAAATCCGGGATGAGCACCTCCACGCTCGTCCCCGGCGACTGCAATCGGATTTGTCGGATCGTCTCCGCCCAAACCGCCGCGCCGCCGTCCGGCAGTTCATCACGATTAACGCTGGTGATGACAATATGCTTTAGCCCCATCAGATGAACCGCGTGCCCGACGCGTCTCGGCTCATCCAAATCCAGCGTCGGCGGCCGACCCGTCGCGATATGGCAAAACCCGCAACTCCGCGTGCACACATCCCCAAGGATCATGAGCGTGGCCGTCCCCGCGTGCCAGCATTCCCCCATGTTCGGACACTTGGCCGACTGACACACCGTATGCAGCTTATGCGTGTTGACCATCTCCAGAAGCCGCGCATACCCCTCGCCCGCCGGCATCTTCATTTTCAGCCAAGAGGGCTTGCGGCCCTGGTCGGGCGAATTAGGCAGTATTTCCAGCGTGAAGGCCATGTTTATTACTTCGATTGTAGGGGAGGTAGAACGTTAGAGAAAGAATGCCGAATGCCGATTGCCAAATGCCGAATGAAATACAGGATGCCCAGCTCTTTCATTCGGCATTTGGCCTTCGGCATTCGGCATTGCATTCACTTTCCATAAAATCGCCGTTATCCTACCCCCATGCCCCTTCGCATCTTGTGTCTCGGCGATGTTGTCGGTCGCCCCGGGCGGCAGATTCTTCATCAGAAATTGCCCAATCTCGTCCGCGAACGCGCCGTCGATCTCGTCGTCGCCAATGCCGAAAACATCGCCGGCGGCAGCGGAATCACCGCCAACCTCTTTAACAAAATCCGCAGCTACGGCGTCGATGTCGTCACCCTCGGCGATCACATCTACCGCAAGGCCGACATCGTCCCAACCCTCCAGTCCAGCGAGCGAATCGTTCGTCCCGCCAATCTCTCCAGCGCTGCCGCCGGCCGCCGCTACACCGTCGTCACCACCAACTCCGGCATACCCGTCGGCGTTTTTTCCCTCCTCGGCCGAATCTACATGAACCTTCCCGCCGACGATCCCTTCGCCGCCGCCGATTGGATTCTTTCCGACATGCCCGAAACTGTGCGCGTCACCGTCTGCGACATGCACGCCGAGGCCACCAGCGAAAAAGTCGCCATGGGCCACTGGCTCGACGGCCGCTGCTCCATGATCGTCGGCACCCACACCCACATCCCCACCGCCGACGCCCGCCTCCTCCCCGGCGGCAGTGCCGTCATCACCGACCTCGGCATGTGCGGTCCCTACGATTCCGTCCTCGGCCGCCGCAAAGATCGCGTCCTCAAACACATGACCACCAACATGCCCCATCCCTTCGAAATCGCCACCGGCGACGTCCGCCTCTGCGGTGCCCTCGCCGAAATCGACACCGAAACCGGACGCGCCCTCAGCATGGAACGAATCGAAGTCCGCGGCGAAAACGCCGATCAGGCGTATGATGCGGATGATAAAGGGGGGGAGAGGGAGAAGGGGGAGTGAAATGATCGGACAATTTGGAAATAATGTCCTCGATTGCGTGGATTCGTCATCGATGATACATATCATAATACATATTATTTTTTTGGAGATGGATATATGGACACCGCCAAGGTCTTCACAACCGGCCGCAGCCAGGCTGTGCGGCTTCCCAAGGAATTTCGCTTTAAAAGCAGCGAAGTTTGCATCAAACGCATCGGTTCCGTGGTAATTCTCTTCGACCCGAACGATCGGCTCAAAATGCTGCTGGGCGCGATGGGTGAAGTAACGCGGGACTTCATGACCGATCGTCGTCAACCTAAAACCGCCGAGCGGAGACGGCGGTTGTGATCCGATACATGCTGGATACGAATGTGTGCGTGGATTTGCTTCGTTCTTCCGGTCGAGTCGACGTCCAGCGCCTTAAGCGATTAGACCTCGATCGAGTCTGTTTATCCGCGGTCACTTTCGCTGAATTGGAATATGGGGTTTGGCGCAGCGGGGATCGTGCCCGCAATGAACGCACGGTTTTGGACTTCTGCGCCGCGCTGGAGATAGTGCCATTCGATGACCGTGCGGCGGCGATTTACGGCCGGGTGAGAGCGGAATTGGAAAGAGCGGGAAAACCGATTGGGCCGCTGGATATGCTGATTGCATCACACGCGCTAGCTCTGAACATGACGCTGGCAACCAGCAACGAGCGCGAGTTTCGCAGGGTTGCCAACTTGCGTATTGAGAACTGGCGAATATCGTGATCGCTTACAAACTCGAAACGGAGTAATGACATGCGTCACAAACATTTCGCTTTGTTATCCCTCGCCGCCGCTCTCTGCACCGCCGCCTTCGTCCTCGCCGATGACATCCCCGGCATGAACATGCCGCCCGCGCCGCCGCCGGCGACTCAGCCCAGCACCCACCCGGCCTCCGCGGTTGATCTCCGCAACACCATCTGCCCCGTCAGCAATGACAAGGTCGGCGACTCAAATCTCGTGGAGGTTTACGACGGCAAGGTTTATCACCTCTGCTGCCCGGATTGCCACACCGATTTTGAGAAGGACCCCGCCAAATACGCCAAGTTGGTCGCGGACAACCCGGCGAAATATGGCGTCAAGTAAACGGCGTGGCTCGTCCAATTCATTCCGCCGCAACGTGCGCGCCCTTTTCCGCCACCGAGCGGCGCATCAGCAGCACAAGAAAAACCATCAGGAGTGCAACCGCCGCCGAGAACCAGAAGACGTCGAAGTACGCCAGTGACAGAGCCTGCTGATCCCGCGCGTTTTCCAGCGATTGCAAGGTCAATTTCATCGACAATACTGCATCCCCGGTATTTTGCAGGAAGAAAGACCTTCCTTGCGTGAAAAGGTAATTCACCGCGGGGTTCAGCGGGTCCAGTTTCTCATTGAGCCGCAGCGTATGGAACTGCTCGCGACGCTCCAGAATAGTTTGGGCGATCGAAGTTCCCACGCTGCCGCCCTCGTTGCGAAGAAGGGCAAGCAGCCCCACGGCCGCGCCGCGCATTTCCCTGGGAATATACAGAAATGCCGCCACGTTCAGCGGCGCAAAAATCATGGACAATCCCGCGATGATGACGACGCGCGGCCAGACGACCCCCCAGGGGCTGACATCCAGATTCAGCCGCGACATCCAGAAATTCCCCGCCCCCATAGTGACCAATCCCACGACCATGAAGAATCGCGCATCGACGCCTCTGGCCATCAGCAGTCCGACCACCAGCAGCATCACGACCGCGCCTAGTCCCGCGGGCGACAGAACCAAACCCGATGTGGTCGCGTCGTATCCAAACAGCGTTTGCAGCATGGCCGGCAGCGTCGTTGTGTTGGCGTAGAGCACTCCAAACGTGCAGAAAATGATGATGCAACACGATCGGAAATTTCTGTCGGCCAGCGTGCGAAAATTGATCAGCGGATTGGCGATCCGCAACTCGCGATAGATCAGCCCCGAAAGGCAAACCACGAAAAGAACCAGAAGGGTTTGCACCCGAAAGAACGGATCGCCAAGCCAGTCCCATTCCTGGCCTTTGCTCAGCATGACTTCCCAGCAGACCATGGTCACGCTCAGAAGGCACAGCCCCGGCAGATCAAACCGCTTCGGCTGAGCCCGCATTTTTGCGTGCTCGGCCTTCAGATATTCCGGGTCCTGCACCACCGCATGGCAAAGGAACAGCGCCAGCAATCCGACGGGAATATTTAGATAAAAAATCCATCGCCATCCATAATTATCCGTGATGAAGCCCCCCAGCGTCGGCCCGACTACCGGCGCCAGCAGTGCCGCAATTCCAAAAACGGTCATTGCTCCGCCTTGTTTCTCCGGCGGAAAAGCATCCAGCAAAATCCCCTGACTTGACGGCTGCAATCCGCCCCCGGCAAGTCCCTGAAGCACGCGGAACGCAATCAGTGCGTTCAAGCTGGTGGCCATTCCGCAGAGCGCGGATGCGATGGTGAATATGGTAATCGACAGCAAAAAATAATTTCGCCGGCCAAGCCGAGCGGCCAGATATCCGGAAATCGGCAGAATAATTGCATTCGCCGCCAGGTAACTGGTAATGACCCACTCGCTGTCCGTGACCGGCGCCGACAACCCGCCCGCGATGTAGCGCAACGCCACATTGGCGATCGTCGTATCCAGCACTTCCATGAAAGTGGGGATGACCACCGCGACGGCCACCAGCCGAGGATCGATCGCGCGCCGCGTCAGCAGTGGAATTTCAATCGCATCCGCAGTCACTGCCGCGGCTCCGGCTCAGTGGTTGCCTCGGAAGCCGGCAGATAGGGCTGCAATACATTGCCCGCATCCGGCCCGGACGGAGCCTCCTTGATATGCACATAAGGCGTCACTGATAAACCAATGAACAGGGGAATTTTATCCGGATCGTAATCCAGCAGATCGATGCGCACGGGCAGCCGTTGCACCACCTTCACGAAATTCCCCGTCGCATTCTCCGCCGGCAGAAGCGCCAGCGTTGAACCAGTCCCCATGGTGAATCCGGTGATGCGTCCCTTGAAACGCTGGCGGCTGCCGTACATGTCCACGTCCAGATCCGCGATCTGACCGATGCGAAGGCTTGCAAGCTGCGTTTCCTTGAAATTGGCGTCGACCCAGATTTCAGTCAGGGATCGGACCGCCATCAGACTTTGTCCGGCAACAACATTATTTCCCGGATTCACATCCCGCCGCGTGACCACTCCGTCAGTCTCCGCCACCACATCGCAATAACGCAGGTTCAGCGCCGCCTCGTCGAGATTTCGCTCCACCTCGGCCAGCTTGGCCTCGGCCTGTTTGACGCCGGGGGCATTGATGAGGAGCTTGGCGTAGATGCGATCAACGTCGCCCGTCGGATCGCGTTTGTAAAAGTCGGTGACCATCTGCTTGGGCGATTTGTTGAATGAATCGGTGTAACCGATTTGCGCCGCAGCCTGAATCAAGCTGGCTTGTGCTTGCCGCACCGTGGAGAAGGTTTGATCGAGATCTTGGGGCACTTGCGTCAGGTCATCGCCTGTATCGGGCTTGAACGGAAGGCCCAGCGCAACGCGAACCTGGTAGACGCCCTGCAGCGCCTCCTCAACCTCGGCTCGGGCCACCAACAAAGCTTCGGTGCGGGTATCAAGCTCCTCCCTCGAAACCGCGCCGGATTTGATCAGCGGCACCGCGCGATCGTAATCGGCCTGCGCCCGGGTCAACGCCGCCTTCTTC
>Ga0182015_10008150_pt1 | contig 10046 bp, 8 predicted proteins | sample 712P3MmetaG_FD_120478 | JGI IMG/M metagenome (GOLD analysis project Ga0182015, IMG submission 120478) | Permafrost microbial communities from Stordalen Mire, Sweden - 712P3M metaG | ecosystem: Environmental > Terrestrial > Soil > Wetlands > Permafrost | place: Sweden: Stordalen | collected... | reverse complement strand
TCGAGGCAATGCCGACCCCGGTCGAGGCGACGATGGGATCCACGAACAGGCCCATCGACTGGCGGACCCCCATGGTGATGAGGAGAATAGAGGCCGCGCCCAAGAGCATCGTCCACGACCGGGCAGCGACGGGCGGCAAGCGTCAATCCTGAGCCAAAAGCTCGATGCCGCGTCGCCCTTTGAGATGCAGGTGCATGCCGCGCATATCGGAATTTGGGCCGGCATCGCCCGGCCGCATGTCGAGATCCTGGATGGAGAATTTGCGTCCCGCGCAGAGCTCACCGAGCTGCAAAAGCGCCTGACCTTCGTGTTCGACTCCAAAGAAATCCGGTAAATGCATGATGTCTCCATCGCGGCGCGCGTCGGCGACCACGGTCATCGTCGAATCAATAGCCCCAGCGCACGCGCGGCGCGCGATCCATAGGGCGGCCTCAACCCCACCAGGCCCGGGACATCCAGCCAGGTTTGACGGAATACCGCCCGCGCATGGCTGAATCGCAGGAAGCCGTGCTCGCCATGATAGGCGCCCATGCCGCTCTCGCCCACCCCACCGAACGGCAATTCGTCCGCCAGAAAATGCACGGCGATGTCGTTGATGGTGACGCCGCCGGACGCCGTATGCGCAAGTACCCATTCCCTCTCGGGCCGCTCCCGACCGAAGTAATAGAGCGCCAAGGGCTTCGGCCGCGCATTGATATCCGCGACCGCATCCTCGATCCGATCGTACGGGCGCACGACGAGGAGCGGTCCGAAGATCTCCTCCCTCATGACCCGCATCTCGTCGGTGGTCTGCAGCAACAGCGCGGGCATGACCGCCCGCTGCATCGGGGCCGGAGAGCCGGCCGCCTCGCCCAACGGCACGACGGTCGCCCCCTTGGACACCGCGTCCGAGATCAAATCCTGCATGCGCATCGCGGCTCGCTCGCTGATCATGGCGGTGTAATCCGGATTGGCGGGGATACCGGGATAGGCGCGAGCTACCCACGCGCGAGCCTGCTCCACGAACACGCCGCACGATTCACGCGGCACCCACACATAATCCGGCGCTATGCACACCTGACCGGCGTTGTTGAGCTTGCCGATCAGGATGCGATCCACCGCGCGCGGCAGATCGGCCGACCGGCCCACCAACACCGGACATTTGCCGCCGAGCTCGAGGGTCACCGGGACGAGATTGGCCGCCGCGGCGGCCATCACCCGCCTGCCGATCGGCGTCGAGCCCGTGAACACCAGATGATCGAACGGCAGGCGCGAGAACGTCTCCGCGACCTCCGGCCCACCGGTCACCACCGCGATTTCCGATGGGTCGAAATACTCCGCTATCAACCGTTTCAATAGCGCGCTCACCGCGGGAGTGAACTCTGGCCCGAAGGTCAAGGTGATCGGGAAATTCCACGGACTGATGACTCCGATCACGCCCAGCGGTTGATGGACTATCTGCGCCCGGACGCCCGGCGCTCCCGCGGGCAAACCGATGCGTTTACGCCGCGGGCGCATCCATCGACGGACGCCGCGCCGCGCGTATTTCAAGGAGGATAGCGACGGCAGGATATCGACGAAGCGCGTCAACGTCTCCGGGCGCTGCCCGAAATCATGCGAATGCGCCTCGCAGATGGCCCGCTGATGAGTCACGAGCAGATCGATTGCCCGCTCCAATCGACCCCGTCGTACCTCAGGCTCGACGAACCCTTCCGCTTGAACGGCCGCCCTTTGCGCTTCCAGTAGCCGTCTCGCCTCGTCGGACTCATTCATGGCGCACCTCAGAATGCAGCGGGATACTCGCCCCCGTCCATGACGATGTTCTGACCCGTGATGTAGCCCGCGTGTACGCTGCAAAGATACGCGCAAGTTTGCCCGAGCTCGGACACTTGGCCGAACCGGCGCGCCGGTATTGCACGGCGCCACTCCTGCTCGATCGTCGACTCCGGCACTCCCCGGTCTTTGGCCGCGGCGGCAAGCCCGGCGTGGAGCCGGGCAGTATCGAAATTTCCCGGCAACAGGCTGTTGATGGTGACGTTCTTGTCGGCGACCTCCCGGGCCACTCCCGCCAGAAAAGCCGTGAGTCCAGCGCGCGCGCCGCTCGACAGATCGAGACCGGCCATCGGCATCTTCACGCTCAGCGAGGTAATGTTCACGATCCTGCCGAATTTTCGCGCGGCCATTCCGTCGATCACCCGCTGTATGAGCTCGATCGGCGTCAACATGTTCATGGTAAGGCCTTGCAACAAATCCTCACGGCTCAGCCGGCGAAAGTTTCGGAAAGGCGGGCCGCCGTTGTTGTTCACGAGAATATCCGGTTCGGGACAGGCGCCGAGAAGCGCGTCCTGGCCCTTCGGGGTGGAGACATCGGCGAGAACCGCCGTGACCTCAACCTTTGCCGCCTCGCGAATCTCCTGCGCTGTCGCTTCGAGCAATCCTGGGTTACGCCCATTGATCACCACGGCGACACCGGCCTGCGCAAGTGCGAGCGCGCAGCCCTTCCCCAACCCTTGACTCGATGCGCAAACGATCGCCTTGCGCCCTCTTAATCCCAAGTCCATGAGCCACCCGTGGAAAATGGCCACTTGCGAAGCGGCGGTTGATCCGATAAATCGGTCCGGCACGGTAGTATAGGGCGTCTCCCAGAGGCGGAGATGTTTCACCGCCGGGCTAAGGAGCCGCCATCTCGACCACTGACCGCTTGCTGGAATCCGCCACGGAACACCACCGCGCGGGCAATCTGGCGCAGGCCCGCAGCCTGTATGCCGAGTTCCTGGCCGACAATCCCGCTCATGATCTTGCGCTATTCCGCAGCGGCCTTCTGGAGCTTCAAGACCGCCGGCTCGAGGCCGCGCTTCTATTGGTTCAAAAAGCCGTGAGGTCCGCCGCGGACAATGCCCGCTACCAGTTCGGCCTCGGTCAAGTGCTGGACGCCTTGCGGCGCTGGGACGAGGCGGCGGAGGCGTACCGATGCGCTCTGCGAACCGATCCCGCCTCGCACGATACCCACATTGCGCTCGGCGTCGCGCTGCAGCGCGCCGGCCGCTTGCCCGAAGCCGCGGCTGCTTATCGCGCGGCGCTTTCGCTCAAGGCGGAGGATCCCGTCGCCTTGGGCAACCTGGGCACGGCACTGCGGGAAATGGGCGCTGTCGATGAAGCGATCGGTCTCCTCGAGCGCGCCGCCGCTTTGGACCCCGAGGCTCCCTCGCACGCCATCAATCTCGGCGTCGCGCTCAATCAGCGCCGGGATTACGCCGCCTCCGAAGCGACGCTGCGTGCGGTCCTGCGGCGCGATCCGCACAATGCCGACGCGGCCTTCAATCTTGGCAACGCCTTGCGCGGTCTGGGACGGCCCCGCGAGGCTGTGGTGTGCTTTCGGCTCGCCGCCGACGCGCGTCCCGGATATGCCGACGCTCTGAACAACCTTGGCAACGCGCACAAGGAGCTCGGGGATTTTGCCTCGGCGATGGCCGCGTTCGAGGAGGCGCTGCGCGCTCGGCCCGATTATGTCGTTGCCCTGAACAACGCCGGTTGCCTGCTGCGCACCCTCGGACGGAGCGACGAGGCCGAGCAGGTGCTGCGCCGGGGACTCGCGGTCGATCCGCGCCACGCCGCCCTTCACGACAATCTCGGCAACGTGCTGAAGGATGCCGGCGAGCTCGATGAGGCGATCGCCAGCTTCCGCCGATCGCTCGAGATAGATCCCGCCAACCCGGCGACTCACGGGAATCTGGCGTATACGCTCTGTTTCCAGTCGACGCGCCCGGAACCCGTGCGCGCCGAGTGCGAGCGATGGAGCTCGCGCTTCGCGGCGCCCCTGCGCCGCTTCGTGCAGAACGCGGCGCGGGATCTGTCGCCGGATCGGCGCTTGAACGTCGGCTACGTGTCCGCGGACTTCCGCGACCACTGCCAGACCCTTTTCACGCTTCCGCTGTTGGCTCGGCACGACCACGGCCGATTCCGGATATTCTGCTACTCCAGCGTGGAGCGCCCCGACGCATACACCGAGCGTATCGCGGCGCATGCCGACACCTGGCGCGAGGTCCGCGCGTTGGACGACGACGCGCTCGGCCGCGTGATCCGGGACGATGGCATCGACATTCTGGTCGACCTGACCATGCACATGTCGAACGGGCGCCCGCTGCTGTTCGCGCGCAAGCCTGCGCCCGTACAGATCGCGTGGCTTGCCTATCCGGGCACCACCGGCATGGAGGCCATGGACTATCGCCTGAGCGATCCTCGCCTCGATCCGGAGGGTTTCGAGGATCATTACACAGAACGTACGCTGCGCCTGCCCGACTCGTTCTGGTGCTACGACCCGCTCACCGACGCTCCTCCGGTCGGCGCTCTACCCGCCCTCGAGGCAGGCCATCTCACGCTCGGCTGTCTGAACAATCCATGCAAGCTCACCGATCGCACGCTGGAGCTTTGGACCCGCGTGATGCGGGCGCTGCCCACCGCGAAGCTCCTCCTCTTGGCGCCGGAAGGCCGGTCTCGCCGGCGCTTGACCGAGCGGCTGGCAGCTGGCGGCATCGCGCGTGAGCGAGTCGACTTCGTCGCCTTTCGGCCGCGCGCCGATTATCTGCGCACCTACCAGCGCATCGATCTCGGACTCGACACGTTCCCATACAACGGCCATACGACGAGCCTCGATGCGCTTTGGATGGGCGTTCCCACCGTGACTCGCGTCGGCGACACCTGCGTCGGCCGCGGCGGATTGAGTCAGCTGCATCAGCTAGGCCTCTCGGAGCTCGCCGCGTTTTCGGACGAGGCTTTCGTCGGGATCGCGGTCGCACTCGCCAAAGATCTGCCGAGGCTGGCCGCGCTGCGAAGTGCCTCGCTCCGCTCGCGCCTCGAGAGCTCTGCGCTCATGGATCAAGAGCGCTTCGCGCGCAATATCGAAAGCGCCTATCGCACCGCGTGGACGCGATACGTGCCCTCGATGTGTGCGCCGCCCGTCTCCGAATAGAGACAGAAAAAACGCGATTTCTTCGGACTTTCCTCACGATAGTTGTCAACGCGCGATATCCACCGCCGTTGGGTAGACATCCGCAATGCGCCCAGACGAGAGGCGCCTTCGGTGATGACAATTATCGTTAACTCGAGGAGTTTGGATATGGATAAGTCAGTCCGACTTTTACCTGTCAGTCTTGCGGCTGCCATACTTGCCGCCTGCGGCGGCGGTGGTTCCGGGGGGCCCATGGGATCGACGGCGCCGGCGCAAAGTTCCACGCCGCAGAGCGCAAACATGGCCGTCATGGTGAGCGACGCCTCCACCGAGGACTGGGCAACGATAGGCGTCAAGATCCTGTCGATCGCGCTCGTTCCTCAGGGCGGCGGTGCGAATGTAACCGTATACACGGCTCCGGCTCCTGCGCCGGTCACGAATCTCGTGATGCTCGATCAGCTCGATGAGATTCTGGGCAACACGAGCATCCCCGTCGGCTCCTATACGGGCGCGGTCCTCACCGTGAGCGGCAACGCCGATGACATACTGCTCACCACTTCTTCGGACCCGGAGGCGGGCTTCGCCGCGCCGCCGAGCACCACGATTCCCTCGAGCCAGATTCAGGTGCAGCACACTGAAGGGTCCGGCGCCGATCTGACCGTGCCGGTCACCGTAAATTTCGATACGCCGCTGACGGTGAGCGCGACCCAGAGCAACGCGCTCGATCTCGAGTTCAATCTCGCGCACCCCGCCTTTCTCGTCGGGCACGTGCCCGTCGGCGCGGGCGCCACTGTCTGGGCCGTCAATTTTGACGGGCCGGTGCGCCGAAGGGCACGGCACGATCTCGCACGGCTGGTGCTCCGGCATACCTACGGCGATGTGACTGCCATCTCCTCGGACCAGCGTTCCATCACCATCACCAAGGAATTTCCCACCGAGCCTCCGGTCAATCCGGAGACGGCCGTCGCCGGCACCCAGTCGCTGCAGATATCGGCCGATTCGACCAATGGGACGATTTTCTACGATCTCGATGCCAAGACCCGGAGCGTGATCGACGACTTCTCGTCGGAGAGCTCTCTGACGGGCAAGTACGTCCGGGTCGCCGCGCGCTACCAGGAGGATGGCACCCTGGTCGCGGTGCGCGTGTGGGCGAGCAGCGAGTTCAACAAGGTATGGTTGAGCCCCGAAGGGCACGTCATGCACGTGGACACCGCCAATGACATCGTCACGATTCTCAACGAGTCAGGCGTCGGGGTTCCTCTCACCGTCAATGCGAATACGCAGTTCTTCTTTCGCGAGCCTCAGAATCCCGCGGTAGACTCGCAACCGATCGCAACGGGCACGGCGTTTCTCTCGAACCAGAACCTGGTGAGGGGATTCAAGGTCCACGCGAGCGTGGTCGACCCGCTGGCGACGCCGCTCGTTGCGCAAAGCATCGACATCGAGACCGCGGAATATAGCGGCGCCATTTCCGCGCCGAATACCGCCAACTTCACCTACACCCATGACTTCCGCACTGCCGGCGACGACTACGTCTACAAGCTCGATTACATCTCGAGCGCGACCGCCAACGGCAGCGATGACGCCGGCAATCCCATCACAGGGTACAAATGGTGGAACTTCGCGTATCCCACTCTGCTCACGAGCGGGCCCGACGCGGTCACCGACTTCGTGTCCGCCACCGACGGCAGTGTGAACTTCGGCGGTACCGTGGGCGCGGTGCCCTCTTACGGTGCCAGCTATGCGACTTGGAACGATCCCGCCAATCCGAATGGATGGGCCGGCGCAGCCAGCATACTGCTGCCCTCCAAGCTGCCGCTGGGAACGGTGGCGACGGGACTCGCGGATAACGCTTTCACCCTGAATGTCGCAGGCGGTACGATGCCGGCTACCGTCGACATCAGCACGACCGGCGGCTCCGCGACGCTGGTCTATCAGGTGGATCGCACCAACGGCATCGTGACGGTGAGCCCGGTCGACATCACCACGAGCGATGGTCTCATGCAGCTCACCAACGGGCTTGCGGCCGGTGCACCGGTGGGCGTCTACGGCGTGCCTCAGTCGAATTCCTCGATCAAGGCTTACGTGCTCGCCTACTACACCGGCGAGATGCCGATCGAGTAGCGCTCTAAGCTCGAAGTGGCCGCGCCGTCCCACTTTTAGGACCGCGCGGCCTTTTTTTCTCAGCGCGCAGCATGCCGGGCAATCACATGCGCAACCGCTCCGGTGAGGCGCTTGGCGTAATCGATGTGCAGAAACTCATTCGGCCCGTGAGCATTGGAGTGCGGCCCGAGCACGCCGGTCACGAGGAATTGCGTGCCCGGGAACCGCTCGCCGAGCATTGCCATGAACGGGATCGTGCCGCCGACGCCCATGGCCATCACCTCGCGCCCGTAGTACCGATCGGAGGCTTCCTGGGCCGCGCGCTCGAGCCATGGCTCGAGTGCGGGCGCATTCCAACCCACGCTGTTCGCGCCGGAGGTGAAGCCGACGCGTGCGCCGTAGGGAGGATCGGCCTCGAGGGTGCGGCGAATCGCGGCGGCGGCGCGCTCGGCATCCGCCGTGGGCGGCAGGCGAAACGACAGCTTGACGCTCAGCCTGGGCGCCAGGACGTTGCCGGCGTTGCCCACATTCGGCAAACCGTCGATCCCCGTGACCGTCAGTGTGGGTTTCCAGGTGGAGTTCTCCAGCAACACTGCCGGATCCCGCGACATGGCCCGTGCGCCCTCGGCAAACGGCATGCGCGCCGCCACGGAATCACCGAGGAGCCTCGCTGTCGCGGCGATTTGCCGCCGGCGCTCCTCCGGCACGTCGACGCGCAGCTCCTTGAGCTTGAGCTCGCCCGTATCCTCATCGGAAAGCCGCGACAGCAATTGGCGCAGCACATCGAAGCACGATGCGGCAATTCCGCTTCCGGCGCCCGAATGCACGCCTTCGGTCAGCACGGCGATGTCGAGCGTGCCGACGATGTTTCCGCGAAGCGACGTGGTGAGCCACAACCGTTCGTAGTCGCCCGCTTCGGCATCCAGGCATACCACGAGGCTCGGCGTGCCGATCTCGCGCGCGAGCGCCTCGACGTGCGCGGGCAAATCCGGGCTGCCGCTTTCCTCGCACGCCTCGATCATCACCACGCAGCGCGCATGCGGGATCTTGCGCGCCTGAAGCGCCGCTATGGCGGTCAGCGAAGAGAACACCGCATAACCGTCGTCCGCTCCGCCGCGGCCGTACAGCCGCCCGTCGCGGATCACCGGTTCCCACGGGCTCAACCCACGGTCCCAGCCGGTGAACTCGGGCTGCTTGTCCAGATGACCGTACAGTAGAACCGTGTCCTTTCCGCCCGCTATGTCCACGAATATCAGGGGTGTGCGCCCCGGGATCCTGGCGATCTTGACGGTCATCCCGGCGATGGGCTGGCGCCGGCACCAATTCGCGAGCAGCTCGACAGCACGCTCCATATGGCCGTGTTGTTCCCACTTAGGATCGAACAAAGGAGACTTGTTCGGAATTCGCACGTAGTCGCAAAGCGCCGGCACGATCGAACGGTCCCAGGTCTCGTTCACGTACTCGGTGATTGCGGCAATCTCGGGGTCATCGCTCATGGCACATCACTCCTTCAGGGCGCCGGTTTCGACACCGACGCCATATCGATAGACATTTTGGCCGCCGCGGTATCCCGTGACGAGGAGCGCCGCGGTCACGGCCCATAGCACGGCCAGAAACCATCGCGATGGCCGCGCATCCTGCGCGTTGCCCGCGCCGCGCCAGACCGCCAGCAGGATGAGCGCCATGGAAGTTAAGATCGCCCATTTCACGTGCAGCGCCACTGCGGCGCGTGCGGCGGCATCCAGATGGAGGCTCACCACGGCCGCCAAGCCCGTGCCGAGCGCGAATAGCGCACCGACCGCCCCGATACAAATATTCCAGGTCCCGACCGTGGCAAGCGCGGCACGGTGGCGCGTCAACCCGCTGAGACGGGACGCGGACAGGACGACGGCGCCGGTGAGCACCAAGGCGAGCGGAAAATGCACCGCGATGGGATGCCACTCGGAGGCAACGATCGTCACGGCCGCTCCCGGCTCGCGGTTTGTCCGGGCAACACGCTTTGCCACCAGCGAATGGTATCGTCGAGACCGGCATCGAGCGTCCACTTGGGCTCGAAACCGACCTCCGCGCGCAGCCGTCCTATCTCCGGGACGAGCAGTGGCGGCTCCGACGGCGGCATCGCTCGCGCGCCGAGCTTGAGTAGTTCGCGCCGGCCGATGCGCTCGGCAATCCGCCCGAGCAGGTCGGCAATCGCGATTCGGTCCGCCGAGCCCACGTTCACCGCCCCCTCCACCTCGGCTTCGAGCAGGGCGGCGAACGCCGCGCCGACATCGTCGACGTGCAGGAAGCTGCGGATCTGGGTACCGGCAGTGCACGCTGCTTCGCGGCCGGACAATAGGTCGATGATCACGGAAGATACCAGCCGCCGGGGATCCTCGCCGGGACCGAACTGAAAGAATATTCGTCCCCAAGCGGTCGACACTTTAAGCGCACGCCCGAATTCCGCGAGCACCCGCGACATGGTGATCTTGCATTCGGCATACGGCGTGACATGGCTGCAGTTGGGACCATTCGCCAGAGGAGTGGTTCGCTCGTCGCAGACGGACGCCCGCGACCAATCATATTCCGCGCAGCTGCCCGCCATGACCGCGCGAGTGCCGCCGCCGCGCTGAAACACCTTGAGCAGCCGGGTGCTTGCGGCCAGCCACCGGTAATTGTCGGCGCTTTGCCAATATTCCCCGGGAGTCGCGATCCAGGCGAAATGCAGCAAATGCGTCGGCCGCACGGCCGCGATCAAGGCATCCGTCTCGCGCGCATTCAACAGATCCGCCCGATGGACCGATACTCCACCCGGACATACCGCTGCGCCGGCACCACCCGGCGCGCCGCCGGCGCCGGACGACAGCACGGCGTGAACGTCGAATCCCGCCGCATTCAACGGTGCAAGGCTCCCGCGACCGATGAAGCCGCCGGCGCCCGTCACCAGCACGCGCCGGCCCGAACTCACGGGAGCGTCGAGCCGCCGAGCAGCGGATAAGCCGCATCCCGATCGGTGATGTGCTGCGGCTCGAACGGC
>Ga0182015_10008149_pt1 | contig 10046 bp, 9 predicted proteins | sample 712P3MmetaG_FD_120478 | JGI IMG/M metagenome (GOLD analysis project Ga0182015, IMG submission 120478) | Permafrost microbial communities from Stordalen Mire, Sweden - 712P3M metaG | ecosystem: Environmental > Terrestrial > Soil > Wetlands > Permafrost | place: Sweden: Stordalen | collected... | reverse complement strand
CTTGACGACTGACGCCGCCGCCCTCAGATCGCCGATTCGCGAGTTTGTGCACGAGCCGATGAAGACTCGGTCGAGCTTCAGCTCCTGGATCGGCGTCCCGGCCTCGAGCCCCATGTAGTGCAGTGCGCGCTCTGCGCCGTCGCGATCGGCCGGGCTGTCGAACTGCGCCGGCGCCGGGACGCTGTCGGCGACGCCGACGACCATCCCCGGGTTGGTGCCCCAGGTGACCTGCGGCGATATCGCCACGGCGTCGACGACGATCTCGCGGTCGAAGCTCGCGCCTTCGTCGCTGCTCAGCGCACGCCAGTTCTCGATCGCTTCCGACAGCTCGGCGCCGGTCGGTGACCCCGGCCGTGAGCCTTGCTCGAACCATTCGAAGGTGACGTCGTCCGGCGCGATCATCCCCGCCCGACCGCCGCCTTCGATTGTCATGTTGCACACCGTCATACGACCTTCCATCGAGAGCGCCTCGATCGCCGGTCCGCTGTACTCGACGGCATGGCCGACCGCCCCGGAAACGCCCATTTGACCGATCGTCGCGAGGATCAGGTCCTTGGCGGTGACGCCGAAGCCAGCGTTGCCGGTAAAGCTGATGCGCATCGAGTGCGGTTTGTTTTGGACCAGGCATTGCGTCGCGAGTACGTGCTCGACCTCGCTTGTGCCGATGCCGAACGCGAGCGCTCCGAACGCGCCGTGCGTCGAGGTGTGTGAGTCGCCGCAGACGATCGTCATGCCGGGCTGGGTCAGTCCCAGCTCGGGGCCGATGACGTGGCAGATTCCCTGACGCTCAGAGCCGATCGAGTACACAGGAACCCCGAACTCCGCGCAGTTGCGCTCGAGCGTCTGGACCTGCACGCGCGACAGCTCGTCCTTGATCTGCGCGGCTCGTGAGGAGCCGTCGGTCGGCACGTTGTGATCTGCGGTAGCGAGCGTGCGGTCGGCGCGACGGACGCCGCGCCCAGCGAGGCGAAGGCCCTCGAAGGCCTGCGGGCTCGTGACCTCGTGGACGATGTGCAGGTCGATGTAGAGCAGTCCGGTCGCGACGTGGTGGCCGTCCCAGATCTTGTCGAGCATGGTTTGTGGCATCACGGTCTCCTGCGATGGGCGTGCGCGAGTGCGCGCGGTGGTCAGCTCCGGCGCAAACCCGCGCTCAGCACGGCCAACAGCCGGGCCGGGTCTGGGCCGGGGTTCTCGAAGTGGTGTGGAAGGTCGGCATCGAAGGTCACGCAATCGCCGGTGGCGAGCTCGTGGCGGCGCCCGTCGCAGACGAACACGACCGCGCCCTGCTCGACCAGCGTCGTCTCGCGGCTGCCGGGCTCGTGTAGCGGTGGATCGCTCGGACCACCGGTCGCGGCGCCGGCGGCGAGCGTGTGCAGCGACAGCTCCGCCCGCTGGCCGGGAAGCGGCGGGGTGAGAACCTCGAAACGATGGCCGTCGGCAGGGCTTCCCCCCGCCCGGCGCTCCTGCGCGCAGACGACCGTCACGGCACCTCCCTCGTCGAGGCGCAGTAGCTGCGACAGTCGCAGCTCAAGGCCCTGGGCGATCCGCGTCGCGATCTGCAGCGTGGGGCTCGTCTCGCCGCGCTCGACCTGCGAAAGCATCGGCGCGCTGACGCCGCAGCGGAGCGCCAGCTCGCGCAGTGAAAGGTCCATCGCTTCGCGCAGGGCTCGCACGCGAGGCCCGACCGAGGCGACGTCGTAGGGTTCCTCGGTGGCAGGGATTACCATACGAGCGTACGTTATCACATACACTCGCCAGGCAATCCCAGCAACCGCGTACATCCTGCTCGCCGGGCCCGCACAACCACCCGACTAAGGTGTGCCGGCGGTGATCCCACCCGGGTCGCAATCCAGACTACGAGGAGGAACAGTTGAAGGCAGTCAGGTTTGATCGCTTCGGCGGACCCGAGGTACTCGAGATTCGCGAGGTCGAGCGCCCGACGCCGGCGTCCGGCGAGGTGCTCGTCGGCGTCAGGGCGGCGTCTATCAACCCCGGTGAGATCAGCATCAGGGAGGGCCTCTTGGAGAGCATCTGGCCAACCACCTTCCCCTGCGGCGAGGGCAGCGATCTCGCGGGAGTCGTGCAGGAGCTTGGTAGCGGCGTGAGAGGCTTCGCCGTCGGCGACGCCGTGTGCGGGTGGACCGACCGCCGCGACAGCCACGCCGAGTTCGTCGCCGTCCCCACCGATCAGCTCACGGCCACGCCGGACGGCGTTTCCTGGGAGGTTGCGGGGTCGCTCTACGTCGCTCCGCTGGCGGCCTACGCCTCGGTCAAGGCCGTCGCGCTCGCGCCGGGCGATGTCGTCGCCGTGTCCGGCGCGGCCGGCGGCGTCGGCTCGATTGCCGTGCAGCTCGCCCGGCAGGACGGCGCACGCGTGATCGGCCTGGCGAGCGAGCGCAACCACGCCTGGTTGCGCGACCGCGGCATCATTCCCGTCGCCTACGGGGAGGGCCAGGCAGAGCGCCTACGCGCGGCCTCGGACGGCCAGCTGGACGCTTTCATCGACGTTTTCGGCGGAGGCTACGTCGATCTCGCGATCGAGCTCGGCGTCCCGGCCGCGCGCATCAATACGATCGCCGACCGCGAGGGCGCGGCGCGTCTGGGCACGCACAGCGAGGGCACCGGCTCGGTCGCTCGCGTCGAGGTCCTGCGTGAAATCGCCGGCCTGGTCGCCGACGGCACCCTCGAGGTACCGATCGCGCGCACCTACCCGCTGGCGGCCGTGCGCGACGCCTACAGCGAACTGGCCGAGCGCAAGACGCACGGGAAGATCGTGCTGCTCCCCTAGACGGTCTGCTCTACGCGCCCGCGCGCCTACGCGCCCGCGCCGAGCCGGCGCTACTTGCCGGTCGTACGGTGCATCGACCCGCGCGCATGCCCGGGTCGTCGTCCGCCCATGCCTGCGCCGGCAGCCTCTGCGCCGCGGACTGGCGGTGGCGTACGGCGGATCAGCAGGCGCAGCACCGCGTCCTGCGCGCCTTCGCCGGCGCGTTCAGTCAGAGCTCGCGGATGTACGGTGCGAAAGACTGGCCCTCGCCCGGCATCGACCACGGCCACGACGACCTTCGTCCGGCTCGGCGTGTCGAATACGATCCCGTCGCTCACCGCGCCGCCTTCGGCGACGTTCACGCGGTCGCCAGGGTGCGCCGACTCCATTGCCACAGCCTACTGCGACCGATGCTCAGTTCGAGCTGTCGCTGAGCGGAGCGCGAACCGCCCGCCAACAAGACGCGCGAGTCTCGCCGCGGCGGCGCTCTGTGCTAGCGATGGCCGCGGCGTGCTGGCTGCGACTTGGCTGCCGCCGCTTCACGCCGGGCCTGCGCTTCGCCGCGCAGTCTGCCCTGCAGCTCGGCGTCGTCGGCGACCGTCTGCAGGCGCCGCTTAAGCGACGCAGCGCCGCGAGCCTGCTGCTTGATGACCTCGTAGCGCGCGCTCGCCTCGGTCGCGAGCCGCTTCAGCTCTTCACCCCGCTGGGCTACGGAGCCGTTGGCCGGTCCCGGGTCGCGGTGGGCGCGTTGATGCTTGTCGGAGAGCTGGCGCGCCCGGTGCGCGACATCGCGCGCATTGGTGACTGCAGCTGGGGCGACATCGTCGGTCATGGCAAATGGCGCACAGTTCGATCGCGCCTACGTCCAGGCTAGCACCGCTGGCGTCGGCTATGGGCGCGAGTTCAGCGGCGCGGGCGCAAAGCGACGCAGCGCCGGCCTCTCAGGATCACGCGTGGCTGCTTTTCGCGCCGAGCGGCAACATGCGCCATCGTATGGACGTGGCGACTGCACAGACGCTGACGATGCTCGAGCTGCCCGACGGCGCCGCATGGGCACACTGGCTGGGCGCCAATCACGCGCGCTCGGCGGGCGTGTGGCTGAAGATCGCAAAGAAGGGTTCGCCGCGCGTGACCGTGACGCAAACGGAAGCGATCGATGAGGCGGTCTGCTTCGGGTGGATCGACGGACAGCTTGGCCGCCACGACGCGCACTTCTTTCTGCAGCGCTTCACGCCTCGCCGATCGCGCAGTAAGTGGTCAGCGGCCAACCGCGAGCGCGCTGAGCGGCTGATCGCCGAAGGCCGCATGAGGCCAGCCGGCCTCGCACAGTTCAGGGCAGCGGAGGCCGACGGACGGCTCGACGATGCGTACCCGTCGCAGAGCAAGGCGGCGATTCCCGAGGACTTTGAGACAGCGCTTCGTGAGCACCCAGAAGCCCGCGAGTTCTTCGAGACACTCACGGGCGCCGAGCGCTACAAGTTCTTGTACCGGCTCCATCACACGAAGGACTCCAACCGCCGCACCGAGCGGATCGCGGACTACATCGAACTGCTGAGCCAGCGGAAGAGTCTCACCCGCTCGTGAAGGCGCTCTCCGCGCGACCTTCCGCATGGTCGGAGGCGCGCAGCCAGCGCTGCTGCTTTTCGCGCTCAGCGACAGCCGGGGTGGGGGTTCGTGCACGGTCGCTTTGCGGTCGGTGCAGGCGTGAAGGTGATGCGATTCGTTGCGCCGGGTGGACAATGCAGTGATGGAGCAGGTTGTGGCCGGCAGTGATGAGGTTGAGGGCATTCCGGTGCGCTGGGTGGCGCCGCGTGAGAACGCGAGCGGCGTGGCCCTCTGGCTGACGCACCTTGGTGGTTCGGCGGAGCAGGCCGAGCCGATGCTAGTTCGCTTGGCCGAACGCGGTTTGATCGCGGTTAGCTTTGATCCGCCCGGGCACGGGCGGCGTGGCGGTGCTGCTCCCCCCTTGGAGTTCGCGAGTCGTGTGCTCGCCTCGTTTCGCCAGCGGATGTGGCCGCTGTTGGGCCAGACCGTGCTGGAGTGCTTGCGCGTGCTTGACTGGGCGGATGAGCGGCTCGGTGGTGGCGAGCCGCACGTGGCGGGAGGCGTTTCGATGGGTGGCGATGTCGCAGTCGCGCTGGCAGGCATCGACCGGCGGATCAGCCGCGTGAGCGCTCTTGTAGCTACCCCGGACTGGACGCGACCCGGGATGCGCGCACTGGATGAGCCCCGGCAAGTAATCGACCAGGGACAGGCAGACAGCTACGCCCAGTGGCTCCTTGACGCGTTCAATCCGATGACTCACATCGAGGCCTACGATCGCAATGTGGCAATCAGCTTCCAATGCGCTGCGGCCGACGAGCACGTGCCAGCTGAGGCGGCCATCCGCTTCCGCGCCGCGCTAACTCAGCGCAACCCGCAAGCCGCGGACCGCGTAAACGTGGACCTCCACGAAGGCCTGTCGCACCTGGACGGCGCTCGCGACCAGCGACTGTACGCCTCCGCGATCGACTGGCTCACCGCTCGCCCGTCCTGACCTGAGCTCGCCATGGCGGCCGTCCTGCGCACTCGCCGCTCGCGCCAAGCGACACTGCTGAGTGTCGCGCGACGCCGGCGCCTACGTGCAGACGCCGGCGCTGTGTGCGGTCCGCCCGTACACCTTGAGTGCTCCCGCGATGACCGGTGGGTCTGGGTTGGCGCCGTTGGTCGCGGCGCCGACCAGCAGCACGCACGATCCCTCGACGAACAGGACGTTACCGAAGGCCCTACCCGTCGACTTGCCCGCAAATCCCTCCGCCGTCGGCAGTTGCTTGATCGTGAAGCGCGTGACCGGGCTGTTCTCGGCAACGTCCTCCTTGAACTCGGCCTGCTCCTCGCGGGCGGCCGCGGCCGGCGAGGCGAGCCCCATCACGAACGACACGCCTCCAGTGCCGTTGGGGCCCGTGGTCTGCTGGGACAGCACCCCGCGGAAACCCGCTCCACGCAGTCGCTTGGCGTCTGCCGCTGCTTTTGGATTCCCTTTCGTCCATGAGGCCGCGCTGGCGGTGAACGTCGGCTTGCCGCTCGGGGAGTACCCGGTCTCTTCGCCCGCCCGCACGATGTACCGAGCCAGCGAAGCAGACGACACGCTCTGCCCGGCCACAGCCGAAGAGCCTCCCAAGCCAGGAAGCATCACGGCGAGCGCCACGACCGAACCGCCTGCGAGAACCCTGCGCACAGAATCCATCTCACCCTCCCACCGAACCACGTCGACTTGGCCTTCACACTCGGCTCGCGATTCTCCCGCAGCGACGCCGCCTCGCAACTTGAGACTCACGCCCGCCGCCCGCCGCCCGCTCTCGGTCGATGGCGACGCCACGCGCTGCCGCTCTCGCGTGAAAGCGACAACGCGCTCCGCTCCTGGATTCGCCCATTGTGCGCGACGGGCTCGCTTACGACGGTGCGTGCTGGTCGGTTCCTCCGGGTATCCGCACCCTCTAACCGCCGGCGATCACAAAGCGACCGAACACCCAGGCTCGCGCCGCGCCGCCGCCGCCGCTACGGCGTCGACGCCAGCTCCGCGGCCCCGGGCGTGCCCTCAGCGCTCGCCGGCGCGCTGCTTGCATGCTCGGCGCGCCGGTGCAAGGTCGACAGAGCGCGCAGGTATGCACGTGCGGCCGCCTCGATGATGTCGGTAGCGACCCCTTGCCCGGAGGCGGCTTCGCCACCGCTCTCGATCACCACCGAAACCTCTCCGAGCGCGTCCTGGCCTTCGGTCACAGCGCCGACGCGAAACTCGCCCAGCGCAGCATCGATGCCGGTCGCCGCGTTGATCGCGTGGAACACAGAGTCGACCGGACCGTCGCCGGAGAACTCGCCACGGCCGAGCTCGCCGTTTGGCAGGCGCACCGCAACCGTCGCCTGCGGCGGCGCCGCCATCGAGGCTGTGACCTCATATGACTCGAGGGAGTAACCGGCGACCTCCTCGCGCAGCTCGTCGGTGACAAGCGCTTCCAGATCCATCGCGCTCACCGTCTTCTTGCGGTCGGCGATCTCCTTGAAGCGCTTGAACGCCGTGTTCAGCGCCGCCCCGGAAATCTCGAAGCCGAGATCCTCGAGCGCCTGGCGCAGCGCGTGCCGCCCGGAGTGCTTGCCGAGGACGATTGAGTTCGCCTCGAGGCCGACGCTTGTCGCATCCATGATCTCGTAGGTAGTCCGCTCCTTGAGCACGCCATCCTGGTGAATACCCGACTCGTGGGCAAACGCGTTGCGGCCAACGACCGCCTTGTTGGGCTGTACGACATAGCCGGTCAGGCGCGACACGAGCCGGCTCGTGCGGGCAAGCTCGCGTGTGTTGATCGCGGTGCTCATGCCGACGTCGGCGGAGCGCGTGTAGAGGAGCATCACGATCTCCTCGAGCGACGCGTTGCCAGCCCGCTCGCCGAGACCGTTGATCGCGCACTCGACCTGGCGCGCCCCGGCGAGCAACCCGGCGAACGAGTTGGCGACCGCGAGCCCCAAATCGTCGTGGCAGTGGACCGACAGCACGACGTCGCGAAGTGCCGGCACCAGCACGTAGAGCCGCTCGAGCCAGGCGCTGAATTCCGCCGGCATCGTGTAGCCGACGGTGTCGGGGATGTTGATCGTGGTGGCGCCCTCCTCGATCGCCGCAGCCACGACCTCGGCGGTGAACTCGACCTCCGAGCGCGTCGCGTCCATCGGCGAGAACTCGACGTCCTCTACGTAGTTGCGCGCGTGCGCCACCGCCGCGCGAGCCTGGCCGAGAACGTCCTCGCGCGTCGTCTGCAGCTGATGCACGATGTGGATGTCAGACGTCGAGATAAAGGTGTGAATCCGCGGCTTGGCGGCGTCCTTCACCGCGTTGTAGGCGGCATCGATGTCCGCCACATGCGTGCGTGCAAGTCCCGCGATCACCGGCCCTTCGACGCTCCGCGCGATCCCCTGCACGGCGGCGAAATCCCCCGGCGAAGCGATCGGAAACCCCGCCTCGATGATGTCGACGCCGAGGCGCGCCAGCTGCTGGGCGATCTCCAGCTTCTCCGCCGGGTTCAGTGAGATACCCGGCGACTGCTCGCCATCGCGCAGCGTCGTATCGAAAATCAGTACTCGGTCGTTGCCTTTACCAGCCATGATGTTCCTCGCCTTTCGCGTTCGTCCTGCGGCTTCCTCTCCAATGGTTTGCGGCTACGCGGCCGCCACGCGCTATTCCCCCCGAAGGGGGAGGAGGAGAAGCAGGGCAAGGGACGTGCGGAACGTCATGCCAGCAGAGCCTAGCATCGTCGCTGACCCACCGGCAACGGTGAAAGCGCGCTACTCAGGCGAGGATGTTGACGGCCCGCGCAACGACCAGGCCGATCGTCACGATCGCGATCGTCGCCTGGATCAGCATCAGCATCTTGGCGCTCGCGCTGAGCGGCATCGTGTCTGTCGGGCTGAACGCGCTCACGTTGGTGAACGATACGTAGAGGTAGTCGACAAACCCGGCGCGCCAGTCCCAGCGGCCGAGGCGCTCCTCGGTCATCTGCGGGAACAGAAAATCGGGCGCTGGCGCATTCGCACCGGTGAGCTTGCGTCCCTGCGGTCCGCCGCGATCGAGCTCCCAGTACCAGACGGCAAAGAGCAGGATGTTCGTAACCCAGATCTCGACGCCGGCGAGGATCAACTGCCGGCCATCCACGCTGCCCGTGTGCAGTAGGTAGTGCGTCAGCAACACAAGCGACAGCAGGTTGACCGCGCTCACTATTCCGACCAGGGCGATCGCCGCCCAGCGCCGGTAGCGATGCGGTTGCTCGCCCTGGCGCGGCGTCGTCGCGATCAGACCTAAAAGCAGCGCGCCTTCGAACGCCGGCAGCAGCCAGCTCGGGTGGAGCGTCAGCTTGTCCGGCAGGTCGAGGTCCACCAGGATCGTCGCCAGCACGGCGAGCTGCGCCGGCCAATACGAGTCGTGCCGGGCAAGCGCCGCCGCCGCATCCTCGGCCTCCGCGGCGCCCGGTAGGCCCCGACGCGTCATTCCAGCGTGACGCTGCGCCCATCGACGAAGCCATCGAGCGCGACGATCTCGTCCAGCACCTCGCGCTGGACGCGCTCCCCCGTGCTCACAACCATCGCCGCGAGCCCCTTGCCCACGGCATCGTCGCCCTTCACCTGGCGGCCGACCGCGGCCGAGGAGATGTTGATGCCGTGCTCGCCAAAGACCGACCCGACGCGGCCGATCATGCCCGGTACGTCGCTGTAGCGGAACACGGTCACGTTCGGGGCGAGCTCGAGCGTGAAGCGTTGCCCCCAGACCTCGACCAGGTGCCCCACCTGCGCCGGGCCAATGACGGTCCCAGCGACGGCGACACGCTCGCCGCCGGCGTGCACTGTCACTCGTATCAGCTCGTTGAAGTCCTCGGCCTCGGAGACGCTCTTCTCTTCGACGACGATCCCACGCTCCTCGGCAAGCGACCCCGCGTTGACATAGTTGACGTCCTCCTCGGTGCGGCCGCCAAGCGCGCCGACTAGCACCGCGAGCGTCAACAGGCGCGTGTCGAGGTCCGCGATCCGGCCCATGAACGCCGCCTCGATCCGCTCGACCGAGCTGCCTTCGGCGAGGCCCATCGCGAGACGGCCGAGCTGCTCGGCGAGCGGCAGGAAGGGCCGCAGCGCCGCCATGTCCTCGGCACCAACGGACGGGATGTTGACCGCGGTGGAGACGACCCCGCCGGTCAGCGCGGCGACCACCTGCTCGGCGCTTTGGAAGCCGGCGCGATCGGTTGCCTCGGCCGTCGAAGCGCCGAGATGGGGCGTGACGACGACGTTGGGGTAGCCCTGGAACAGCGGGTAGTCGGTGATCGGCTCACTGGGAAACACGTCGAGGGCCGCGCCGCCGACCTTGCCCGAGTCGAGTCCCGCCTTGAGCGCGTCGTCGTCGATCAGGCCTCCGCGCGCGACATTGAGGATCCGCACGCCGTCACGCATCTTCGCGATCGCGGCGGCGTCGATGAACCCCTTCGTCTCGTCGGTCTTCGGCAAGTGCACCGTAATGAAGTCCGCCCGCTCGTACACACCGTCGCTGCTCGGCGCGTTCTCCACCCCCAGCTCGCGGTAGCGCTCGGCGGCGATGAACGGATCAAACGCGATCACGTGCATGCCGAAGCCACGCGCCCGCTGGGCGACAAGCTGGCCGATCCGGCCGAAGCCGATGATGCCAAGCGTCTTGTCATACAGCTCGACACCGGAGAACTTCGAGCGCTCCCACTTGCCGGAGGTCAGCGAAGCGTGCGCTTGCGGGATGTTG
>Ga0182015_10008148_pt1 | contig 10046 bp, 10 predicted proteins | sample 712P3MmetaG_FD_120478 | JGI IMG/M metagenome (GOLD analysis project Ga0182015, IMG submission 120478) | Permafrost microbial communities from Stordalen Mire, Sweden - 712P3M metaG | ecosystem: Environmental > Terrestrial > Soil > Wetlands > Permafrost | place: Sweden: Stordalen | collected... | reverse complement strand
TCTTCCGCAACGCGCTGATCGAATTGCTGCAATACGCGCCCTCGACGAAACAGGTCCATGAGCGGCCGCTGCTGATTTTCCCGCCCTGGATCAACAAGTTCTACATCCTGGATCTGCGGCCGGAGAATTCCTTCATCCGCTGGGCGGTGGCGCAGGGCTACACGGTGTTCGTGGTGTCGTGGGTCAATCCGGACAGCCGTCTCGCGGCCAAGACTTTCGAAGATTACATGCGCGAGGGCATTTTCGCGGCACTCGCCGCGGTCGAGCAGGCGACGGGCATCAAGGACCCGAACGTGATCGGCTACTGCATCGGGGGGACGCTTCTGACCGCCACCCTCGCCTACATGGCCGCGAAGTCGGACCATCGCATCCATTCGGCGACGTTCTTTGCGGCGCAGGCCGATTTCAGCGAAGCGGGCGATCTCCAGATTTTCATCGACGACGTTCAGCTCGAGGCACTGGAAGAACAGATGGACGCGGCCGGCGGCGTGCTGGAAGGCAGCCGCATGGCGACGACCTTCAACATGCTGCGCGCCAACGATCTCATCTGGTCGTTCGTCGTCAACAATTATCTGCTCGGGCGCGATCCCGTGCCGTTCGACCTCCTGTACTGGAATTCGGACACGACGCGGATGCCCGAAGCGACGCATCTTTTCTACCTGCGCCAGTTCTACAAGAACAACGCGCTCGCGAAGGGCGAGCTCGTGCTGGGCGGCGTCAAGCTCGACCTCTCGAGGGTGAAGATACCGATCTATCTGCAGTCGGCGAAGGAAGACCACATCGCCCCCTACCGGTCGATCTACAAGACGACGCAGCTGGTGAAAGGACCGGTGCGATTCATTCTGGCGGGATCGGGCCATATCGCGGGCGTGATCAATCCGCCCTCCGCGAAAAAATATCAGCACTGGACCAACCCGAAGCTGCCGCCAAGCGTCGGCGACTGGCTGGCGAACGCAAAGGAACATCCCGGCTCGTGGTGGCAGGATTGGGACGCGTGGTTATCGCCGCTCTCGGGGAAAAAGATTCCCGCCCGCACGCCAGGCGACGGCAAGCTCAAGACCCTGGGCGACGCCCCCGGCACCTATGTAAAGGTGAAGGCGCGGTAAGTCGGCCTGGGGCACTGCTCTGCGTGCTTCGACAAGCTCATGCTTCGACAGGCTCATGCTTCGACAAGCTCATGCTTCGACAAGCTCAGCATGAGGAAGGATCTTAATTCCATCAGCGCCGAGGGTTCTTTGCTGTGCGAGAGAGTGCAATCAGCGCGCTATATTCGCCGCGGAAAAGTGCTTCCTTTTTGTCGCGGCGCCAACCCTTCAATTGTCGTTCGAATGCAATCGCATCCGTCAACCGTTGAAATTCTCCCGACCATACAAGCTCAACCGGTCTGCGCGAATGCGTATAGCCGGTGAACACGCCCGATGCATGTTCGCCCACGCGCTTATCCAGACCTGCACGTGTCACCCCGACATAGTACGAACCATCTCGACATCGAAGCATGTAAACAAATATCTGCATGGGCGCTGAAGGCAATAAAATCCTCCCTCATGCTGAGCTGGTCGAAGCACGTACAGCCGTGCCCCGATGCGCTTTCATTGCCCGTGCGACAGCGCGGCTGGCGGGGTCGCCGCGGGCTTCGAGGCCGGCGATAACGGCGGCGATGTCGCCCGGCTTCTTGTCCTGCGACAGCTTGAATTTTCCTTCCAGCGTGTCGAACCTCACAGAAAATCCGCGGATGGCGTTCAGAAGCGCCGTCATGCGTGCTTCCGGAATTTTATCGAGAGTCCAGGGTGGCTTCGGGCGGAGCTTTTCCTCTTCGCTTGCGGAGAGATCAACCAGCAATTTGCGCAAGCCCGCATCGTCAAGCGGCCGCGCCGTCCCAGCGCCTTCCACAGCGATGTAATTCCACGTCGGCACAAAGCCGCGCGAATGGTACCAGTCCGGCGACACGTACGCGTCGGCGGCGAGAAACGAGAAGCGCATCTCCGCCGCCTCGGCATCCGCCAGAGGATTGACGCGGGCGAGATGGAACCGCACGGCGCCGCGCGGACCGCACCCGCTATCGACGATCACCGGCGCGTAGGCGAATTGCAATCGCCCATTGACGATCGACGCGATGGTGGCGAAGCGGCGTTCGCGAATGACACGGTGGAGCACCTCCGGTTCGTCGATTGCGTAGGCCGATGGGCGGTACATCAGTGCAGTCCGCTTTCCTCTGGAAGCCCGAGCATGAGGTTGAGATTCTGCACCGCCGCGCCGCCCGCCCCCTTCCCCAGATTGTCGAGCACCGCAACGAGACGCGCCTGTTCCGTTCTCTCGTTGCCGAGCACGAACAGCTTCATGCGATCGGAGCCTTTGAGCATTTCCGCATCCAGGCTGGTGTGTTCGCCGTCAGGGATGTCAACCTCGATCATGCTCTCGTTGCGGTAGCTGTCGGCAAGCACATCGCGGAGGGCACTCGCCGAGGGCTGTTTCGGAAGCGCCCATAGCAGCAACGGCATCTCGACCGTCATTCCCCGGTAGTAGCGGCCCACGCTCGGCGCAAACAGAGGCGGCCGCGCAAGACCGGCATGCATCTGCATTTCCGGAACGTGCTTGTGGGCGAGCGAGAGCGCATAGGTGCGCACCGCACTGTGCGTGAATGTCGGCGAACTCTCATCCTCGAACTCCGCGATCATGGCTTTGCCGCCGCCCGAATAACCCGAGATCCCGTTCGCCGTCAGTGGAAATCCGACCGGTATGATGCCCGCCCGGACCAGTGGCCGGACGAGAGCGAGAAAGCCGGTCGCGTAGCAGCCGGGGTTGGCGACCAACCGGGCCGCAGCAATCGCCTCCCGCCGCTCCGGCTCCAACTCGGGAAAGCCATATGTCCAACCCGGGGCGGTGCGATGCGCCGTCGAGGCATCGAGCACGCGAACGCGGGGATTATCTATCGCGGCAACCGCGTGGCGCGCCGCATCCTCCGGCAGGCAAAGGACGGCGATGTCGGCGTCGTTCAACGCGCGACGACGCACGGCCTCGTTCTTGCGCTCGTCGTCCGGAAGAACGAGGAGCGCAACATCCCGGCGCGGCTCCAGGCGCTTGCGAATTTCGAGGCCGGTGGTTCCGGCAGCGCCGTCGATATAGACGAGAGGCGGCACGCGTTGGCCCTTGCTTGACTCGATCTGGCGAAGCCACTTAGCTGATTTCGGCGGCCGATTCCCGGGAAATCGGCCCTTCGAGCCGCTGTGGCGTGCAATCGCGGTCTTTCGAGGCTCGCGCGCCGTTCGGGAGGAAGCCAATGGACCAGATGGATATCCACACGCTCTGGGAGAATTTTACCGACACCGTTTCCAGGCATTACGTCGACTTCGAAGGGCGCATCGGCCGGGCGCAGTTCTGGTATTATATTCTCGTCTACATGGTGGTCGGGATTCTGGTCAGCATCGTCGGCAGCATCACGCTTTCGGGCACGGGTTTGCGCGCGCTCTACGGTCTGGCGCTTCTGTTGCCGACGCTTGGCATCACGGCGCGGCGGCTGCACGACGTGGGACGGACCGCAAGCTGGGTTCTGCTGCTGGCCGTGCCCTGGGCGCTGTCGATCCTGATGGGTCTGGTGACGCTGCTCAGCTTCTTCACCTTCGGCCTGTTCGGGCTCTTGTTCGTGTTCTGGCCGATAATCGGACTCGTCTCTTTGGCCGCGGTCGTGCTGCTGATCTATTTCTGCGCGCAGCCCGGGATGCTCGAAGCGAACGAATATGGGCCCGTGCCGCCCGTGTGGACGCCACACGCGCCGACTGCGACCATCCTGCCGCCGCCGCCGGCCGCGCTGTAGCGGCGCTGCGCGTCAGCGCTTGGAGAACTGGAAGCTTCGCCGCGCCTTCGGGTGACCGTATTTCTTGCGTTCGACCACGCGCGGATCGCGGGTGAGAAATCCGCCCTGCTTGAGGACGGGTCGCAGCGTGTCCTCATAGACCACGAGGGCTTTCGAAATGCCGTGGCGGACGGCCCCGGCCTGTCCCGAAAGTCCGCCGCCCGCGACGGTACACACCACGTCGAACTGGCCGTCGCGGTTTGCGGCGATCAGCGGCTGGCGCAGGATCATGCGCAAAACGGGGCGCGCGAAATAGATCTTCTCTTCCTTGCCGTTGACCTGGATGCGGCCGTGGCCTGGCCGGATCCACACGCGGGCGACGGCGTTCTTGCGCTTTCCGGTGGCGTAGGCGCGGCCCTTCGAATCGCGCCGGCTTTTCGTCTGTTCGCGCGGCTCGGCCGCGGCTTCGGACGGCTTGGCCTTGATCAGCGTGGTTTTCAGATCGCCGAAGCTTTTCACGTCCTCAGCCATGTCAGACCGCCTTGCGATAGTTGGTGTTCTTGGGGTTGAGCGCCGCTACATCGAACGGCTCCGGCTGCTGCGCTTCGTGAGGATGCGCGGCGCCGGGATAGACTCTGAGATTGCCGAACTGCTGGCGCCCCAAGGGACCGCGCGGTAGCATGCGCTGAACCGCCTTCTCGACGATGCGCTCGGGAAAGCGCCCTTCCAGGATCTTGCCCGCCTTGCGCTCCTTGATGCCGCCGATATAGCCGGTGTGCCAGTAGTAGGTCTTCTTGTTCAGCTTATCGCCGGTGAGCAGGACCTTCGCTGCGTTGACCACAATCACATTGTCGCCGCAGTCCATGTGCGGCGTGAAGGTGGGCTTGTGCTTGCCGCGCAGGCGAAGCGCGATGAGAGAGGCGAGACGTCCGACGACGAGACCGGTGGCGTCGATGACGATCCACTTCTTCTCGATCTCGGAGGGCCGGGCCGAGTAGGTTGTCATGCGGACGCTCCGGGGATTGGTGCCGGCCTATAGGGCCATTCATGGCAAGCGGTCAAGCAGTTTCGCCCGATTTTGCTCGATCTGCTGATGGTGGTAGCATAATACCGTAACCGGGGTAAAATTATTCCAGCCCGATTGCAATAAAGGCCATAAGCCGTTGGTCCACTGTTGAGGGTACGCCGGCCGCGTCCGCACCAGCGCAAGGAAGTGGCGGGCGTTCGTGGCGTCGATGACTTTGTTCGCCGGACCTCCTAAATTGGTTTGATGAACGTCCCTCAGCCCGAACCCGTGCTCCGCGCGGAGCCGGAGGGCGCGGTGTTGCGCCTGGTGCTGAACCGTCCTGTCCAGCGCAACGCCCTCAGCGACGGGTTGATCGGCGCGCTTCAGGACGCGCTCGACGCGGCGGCCCGGGCGCCCTCGGTGCGCGCCATCGTACTCGCGGCCGAGGGTCCTGCCTTCTGCGCCGGACATGACCTCAGGGAGATGACAGCGCAGCGTTGCGGCGCGGATAGAGGGCGCGAAGCCTTCGCCGGAATTTTCGCCCGATGCTCGCGGCTGATGCAATCGATCGTGCGCCACCCCAGGCCCGTGATCGCGGAAGTCCACGGCATTGCCACCGCGGCGGGCTGCCAGCTGGTTGCGAGCTGCGATCTCGCCGTGGCGTCGACGCAAGCGCGCTTCGCCACACCGGGCGTGAATATCGGGCTCTTCTGCTCGACGCCGATGGTCGCCCTGTCGCGCAACGTGGCGCGCAAGCACGCGATGGAAATGTTGCTGACGGGAGAGGCGATCGGCGCCGAAGACGCTCGCCGCATCGGCCTCGTCAATCGCATTGTCGAGCCGCATGCGCTGGCAGGCGAGACGATGAATCTCGCGCGCCTGATCGCCGCCAAACCCGCCGGTACCGTCAAGATCGGCAAGGAGGCCTTCTACCGCCAACTCGAAATGTCCCTCGGCGACGCCTATGCCTATGCGAGCGAAGTGATGACGATGAACATGCTCGATGCGGCAGCCGAAGAAGGGGTCGGCGCATTTTTCGACAAGCGACCGGCGAAGTGGCCGGAATAGACTCCATGCCGGAATATTCCGACGAACTGATCCGCGGCATTCTGCGCTCCACCAGGAGGATTGCGATGGTCGGCGCGAGCGGCAACGCGATGCGGCCGAGCTATTTCGCGATGAAATATCTGCTCGACAAGGGCTTCCTCGTCCGTCCGGTCAATCCGGGGCTGGCGGGAAAAACGATTCTCGGACAGACCGTCTACGCGACCCTCCACGACGTTCCCGCGCCGATCGATCTGGTTGACATCTTCCGCGCGTCCGACGCCGCGCCCGGCATTGTGCGCGAAGCGCTGGTGGAGAAGGACCGCCTCGGCCTTCGAACCATCTGGATGCAGCTCGGCGTCATCAACGAAGAGGCTGCAGGGCTGGCGCGCGAGGCGGGGCTGGCCGTGGTGATGGACCGCTGTCCCAAGATCGAATACGGCCGGCTTTCGGGCGAGATCAGCTGGATGGGCGTCAACCGCAAACTGATCGACAGCCGCAAGCCCCTCCTCTTCAGCAAGGGCGGCGCCCTGAAGCGCTGAGCGCTGGACGCTCGGCGGCGCGCCCTTCATTGTCGCGCCTTGCAAAACGGAAGGTTCCGATGAGCGACTATGGCTTCAATACCTTGAGCGTGCATGCGGGCGCGCAGCCCGATCCCGCCACGGGCGCGCGCGCCACGCCGATCTACCAGACGGCCTCCTACGTTTTCGAGAGCGCCGACCACGCGGCGGCGCTGTTCAACCTCCAGGTCTTCGGTAACATCTATTCGCGCATCATGAATCCCACCAACGCGGTGCTCGAGGAACGCATCGCGGCGCTCGAAGGCGGGCGCGCCGGGCTTGCGGTCGCCTCCGGTCACGCCGCGCAGTTCATCGTGCTGCACACGCTGATGGCGCCGGGCGACGAGATCGTGGCGGCGCGCCAGCTCTATGGCGGCTCGATCAACCAGTTCAGCCAGGGCTTCGCCAAATTCGACTGGCATGTGAAATGGGCCGACACGCGCGATCCCGGCTCGTTCCGCGCCGCGCTGTCGCCGAAGACGAAGGCGATTTTCGTCGAGAGCATCGCCAATCCGGGCGGCATCGTCACCGATATCGAAGGCGTCGCGGGCGTTGCGAAACAGGCGGGGGTGCCGCTGATCGTCGACAACACCTTCGCCTCGCCCTATCTGATCCGGCCGCTCGAATGGGGCGCCGACATCGTCGTCCATTCGGCGACCAAATTCCTTGGCGGCCATGGCAACTCCATCGCCGGGCTGATCGTCGATGGCGGCAGGTTCGACTGGGGAAAAGACGGAAAATACCCCACGCTCTCCGAGCCCTGCCCGTCCTATCACGGCATTCGCCTTTGGGAGACCTTCGGCGACATGGCGTTCGCCATCGCCTGCCGGGTGCTGGGGTTGCGCGATCTCGGGCCCGCGCTGTCGCCGATGAATGCCTTCCTGGTGCTGACGGGAATCGAGACGCTGCCGCTGCGCATGCAGCGCCATTGCGACAATGCGCTGGCCGTCGCGCGCTGGCTGAAGGATCATCCCAAAGTCGCCTGGGTCAGCTATGCCGGGCTCGAGGACAATCCCTCGCACGGGCTTCAGCGCACCTATTCGCCCAAAGGCGCCGGCGCCGTCTTCACCTTCGGCGTCAAGGGCGGCTATGAAGCGGGCATGGCGCTGGTCAACGGCGTGAAGCTGTTCAGCCATCTCGCCAATGTCGGCGACACGCGCAGCCTGATCATCCATCCCGCCTCGACCACCCACCGTCAACTGAACGACGAGCAGAAGAAAGCGGCCGGCGCCGGGCCGGACGTGGTCAGGCTCTCCGTCGGCATCGAAAACGTGGAAGACATCATCGCCGATCTCGACCAGGCGCTGGCGGCAAGCGATTGAGTTTCCTTGGGACCGCGGGCGTCCCCCCCGCACGGCCGTGCAAGCCGGACGCTCACGCCTCCGGACGACGGGCGACGACCACGCACGAGATGCTCAGCTCCTGGCGTTTGGCCCGCTCGAGCGAGGCGCCGGTAACCGGCATGAATTCCGCCGCCTCGATCTCGAACCCTTGCGCGCCGACGAAGGCGATGAATTCGTCGGTGGTTCGCCAAAGATAGATGTGATCGGGCGCCGGGCTGTTGACCGGCGCGTTGATGAATATCCGGCCTCCCGGTTTCAGGGCGCGGCGCAACGTGGCGAGCGCGCGCTCCGGGAAATCGAGATGTTCGAGAACTTCGCTGATCACAGCGCTGTCGAATGCCGCCTCCGGCGGCGTGGCGTTCAGGATATCCTGCCGCTCGAAGGCGATGGGCCTGGTGACGCCGAGAAGCCCGAGCGCCCGGCGCGTCGCGCGGATACTGGACTCGCTCACGTCCCACGCTTCCAGCGCCGCAATCGCGGGTTCCTGGGTGGCAAAATAGAGAAACAACCCGTGGCCCGGGCCGACTTCGAGATAGCGTGAGCCGGGCTTGTTCCCCGGAAGGAACGTGGTTCTGAAATAGTCGAGCGCGCGGGCGTGCGGGGTCCAGATCAGCTGCGAAATGAGGATGCCGTTGACGTAGCGCGACATGTAGGCATCGTTGTTGTAGATTTCGGCATAAGCCTGCTCGAAGCTCGACAGCCGGTATTTCCCGTGCCGGCGGAAGTAGAACTCCTCCGCCAGAAACGCTTCGCACATCCATCGGTAATCGCGGCAGTAGGTTTCGAGCCTGCCGTCGGCGAGCTTGAGCACAAGCGCGGCCAGATCGTCGCAGCGGCGGGCAAAATCGGGCGCATCGTCGCGAAAGCGCGCCGCGCAATAGACCTCGTGCTCCGGCCAGACTTCGAGCAGGCAGTTCACGACGCGGGTGAGATTGGGAAAACCCGCGAGCCGGCCGCGGTCGAACTGCGACATGTCACTCTCCTTGCGCGTGGCGCCGGCCCATCAAGACCGGACGACGGCGATGCGGTCAATCCGCGGCTGGCAGCCCTTCCGTTAAGCCGCTGCAACAGGAAATTGCGCCGCTCCGGGGCAGCGGGTATCTTGCGCCCGCGCACGCGCGCGCCGCGGAAAACCGCTCCGGGACTCTCGACAAACGCAAGCAATCTAGGCCCGAAAACCCTTGGCAAAGCCCGTAGAAGACCGGATGGATCACCCGGGAAAACCTGGCGATCGGGCACCCGGTCCCGTCTTCGTGCTTGGTTCGCCGCGCTCCGGGACCACGCTGCTCGCAAGCGCGCTGCGAAAATCCGGATTGAACGGCTTCAACGAGGGGCACCTGCTCAATTTGTTTGTCCCCGTCCGGCAGTTGATCGAGCGGCATTTTCGCCGCCATCGGGTGCCAGAGAAGGGCCAGCTTCTTTCCAATATCGAAGTAGACAACTTTATCGACAGCATACTGGACGTCTTCAAGACCTATCAGACAAATCTGAATCCTATGGAACCGTGGTTCGACAAGACGCCCGACGGCGCCATGATCACTCTGGTTCCGACGTTGGTTCGCCTGTGGACGAACGCGAGCTTCGTCTTCGCCAAGCGGAGAGGGATCGAAAACCTCGTATCGCGGGTTGCCAAGTTTCCCAACGCAACGTTCAAGGAACATTGCTCGTCGTGGGCTGGAACGATGAAAGCGTGGCGAGAGGTGCGCGATTCGGGCATAGAAGGAATCGAAATCGACCAATACGATATCGCCCACGATCCTGCCGGGACCGGCGCGCGCCTCGGTTCGTTCCTGGGCCTGTCGCCGGAGGCAACTGAGAAGATGATCGCGCAAATGCGCGACGCGCGCCCGCAAAGCACCAGCGCGGAGAGCACGCGGCGGGTGCTGTCCATCGAAACCTGCGGATGGAATCCGGGAGAAATCGCGAGCTTTCTTTCCATCTGTTCGGGGGAAATGGAAGCATACGGCTATACGCTGGACGAACGCTATCGCAGCCTGCCCAATTAGAGCGGACTCCGTTCGAATTGGGTCAACAAAAATCGGTCATGGCCGCGCTGGCGTACTCCGCTCCTCGCCCGATGCCGTGTTTGCACTGTCCCCCATCTGTTTGCCTGGTTCTGCCCGCGCTTCTCTCTCGGCCTCCTCTGCGTCAAGGATATCCCAGATTGCCTGGACAGATTTTTTTGCACTTCCCTGCATTATTCCCTGCAGCAGGGAAAATGGTTGCGCTTCGTTTCGGTCCTGCGGCAGCTCGACTATTTCGCCTTCGTCGGGTTCTTCTTCCGCATGCCCTTCGGCGGTATT
>Ga0182015_10008147_pt1 | contig 10046 bp, 13 predicted proteins | sample 712P3MmetaG_FD_120478 | JGI IMG/M metagenome (GOLD analysis project Ga0182015, IMG submission 120478) | Permafrost microbial communities from Stordalen Mire, Sweden - 712P3M metaG | ecosystem: Environmental > Terrestrial > Soil > Wetlands > Permafrost | place: Sweden: Stordalen | collected... | reverse complement strand
ATCGAGGGCTTTGTTGAAGTAATTCATTTGCACTAGAATGCAGACGATGACGACGATGCCAAAGACGTAGGTTGACGGATGGGTGAATTGATTTTGGCCGGCAAAAGTGAGTTTGACCGCTATACCAAATCCTTTGATTGACATGATGGAAACGGATCCAACTGTCGAGCAGATGGATATATAGACGAGCGGATTCTTCTTGCCGTATATTGGACATACTTTATATATCATTACAGCGGCAAACACTGCAACCAGTAGGCAGTAAAACAGAAAACCTGAAATCAGTGTTGACTTGGACGGGGTGTAACCTGGCTGCAGTGCGTAGTTCAGTATTTCATCAACAGTCTCGACAGGGACGTCTGGCGGTGCATGGAGGACGATGATGACCGATCCAATTAGACAGATCGCACACCCTATCCGTCCTAACGGTCCTAACTCCTCGTTCAAAAATATGGCCGCCAAGACAGCCCTGAAGTCAGTAAAACTACAAAGCCTTTTTACCCGATCAACACACTCAACGCACCCAGCGGCGTCACCAAAATTGGAGGTGCAAAAGTATATGCAGCGAAATTGGCAAATTCACCAATGACCACTACATTGTCAGTACAGAACAAGGCAAGCAGCTGATACTCGTAATCATCCCAGCCCACCATATTGGATTCTGCATATATCCATAGTTATCCCCCGAAAAGCCATGTCGCTCAGAAGCATCTATAAGTCCCTTCCACATTAGAAATGCACTGCTACATAAGTGTGTGTGGCGCTGGGTACCTTCTTGGTTATGACAAAACTCGTTCCTAAACACTTGATGAGCGCGGTCCAAGGGGAGATTGCGTGTCATGCGTGGAGTGTTACCTATTGCGAGGGACGAGCTTATCGCCAGTCCAAGCCCGATATATTTATCCTCAATCATTCGACGTATGCGACCTGCACAGCAGGTGACAACAACTTCGAGTCGATGGTTACTCGTCTACAACCCTGGTGATGAAGTAGGGGGAGAGGGTTGGTCTTGGCCGCGTCTGAAAAAGGGGGGCGTGTGAGGCCAATTTATCCGCTTTGGAAACGTTCGTTCTTCTTTTCGGTTATTTCACCTCGACCAGCCCTGCGTTCTCATGCAATGGGGTACAACTTTCAGCTTTGTCAAAGTTCAAAAGTATCGGCAGGTCTCCAAACAAACTCCTGGTGGTGATAAGGGGAAGTGTAAGTTTTGCTTCGTTGGTCGTTAATTTTCAAGCCTGTTTCGGACCCTAACCCTGGTTCATTTCACGCCTCCTTAAAATGCCGCTAAATTTAGAACTCGTAATCGGATAACACTTGATCGCCTACCTCGGGTCGGCCTCCTATTCTCAGTGTCTGCTGGCATTACGACAATGCGACTCGCTATAAAGAACAATGGGATTTGAGTTAAACTGAAGTTCATTCATCAATTTGCCTAAATATATGTTCTTGACTTCTAGATCTTGCAATCTAGGAGAACGTGGTTGAAGCAGCGAGGACGACACCAATCAAATACTTCTGCCCTCAAATCTTGGCACGCGGCCCATCCTTATCATCAAAAGACTTGTGTAAAAGAGTGCGCTCATGCCTTGCCAATCGGAATGGTAGATGCCAGACAACTGGACGCGTCACCAAACAACCTCGTCCAGTCGAAAGCGGCCCAAAAATACAAACTCTACGGCTTGGCTTTGGTCTACCGATGTCAAGAACGAACTACTATCGCTAGGATTTCGACAGTCTGATGCTGATGAAGCTGTTTTTATTTCAGAAGATGGTAATGGAATTACTATAGTAGCTGTTTATGTAGATGACATTTTGGTCATTTCGGATACGACTTGTTCCAATTTTCCAATCCCTTGCGTCGTATCTGAAATAACTAAAAAGTCATCTACATAAACCGCTATTATAGTAATTCCATTAGTACTAAAATGAGAATGAGAACTCTTGCCAGACTTCGAACCCTTTATGAATAGAATCTCTGACATGGTCTCATCGACTGATCCGCGCGAAGATCGTGTTCAAAATCATCTGTCACAAGTCTCGATTGTGTCATCATCCAGTATGTCGGTCATCGAATTTGAAAGAAGCGAGTACCACGTTCCTGATCCAGATTTAGAAGACCCTCGACTACTCCCATTATTAAAGGGCGTTAAGGACCTACAAAAAGATACGAACGACCTCGAAACGACCTGGAGAGCTACCCAATCCAGAATTGAGCGGGCGATCAAGGAGGGCGACAGCCATGTCGAGAGACTCAGCAGAACTCATGATGCATCAAGGAAATTATGGACAATCCTGGGAACCGCATTTTTGTGTCTTGCTGCGGTGAATCTCGTTAGAAGCGGAACGGCAGTTTGGAGGTGGTATAAGAGAATACGTTCGGACTCGGGAGAAGATGAAGAGGAGAGCAGCGGGAGCCACCAAACACCACGACGAACACATTCCCGAAATTGGGCTGTTAGGGGCTGAGGTCATTTTAATGATGAATTTGATGTAATCTATAATCGCGATGATAATGTCATTCTTTGCTTTCTCTTCTTGAGCTGACTGTCTCACTCCAGTTCTCTCAATTTGGATATTCCGAACTTCCAGCCCAAGAATAATATCTTTTCGGAAAGCTGGTTTAATGCATAAGTTGATGATGATGTGCTATGTCCAGAGACACAAGCTAAGCCAAATCTCAAAATGAATGTGTGAATTTGGAACTAATTTTGCCAAGTCTAACCAGATACCGTTTTTAAATACATCAATCAACTACCCCGCCAACGCCGGGTTTCGCAACACCGCAAAGTTCACCGTCAAACTCCACAACTACGTCATGAGCATTCACATCTCAAACGGACATACCTGAACGATATCACTTTCAGTCTGTGCAGCACCTCCGGGTGCAGGTAGATCTCCCAAGGGAGTAACCTGAAACCCGTTATTATAAACCCAACTCCAAACTTCTGTCCTCAACTGATCAGTGTTGACCTCGATACTGTTCCATAGATTGTTGTAGGCGGAAATAACGTTGTGATAAACACTTGTATCGTTGCAGAAGGCTGGGATGTTGGCGGTGCCATTGCATCTCAACAATTGTTTCTCCAGACCCGCAGCCATCATGGCCTGGAATCAGTGTAGATCGGAAGGGCTGAGTACCAATGGCCATCCCCAGACGACTGTGCCGTGGTAAGCTCCAGTAGTCCAATTGGCAGCATAGTTTGGAATAGTGCCGTATGCGGGGTTTGCGACCAGCATGCTCACATCCGTCATTAGACCGACCGGGAATCTAGCATTGAGATGATTGGCGGTTTGGTTCACGAAGGTCGTTAATTGAGTTTGATTTGTAGTATTCGTCAAAAGGAAATGACGGAAACCTGATTATCAGATACAAAAGACCAGGGAATAAACAGTCATCCGAGTTCATGACAAGAACAGTAGATTGGTTATTATACCCATTAAGACCGAGTCCGTAAAACAATATATCTTCTGTGACATTCCCTGCCGGTCCCGTGAAATTTGATTCTTGCACGTATGTCTTGACTCGTTGTTGTGCATCGGCTTGAGGAACTGTGACTTCGAAGAAATGTAAGGTTTCGTCCTCCCAAACTTGTGCATATTGATTTGCCAACGCTGACCAGTTACTGTAAGACGGGTAAAATCCCGCGTCTGTGAGTTGTGCGATGGCTCGTAATGATGCGGGAACTAGAGCCGTATTGACATCGTAAGGAATCATTGCACCGCCGATGCCGTATGTCGAGTCTCGCCATTGACCGACGATCTGGCCCTCCCGGAGATGAATCAGATTGTCTTCAGTTTGGTTTCCCTCCGCAGCGAAAGGGGCCGCGATAGTCATGACGTGGAAGGCGTTTCGGAAAGCTAATTCGGCGTAGGACACTCCTGCGTTGGCGGGGTTGACACTAGCGATAGAGCTAATTGTTAGGTGAGATAGAAACTTGAGATACCTAAGGAATGGAATTGTTCGATTTAGCGCTCCTGGAGTATTGAGGAAATACTCCACCAAAAGGGGTTGTAGATATAAATCCGAATCGATCATGATGTAGCTGTAAGATGGTGCAGTACTCGTGATATTGTTGAGCAAGTTTGTGAGGGTTGCGTAATCGCCAATAGTCTCTTCATGACAAATGACACCGGTTGAATTCTCTCGTTCCAGGACTGCTCCAATCCCCGCTTCAAGAGCCTCATTCGACAATCGATCCTTCATGAGGAGCATTGCGATCATTGTATCTCGACCAAAATAGGTGAGGAAACGCCACGTGCCAGCAAGCATCTTATTGGAATACGTCAGGAAAGACAAGTCTTGCACGTTTTGACTTGTCGAGTTGCTCGTAGCATTACCTTCAGACTGAGTGTTTAAGATCGAGGATTGATTTAGTTGGATCAACTGAGTATAATTGAACGAGACGTTAAAGTGATATTGTCCGGCAGTGAAGGTGACGGTTCGGTTGTTGAGACTGATTGATCCGTTGCTTACTGGACTGAATCCGAAATCCATGGTTGTGACATTATCGAGCCAAAGTCGATGGAGATTGACCCCGTTAGATACATTTTGGAACTCGATTGCGTCCTGGATGATGGGACGGAGGAGGGACGGGCCCTCCACAAAGTCTCTAACAGATCGAATAGATCCAAGGATCGGAACCTACAATTAACAACTCGAATGAATGGAATTTACCGTCAAGATCGCAGAGTCGTTGAATTCGACGATACCTGTAACTCCAAAGGTCCCGTTCGTGGCGTCCGTTGGATTGCTAGGCAAGCCTGCGATGGCATTACTCCCAGTATTATTTACAACTGTCAGCGACAAGGTTCCATTAACTCCATTCTTTGGTGCAAAATACGCAACAGCACCGCTATTCCCTACCCGTCAGATTTATTCATCAATTTCGCATACCAGCCGGGAAAGCGGCAATCAATCTCGGTGAAATGAGTGTCAGATTACTGTTCTCAAGCGGACTCGACGCAACTACTGTTGCGGCAAAGTTACACGTTGAGACAAAGTAATTCTCATACGGCGGATCACTCAACTGAAAATATGTCGCGGGACATGCCGACATACTGACTTGTCCACCATTCTGAGCGAGCGCAACTCCTCCGAGGAGGATCACAAACGAGAGGACTGAATTCCACATGTTTGGGAATCGAAATGCAGGTTTGAGATTGGCATTGCGCGTGTGCGGGGATCGGTTTAAGTAATGAGGATTGTTGTGGTCCAAATTGATTTGTGTGGGGTATGGAATGACGTTTTGTGTAGCCTTAATTTCCCTTTTTGCGGGGTGGGTGATCGATCGTAAGATCGCCGTTGGCGAATCACGAAGCAACGTGGCTGCGGGTGGATCCAAGGTACGTGCTGCGAAAGTTGCTAGCCAATCAGCTAGATAGATAGAAAATCCGGTTCTACTTTCTTTTTTCGGTATGACAGTGCCGTTTTCTTTGAAACACGGTGTTGGTGTTTACGAGGGTCGGTCCCGATGCTTCTCTGTCATTCCGCAATATTATAGATCTTGTCTCCGACGGGCAGGGACACAGGGGCAAGAATAGGAGATAGTACGACACGGGTAACCTGTTTTAAATACGAGTTCTCACCACGCAATAGTATGATATTTCTGCATTTCTAGTATATTATTCGAGCTCTCATTCGAACTATCCATGGTTGAGCTGGTGGCTTAACGCCCAATCCATATTGATCCTTCGGAGGGTCTGCGGGGTTGGGAAAGGCTATTTCTCCTTCGAGGGGAGCAAGCTCGAAATATCTAAGGAACATGGTCAACATGATCAGAAGCTCATTTGTCGCAAATCTCCGTCCGGGGCACTGGTAGTCGTCAGACTGTTACATGTTTGAAGAGAATACCATGTGACTCCCACCTCCCCATATTAATAGCGGAAATTTGAGTTTCTTCGTGTCCAGTTTAGGTCCGTGTTCCACTCCCAGATAATCGTCTTCTCGAACCTCCTTTTCAATAAATCGATCAGCCTTCCATTCCTGTGGTTCGGGATATATATCAGGATTCCAGTTCAACAGTGTGCTAGGCGCGAATGCAAGAGATCCTTTCTTGAGGAGATATTCCCTCCCATTGACCTTGACGAGCGTGTCCGCCTCCATATTACGTGGAGATATGCTGTGCCCTTGAATACGTAGCGTCTCCTTGAGAGCCGAGTTTAGTAGCGACGACGATGACAAGAGTTTGTGGAAGTCCGTATCCGCGATTTTTGGAGGTGACGAAGCGGTTGTGTAGGTTTCGATTTCGTGAAGGAAATCGGCTTGCTGGGAGTTGAGATGGATGTATGCGAGGAGCCAGAACAATGTCGACATGGCGTTTGTCTAACCGTTAGCGTTACATGAGCAGCGGTTACCAATGAGGACCATGAGAGTGTGAGAAGATCTTTTGGAACGTAAGCCTCGTGCCCATGCTCTTGGGCGACCTTTTAACCAAATTAGCAGAGAATTCCAGTAAATGTACCTCGACGCGGACTCTCACAATTTCGCTTGGATCCATTCTATTTGCATTGAAGGTTTTCATTCGTTGTATCAACTTTCGCGCAATCGCTTGTTCTTTCCACAGAAATATTTCCGGATTCTTCCAAACGGTGACCAGGTTGTTGTCGAACTTCATCAGATCTCGGTACAGCTCATCATCTTTCGGGAAGTTTGGGCCCATGATTGCAGTGTTGGACAACTCAAAAACAAACCTGCAACACCAATCAATGAGATCGACTTGCTTCCATTCGTTGCCGACCGACTCTGTCCATCGCTTCAAGGTCGGTTCGGAATGTGCCAATAATCGGTCGACTAGTACGTTCGTTGCCTCGACGGAGAGGAGTGAAGTTATAAGGCTTGCAGCGAGATCGTTTGACATGGATGTATTTTGTATTTCCTCGGCCGTATTGAGGAACAGCTTCCTTCTCATACTTTCGGAGAAATCGCTAAACCCAAAATTTCTGTTGCGAAAGTGAGTAGGGATGCCATCGACTGGGTCGGCAATGATGTGGATTCGCTTTCCGGCAACATAAATGCAGAAGATGTCACCGTACTTCGCCCGGTTCTGTAGAAGAAAGGACTGAAAATTGCGTTGTAGGGAGATGGCGCATCCGAGGAAGGGTAACGGACCTTTGACGAGAGGGGGTTCGTTCGGACCGTTGCGGAGGAGGAAAAAGTGATGGATGATTATGCTTGAGAGAGCAAGACAAGCCGATGAAAGAAGGAGCTCTTGAAACGAAGCCATTGTCATAAACTCCCCGGCGCCGGAGAGCGTTGGAGGGAGTGAAAGTGCTTTGTGTTCACTCGACAGCGGCCGTTTGGGAAAGGGGCCAATCGCAATTGGATCCGTTCTGGGAAACTGTCCGAAGTCTGCATGCCGCCCTAAGTCGTCTGGACCGAGGATCTCGGACTGGCACTGACATTAAATAACGCAATACCACGATGCAGCCGATGGAGGTCTGACCGATATCCATGAGAATTCAATGTGCTACTCCGTTCGTACCTGTCGAGTGTCGCTGCCCGCCAGCGCACTGTTAGGGGACCGTGCTTGCGTGGCAGCGACGCCGCGCCACCTCGAAATGAGCACATGTTACACCGTTCAGTGCAGGGAACATTTTTCCTGAAACTCGGTTTGTTTCGCGCTTCGTAGCGTGCTGCCTTCGAGTGCGAGGCGTCACGGGTTCCAGAATGCGTTTGATCAACAATACGAAATAACTTTACCACTTTTGGAACCGTGTAGCTTTTGATGCGACAATAAACGCAACAGAAAGATATCTCCACTCGATCGGCGAGAGGAATTTGCATTGGAAGTACAGTTTTGGAGACCATTCAGCTGCGAGAATGTGTCATGCCAAGGCATTGTCGGACTTTTGAGTTTCTTTCGGGGTTCCAGCGGATGTAGCCCGCGGGGCGAGAAATGTCTATATACTTTCCCGCCCAATGCATCCTTTTCGCCTTCAAAGATGTCCAACTTTACACTTGCAACGTGTCCTCCTGGGTTTGTTATTCAACCAGAAGGATTTGTGCAATCTCTGGACTTTACTCAAAGTCATTCAATCTGTATTGCGGGATGTTGTGTGGCCTGTCCTTTTCAACGTACTGGTTCCCGCCATCAGCATAACTTACTCAACAGAGACAATGTTTCCCTCATTCACGCGGCTCTATCAGATCGTTGATGCAATGGCCTTTGTATCCCTTCTCCTCATCTCAGTCCTCCTCCTCTCGTACCTGCTCATCCCCACGAAATCTCAAGCAAACATGCAAAAGATCTCTGGCACAGTCGCCTTGTGGATTTTAATCTCCATCAAATGTTTCACCATGTTTCAATCCTACTCCAAGACACTCTGCCAGGGTGCGTTCCTCGGAGCCACGTTCCGTAACCCGAGATGTGGAGTTCAAGCCTTCCTACTGACATTCGGAACACATGCAGTAGCATTATGGGCTTCCATGAGAGCGTATACAGTCTTGGCGTTGATTACGTATCAGAAATCGTTCACGTCTTTGAGATGGCGTGTTGCGATGAATGCTGTATGTTGGGGAATTCCATTGTTGGTCGCGGTTGCAGCTATTGCAACGAGAATGGTGGGGTACGGTTTTGGAGCTATTTGTGGACCTAGATCGAACTTGCAGCCAGCGTTTTTCTCTATTCCAATTTTGGTACTTCATGGATGGGGGCTTGCACTGATAACAGGTGTACAGCATTCCGGCTTTCTTTGCTGAGATCTGCTTTTTGATGAAAGTATTTCTGGTACCGCCTTTCAGTTTAGCGCTAATGGTAGATCTTCAGGAAAGCTTCCCCCCGATCCTCATCCTCTGAGGCACTTTCTGCTGGGGAAATACCGATTCTCGACCGAAATAGTGTCGTCAAATCAACCCGGCGGGCTCATGATGAGGATGCTATTCTACACAACGGTGGGATCTCACGAAGTTATTGTTGACAAATTAGAATTGGCAGGAACACAGGGTGCTTCACGACAAAAGGGTGCGGTCCGGAAGGTCATCCTCCTGAACTGGAGGGGAATCGTCCACTCCACCATGACGATGATTATCACGAATTATGTATATCCTGTAATTGTCTTCGCACTCACTCTAGTTAACCTTTACCTGGTTATCGATGCTAAAATCGCTCCAAAGTCCTGAAGCTGCGGCCGTTGCAACAGCAACATGGTTTCAATGTGTCCTGGAAGCGGGATCTCAATCCCCTCGTTGCGAAACGCTCGCCGGAAAAGTAGTCAACTTGGGAGCCATCTGGAGGGTGGAATTAATTCTATCTTCGCTTGGTATTAATATGTTCATTCTCGAAACCTCACGGGGGTAAGTTTTCAGTGCCGCGTACAAATGCCGACGGTAGACTCTGGTGGCTAGGCTGGCGCGATTATTTCGCCGCGAGGTATATGTCCTTCTCAAATTTTCTTCGCCCTGGCCGAATTTCGCCACCAATGCGGGTATCGGGGGTACTCCCTGTTGCGCACAAATCTCCACGAATAAGCGTAGTCGATCTCAATCGAGATTTACCATCGTTGCCGCTAGATGCAAAGGCTGGGGTATGGGACCTTAGCTTGGACATGAAGGGACAACGTCTATGATCTGTGGTTAAGCTCATGTAAGTGGTGAGTGAGGAATATGGGAGTGCAAGATGTGAGGTTTTGATCTTCCTAGCCGGTTTGGTTTGGAGATTGTCCATATTGTAGTAGGTAGAATTGGACAGTTTCGTTTCAAAATCACAGTACTGCCAAATTCAATTAAGTCTCTTCAACTCACAAGGCCGAGCAACTTCGCGTTCTGGTGGACCTTGACGATTATAATGGACCATTAACGGTTCATATTCATTGTCGTGATGTTTTAACATCTCTCAAAGATCTTGTACAACCCAGGTAAATCAGCAATCTCCACAACCCTCTTTTCCTGCACAAGTCCCTTAACAGCAATAAATCTCGTCTTCAACGCCGGAAATAACGTCATCTCAACAGTCCGCAAAACATACTCTCTCCTCTCCACGTCTTCGCCCCCGTCCTTGGCGGGCACCGGTTCCGGTGTATAGAAAAGTGCCAATTCTTTTAGAAAGGAT
>Ga0182015_10008146_pt1 | contig 10046 bp, 10 predicted proteins | sample 712P3MmetaG_FD_120478 | JGI IMG/M metagenome (GOLD analysis project Ga0182015, IMG submission 120478) | Permafrost microbial communities from Stordalen Mire, Sweden - 712P3M metaG | ecosystem: Environmental > Terrestrial > Soil > Wetlands > Permafrost | place: Sweden: Stordalen | collected... | reverse complement strand
GGCGTAGAGCTTCTCCACCACGCCGCCGACCGCGCGCACCTTACCCGCAAGCGAGACCTCGCCGGTCACGGCGATGTCCTGCGGCAGCGGCGTCTGCGTCAGGGCCGAGTAGAGCGCGAGAAAAAATGCCAGACCCGCCGACGGCCCATCGATGTTCCCGCCGCCGATCACGTTGACGTGCAGATCGAAATCGCTGGGGTCGAGACCGCTCATCGCGCGCACGACCGACGCGGCGTTGAACACCGAGTCGCGCGACATCGAGCCGGCCGTGTCGTTGAAGCGCACGGTTCCCTTGCGCGGCTCGCGCGCCGGAAAGGCGGCCGCTTCGATCTCGATGAGCGAACCGACGTATTGCAGCACGCCCAGACCGTGCACGCGCCCGATCTCTTTCTTCTTGCGCGCGCGGGGCGGCGCGCTGCGAACGATGCGCCCGGCTTGAACGACCGAGATCACGTCTTCATCGCGCACGAGCGCGCCCCTCGCAACCGGCGCACCTTGGCGGTAGAGCGCGTGACCGTAGGCGTCGGCCAGAATCTGGACCGCTTTGCGGCCCTCGTTCGTGTAGGTCGCGATCAACGGCGGTACCGTTTTCGTCGTGCGCGCGTTGAGCCGCTTCGCGGCCTCTTGCACGATGCGCAAGATCTGCGCTTGCGTGAGCGGTTCGAAATACACCGCGGCGCAGCGCGAGCGAATCGCCGGATCGATCGCATCGGGTTCGCGCGTGGTCGCGCCGATCAGGATGAAATCGGCCGGCGCGCCGTCGGCGAAGAGCTTCTTGACGTACGCCGGCACGTTCGGATCGTGTTCGTCGTAGTAGGACGACTCGAACATCACGCGCTTATCTTCGAGCACCTTGAGCAGTTTGGTTTGCAGCGGCGGAGCCATCTCACCGATCTCGTCGATGAAGAGCACGCCGCCGTGCGCTTTCGTGACCAGGCCCAGTTTCGGCTCCGGGATCCCGCTCTCGGCAAGATCGCGCCGGCTGCCCTGGTAGATCGGATCGTGCACGCTGCCCAGCAGCGGGTTCGTCGTTTCGCGATAGTCCCAGCGCAGCGTCGTACCGCTCGCTTCGACGAACGGGGCGTTCGCCGCGAAGGGCGTGTGCGCGCGCCGCTTCGCCAGTTCGAGCGCCAGGCGCGCGACCGTCGTCTTCCCCACGCCGGGCGGTCCGTAGAGGATCACGTGCTGGGGAAACGGCGACGCCAGTTTCGCCAGCAGTGCGCCGATGGCGGCTTCCTGGCCGACGATGCCGGCCAGCGTCTTCGGCCGCAGCGCGTCGAGCGCGTTGGAATTGAGCCGGCGTTCGTCGAGCGCGACCAGATCGTCGAGCCGGCGTTGGGTCGCCGGCGTTTCGGGTCCCGCCGCTTCGCGCAGCGCTTCGATCTTGAGATCGCGCACGTACTCGGCGTGCCGGTGCACCATCTTCTCGTTGACGCGGCGCTCGACTTCGTCTTCGACCGTGCGCTGCGCGACGATGTCGGCCAGCGCATCTTCGATCTCGGCGATCGCCTTGCGGTACTGCGCCCGCGGCGGGATCCGCTCGAGCGTCGGATCTTCGAACACTAGGCGCTGCAACGCCAACACGCGCTCGCCGAGCGTTGCCGAGCGCATCAATTTCAGCGCGCCGAGCTTCCCGGCGCGCATGACGACTTTTTCCTTACCGAGCGCACCGGCGAGCACGTCGAAGAGCGCCGCCACTTGACGGCGCACCCCTTCGTCGCCGCCGTACTTGCGACGAAACCGGTCGGCATCGAGGCGCTCGGGGGCGTCGGGCATGAGTTACTTGGCCGCGACGACCCGAATGTTCGATTTCGCGATGACGTTGTTGCCGAGCCGGACCTCGATCGGATACGTGCCGACGGCTTTGATGCCGTCTTTCATCTCGATCTTGTGCCGGTCGATCGCAACGTTGAGCGCGGTCGCAATCGCCTCGGCAACGTTGGCGTTCGTAACGGTGCCGAACAGGCGGCCGTTGCCGCCCGCCTTGGCCAATATTTCGAACGTCTGCTCCTCGAGCTGCGTTGCAACGTCTTGGGCGTTGGCGACTTCTTCGGCTTGACGGCGTTTCTTCGCGTTGTTCTGCTGTTCGAGCTGCTTGATCGCGCCGGGCGTCGCCACGGTGGCGAGCTTGCGCGGCAGCAAGAAGTTGTTCGCGTAGCCGTCGGTCACGTTGGCGACGTCACCGCGTTTGCCGAGCGGCTTGACGTCGGAGAGCAGGATCACTTTCATTGCAAGCGTCCTACTGGGCCACGAACGGCAGGATGGCGATGACGCGAGCGCGTTTCACCGCGACCGTCAGCGCGCGCTGATGGCTCGCGCAGTTGCCGCTGATGCGGCGCGGCAGAATCTTGCCGCGTTCGGAGATGTACTTGCGCAAGCGCGTCTGATCTTTGTAGTCGATCGGCTCGAGGCGGTCGGCACAGAACGTGCAGACCTTGCGCTTGGGGCGGCGCTCTTTTTTGGCCGCACTCTTGGATTTACTCTTCGGTGGGGGCATGGGCTCGCTTTCATGTAGGTGGATGATGGCCGAAACGGTGTCCCGGCCCTACACACGTGGCGAGGCAATCCCCGCCACCTTGACCATCGCCCAGAGGCGATGTCCACACAGGACGGCCCCTCGGCCGTTCACGCGCTCCGCTCTCGCAGCAAGAAGGCCGCCACAAAGGGCGACCCTTTTCGTTCGATAGCGACGCGTGAATGTGTCCTGTGACGCCCCATTCTAGCAGACCCGGCACCGTTCTACCACCCCACAAGCGTCACGAATGCCGCTTCCCGAGGTAGAGGGCCGGAGCGGCCCGGGCGGCGTCGAATGCCGCGGGCCGGCCGTTACTACGCTCAGGGGAGAAAGCATGTTCATCAAGGTTCGCCGCTCGTTGCGGACGATTGCCGCCGGCGCCGCGCTCGCCGCGCTGTGCGCGAGTGCGGCCGGAGCTCAAGGCGCCCCGCTGACCAAAAAGGGCGCCGAAGTCGACGTGCGCGTGCTCACCGCGTTGAGCACCAAGACGTCGCATACCGGCGATCCGTTCGCAATGTCGGAGACCGATCTGCTCTTCGTTCATCACCCCGAACTCAAGGGCGCAACGATCGAGGGCCATCTGGAAGACGTCGTCGCCGCCGGTCCGGCGCGCAAGGCGTCGATGAACGTGATCTTCGATGACATCAAGTTTGCCGACGGAAGCACCGAGCCGATCTCGGTCGCGGTCAAGAACATGTCGGCCTTCGAACCGAAGACACATCATCTTCGCGATATGGGCGTTATCGTCGGTTCGGCCGTCGTCGGTCACATCGTGTCGAAGAAAACCGGACACGCCGGCGGCACGCTCGCCGGCGCAGCGGCCGGCTTCGCGATCGTTTCGGCACTGAAGTCGGATATCACGATCAAACCGGGTACGATCGTCAAACTGAAGCTGCTGCACGATTTACCGCAACCCGCATGACGACGACGGCCGGCTTCAGCGGCACGATCGGCAACACGCCCCTGATCCATCTTCCGGCGCTCTCGGCCCACGTTGGGCGCGAGATCTTCGGTAAGGCCGAGCATCTCAATCCGGGCGGTTCGGTAAAAGACCGCGCGGCACTCGGTATCATCGAGGACTTCGAACGCCGCGGCCTGCTCGAACCGGGCGGCGTGGTCGTTGAGGGCACCGCCGGCAACACCGGGATCGGATTGACGCTGGTTGGAAACGCACGCGGGTACCGCACGATCATCGTCATGCCCGACGATCAAGCGCCGGAAAAGTACGCGTTGCTGCGCACCTTCGGCGCCGATTTGCGCGTCGTTGAAGCCGCACCGTTTACCAACGATGCCAACTACTATCACGAAGCGCGGCGCATTGCGGAGTCGATTCCCGGTGCCGTGTGGGCGAATCAGTTCGAGAACACGATCAACCGCGACACGCACGAACGCACGACCGGCCCCGAGATCGTCGCGCAAATGGACGGCAAGCTCGATGCGTTCATCGCGGCTGCCGGAACGGGCGGCACGCTCGCCGGAACCGGACGCGCGCTCAAAGCGCACGATCCGGCGATTCGCGTCGTCTTATGCGACCCGTACGGCTCGTCGCTCTATAACTTCGTCAAACACGGTAAGCTCGAACCCGAGGGCGATTCGAATGCCGAAGGCATCGGCATCAAGCGGCTGACCGCGAACTTCAAGGGTGCGCCGGTCGACGATGCCGTGCGCGTCGACGATCGCGCCATGATCGAGATGGCGCATTGGCTCCTGCGCGAGAACGGGCTCTTCTTGGGCGGCTCGGCCGCCCTCAATGTCGTCGGCGCCGCTCGCTATGCTGCCACGCTGCCGGCCGGAAGCCGCGTCGTGACGATCCTCTGCGACGGCGGCGACCGCTACCGCTCCCGCATCTACGACGCCGCTTGGCTCGCCGAGAACGACCTCGTTCCGCAGGCCAAAGACCTCTCGTTCCTCTAAGTAAGCGCGACTATGTATCATGCGCAGGCACTCGTCCTGACCGACCATCCCTCAGCGGTCGCGGCCCACGTCGCGGCCGAGCTTGGCCTCGAGTTCACCACCGAATGGGCAGCCGAAGCGGGCTGCGTCGAATTGCCGGACGGCATCTGCGACATGCACGCGTGGCCGGAAGGCCTGCGCTTGGACGTCTTCGCCCCGACGCGCGCCGGCCTCGACCGCGTCGCCGATGTGGTGAAACGCCGCCTCGAACACCTCGGCTCAAACGACCATCTCAACGTCGACTGGTACCATCGGCCGAGCGCTTCTTAGCACGGGGTTCGGCGGTGCGTATGGTGAACGACCAAGCCCTTCCCGCCGCCCTGGAGGAACCATGCGCCTAATTACCCGTGCCGATTTGGACGGACTGACGTGCGCGGTTCTTCTCTCGCAGGTCGAACAAATCGACGACGTGATGCTCGCGCATCCCAAAGACGTGCAGGACGGGAAGGTCGACATCACCTCCGACGATATCCTCGCCAACTTGCCGCACGACAAGCGCGCCGGAATGATCTTCGACCACCACGCGAGCCAGTCCGATGAGTGGAAAGAAGGCGCGACCAAGGGCGGATTTGCGGCGGATGCGCCGAGCGCGGCCCGCGTCGTCGCCGGTTACTACCCCAACGCCGACTTCAGTGCGTACGCCGAACTCTTGCATCAAACCGATCGCCTCGATTCAGCCGATCTCGAGCCCGCAGACGTCACCGACCCGCAGGGTTGGATCCTCGTCGGTTATACGCTCGATCCGCGCACGGGGATGGCGCGTTACCGCGACTACTACAAGCACGTGCTCGAACTCGTCCGGGCGCACCCGAACGATCCCGACGCGATCCTCGCCGACCCGCAAGTCGCCGAGCGCGTTGCAATTCTGCGCGATCAGCAATGGTCGTTCATGGAGCACCTGATCGAAACGAGCCGTGCCGACGGCAACGTCATCGTCAGCGACGTGCGCGGTTTCAAGGACGCTCCGCTCGGAAACCGTTTCTTCGTCTACACGCTCTTTCCCGAAGCGAACGTCTCGGTGCGCATCGCGGACGGCGCGAACGATGCGTTCAACAGCATCCAGGTCGGACACAGCATCTTCAACCGCACCTGTAAAACCAGCGTCGGCTCGCTGCTGGATGGTTATGGCGGCGGCCATGCCGGCGCCGGCACGTGCCAACCGGCACTCGCCGACGCGGACCGCGTACTCGGCGAGATCATCGCCATTCTCAAAAAGAACGGTTAACGCGCGATGTTGGTGATCATCGGCTGGGTCCTCGTAACCGTCTGCGTCTTCGGCAGCTTCGTTCTGGGCGGCGGTCACATCCTCGCGCTTCTGCAGCCGTTCGAGTTCATGTGCATCTTCGGCGCCGCGATCGGTGCGTTTGTGGTCAGTAATCCGCCGAAGACGCTGCGCGCGGTGCTCAAGGCCGTACCGACGTGTTTCAAGAGCAACGACTACAGTAAGACCAAGTTCTTGCAGCTGATCGCGCTGCTTTTCGAATTGCTGCAGAAGGCCCGCCAGGAGGGGTTGCTCGCGCTCGAGGTCGATGTCAACGATCCCGAAGCCAGCCCGATCTTCGATAAATATCCCACCGTCAAAGACGATCGCCATCTGCTCGAGTTCATCAACGACTACTTACGGATGATGCTGAGCGGCAACCTCAACGTGCTCGAGATTCAAGAACTCATCGACTCCGAACTCGAGACGCACCACGCGGAAGCGCTGATCCCCGCGACGGCGATCCAGCGCATTGCCGACGCGCTGCCGGCTTTCGGTATCGTGGCGGCGGTCATGGGCGTGGTGCACACGATGGGCTCGGTCGGCGCGCCGCCGAAGGTGCTCGGGGAAATGGTCGCGGCAGCGCTCGTCGGCACGTTCCTCGGCATCCTGCTCGGCTACGGGTTCGTCGGACCGCTCGCGAGCCTGCTCGAAGCGAAAGCCCAGGAGAACGCCAAACCCTACGAGTGCGTCAAGTCGGTGCTGCTCGCATCGATGAGCGGCTACTCGCCGACCGTTGCGGTCGAGTTCGGACGCAAAGTTCTGTTCTCAACCGATCGCCCGAGTTTCGAGGAGTTGGAAGACGCCGTCCGGGCGACCAAAGAACCGGCGGCAGGGGCCGCCGGTGCGACCGACGCGATGCCGACGCCGGCGTAGGCGGCGCCGATGGATGACCGCCCGGGCGAACGTCCGGACGACGAACTGCGCGACCACGAACCGGAGAGCGTCGAGAACGAGATAGCCGGCGACGGCGTTGCCGAGGGCGACGTCAGAGGCGAAGCCGTAGCCGGACCCGCCCGCGATACCGAGGCGGCGGACAAGGCGGCGAAGCTCGGCCCAAAGACGTTCATTTCCGGAACGTCGCCGTCGCTTTCGCACGTGCGCGCACCAACGATCGTCATCCGCCGCAAACGCAAAAGCCACGAGGGCGCCGCGCACGGCGGCTCGTGGAAGATTGCCTACGCCGACTTCGTTACGGCGATGATGGCGTTCTTTCTCCTGATGTGGCTGCTCTCGTCGACGAATCAGGGCGATCTGCAAGGGATCGCCGACTATTTCAATCGCCCGTTGAAGGCGCTGCTCACGCAGGGACCGGGCACGACTGCAACGACCGCGCCGCAAACCGAGAAAGAGAGCGACGAGCAGCGCCGCAAAGACGATGAGGATCAACTGCAGGGGCTCAAGAGCAAGCTCGATACGCTCATCCAGCAGAGCCCGAAACTCAAGGCGTTCAAAAATCAGATCAAGATCGACATCACGAGCGAGGGACTGCGGATCCAGATCATCGACGACCAGAACCGTCCGATGTTCGATAAGGGCGATGCGGTCCTCAAGAGTTACACCAAAGATATTCTCGATCAGATCGGACCCTCGCTGAACGCGGTCCCCAACCACATTTCGATCGCGGGACACACCGACTCATTGCCCTATCGCGGCATGCTCGACGGCTACTCGAATTGGGAACTCTCGAGCGAACGCGCCAACGCCGCGCGGCGCGAGTTGCTCGCGGGCGGAATGCACGCCAACAAGATTCTCCAGATCCGCGGGCTCGCCGACGCGTTGCCGTTCCTCAAGAACGACCCCACGAACCCGTCCAACCGGCGCATCAGCATCGTCGTGCTCAACACGCAAGCCGAGCAGAATTTTCTGCGCGACGGCCAGCAGACGCCTCCCAGCCCGATCCCGGACGACGGGGCGTCGCCCTCCCCCGCCCCGTCGGCACCTTAAAATTTGAAAGAGCGCACCTTTTCAAAATGTGGGTACGTTTCTTGTACCATCATGCATAGACTCATCGCCGCCCTCATGGCGGCCCTCTTCATCGCCGCACCGGTTGCGGCCAACGCTCAAATCACGCAGTCGGGTCCGTCGTACGCGGCCGGTCCGGCGGATAGCGGTGACGCACAGATCCACGGCCGCATCCTCAGCTTCGATGGCGCCTACAACGTCCAGGTCAGAGACGAAAAGGGCTACGTCGACAACGTCCAGTTGCATCAGGGAACGATCATCAATCCAACCGGGCTCACGCTAGCGCCCGGGATGGTCGTGAGCATCATGGGCTACAACGCGGGCTCGTACTTCGCCGCGAACCAAATCGACACGCCGTACACGTTTTACGGCGGCTACCCATACTATTCCGGACATCCGTGGAATTATTACGGCGCCGGCGTCAGCCTCGGCTTCTTCTTCGGAAATGCCGGCTGGTGGCACGGCGGCGGGTTCGTGGGACCGTACCACTACGCTGGCGGCGCACGGATCTACAACAACGTTCGCGTCAACACGTTCTATCGCGGCGGCACGTTCCAGGGCCGCAACTACGTAGCTCCGCACGCGATGGGCGGCTACGATGTCCATGCGCCTCACGCCGACTACCACGGTCGCGGCGGCGGGGAACACGGCAACCGCCACTAGTAGAGCGCTCTGCTCGCGGCGGCGGAAACGTCGCCGCGAGCCCCTAGGCGCTACGCCTGGTAGTCGAGGATCGACGAACCAACGGGCGCGTTGGCATAGTTTGTAAGCGTTTGGTCGGCTTCGTCGTCGCTCGCGGCGAGGATCGATGCCACCGACGGGAGATTTTGCAGCGCACTCGAGGCGGTTGAGGTCGAGGCGGCCGGGGTCGTGGCCGTACCGGCCGGCGGCGTGGTGCTCAGAGCCGGACCGGGATTCCCGGGCGTCCCCAAGAGCTGCGCGGCCTGTTCGAGGACCGAGTCAAAGTTGGCGAGGCCCGCTTCCGGACTGAGGAACGAGGCGTAGAGCAACTCTTGATCGTCGTATTGCTGGAGATTGAGGTACTGGGCCTGATACGTCGAGATCGTACCGGTGGCCGGCGGTGCGCCCGCCGCCGGAACCGCGTTCGGCGCGACGCCGGTCGCGAGCAGCGAAGCGCCGACGGAAGACAGGCCCCCGTTGGGCAACGAGTTCGTCGTCAGCGAACTCGACAACCCGGACGACGCCGGTGACGAGCCGATGGAAGATATGCCGCTCATGTGCCCAGCATACCACTTCCGCGCCCGCGATAGTCTGGGAAGCAAGCGTCCTTAACGGATTTGTGACGGCTAGCCGCGAAAATTCGCCGGCATCACGCTCGTGTGAGGTGGCCGATGTTCATCAAGAATGCCTGGTATGTTGCTGCATGGGCCGATGAACTGCGCGAAGCACCGCTCGGTCGCCGGATCTGCAACGAAGCGGTCGTCCTCTTCCGCGATGCTTCGGGCCGCGCGTCCGCGCTCGCCGACTACTGCTGTCATCGCAGCGCGCCGCTGAGCGCCGGAAAAATCGTCGAGACCGGCCTCGAATGCGGTTACCACGGGATGGTCTACGGCGGTGACGGTGTCTGCGTGAGCATTCCGGGACAAGTGCACATCCCGCCCAAGGCGCGCGTGCGCAACTATCCGCTGGTCGAGAAAGACGCGCTGCTGTGGATCTGGATGGGGGATCCGAGCGGCGCCGACGCAACGCACATCGTCGACTACCCGTTCCACAACGACACGGCGAACTGGCCGCACAAGCATACGATGTATCCGATCGCCGGCAGCGCGATGCTGATGGTCGATAACCTGATGGACCTCACGCACTTGGCGTACGTGCACACGACGACCATCGGCGGCAACGCGAGAGCGCACGTCGAGGCGATCATGGACACGACGCCGACCGAGACCGGATTGAAGTTCACGCGCTGGATGCTCGATACGGCGCCGCCGCCGACGTACCGCAAAGGCGCGCCCCAGCTTGCCGATAAGATCGACCGCTGGCAAGAGTTCGAGTTCATCGCACCGGCCGCCGTCATCCAATGGACGGGTGCGGTCGACGCAAACACCGGCGCCTACGATCGCGGCGTGCGCGACGGCGGATTTTCGCTCCGCATCTTCCACGGACTCACCCCGGCTACGGAGGAGACCTGCTACTATTTCTGGTCGGGCTCGAACGGCTATCGGCAGACCGATCCGCAAGCGACGCTCGACCTCTTCAACGAACTCGAGGTCGCGTTCAAAGAAGACGTGCGGATCGTCGGATTACAACAGGCGCGGCTGAGTGAAATCGGCGAGGAGCCGTTGATCAACATCGTCGCCGACGGGGCGCGCGTGCACATGCGCCGCGTCG
>Ga0182015_10008145_pt1 | contig 10047 bp, 7 predicted proteins | sample 712P3MmetaG_FD_120478 | JGI IMG/M metagenome (GOLD analysis project Ga0182015, IMG submission 120478) | Permafrost microbial communities from Stordalen Mire, Sweden - 712P3M metaG | ecosystem: Environmental > Terrestrial > Soil > Wetlands > Permafrost | place: Sweden: Stordalen | collected... | reverse complement strand
TTCTGCGCGCTGCACATGGTGGTGCCGACGCTGCCGCTGCTCGCCCAGGCCTTCGGTCGCGGCCCGGCCGAGGTGCAGCTCGTCCTCACCCTCTATTTCCTCGGCATCGCCGTCGGCCAGCTGGTTTACGGCCCGGTCTCCGACCGCTTCGGCCGCCGGCCGGTGTTGATTGCCGGGCTGTGCCTGTTCCTCGCCGGCACCGCGCTTTGCGGCCTCGCCCCGTCGCTGCCGGTGTTGATCGCCGGCCGCGTCGCCCAGTCGGTCGGCGCCTGCGCCGGCCTCGTGCTCGGCCGGGCGATCATCCGCGACGTCTACGACCGCGATGCCGCGGCCCGTGGCATCGCGCTGGTGATGATGGCGATGACCCTGGCGCCGGCGGTGAGCCCGGCGATCGGCGCCTATGTCACCCTATGGCTCGGCTGGCGCGCGATGTTCGTGCTCCTCGCGGCGCTCGGCGCGAGCGTGCTGGCCTGGACCGTCGCGCGGCTCGCCGAGACGCATACCCAGACGGTGGCGCTCAACCCGGCCGAGATCGGCCGCTCCTGGGGCCTGCTGCTGCGCTCGCGCGCTTTGATGTGCTTCGGCCTGTGCACCGCCTTCACCAGCGCCTCCTGGTTCACCTTCATCGCCAGCGCGCCCTATCTCCTGTCCGAGACGCTGCATCAGCCGCCGAGCACCTACGGGCTGATGATCCTCTTGCCGATGAGCGCCTATATCGTCGGCAACGCCGCCGCGGCGCGGTTCGCGCGGCGGCTCGGCAGCAACGCGATGATCGTCCTCGGCGTCGCGATCTCGCTTCTGGCGGGGACGCTGATGTCGGCGTGGTGCGTGTATCCGGGCCTCAGCCCGTGGACGTTGTTCGTGCCGATGGCGCTGAGCTCGATCGGCAACGGTCTCAGCCAGCCGAGCGCGATGGCGGCGGGACTCAGCGTCTATCCACGCATCGCCGGCACCGCCTCCGGGTTCATCGGCTTCATGCAGATGGCCGTTTCCGCCGCCGGTACGCTGGCGGTCGGCCTCCTGCCGCAAGGCGGCCCGTTCGCGATGGTCGGCGTCGTCCTCGCGACGCAGGTTATCGCGTTTGTGCTCGGCGCGGTCGCGGTGCGGCTATCGCTCGGGAGAGCCCTGGCCACCGCGAGCGCCCGCTAAAGCGCCCGTCGCGGAATCGCGCCGCCGCCATCGACCGAGAGGCTGGTCCCGGTGATGTAGGCGGCGCGCTCGGAGGCAAGGAACATCACCGCCGCGCCGAGCTCGCCCGCCTCGATCTGCCGCCCGAGTGGCACGCGCGCCGCCATCGCCTCGGCGTAGCCCTCGGGGAATACGGTGCCGGCGCTGCCGAGCGCGAGGCCCGGCGCGACCAGATTGGCGCGAATGCCGTGCGGCGCCAGCTCCAGCGCAATCCCCTTCATCAGCCATTCGAGCCCGCGCTTCGAGGCGCAATAGGCGAGGCCGTTGGTGCGCAGCATTTGCCCCGCGCCCGAGCCGATAAAGATGAAGACGCCCCGGTGCCGCGCCGCGATCATCGCTTCGGCCAGCGCCTGGGTGACCAGAAACGGCGCTCGCAGATTGACCGCCATGATGCGGTCCCACGTCTCGACCGGCGTGTCGAACAGTCCGCCGAACGGGTAGATGCCGGCATTGTTGACGACGACATCGGGCAGGCTCCAATCGAGCACTCGCCGGCACAGCGCCGCGATCCCCTCCGGATCGGTCAGATCGGCCGCTGCCGACGCGATCTCCGCCGACGCCAGCCGTGCGCGAACCGCCGCCAACCCTGCCTCGTCGCGGTCGGTGAGGAACAGCCGCGACCCGCCCGCAGCGAAATCCGCCGCGAGCTGCGAACCATAAACCCCGGCCGCGCCAGTGATGACGACAGTCTTGCCGGCGAATTCGGCATCCTCGGATCGCGGCATCGTCAGCTCCTCCTCGCGTGGGGTTCCGCGCGATCATAGCCGGGCGCGGCCGCCGCGCGATTAGCGCGTGCGCTCGCGTTGCGCTGCGGCTAAGACAGCGGCAACAATTCCGGCCCGGAGGATGCCGCCATGACCCGCCAGATCGACGAAACCCACGACCTCAAGCGCCGAAGCTGGGTCGAATCCGCCAATGGCCACGCCGATTTTCCGCTGCAGAACCTGCCGCTCGGGGTGTTCAGCCCGCCCGGCGACAACGTGCCGGACGCGCGGGCGCGCGGCGGCATCGCGATCGGCGACAAGATCTTCGACATCAAGGCCGCGCTCGCCGCCGGCCTGTTCTCGGGCGACGCCGCGGTGGCGGCGAAAGCGGCCTCGGGCGGCGCGCTCAACCCGCTGATGGCGCTGGGCGCCGGCCCGCGCCGAGCGCTGCGCCGTCAGGCCTTCGACCTGCTCGCCGCGGACGGCGAGAACGCCGCCAAGGCGCGCGACCTCGCCGGCGCTATCCTCCACGACGCCGATGTCTGCGCGATGCACGTGCCGGCCAAGGTGGCGAGCTTTACCGATTTCTTCGCCGGGATTCACCACGCGACCAATGGCGGCCGCCGGCGCAACCCCGACGACCCGCTTGGCCCGAATTACAAATACGTCCCGGTCGCCTATCACAGCCGCGCCTCGTCGTTGCAGCCGTCCGGCCAGCCAATCCGCCGGCCCAGCGGCCAGCGCAAATTGCCCGAGGAGAACGCGCCCTCCTATGGCCCCTGCCGTAAGCTCGATTACGAGCTCGAGGTCGCGATCTGGGTCGGCCCCGGCAACAAGCAGGGCGAGCCGATCCCGATCGCCGAGGCGGCCGACCACATTTTCGGGCTCGGCTTTGTCAACGACTGGTCGGCGCGCGACATCCAGCAATGGGAATCGGCCCCGTTGGGACCGTTTCTCGGCAAGAGCTTCGGCTCGACCGTCTCCAACTGGATCGTCACCGTCGAGGCGCTGGCGCCGTTCCGCGTCGCCCAGCCGCCGCGTCCGGCCGGCGACCCGCAACCGCTGCCCTATCTGTACGACGAGGCCGATCAGAAGGAGGGCGCCTTCGATATCGCCTTGGAAGCGCTGATCCTCAGCGAAAAAATGCGCGCATCAGGGCAGGCGCCGCACCGCATGTCGCGCAGCAACACGCTCGACCTCTACTGGACGATCGCGCAGTTCGTCGCCCACCACACTTGCAACGGCTGCAATATCGAGCCCGGCGACCTGTTCGGCACCGGCACGATCTCGGGGCCGACGCCGGAGGGCTGGGGCAGCCTCAGCGAACTGAGCCAGGACGCCCAGAAATCGAACCCGCTGCCCTCTGGCGAGACGCGCACCTTCCTCGAAAACGGCGACGAAGCGATTTTTCGCGCCCACGCCAGCCGCGACGGCTACGTCTCGATCGGCTTCGGCGAGTGCCGGGGGAGGGTGATCTAAAAGATGCCCGACGCGCTCGGCTGGCGGATGAAGTTCGGCGTCATCGCGCCGTCGACCAACACGATCGTGCAGCCGGAATTCGATTGGATGCGGCCCGAGGGCGTCACCAACCATTTCGGCCGCATCCAAATCCCCAATGACCCGCTGCGCAACGACGACGACTTCACCCGCCTCATCGAGACGGTGCGCCGCGAGATCATGGCGGCGATCGACCGGGTGATGACCTGCGAGCCCGATCACCTGATCATGGGGATGTCGTCCGAGACCTTCTGGGACGGGCTCGATGGCAGCGAAAAACTGCGCGAGCGGGTCGAGGCGCGCGCCGGAATCAAGGTGACGATGGGTTCCGACGCGGCGCGCCAGGCGCTCGACCGGCATGGCGCCCGGCGCATCGGCGTGGTAACGCCCTACCTGCCGGTCGCCGACCAGCAGGTGCGCCGGTTCTTCATCATCGATTGCGGCTACGAGATCGTCAACCTCCTCGGTCTCAAAGGCGCCAGCCCGGTGCTATACGCGCATATCGGCGAAGCGGAGCTGCGCGACGCCATTCTCAAGGTCGATGGACCCGAGGTCGACGCCATCGTCCAAGTCGGCACCAATTTGGCGATGGCGCGGCTCGCCGGCCTCGCCGAAACGTGGCTGAAAAAGCCGGTGATCGCGATCAACACGGCGACTTATTGGTGGGCGCTGCGGTCCAACGGCATCGCCGATCGGGTGCCTGGTTTCGGCGCGTTGCTGAGCCGGTTTTGACCCCGCGCCGGAGCTGAGACGCCGCAACTCTTGCGGGTACGCGCTCGTTAATCGTTCGTCAATCGGAAAGGGGCTTTATTACGCGCGCCGGCGATCATGGCCGCGAGCGTCGAGTTTGATGAGTTCTGACCACTCGGATCGGCTGATGCCGACAGCGGGTAAGGGCGCCTGGGCGCTGTCGCAGGTGCGGCCGCCGAACCTGCTGGCCGCCTGCGGAATTGTGCTTTCCACCGCGTTGCTGATGAAGCAGATCGTCGTTCAACACGGCGGCGAGATCAACGTCGACAGCGAATGGGGTCGCGGCACGCGTGTGTCGATCCGGCTGCCGCTCGAGCATACCCTACCGGTCGCGGCATGATCGCGGCCCTGGCGCCCCGCTCCGTGCTGATTGTCGAGGACGACGGCGATTTCGCCGAGTCGCTCGCCGACATGCTTGTGCCGCACGGTTTCAAGCCGTTCATCGTCGGCACGCCGGAAGCCGCGGTCGCGGTGATGTCGGTCATTCCGGGCGGCGAGCCGCCGCCGCCGGTGGCGCTGATCAACCTGCGGCTCGGCAGGGCGTCCGGCATCGATCTCCTGGCGCGGCTGCGCAAAGACCAGCCGGAGCTGATCGGCGTGTTGATGACCGCGGAGCTCGACACCCATACCGCGGTCGCGGCGCTGCGTCGCGGCGCCTACGATTATTTCGATAAATCGGTCGATCCGCAGTCGCTGTTCGCGGTGCTCGACCGCTGCTTCGACCGCGTCGATCTGCTGTGCGACCGCGAACAGGCTTATGAGGCGTTGCGGTTGGCGAAGGACGAGGCCGAGGCCGCCAACCAGGCCAAATCGGGCTTTCTGGCGACGATGAGCCATGAGCTTCGTACGCCGTTGAACGCCATCATCGGCTTCTCCGAGATGATGCTGCGCGAAGTACTGGGCGCGCTCGGCAACGAGCACTACCGCGCCTATGTCGGTGACATCCATGCCAGCGGCACTCACTTATTGCAGATCATCAACGACATCCTCGACCTGTCGAAAGCCGAGGCGGGCAAGATCGATTTGGCCGAGGACGTCTTCGACCTCCGCGACATCATGCGATCGGTCGACCAGTTGACCGCCGGCCGCATCCACATCGCCGAGTTGACCGAGACGCTCGACCTGCCGGATGATCTGCCGGCGCTGCGCGGCGACGAGCGCAAGACCAAGCAGGTGTTGCTTAACCTGATCACCAACGCAATCAAGTTCACCCCGGCCGGCGGCCGTATCGCGATCACCGGGCGGTACGACCCCGAAGACGGGCTGTCCGTCACCGTCGCCGATACCGGCATCGGCATCGCGGCAGGCGATATCGAGCGCGTTTTGAAACCCTTCGAGCAGGTCGATTCGTCACTGGCGCGCCAGCATCAGGGCACCGGGCTCGGCCTGCCGCTGGTCAAGGCGATCATGGAGATGCACGGCGGCCGGCTGCGCCTCAAGAGCGAACTTGGCGTCGGCACCAAGGTGACCGTGGTCTTTCCGCCCGAGCGGGCGCTGGCGCAGTGCCCGATCGACGGTCCGCGCAGCGCCGCCTAGCCGCCACCCCACTTCTCGCGCCAATTCGGATACCAGCCGAGCGGTTCGGCGGCGATGACGGCGCGCATGATCGCGCGCGACAGGCAATCGGCCGCGGCGTTGCCGAGCCGCGCTAAAAGCTCCGGCGTCTTTGTCGGTCCGACCCCGGTCGATAGCGCGAACACCGTGTCGCCGTCGAACGGCGTGTGCGCCGGGCGGATCGCCCGCGCGAGGCCGTCCTGCGCCATGATGGCGAGCCGCCGGCACGCATCCTTGTCGAGCGGGGCGTCGGTGGCGACGAGCGCGATCGTCGTATTGGCGCCGGCCATGAGCGCGCCGCAGGCGGAAAAATCCTCAAGGTCGAGCGGCGCGTCGGGGATCGCCGGCTGCGGCGGAATTTCACCGGCGAGCGCCAGTTCGGCCGCCCACAACCGCCCGCAATCCGGCCGCACGACGCTGCCGCAGCAATTGACCGCGACAATCGCGCCCACCATCGTGCCGTCATCGAGGTGCAGCGAGGCGCTGCCGAGACCGCCCTTGAGCTTGCCGGCCTTGGCGCCCAGCCCCGCGCCTGCATTGCCGAGCGCGAATTCCTCGCCCGCCGCCTTGGCCGCTTCATAGCCGAGCCGGCGGTGCGGTGGCTCGCCTGCCCAGTGTCGCCGGGTTGGAAAATTGAGGTCGAAGAGGATCGCCGCCGGCACGATCGGCACGCGCGCCGCGCCGACCGCGAAGCCGCGGCCCTGCCCGGCGAGCCAATCCATCGCCCCCGAGGCTGCGTCGAGACCGAACGCCGAGCCGCCCGCCAGCACGACGGCATCGACCCGATCGACCAACGTCGCCGGGCCCAAGAGCTCGGTCTCGCGGCTGCCCGGCGCGCCGCCGCGCAGATCGACCGCCGCCACCGCCGGCGCCTCGGCCAGCACCACCGTCGCTCCGGTGATCGCGCCGCGATCCTCGGCTTGGCCAATGAGGATGCCCGGCACGTCGGTGATCAGGTTGCGCGGGCCTGACGTCGCCATGGCATCGCTATACCATGGCGGCTCGCTGGGGAGGAGGACACGGGATGCCGACGACACTGATCCGGAACGCCGATTGGGTCATAGCGTGGGACGACTCGTCGAGTCGCCACGTCTACCGCCGCGGTATCGATCTCGCCTTTGCCGACGACCGCGTCGTCTTTCTCGGCAAGAATTTCCCCGCCGCCGCCGAGCGGGTCATCGACGGCGCCGGGCTGATGGTCATGCCCGGCCTCGTCGACATCCATTCGCACCCGCATCATGAGCCGCTCTACCGCGGCATCCGCGAGGAGCACGGCGTCGCCAACATGCACATGACCGGGCTCTACGAGCGCGGCCAGGCGTTCGCCGCGCCCGACGACGAGGCCCGCGCCGCCGGCGCCGAATTTGCCTATTGCGAGCTCCTGCTCGGCGGCGTCACCTCGCTGGTCGATATTTCGTCGCCGTTCGACGGCTGGGTCGAGCTCTTCGCCAAGAGCGGGCTGCGCGGCTTTCTCGCGCCCGGCTACGCTTCGGCGCGCTGGTTCCTCGAAAACGATCTCGGCCCCAGCTACGACTGGAACGAGCCGCGCGGCCGCGACGGGTTCCACCGGGCGCTGGGCGTCATCGACGCGGCGCTGGCGCATCCCAGCGGCCGGCTCTCGGGCGTCGTCTCGCCGATGCAGATCGACACCTGCAGCGAGGAGTTGCTGCGCGACAGCCACGACGCGGCGCGCGAGCGCGGCCTGCCCTTCACCACGCACTGCTCGCAAAGCGTCAACGAGGTGCGCGAGATGATCCGCCGCCACGGCATGACGCCGATCCAGTGGGCCGACCGGCTGGGTCTCCTCGGCGCCGGCACGATCCTCGGCCACGCGCTCTTCCTTGACACCCATTCCTGGGTCCGCTGGCACAGCAAGGACGATTTGCGGCTGCTCGGCGAGAGCGGCACCGCGGTCGCGCATTGCCCCACTCCGTTCGCCCGCTACGGCCAGATCATGGAGCATTTCGGCGATTATCTTGACGCCGGGGTGGTGATGGGACTGGGCACCGATTGCAGCCCGCACAACCTCGTCGAGGAGATGCGCAAGGCCTCGGTCTTCGCCCGCATCGCGGCGCGCGACATCCACGCCGTCGATGTCGCCGATTTCCTCCACGCCGCGACCGCGGGCGGGGCCTCGGCGCTGTTGCGCGACGATATCGGCCGGCTCGCGCCGGGCAAGAAGGCCGATCTCGTGCTGGTCGATCTCGCCTGCCCGCAGATGCAGCCCGCGCGCGACCCGCTGCGCGGCTTTGTCTACCACGCCGCCGACCGCGCCGTGCGCGACGTGTTCGTCGACGGCATCCAGGTCGTCGCCGGCCGCCGGGTGCTGACCCTCAGCCAAGAAGACGCCGCGATCCGCCTCACCGCCGCGCAGGAGCGCATGGAAGCCGCCGCGCCGCAGCGTGACTACCTGCGGCGCAAGGCCGAGGAGATCGCGCCGTTGAGCCTGCCGGTCGCGGAATAACGAAATCATCCGCCAGGCGGCGCAGTCAGCGTGATCTTCTCCGCCTCGAAGCGCCGCTTCAGGCGCCGGTTGAATTCGCGCTGCACCGGCATGCGGCCGCTGTCGGTGCAGGCAATTTGGCCGGTGATCGTCACTCCCCACGGCTTCACCTGGTCGACCCCGAAGAGCTTCAGGTCGCCCAGCATCTGCGCCTTGAACGAGTCGTCCTCGCGCATCGCGGCGGCGATCTCGGCGAGCACCGCGGCGACCCGGTCGGTGTCCTCCTCGTAGGCGACCGTCACTGCCACCGCGGCGTTGCCGAGCCCGCGATTGCTGTTGGTGATCGTGGTGACCGCGCTGAACGGCACGATGTGCAGCGCGCCGTCGGCGGCGCGCAGCCGGATCGTGCGCACCGACAATTGTTCGACCGCGCCCGACAACCCGGCCACGGTCACCCCATCGCCGATCTGGATCGCATTCTCGAACAGCACGAAAACCCCGGTGATGACGTCCTGAACCAGATGCTGCGCGCCAAAACCGATCGCGATCCCGGCGATCCCGGCGCCGGCCAGCAGCGGCGCGATGTTGACGCCGATCTCGGAAAGCGCGGTCAGTCCGACGACCGTGAGGATCGCCGCCAGGAGCGCCGAGCGCAGCATGGGCAGCAGCGTCAGCAGCCGGACCGAGCGGTACTGCCCGCCTTCGCCGGCGCGGGCGAGGTGGCGCTCCAGCACCGCCTGGGTCACCTCCCAGATGGCGATGGACACGACAACCGCGATCGCGATCGTCAGCAGCGCCGAAACGAGGCGGTTGCCGATCCCGCCGGCGACGAACCAGGCAAAGGCCGGTGCGCCCCACAATTGCAGCACGACGACGACGCAGAGCGCGGTGATGACCGCGAGCGCGACCAATTCCAGCGGCCGCCGGTATTGCGCGATGCGCCGGTTGAGGCCCGGCAGCTCGTCGTGCGTCGCCGAATCGAGCCGCAGCGTGCGTTCGAGCGTGCCCAGCACGATGATGGTCAAGAGCCGCGCGGCGATGATCGCCGCCACCGTCACGCCGGGGAAATAAAGCCCGGAAAGCCCGCCACGAGTCCCGGTCGCAAGGCCGATCCAAAAGCTGACGATCGTGATAACCGCGAGGTAGGGCCACGCCTCGGCGAGCCAGCCGCGCCAACGCGACTGGCCGTCGCCGCGGATATAGGAGGCGAGGCCGTGCCGCGAGCGGATCACCACCGCGATCAACAGCACCGCCAGCACCAGCGCGATCAGCCGGTCGAACCCGTCATGCGCGCTCTGGTCGAGGCCGAGCAACAGCGCGACCTCGACGATCGCGTCGCCAAAGATCGCGATCACGATCAGCCGCCGCAACCAGACGATCGCGAAGCGTGCCGCCGCGTCGGAGAGCCGCCACAGCCGCAAGCGCCGGTCGTCCGGCGACAGCAGCATGCGGCCGACGCACATCGCCGCGCGGGTGACTGCGTAGGCGTTGACCACCGCCACCACGACCAGGCGGGTTTCCTCATTGCCTCCGGCGACGATTCCGCTCAGCAGGTTGCCGGTCGCGGCGAACGCGGCCACCGGCACCAGCTCGAGCATGAAATGGGTCAGCGCATAGGGCAGGATGCGCAGGAGCCGAGTTTGCTCGCCGTCGCCGTCGGGCAGCCTGGCGACCAACGCCGCGCGCGGGCGGCGCAACGCCCACAGGCTGAACAATTCGACGAGAAGCCCGCAGCCGACCACCAGGGCCAGCCAGCCCGCGGCAACGAACAACGACGCCGAGGCCTGGGGGTCGGTCTCCAGCTCGAGAAACCAGCGCCACAGCGCCGGCAAATTGTTCATCGTCTGCAACGTCGCCGCTGCCTCACCGGCAAGCTGCGCGCTCGATGTCGACAGCGCCACGAGCAGCTGC
>Ga0182015_10008143_pt1 | contig 10050 bp, 14 predicted proteins | sample 712P3MmetaG_FD_120478 | JGI IMG/M metagenome (GOLD analysis project Ga0182015, IMG submission 120478) | Permafrost microbial communities from Stordalen Mire, Sweden - 712P3M metaG | ecosystem: Environmental > Terrestrial > Soil > Wetlands > Permafrost | place: Sweden: Stordalen | collected... | reverse complement strand
CGAGTGTTATGAGTAGTCCGAATAGCGATAGTTTCGTTTTCACGTTGTCCTCCATAACCTACTTTTGTGATTTGTACGACGTTGAAATATGTTCTGTGCCACCGCGAGCCATTTGATAACCGATAGACAGGGGAGTCAGGTATAGGTTGGCACATCCCTCGGCCCTGAACTCCCACCGACACTTATGCAGCGCCGACTGTCGTGCTTAAGTTAGTTAGCGCCAGCGGGAGACAAAGTGCCATCACGATTCACCATGACTGAAGTAGTCGCTGGTCGTGATATCGCGATGGTATAAGCCCCAGCAGGCGTCTCAACCTTTCTCAGAAAGTGCATGTCTCCCACTTGCTCGAAAGTGACCTCAGCCTGCCCTTGAGAGACTTCATCGAAAGCAATTGGAAGCAGAAACACGCTATTGTCGTAGCCGTGGATGACTAAGGCGGAATCTGGATCGTGAGAGACACGTTCAACGCTGTATCTGCCGGCAGGCAGCACGGTAGTTCCAGCGACGAACTCGAATGGGACATTTACAACTATGTCCCTGGAGTCTTGGGCACGAGCTGTTAGGCTCGAACCAAACAGACAAGTTAGGGTAAGTACAGTGGACAAATACTTCTTAAACATTGAGTTCTCCTAGGTAAATCGTGTTGACTTTCAGTCTTGATAACTACACTCGTGACGTTTTATTCCACGACCGCTTAGTGAACGTCGCTCGGTATACGATTCTTACGACGTATGGATATTAGACGCAGCAACAGGAAGCTAGATACGGATAGGGTGTCAACAGATTGTCAACTGTGTGTAGCAGATCATGCTAGTTATCGGAGCAATACCATGATGGGTCGGCTAAGGAGGGATATTGCACAGTACGGTAGTGTTGTAGTCTGAGCTTGCAGCCGGGTCGCTTATTCCAGTTGGTCCCTTGAGTCGCTGTCGGCGATGCGCCTGACGATTTGCCTTTCTAGATTGTGCGTGCCTGATGGCTCGAATGACTCAGACACTCGGCAATGAGGCCGAGGATCCGGCCTGTTCTCCTATTTAGAGGAACTAACTGTGCAGAGTCAGAGTCGGCTTGCTTGCCGAAATACTTATTCAGGTGTTCGCGAAGCTGTAAGCGACTTCGCCACAGCCGTGCCTTGACCGCGGTGGGGCTCAGGTTCAGAATGTCTGCCGTCTGATCCGTCGAAAGCCCTTCAATATCCCGCAGCACAAAGACTGTCCGCGAGATTAGTTCCAGTTCGCTAAGCGCATTGATCAGGATGAGGCGCAATCGGACGCCCAATAGAGTTGCTCCGGATTGGGGGCCCAATCGGCAACTTCAATCGGAAGAGCGTCTACACCGGGCTGAGGACCATCATTCAGGGTCACTTTTCTTATTGCACGACTCTTTCGAAGCTTCATTAGTGACTGGTTTACAGTGATGCGAACTAGCCAGGTGGAGAATTGTGACTCTTCTCGGAATTGATCCAACTTTTGGAAGGCCTTCAAGAGCGCCTCCTGAACCGCGTCTTGTGAGTCTTCGATGTTGTGCGTGACGCTTTGAGCGATTCGAAACAGTTTACGATCGTACCGCTTTACCAGCTCTTCGAACGCACCAACGTCACCGTTCTTGCTTGCATGGACAAGATCCAAATCGCTACTTCCACCCGTGCTCGGTGCAGTCATATTGTTCTAATCCTCCTAGTCGATGTGAAATCTGCTACTTACCCGCACACTCTAACGGTTACCCACTGTCGTCGTCGGCCCGTAGAGTATTGTTGCTGAGTGTTGTGACACTGCAGGAAGGAACTTCAGGTCCAGAACAATCATCGTCTGGTTGCCCGTTGGCGGAGTGCACAAAGAGCCACTATAAGCTTCGCCCACGCCGGCAGGATGGCAGTTGTTGTCACCAATGGTTGCGATCACCGTTCCGGTGCAGCGAGTGCCGCTATAGTCCTCTCCTCCCGTTGAGGGTGTGAAACAGACTTTGTTTTTAACGACCGACGGCCAGTTAGTGTCTTTGATCGCGGCCGCCAGGCCGGGAAAGTCCTCGCGGCCGATGCCTGTTGACCCTACGAGCTCGAGACGACCGTTTTGCACTGCCGCTGGCGTCAAAGGCAGTGATAAAGATGCGGCCCTCACACTCGGGAACAGGAATGCGACTTCTCGTACCTCGGTGTGAATGACCGGATCACCGTACACCGGCCCAGCATAGGCTTCACTCGGTATTGCTGTTACTGTGCGTTCCACGCGAGACAATGTAAGATCTCCGATGACCTGCAACTGGTCGTTCTCTGTCCTCAGAATGTGCTTGGACTTGAACGTCAGCAGGGTTTCATCCGTCGCATCGGGAACATAGCCGGTCAACAACGTACCCTCCGGGCTGAGTGCACGCTGCCAGTCCTCATCTGCGGGGTAGATGCTAAGATCTAGGATCGAGTGGTCCAGATTGTTGGGGTCCAGTTCTACTCTACCGGTCACGCTTGCGACTCCTGTATTCACTAAAGATGGATTTGCTCTAGAGCCCTGAAACAATCGGACATAGGACGTATCAGTGTCGAGGGTCCAAGTATCGCTAGCAAGAGCTAGGGCACTGACAAAGCAAACCGCGAACGCCATTGTTATGATTCGATGTTTCATGTGATACTCCTTTTACTCCGCATTGGGACGATCTCAAGAAATGCAAAATGCCCTTTCTTGCGTCTTTCACGTTGGCACATCTTGCACTCTGTCAGTGTTAACAGGATCGGCCACGATTTATTCCAAGACCGATGTCTTTGTGTTCGCGAGACAAACTTGATGTGTTGGCAACGCTGCGGATCGTATTTAGATCGGCAAGAAAAAAGGGCGCCCTGTGGTTGGGACGGCCCATTCGAATCTTACAGAGTTATCATTTCGCAGCACTAGACAGCGAGATGAGGTCAACCTCTATCGGAGACGGTTAAGTGTAGCGAGTCTCACTGCACGACGACCTTGCCGGTCATCTTTGGGTGAATCGTACAATAATAGGTATAGGTTCCCGCTTTGGTAAACGTGTAGGAGAACTTTTCGTCCGTATCCATTACCTTGGACTTGAACACACCGTCTGTGCTCACCGCTGTATGGGGAATGTCATCACTGTTGGTCCAGGTAACTGTCGTTCCCACGGGTACCGTGATTGACTGTGGTCCAAAAACGAAATTATCGATCTTCACCGCCGCGGGTGCCGCCGACGGCTGGTCGTTTGCCTTGACGCGTTGTGAGCCCGTCAACGCCAGGACCACAATCATTACCGGGATCGCCAAACCTGTAAGAAACACATCCTTCTTCGTCTTCGTCATTGCCATTTCCTTTCTCTATTTGATTTCCTTGTTGCCTTTATTGCTCGCGAATCGGTAGTAGTCCACAAACGATTGAATTATCTACCGCCAGGCTGCCCGTTTCCCGAAGCGGCAGAGGCCGTATCCGCGAGTGGCGAATCGACGACCGCCAGACTGCGGCCACTGACCTGATAGTTCACGTCAGTGATACCCAATACCCGCTGTAACTGGTCGGCTGGCACCTTCATCGGTCCTGCTGAAGGAGCTGTGCCGGGTGCAGGCTGCGGGAAAGCCGTCGACATCGCGGTGTGGAACGAGACTTTGCCTTCGACCTTCTGCATGATCTGGTGAATGTGTCCATTCAACACAGTCACCGAACCGAAACGCTTAACGTATGACAAGGCTTGTTCACTGTCGTCGGTTCCCCAGCCCCAATCGGGATAGATGGTCCATAGCGGGATGTGTGCGAAGAGCACGATTGGAGTGCTGGCAGTGCGGCCCTTGAGATCGCCCTCGAGCCACTCCAGCTGTTCGTGACCGAGCGAGCCCATACCGCCTGCTTTCAAATTGGCGACATTTACGAGACCGACAAAATGCACACTTTTGTGATCGAAGCTGTAATACCCGGAGCCTTTTGTACCTTTCCCAAAGCGCTGGAGATACTCATCGCCGTTATCTGTCAACATGTCGTGCTCGCCGGGCACGAAGTAGATCTGTTTTGCAGACGCTCCTTTTAGCGCCTGGTCGAGCGTGTCGAATTCGCTCGGCTTCGAGAGCTGACTCAGATCACCGGTGTGGATGATGAAGTCCGGCTTGCGCGGCATGGCGTTGATCTTGTTGATTGCCACCTGCAGCGTAGCGGTAACATCCGGGTTCGCCGGTTTGTTAAAGCCGATGTGACTGTCGCTGATCTGAACAAAACTGAAATCCGCGGCTACGCCAGCATCTTTGCCGCTGCTCTTGGCGAATGCCCGGGAAACGGGGATGCCGCCGCTCATGGTCCAGACCAAGCCTGTACCCGCCCATGCCATGCACTTTAGAAATCCGCGCCGGTCGACGCCATCATTGTTGACGTCTTGTAACTCTTGATCGATAAGATCTTGCTTTTTGTCAGGCATTTGCCCTCCGTGGTTTGTAGCGTGCTGAATTGATAACTGATATGAGTCGTTCTTATTCCACGATTTATTCCGGTGGCCCCAGCTTCGAGTCGACCAGGCTAGCCCGGTCCGTTTACACCACTTAGAAATCCGCCGAGATGTCCCGTTAGCCCCACAATCAATACCGCGAGCGCTTCAAGCGGCAGACGGTAGTTTGGCAAGGATCGTTCTGGAGAGCGGTGAACCCGCCGGTGGATCCAAAAGACTATCCAGATCAACACACTTGATATGCATCCCAAGATCAGGTGCATTAGGAGAACCCCTTTTAGCTTCTGCCCCTCGAGCGCCCACCGCCACGCTGCAAGGCCGGACGCCACTACCGGCACCGTCGAAATCGCCGCTAGCTGTAGGTTGAAATACGCTGAGGCCGCCAACGCCAGGTTCTTCGTCAGCTGCGCCAGATAGTCGAACGCCACGGCCGCAATAAACAGCGCGATTGGGAAATGGATCAGCACGACATGTTGCGCGTGCTTAGCCAAAAGTAATGTCTTAAGGTCAAAAGGATTTAGCATCGCTGTGCCCCTGTGAGATTGAATAAATAGCGGACCGCGCCGAAGGTGGCTTGACGAGTCCAACCAAGTCGTAGCCCGCGAACCCGTCATTGCCCTCCCGTGCGGGAAGAAGCTCGGGAAGATGTCGTGCGAGCCTGCGTTTCCACAGGGCCGCTGGCACCCACAAGCAAGAGCATCGCGCTGCCTCTATCGACCTTTAACACCTTGCTTTTGGAGCTCAATGTAATTTCACCAACCGGCGCGGTGCGGCCGGTACGGAAAACTGTAAGGTCGCCGAACCCGTAAGCCCCGCAGGCGTTCACCGAGAAGAACCAAAACGCTTGCGGATGGTCGTTGTCATCTATCGTGCCATGGCATGGAGTTCCCCGATCCTGGCCCCCATAGGCCAGCACGCCCTGGCTGGTATATTTCCCGACGACCTGCGATCCCACCATTACTGACCTACCTTCGCCGTAAGAAATCTGGTCGCCTCCGATTTGAACTTGGTTGTCGGCATACTCGCTCGAAGTTAGCTGAGGTGTGGCAGCAAGTACTGCAGTCCTCGAAGCCACAGCGCGCAGGTTGACAGTAACCGGGGTGGTCAGGTTTCTCAGGCGCTGACACCGGCTGTGATGTCGGAATCGCTCACAAGGACCGCGACCACTGTGTTGAAAGGGACAAGGGGATTTGGTGGAGGGCGCAGGAGAAGGTGGCTAGTGGGAGATTCTGAGGTCAGGCTCTCCCACCGGAAAATGCGGGAAACTTAACCTCCACCACCGTACAAACTGACAGTGTCGACGAACATTGTATCTTTTTCACCCTTTACCGGTCTGCATTTCATCTTAACTTTCTTGCCAGCTTGCGATACTACTTTGTCCTGGTTAGCGATTTTGTAGACTTGACCGTGATCGTCAACCAAGACAACGTCTCCGCTTTTATCGGTGCAGCCCCGGTCACAGGCCGCTTGGCCCGCGCTCCTTGTGACGCACTTCGAGTTACAAAGCCACCCGGTCATATCGTTCGTTTTGGCCATATCGTCGGCATACAGCGAGATTGCTGATGCCAGGACAGCTAACAGCAAACAAATGTTTCGTTTCATTTTGCCTCCTCGACGAAAACTGTTTCGGCCGGGGTGTGAGAATCCGAAGATTTTTCTCCGGTACTCGACTTCGCTTTCTGCCTCGGACTTGCTGTGCACAACCGGTAACACACGGTTTTATTCCAGGAAATTTGTCGTGGACACGGGAATAAAATGGTCGTCCGCTGGTTTACCCTTGTGTGCGCATCGGAAGCGAGATTGCCGCCGAGTCGTTCGAGGAGCTAGCAATGCCTCATTTTGAGCGACTCTATAATTTTGCCTGCTGGCTGACGCATGATCGGCAAGAAGCCGAGGATCTCGTGCAGGAGACTTATGTTAAGGCACTTAAGGGTTTTTCCTCGTTCGAGCCGGGAACGAATTTTCGTGCCTGGATCTACAAGATCCTACGGAATGCGTTTCTGAGCTCCCGCACCGGGCTCAAGGCAACGGCTACAGTGCAGTTCGATCTTGAGGACGAAGAGGAAGTCTTGCCGGCAGTAATGGACACGCCAGAGAGCATTCTGCTGCAGCGTTCGGAGGGGCAGCTTGTGCAGCAGGCTCTGGAGCAACTGCCCGTTGCCTATCGCGAGGTTCTACTCCTGTGTGAAGTCGAAGAGATGTCGTATCAGGAACTCTCTGCCACACTTGCCATCCCGATGGGTACGGTGATGTCGCGTTTATCGCGCGCCAGAAAGGCACTCCGCGACGGCCTGCAACTTCAGTTTCCAAATAGAATGAATCAAAGGGTGAACCATGGTTTGTGAGTCTTGGAAGTCAAAGCTAGATATTTATCTCGACGGTGAGCTTGGGGAGCACGAAACACGCACCTTCGACGCTCATGTGCGCGGCTGCACGTTGTGCTCGGCGGATGCCCTTGCGCTCCTACAGATGAAGCGGGCGATTCAATCTGCTGGAAAATGCTTCTCTCCGACTACTGATTTCCGGAAGCGGATCGAGCGGAGCATCGCACGCAAACCGCAGCGCAGTTTCGGGCTGGGGTGGATGGTAGCTGCGGCGGCAGCGGTTATTCTTGCTGTCGGGGCGCTTACCTCGACCTATATGGCAACGCAGTCCGGCCGAGACATGGCTTACCGAGACCACATTGTCAGCGAGATTGCGGACTTGCACGTGGAGACGCTCGCTAGTTCGTCGCCAGTGGATGTGATTTCCACTGATCGGCACACGGTGAAACCCTGGTTCCAGGGAAAAATCCCCTTCGCGTTCAATTTGCCGGAACTTCAGAACTCCGAGTTCTCTCTTCTTGGCGGTCGGATGACCTATCTTGATCAAACGCCAGGAGCGCATCTCATTTACGATGTACGGAAGCACCATATTTCCGTGTTCGTGTTCCAGCAACGCTCATTGCCAGCCAAGTTTGACGAAACTTCTCTCTCGCCGAACAAACCGTCGTTTAGCATGGAAACATGGAGTCAAGGCGGTCTCCGCTATTTCGTGATAGGCGATGCGAGTGCTGGAGACATCGATAGTCTTGCAAAATTGTTTAAAGCCGCGTCATAGATTTGACGTCCGTAGATCTGATGCCCGTATCGAATACACCCGATAGTTTAGGGCACAAACTTATAGCCCAAACCGTGTACGGTGAGAAAGTGAGATGGGTGTGAAGGGTCGCTCTCCAGTTTTTGTCGGAGCCTCATCATGTGGTTGTCCACGGTCCGTGTGCAAGGGTAGTCAAGGTAACCCCAAACTTTGCCGAGAAGTTCATCCCGCGAGATCGTGCGTTCGGCGTTCTTGGTCAAGAACTCCAGTGTCTTGAATTCCTTTGCGGTGACCGTGATTTTCTCGCCTCCACGGATGACCTCTGTCTTGAGAAAATCCACTGACACATTTTCAAAGACGTACACGTCTTCCGGCCTGACGCGCGATGCACGTCTGATTAGCGCACGCAAACGCGCAAGGAGTTCTCTTGGGCTGAACGGCACGGTTACGTAATCGTCGGCGGCCATTTCCAGCAAAAGGACCTTGTCTGCAACATTTGAACTCGCGCTAAGAATTACAAGGGGCAGACCGGGGATCAAATTCGCAATTTTCTTGCAAAGATCGCGACCCAAAGACTCCGGACTCGGTAGATCGAGGATCACCGCGGATGGTGCTCTCTGGCGAAGTATCTCCAGACCACGAACGGCATCAGGGACGACATCGACCTTATATCCTTCCGAGGAGAAAAGCCGCTCCAGAATCTGTTGCAACGCGCCATCGTCCTCGATGACCAGAATCCGATCCCCTGGAGCCTGTTGCGCTTCAGACATTGGAATGTTCAAGGTCGCTGCTAAGGTAGCGGTTGCCATAACTTTCCTCTTTCTGCAGGATCGCTGCTTGATTCACACCGCTGCTTCATTGAAGATTGCTTGGCTATCGAGTGCGGTGCGAACTGCCTTCCGGGCTCTGGCCAGGCGTGACATGACGGTTCCTATCGGGACCGACAATATTTCCGCGATCTCCTGGTACGACATTTCCTCCACTTCACAAAGAAGGAGGGTCTCCCGGTAATGCACCGGAAGATCATCGATGGCCCTCTGTACCTGTTGGGAGCTTGAGCGATTCATTAGAATTGTTTCGGGAGTCTGGTTCTCAACCGCCAGTTCCGGTCCGTCCTCCTCCGAGTCCATCGCAACGGTCATTCGCCGTTCGAGGGTTGAGCACGAACTTAGAAATGTGTTCTTCAGGATTCGAAACATCCACGCCCGGAAATTGGTGCCAGACTGAAACGATGCGAAACTGCGGAGGGCTTTGAGATAAGTCTCTTGTACGAGATCTTCGGCATCGTTCGAATCGCGCGCCAGCCAGCGCGCGAAGTTGTAAAGGGAATCGAACAGGGGCATGGCCAAGTCTTCGAACCCTGCCAAGGGCTGGTTGTTCTGCGACGATGAAACGCCGAAATGAACCATCTCTTCGAGCCCTCCAATAGTCTTCATTTTGCGTTCTCCCGAATCAGATCGAACCCCGGTTGCCGGCCACTCTGACGCGGCGGCCGTCCAGCGTCAATTGACTCAAGACTTTTTCCACATATCCAAATCATTACCTCTTAAGTAATTGCTGTCTCATGAGTTAGCTCCGTATATATCCTGAGTCGAGGGGGTCTATGCGCGAGGTGCTAAACTTCCGTGCGAGCCCAAATGCGCCATGGAACCCCTACGTCCTACGTCCGTCGTGCGATTCGGAACTTATGAGGTTTCTCTCCAGTCGGGCGAAGTTCGCAAAGCAGGTTTGAGAATCAAAGTCCAGCAGCAGCCGATGAAACTGCTGGAGACATTGCTAGAGCGGCCGGGGGAAGTCGTCACCCGGGAGGAGTTGCGCAGCCGTGTCTGGCCGAACGAAAGTTTCGGTGATTTCGACCAGGCTCTCAACATTGCCATCGGAAAGCTTCGGAGTGCGTTAGGGGACTCAGCTGAGAATCCGCGATTTATCGAGACTCTTCCAAAACGTGGCTATCGCTTTATTGCGGACGTGTCGGTTGTCGATGCGGACCAAGGAAGCGTTCCCCGAAGCCAAGGCGGCAGCGATCAAAGCACTGGAGTTGGACAGCACGCTCGGCGAAGCCCACAACTCGCTTGCATTCGTCCTGGACGGCTTCGACTGGGATTTTGGCTCTGCCGGGAAGGAATTCCGGCGTGCCATTGAGCTGAATCCAGGCTACGCGACCGCTCACCACTGGTATGCCTGGCACTTGAGTCTTTTGGGTCGGTATGAGGAAGCGATTACGGAAATGAGGAAAGCGGAAAATCTGGATCCGCTATCTCTTATCATTAACGCCGATTTGGCAGAGCTCCTCGTTCTTGCGCACTCTTATGACGAATCCATACGACAGAGCTACAAGACGATCGAAATGGATCCTAACTTTGCTCTCGCCCATAATCAACTCGCCCAAGCGTATCTTCAAAAACATATGTACGATGAAGCGGTCGCAGAAGCGCAAAAAGCGGTCCAGTTCCTCAGTGATCACCTGAAAAGCGGCCATACATGATCAGTTCAAAACCGGCCATACTTTGGAAGCCGTCCAAGACATAGGTTGTTCTATCCTGCCGCCTGCT
>Ga0182015_10008141_pt1 | contig 10051 bp, 10 predicted proteins | sample 712P3MmetaG_FD_120478 | JGI IMG/M metagenome (GOLD analysis project Ga0182015, IMG submission 120478) | Permafrost microbial communities from Stordalen Mire, Sweden - 712P3M metaG | ecosystem: Environmental > Terrestrial > Soil > Wetlands > Permafrost | place: Sweden: Stordalen | collected... | reverse complement strand
CATCTCTGGGACGAAAAGAGTCGCAAGCAAGGGAGTGCGATGGTTGAAAGCCTCTTGCCGCGAGATGCTACCTCTCCGGTCCCATGAGCGTCCCACCGAAATCGCATCCATCTCATCAAAGTATCTTGTCGCAGTGATTCCGTAGAAATGCCCAAATCTTCTAATTTGTTGAGGAGAGCGTTCCAAAATGCGCAGGAATTATCAGCAAGCAACCCTGGACCCCTTTGCTCTACATAATCCATAATCGGTTTGAGATGCGGCAATAGGGATCGCACATTCATGATGTCTTTGCTGACGATAGCCTCCATGACAGCGCACGCCGAGCGACATGTGGCCGGAAGAGCGGCTTGCTTTAGACAAGAGACCCAGATTCTTGTCCATTGTTCTGACTTTGATGAAGTGACACCCGACGGACTTGTCCGTCCGAGTATTGCGAGCATGCAGACGAAGGACCAGCCGACCAACTCGGTGTTGTTTTCATCCGAAATATTCTCGAGGTAATTAACGATTTCCGATATATCGATCAAGTCTGTGGATAGACGGAACGAGTTGAGATAGAAGGCAAGTCGTTGCAGTAACACTAACGAGGTAACGTGTTGACCCTTGAACCGCAGAATGTCGTCAAGTAGCTTCTGCAGATTCAAATTTGGTGATAATCGACGTCGTTTCGGGTGAGGATCGCCGTTGCTATGAGAAGACTGTTTAGGGACGAGGTCGAGCAAATAGATGAAACCTGACTGTATTTGAAAGGAAAGCCATGGGAGCTCTGCGGTTTTGGAATAAGGGTTGAGGGAAAAGAATGGACCGACAACGAACTGAAACGGGCGAGATTTCCAGGCTTCAGATTGTGGTGGTAAGGTTGCAAGAACCAGGTCGTCTAGTAGCAATCCAACTTTCTGTTCCTGAATACGAAAATCACCTCGCATTGTCTCCAGCAGGTTTTCAATCCGTGTTCGTAACCCGCTATTTATTCCATATTTAGCAGCGCTTTCGTGAAGATGCGGAAAGATGAAGGCGAGAGAGATCAGGATGCGCTCCTTGAACCCGGATATCCGCACTTCCCAAATTTTAGAAGACAGATGGACGATATTGCTGCAAGCCCTCGTTGCGAGCTCTATCTTGTTGACTGTGATGTGCTCGAGAAGTCGATTCAGGGCTATTATCGCCGACATTCGCGATTCGGATACGGTATCGTACGAGGCGAGGAAATTGAGAAGAAAAGTGAGAATGGCTTCTTCCACCCCATAAAAAGGCGCCCCAGGAAATGTGTACAGGCTTTGTAGAGAAAACAGAAGGTCCCCAAGCTCTCTGCGCATCGGCAGGTAACTTCGGATTTCGACGGGTAGTTCTTCGTGCTCGGGAGCAGTAGCATCGTTGGCGGCATTTAAATTGTAGACATTGATGACATCGACGTGCGATCGGCAAAGGTCTTCGGTCTTTTCCCACATGTCCTTTGTCATTTGCTCGACGTGCGGTGGATGGGAGGTGATGGCTTTGAGTGCGGCGAAAAAACTTGCTGCAACTTGGTTGTAGCCCGGTTGGCCACTGTTTGGCAGCGAGTCATGGATGTGGTTCAAGAGCAGTTTCACGGTCGACTTTGTTATGACGAGTCTCGCCTTCTCAACAGTAACTCGAAAACAATCGGCAGAAAGCTGAAGGAGAGAAGTGGCTTGAGCGGAATTGGACTTGCGGAAACCGGCTAGTTCGATCGAAAAGTTGCGAGTGAGAGTTTCCAGAAGACCCGAATATGCGACTTCGTCCTTGAACCGTGATGAAGCATCTTCGTTGTTCAAGATTCGTCGCAGGTCGTTCAATGCGGTTTGACGAGGCCGCACTTGACCGCTAGTCAAATTGTTGCATAGGTCATGGAGGTTGACGGCCGCCATTTAGCAGTACGTCCGACTTTCGATGGCTACGAGTTAGCATTCAACACGGTCGAGCTGACTACCTCAAACAGGGCCTGCGAAGGGAGAAACACTGCACGGTAAGTGTTGTTGATCTGAAATAACAAAATCTGGAAGGGGTGGGATGATCGGCACTGCACCAGTTTTCGTTGGCGCGTTCGTTTGGCCTACCAATTTAGAGTTTATAATTTATATCTCACTAATAAATGCATGATATCTTGAGCGCGTCACACTTCTACATACTGTCCATCATCGTCCTCGAATTCCTCTGCACCTTTAGAGGCCTTGATTGACATGTTTTCAAGACGGGCTTCGAGTTTGTTTAGCGCTTTTATGTACTGAGCTTGCTGATCTTCCAGCAACTGGATTCTCTTTGATTGGTTTTCAATCGTCTCAGATTGGATTTCCACAACGTCGAGGAGCCGCTGAATTGCTGTTTCAGAGGAAATGGGCTTGAGCGAGGGCTCAGGGTCAGACGCCTAGCGAAATGTTAGTTCATACGATGGTAGTACGATTTACCGTAGGACCAGGACCACTTGGCAAATTACTATCTTCAGCCGCGCTAGAAGGACCACTGTTATTGGTGTTCTTCTCCATTCCTTTCAAGATGGGTTCTGGTTCTGGTTCTTCTGGTTGCTGTATTTGGTGATCTTTCTTGACATCCGGAGTGGACGACTTTTTGAGCTCTGACGGCGTTCTAAGAATTGAGGAGACGGGTTTCTCTGGAGGAACTGCCGTTGACGCGACCTTGGGCGTAGTGTCACTTTGAACAGGAGCTTTTGACTCGACCTTAAGAATAGTTTGTGTTTCTGTTTGGGATTGATTGACAGGGGTAAATTCTCTCTGACGAGAAGGGTGGCCGCTGCTTCCGGTTTGGTAGACAGTCTCCATCTTGAGAAGGCGAAGTGGAGCATCCACGCCGGAGAACCAATCATCGGCAAACAGCGAGGGTTCACCACTCAACGTGTCAGGGTAGATATCTTCCTGAAACGCTTCGGACTTTAGTAAATTTAGCACTGCCTCTTTCTCGGGGACGGTACCCTCCGGGGAACAATGAAGCTGACAGGTTCAATAAGTACATCTCTGACCGTTTTGTAGGCACGCATTACTTCGTTTTCGTGAACCTATGGTGAGTTTGCTGTTTCCATAGAGTCTGTTACAGAAAGAGCCCGCTTCGGCATGAATGCAACTCCTCGCTGTGGATCAGAAGACTTGTATTCGGCAAGCGGCCAAAATTCGTCGTTATCAAACTCGTAATACCGAATATTGCCATCCCTGACGTGGTTAAAGCAGGTTTAAGACATCCATACCCTTTTCCCGCAAGGTAAAGAACCTTGGTATCGTAATCATAGAACGGCTAGGCATCTGTGAGAATGGAGAGGTGCAAGGAGTACCATGATGACACCGGCCGACTGATCAAGCATCGTGAACCCTCCGATTGGTTCAGTCAAGCTTTTCACGTCCCAGAGGCCCAATTGGCGGTCTGACATCTTTCCAAATCCAGCAGTGGCAATTCGATCGTTGTTGATAAAGACGGCCCTGGAGTTCTTTGCGCCAGCGTGCCCTGGAGCCTCTTGGGCCACTTTGTTCATTCGAGGATCCCAGATCCGGATTTTTTTATCACGGCATGTTGTCACGAGATAGTTTCCTTCACGATTGAACGAGAGAGACTGGATAATATCCGTGTGTTTGAGGGTCAGTTGGTTTGCTGATTTGACGATATCCCACATTTTCAATGTGTAGTCACCGCTGGTGCTAGCCAAAACATTGTCTGCGTTTGGATGAAACGTTACATTGCCTACTTTTCTATCGGGGGAGATCAGCCGTTTCGAAGATTCAAGTGTACCTTGAGTGGCCAGTGAGCTTGGAAACTGGAGATACGTCCGAGGCGTCCTTCTCCAAAACTGTAAAATCGGACGGGACTGTCCACAAGCATATCTAAGAGATTAATTTTGGAATCGACGAGGTTGGTGTTGGTTGACCTTGCCATCCTCGGAAGCAGAGGCGAGCACCGAGTCATTGAAGGGATTGAAATCAGTGTCCAGCACTGGTCCCGAGTGACCTTTGAAGAGAGGGATAATGTCGGGAAGTTTTCCTCTCTCTGTCAGAGGAATAACCGCCAACGCACCGCCTCCTATACCAGTCAGACCCACTGCACCAAGAGAGAGCTCGTGGAAGGGGGGGGGAGGGAGCGGAGGTCTACCAGCGGAATCCCAGTTTACGGATAGGTAGAGGGGATTGACTTTGATCAGGTTGCTGTCCCAGGCATTCTTTGTGACTCTGACGTTGTCGTAAGACAATTCCCTCTTTACGCCTTGTCCGTAGATGTGTTTGAACTTGGATTGACGGAAACCAAACATCGCGTCCCACTTCACAACTCGGTCAGCTCTTGGACTCTGAAACTCACACGCACAAGGACGGGAAATTTCCTGCCGGGACACAAGGCCGTCGTGCAAATAGCACAGCCACCAAGCCACGGTCAACCACCAAATCGCTCCGGCGTGATTGGCCTGATTGATCAACAGTTGTCCTAAACAACAGTTCGAAGGATCAGCGCCCCTTATTCCAGAATCCACCTTCATCCTTCACAGGAGTTCCTTGACTTCATTAGTGAAGTAGACTATCAAACACAACTCCTCTTCTACAGAGCCTTTTTACCGGGAATCAATCCACTGCATTGTCTCTCTGGTCTGGGATTCTCAGAAACAACATCCTGCGACACCAATATATTCGTTGCCGCTGATTCTGAACCATGGCCAATCCCATTTTCGAAGGTTTGCAATTTATCATTGTAGGTCGCTTCAAGTCGGCAACTCAAGGTACCAAAACATTTTTTCCAAAGCACTTCTAACAGCGCAAAGGAGAGTTGGTAAAGGTTATTGTCCAAAACGGCGGCAAAGTGGTCACTACCTTAAAACAGGACGATCCCCCAAGTCACTTTTGCCTGTCAGAGCAAGAATTCTTGAAAGCCACCAACACAAAATGTATCTATTAACTTCTCTTTGTCCTCTCTCCTGATTTTCTCGTAGTGAAGGAAGTCATTGCGTACAACATCAGCAACTCTACGTCCCCAATCGCCGTCGTTAGAGAAGATTGGGTTTTGGACTCTGTCTCCAACCGCAAACTTCTCGATGAAGTCGCCTACGCGCACGGAAAGAAGACCACTACGGTTTCCTCAACTCCAATTCTTCCAACTTCAAATACGGCCTCCACACAGTCCAAAAAATCTCCTGGCGCCAAAAGAAAGCGTGCTCCCTCTGAGGACAAGGTTTGAAATTTTCCTTAGGGCTTACCACTAACCGACTTAAAGGATATCGATATCGACATCGACCAAGACGAGCCCTCTCTCGCTCAGATGAGCAAGAAGAAGTCAAAGCAGCGTCCAGCCTCAAGTAACCCACCCCACTCTTTTCAAATGCTTACCCACCTCAGGGAGCCCGCCTCCATTGCCTCCCAAACCTGTTCAAGTCATCGCAAAAGGACGCATCTCCGTGGACCCAGATTGTGAGATTGCTGGTCAGTTGCTTTCCCACAACCTCTCCTCACTGTAGCCCGAACTCAGGTGTACGTCGATTCTTCTGGAGTAGCGTATGATGCGACACTGAACCAAACAAACATTTCAAAGAATGTAAAGCCTCAAATCTGACAACGCTAATTCAACAGAACAATAAATTTTATTACATTCAGGTAAGAACACTCGTTTCGTTGTTGACATCTAGTTACTTCGAGATGACAATAGTCGTAAGTCCTTATTGTTTTCTGATCGCTTGACTTAGCACGGTACTACGTCTGGACTCACTGGGGTGAAGAGACATTAACGGTGCCGGACTGATGTGTAGGCCGAGTGGGAGAGGCTGGCCAAGATCATCTAGAGCAATATGGCACAGACCTTGAGGCGGCGCTGCGTCAATTCAAACAAAAATTCAGGCAGAAAACTAAACTTGCTTTCGAAGACCGTCAAGCGGAACCAAAATCCGGTATGTCTTCACATCAATCTGCTAATTGAGCTAGGAGCCTATACTTATATCGAACGATCGTATGAAGAGGATGATAATGAAGACACTCTCACGAGTCGGAGTGGCAAGAGCCGTTCTGAGTCAGATGGGAAATCGCCATCGCCTCCGCCGGGCAGCAAATTGGATCCCTCGGTCCAGGAACTCGTTAAATTGATTTTCGATGTTTCCATCATGTATGTCACCGTTGTGAAGTCGTTCACGCTTCTAGGGAGCAAACAATGACGTCTCTCAACTACGATGCGAATAAACTCCCGTTGGGAAAATTGTCCGAAAATACACTCCGGAAGGGAAACTCGGCTTTGAAGGAGATCTCGAATGTCCTCGCGGAACCCAGCCTTGCCAAGACCAAGTATGGACTGTCCTCAAAGGACACCTTGGCAACGTTGACCTCACGCTACTACACAATTATCCCGCATGTCTTTGGCCGACATGTCCCGCCAATCATCGATAATGTCGACCGATTGAAAAAGGAAGCTGAGCTCATTGAGAGCCTTGGGGAGATGGAAATTGCTACTGAGATCATTAACAATGTATCTGACGCCCGGCAAACGTCGCTAATCCAACAGGTGGCAGGCCTTCAGAAGCATGGCGGAGAGAGGATCAATGTAATTGACCAGCACTTTGAATCCTTTCAACTAGAAGAGTTTTCTCGTCGTATGTTCAATCTTAATCCTTTGCTCACACTTAGTTAATCCCGCCTCCGAGGAGTATCGTCATTTGTCTGGATATCTCCACTCTACCCATGGGTCAACTCATGCGTTTTCGCTCGAGATCTGTGACATCTTTAGAGTGAAAAGAACTGTGGAGGAGGAGCGATGGCATAACGCGGGATGGTATCGTCTTCGATCTGAACGGCGATTTACTGATTTTCTATAGGGACTCCTTTGAAAAAGATAACCGATGGCTCCTCTGGCATGTTCCGTATCCATTGACTGCCTATCTGACCTCTTAGGGTAGCCGAGTCAGCAACTTCGCGGGTCTGAGATCCACGGAGTACCAATATTAAATTTTATAGGAATTCTCTCCCAGGGTCTTCGGATCGCTCCACCGTAAGCATTCCCTTATGATATGGCTCATATCCCGTTTGCAGTGAGGCTCCGGTCAACGGTTATATGTTTGGAAAGGGGATCGTAATCGTCACCGCACTTCTGTTGCTGATGGTCCAGTATCTCGCCAACATGGCCTCGAAATCTGCCATCTATTGCGGGTTTCGCGAATCTAAAGGACACGGTCTCTTGCTTTTGTGTGAAGCGCAACTGGGCAATCCACTATACGAATGCAAACACGCGGATGGGTATGCGGCAGAGAACTGTTTGGGAGCGGTAATGCATCTACGGACGTATTACTAACGATCTTTAGGGAAGCATCGCTACTCACGGGATTGGGTATTTCCAAATTAGATTGATGCTGACCACGTCAGAGCTTCTAGGCCCACAAAGTTCGTGGATGCGAAAATGTTGATGCCAGAATTCGAGGGGATAACCATGGTCTCTGCAGACTCCAAGGTCGCCACCACCTCGGCGAATGGTCTAACTCTCATGTACGACGAGGTCCAGACTCCTAGCTGAATGTTCGCTGACGCTTTTAGTTCATCGTATACGACGTCTCACAGGTCAAGATTCGATACCTGTTTCGGGTTCGATCAAAGTACTAGCGTACATACATGTCTTTTAGGTCAAAAGGTAGTATAAAGGCAATAAATCTCCTCGACACTACGACCTTCCAAGTCCAAGTTTTGAGCCCAAAATTTGAATCTAATATATATTGACTCGGGCATGTAGAGGCAAAACCCGACCCGGGTAAAGCTTTTGAAGGTCAGCCGGGTAACTGTGGGTGGTCGGACCGAATTTGGGTCCACCCATTTGCCAATACTGGATCGAAGGACTTTAGAGGCTTATCCCCAGAGGATTAAGAGGATTCCAGTGACAGTGAATTGATTTGTTTACTTTGGAAAAAATCTGCCGATCGGCATCGCGCAAATTTTCAAATCATTGGAAATTTATTTTAGTGGCTTCCGAACCATTTTACTTCCTTTATCGTCCTTCAAGTTGAGCTGCTATTTACCCCTGGAGGATCAAAATGCCACTAAATTTCAAAAAGTTTGGGCTTAATCAGAGTACTACTAGTAGTAACCTTAAACTTCAATAATAGTATATACTCCAATTACTCAAGGTAAATACTAATACAAAAAGGGGCGATGTTCTGTTTATTTGAAATTACCATTAGTACTAGTAGTACTCAAAATCAATAAAGTACTTGTGGCACAGACCACCCACACATATTAAATAGAAAAGTGACTCTAAGAAGGAAAATAGAATTCCACCACCACACTACTAGTAGTAGGAGAGCTTTTTTAGGTTCTACTACCTATTTCCCCCATTACAGTAGTTACATACCTGTAGGCCGTACATGTGGATTTTTATGACACGATGTCAAGCCTCACTGGGCTGTAGACAGAATGTGGTTAGCAGGTCGACAGGTTCGATGAGGGACAAAGGTTGTCAACATCAAATTGAACAGAAAAATGTGTCAACATCATAATATACCAATCCGACAGTGTTGACCTTGGACATTGCCAAAAACCATGTCATCCAAAGGAACTTTGTTGACACGAATGTGCAAGGCTGTCGGACATACGTCCACATTTAAACAGTCGTACGAGACTGTATTGTGTAGACATAAGAAATACATATTAAAGCTAGGTGAAGAATATACAACCACTGGCACGTCCGTATCCTGTCGACGTCATGTGAGTCAGCAAAATCCGCAATAAAACCATGATGAACAGCCGTGTCCCAACACGTAACAAACCACTGGAGCATCATCCTCGTACTGTTACCGAATAAACTTTAGTCACTTTAGTAATTTCATGTTTCGTCATATTAATTGGAAAAATGTCTCTTTGGTAGTACTTCAATAACTTAGTTTCAGGTCCAGCTTCAATTAGTAGTACTACCAATGGCAGTATTACGAGTAATACTAGTAGTATTAGTAGAGGTGTTTTGGAGAGAGAGGTGGGAGTGTGTATGTGACAGTGAGGTGTCAGCGGAGGTCACGGTTGTTGATACTCAGGCTATAAGTCGGGTTTGAATATAATGTTGATGGTTTCCAGTTGCCAGTGATGATGGGCTGATGTTTTCCTGAATTGAAAGTGGGACTCGGAGCTAGCTGCCCCTTATATACTCCATCATTGAAGCAAAATAGAATTCCATCAGCACCATTGAAAAAATGCTGTGTAAATCATACCCAAGTCAATAGATTTCTTGGACACATTCAACTTCAAGTTGTGGAAATTTGTCTGAGACATTAGACATTTGGACATTTGAATTTGTCAGACACGATGTTCGTTAGGTCGACTCGGACATGATTCAGAGGACATCATGTCTGAAATATGTAGACAGCATGAACAATTCAAGGGTAGCCTTTCGTTACATGTCAATACTATGCCTATTGGACCTCAGGCTAGGCTGTCCCGCTGGTTTCCAATTAGTGTGTCCGTTTCATTACTGCTATTAGTATTGCTTGGCGCCTATCAACCCGCTGGCGAACTGTAAAGCTTGTAATCAGTAGTACTACTACTATCCTGTCCAGCAGGTATGCCAGAATAGGATACCGCAAATATTTAGATTGCCTCCGCAGATACCGCAAAATAGATGCAATCAGGGTTACCCGTAAGGGTCTCTCTGCACCCTTGTAAGTTGTTAGTAGCTCATCTTGAATAAACCAACCTCAGTGGCAAACCCTCGTGATTGCAATTACCGCAGTCCCTGATCTAGAGCACGTAACCCCGTTGAGCCTCTGAAGATAATCAATACGTATTTTCGATGAACAGTTGGGTCGTGGGGATTTGGACAATACAGTAACCTGAGTGAGTGGGGATTTAATTAGAAATTGTCAAGGTTTTAAGATTCACAAATAACCCTCTGATCTCATTTCTTGGGATTTTGACGTATTGTTGGCTCCCTCGAACCAAGCCGTTCGCGCTTTCACGAATCTCCACGATGAGGAAGGCTAGCTGTGGACTCACTGATCAATCGTCAAAGCCTTGAGATAGATTTCTGATCCATCAATCCTCCATTACCTAGCAAAATCTACATCCTCTCTAAAGGTGTAAGCCCAAGCAACTGCATT
>Ga0182015_10008140_pt1 | contig 10051 bp, 13 predicted proteins | sample 712P3MmetaG_FD_120478 | JGI IMG/M metagenome (GOLD analysis project Ga0182015, IMG submission 120478) | Permafrost microbial communities from Stordalen Mire, Sweden - 712P3M metaG | ecosystem: Environmental > Terrestrial > Soil > Wetlands > Permafrost | place: Sweden: Stordalen | collected... | reverse complement strand
CCAAGAATTAAGCGGGGGAGGAGTACGGCCGAACACGCGGATGGACCGTTGGAGCCTTGGACACGGCAGATTTAGTTTGTGGAACCGTGGGCGGTAATATGCAAGGCGGGATTTTCATATCCCACGCTGCGCACAGCCAACACCGAAATAGACCTTTTGAGAAAAAACCATTTTGATTATTTACAAACCTTAATTTTGAGTTGCATGCATTGTCTCAACGGGCGTCTCTGTCTCCTCATTGTCCCTAATGAAAACAGAAATTCCCATCAAGCAAGAAAGATATCCCCTTACTACAACAACCCAGACAAATCAATCTCACATACATCTTATCTTTCTCTTTTCGTCTTCTCCCACCCCGTCTCCATATAATACAGAATAAGATAATGCAATGAGTGTTATATAAATAGTAGTAGTAATAGTAATAATAAACCCGACACAAGTATACCGATCTCACAAACAACAATAAACATAAAAACAAAGACATAAAAAAATCCGACATCCAAGACCCCCATCCGTCCCAAGTATAAAGTTAATAATACGGTTTTCTCTATCCCTCCCTCCCAGATTGTCGTCTAACGGAGTCGTACAGAGTCGTTTATAAGAGTATTAAGTCATCGGCGCGAATTGTCTCGGCCCTTGAGGAGGAGGTCGTTTATTCGGAGACACAGATCTCGAAGAATGACGTGGCGGACTCATCTGTGTCGGCGTAAACGCTGATCTCGCCGCCGCATGAGACATCCCCTGTGGAGGTGGCGGTCCTTGCAACCCCATCCCCTGTGGTAACGCCACACCCATGGGAGGAGGATTCGATCGTGACCGTATCGCTGCCGGAGAACTCCCCCCCGCGACCATTCTTCGAGGGACTTTATGGTCGTCGAACGGGGGTGCATAGTAGGGCGGTTGTTGGCGTGGGTCTGGTGACGGGTAGGGTCCTGAGGGACCACGAGCTCGCATTTGTAAGTCTGCGACTCGATTATCGGGAGAGCCGGGGAATTGTTGGGGTCTCGGAGCAGTGGGTTGAACGGGGTAACCTACTGCTGGCGGGAACCTTCCTGGTTGACCGGTTGGAGGAGGGGGAGCTGCTCGATGGGGTTGACGGTTGGCCATGTCGTTGTATTGTGGTATGTCGTCGGGTTTTCCGAGGGGAACGGCACTCCATGGCGCGGAACGGGAGCCTTGTGTGTAGGGACGAGAGGGGGAAGGTTCGCGACGGACGGGGATGGGTTGACCGTTAACGGGGACTAGGACTGATGGTTGAGATTGATCGCGATAGAGGGGGTTTTGGAAGGGGTCTTGTTGTGGTGCGGGACCGGCATTGTACATTCTATCGTCTGTTGATCTTCGACCTCGTGGTGGGGAGGCATGGACTTTGGAGGGAGGGAGACTTTCCATTGAACTTGCGGGTGAACTGTGTCCGTTTACGGCGTCCATTCGAGGGGTATCGCGGAGAGGATCGGCTGGAGTTTCTGATCGATCGGACGATGATTCTGAAATTCGTAGAGGTCGAGGATCGTTCTTTTGATCGAATGTATTCCCGAATTGGGTTCCTGTCTCCATACTTCCTCGTGAAAGTCTCTCTCCACGATCGATTCCACCAGATTGAACTTTCAACATATCATCACTAGAAACTCGTCGTGCAATATGTGGCTGTCCTTCACTTTCCTCATCACTGTTATACCCCCGTTTCGTCTCCTCTGCCTCACGATAAATATCCGCCATCCGTGTTTCACTCTGAACTCGTCGATGTGAAGACGCACGTTTAAACAAATTCGGTCGTGTAACAAGAGTCGTCGCTTCAATCGCTTCAGCATCATCGATCGCAGAATGACTTTGACTTTGACGTAACGGCGAAGAGTGGTACGACTGTGGTGGCGCACCACGAGGACGGAACAAGTCACCATTATTTTCGTCCTCGCTGTCTTCGTTGAGACTGAATCTGTTCATTGCGACACGGGTGTTTTCAACGTTATCTTCGCTGTAGGCGCGTTTGTGGCGGTCATCTGAACGAGATGACTTTTTGCGGAGAAAGCCGAGTTTGTTCGTCCCTCGTTGTTGTTGGGGCGGCGCTGCAATCGGGCCGGGATATGGTGGTTTTGCAACGGGAGCAGGGTATGGAGGAGGATGACCTTGAGGTTGAGGTGGTGGAGGTGGGAAGTCTTCTGGCTCAGATTGGAAACGCACTACGGGGGCAGATTCAGCGCGAACGGGATTATTCGCTCCATCGATGTTGTTTCGCATGTGAGGTGGGATAGGTTGACGAATGACAGGGATCTCAGTGACGGTATTTCTGAGTAGAACAGCCGGATTGAATACTCGTTTACCTTGTTGGAGTTGTGAGTTTGTGAGTTCTTTTAATTTATATCGCCATTCGCGGGTGGAGTAGGTGTTTGTTTCGAGGGAACCTTGTTCGGCGAGGGTGAGGAAAACTTCTTCGACGTCAAGGTATGAGTCTTCTAACGCTGACGGCATAGCAAAGATCATGGATTCGGATTTTGAGGAGTCGGTGATGAGTTTTTCGGGTCGACCGTAAAGGTTGAAGGCATCGTAGAAGGCGACCAGCCAAGTCAACATACTTTCGAAAGCAGCTGAGGATGTTCCCTTTTGAGACGAGTTACTAAATGTAGAGAAGAATGACGACGGCGATGACGAGAAGCGGGATCGGGGTGTATTTGAAGACGGAATATTTGGAAACGTTCCCGACGAATTCGAACCGATTGTTGGCGATGAATTCGGAGACGAGGAATTCGATGACGAACCAGGCATATCATCCGGCATCAACAAGACGAATGCATCTTTAAACTGTTCTCCTTGTCTTCCCGGCGCTCCTCTCCCCGTATGTAAACTCCCCTCAACCTTGATCATCGTACTCGAATCGACGAGGAACGGTTTCTCAGGATACACCGCATAAGCCGAAAACACATTCCCAAGAATAGCGATCGGTTTATTCTTTGCATCCCGTCTTGACTCGTAGAATCGTGCTTCCCCGCGTAAACTCTGTTTACTCGAAAACTTGTACAACAACCGTTCATGAATCCCATGTCCCGAAGACGCAAACCACGAAGACGGCGTATCCGACACCACAACCCAACATTTCTGCCACTTTAAACTCCAACTAAATCGTACACGCACCCACCCAGAATACTTTCCCTTTGATCCCAATACCCCATGATATGCCGAAAACAGTCGTTTGACGTTCGGTGTAGTCCGAGATCTGGCGATGAGGGCAGCAGTATAACATTCTTGGAGAAGAGCCCGTTCGTATATTGCGATACGGAAAGCTGCACTCCATCGACGGAGGACATTGGGGTTTTGGAATTCAAAGAGATAACGGTTTGATCCGGCGGTGTTGATGGAGAGGATGTTGTAGTGATCCGGGTTCTCTTGAGGGGGTGTGGATGTTATGATTGCGTCGGTGATGTTTATGAATTGGGGCATGACCGATTGGCCGCCTTGGTAGGCTGCTTCGTCGACGGCTTCGGCGTCCCAAAGAGATAGGATAGTGCCGTTGAGTTGGGCAAAGAATTCGTACCATTCTTGGTCAGGAGCAGGTTTTCCGTCTATAATGTCAGTCACTGTACATAAAGAAAGATAAAGGAGAGCAAATGGAATGCGTGGTTGGCGATCGGAAGACGCCGGCAGGGAGAGATACCTGGGAGGTTTGCATGTTTTCTCAGGACATATCCATCACAGTATGGTCGTTGTGCTTGTAGGGATAACAGTCCGAGTACCAGCTGTAGTTCTGAGGGGACGTTGTGGAGATCGAGAGCAGTGGGAATGTTTGGCTGTGATATCGATTGTGGTCGTAGAGACATGGTGCTTGCGGGTCTGCTGAGACTTGGCATCATCCTTAAATAGCTCGGAATCCAGTACGTCAACCAACAAAGAAAATTCCCCTGAGCAGAAAATATGCAGACAAGTCTCCTTTGTCTGATCCTTGACAGGCCGCGACTCTTTTACAGCTACTCGCTGGCCACAGATCGAACTGAAAGTCTGCGTGAGGGTGGGGGGGAGGGTGACTGTTGCAAAGCGGATGTTTAAAATGGCCTTTTGATTCCTGCTTGTTGGCGTTGGTTGATGAAGTATTAAACCCACAAATCAGCGTCCGCGAGCAACACACATATTTTTACCGAAAAAGATTATTTACCTTTTTAGGTTCTTTGTGCTGCGATTTGCCAGCAACAGAGCTTAATGACGCCCGTTCTTCCCTTTTGAGGTTGGTTCCGTTGTTAAGCACGCCAATCACACACACCCCATCGTGCCTTCTCAACTGCCTGGGTCAGGAAAAATCGTGGCGTTGTTTCCTGATTTGTTTGGACTATTGGGGGGTAAACCGCCGGAAAGCCGTTTAAGCGGGAAGTGCCAAGGAATGCTGGGGGAGACTGAATTCCTGACGGGTACACTCAATGATCTATATCGCAAATATCATGCGAATCCATCCGCTGTTGCGATCTCATGACTTGCCAAGCTAGTTTCACGTTTGGGAGTATTTTCAGGGTGAGTGTTCGGAAAATAAATCTAGCCAAGAACGGGGAAAAAGTCTAAAATAATTTTGGCTAATATAGCTGTGTTCCCGATTCACAGCTGCCTCGAAAATCTATGCACGTCCTGATTGGCTGGCTGCGTCAATTTATGCACCACGTTCTACCCGACGAGTCGGTGCGTGAAACATGTAACCAAAGCCCAATACCGTGTGGAGGCTGGCTACCTTTTACAAAAAGAACCGCTCAATTGGGGGGCCCTGCATGATGATGACGTTTTGAATACAGATTTAGTTTGAATGGGAGTAAATGTAATTGCCTATATATTTTACTGCATTCGCAATAATTTGCTGGTGCTGCGTTATCAGGATTCAGGATTCAGGACTGCGTCAATACTTCGCTAAATTTGTTCTTCCGAAATTAAATTTCATTTTGAATGTCTGTGCGTCAATTGTACTTGGAACTCGGCTCGACGTCATTGTTCTGATTTTCTTCGGATTAAAATTAGCGATATATATCAAAGGAACGTGAAGGCATTCAATGTCGGGAAAAATTCCTCGCCAGGTCAACTGAGCAATGCACCTGATATTCTCGAGAACATGATCAACCTTGTTGGAATGCATCATCGATGAAAGGGACCAATTTCGGCTTAAACTCTCGCTTTTCTTTCAACAACGATCGAAAAACATTTCTTCAAACGGAGGACCGAGCGAAACAGGTTCAAAAAGGACTTTGATTCCAAGACTCGACGAAAAGTATTCAGACTTTAATCCCCAGGGAATCTCATGCACCAAATCCAGCGATGCGATAACATCCCGATACAAAAAAACCCATTCACCAGCCAAAAAAACACCGGCAAGTCCAATCAATCATCATCCAATTCCGCTTTTGCAACGACAATACTAATATCATCCAATTTTCCCCCATGAAACGGTAGTCCCTCCATAATAGCTTTTTCCTAACCCGTCAACACCAAACGTACGAATCGGGGGTACCATAAATGGAGATTCACCCCATTGATCTTCGCCGATAGTACGCGCTCGTTTACAGAGCGTGTCTGCGATATCTTGGATATGTCGTTTGGGGGTGCCAGACTCGTTGTCCCCGGATACTTCAGACAGGATTTCTTGGTCCCAGAGATTATCTCCCAGGCCGTCTGTGGCAAGAATGATGGTATCGGAGGGGAGAAGTTTAACGACATGGGAAGTAGCGTCATTAAGAGGTGTGTCTGTTGAATTTGTACCTACTTGGTATGGACAATCATACCAATGTTGTTGTTCCGCAGTCCTGAAAATGAATTTATTCCCTCGTATTATAAACGCTCTTGAATCACCGAGCTACCGTCAACTCCAATACGGGTGAAGGTGGGGGTACGTTTGCGATGTGCAACGTTGACCGTTGAAGGAGACCAACACAGGCAGTTGTAGAGCCAACCCATCCACCTGTGCGTTCCATCTCAATTGCAGTCCGTAAGTACGCACGTTGTAACATGGCCACAACATCCACTTCCTTTTCATCTCCATAACTGACTTTCATTAACCCCGAATCAGTCCCTCCTCCCGACGTAGCCCGCTCAACTTTCCACAATTGCATCCGTTCCTCACACTCCAAAGCCCAATAATGCATCAACAACCGTGCCCATAATCCCGGTCGTCCCATCTCTTTTGTATTCCATGCTCCCACACCATCCGCAACTCCTACCAACCCCCAACGTCAGCCCAGAACACACAATATGTCGTCGCTATTACGGAAGGGGGGGTTAGGTACCAAGATAATATTTCCCCATAACCCAAGCGTCGTCTCCAGCGGAATCACCACGTATACCAGCCCATTCAGACCCATCGTCAGGGAACAATGGAAGTCGTCGTTTCTCGCGTTTCGGTCTCGCTGCTACCGCGGAAGAAAGTTTCAGGGGAGGATAAAACGCTCCATACGTCCCTGTATGATGAATGGACGGCACAGCAGACTTCACAGGCGCAACTTTCTTTTCGCGAAATAATCCCAAGGACCTTCTCGTTTGTCGGGTAGAAGGAGTCGGTGTTAATCCGTGTCCGGGGCGAAAACAACGTCGTGGAAACATCCACGCGATTGCGTTCAATGGTGGAGAAAGGGGTGTTGTTGTCTCTGTGAGAGAGAGATCGGGTTGGTTTATGGAATGGGGGACATTGGGATGGGAACGGAGGCAGAAGTGGTGGTGGGTTTTTGCTTGTGATAGGAACGTGCGTGGGATGACTCTTTTTGGGTTGAGAGCGGCCAGGTTTTGGGGGGCTGCGTGAGCGATCTACGTTGACGGGATTGGGGACAGGTGATTGGTCTGCCAAAAGAGTTGAGAGTTCGGAGGTCGGGCCGATAGAGCGATTAATTTGATCGATAAGAAATTTCATTTCATTGCATCCCAGGGGCAACGAAGGGGGCTCAATCGAACGCTTTTTAGAGTTCGTTGGAAACAGTACGTTGACACTGACTACTCGAAGTTGTAAGCATATCTGTGGATTCCTTATTCTATTCGTCTAGTCTGGATTTCCTACAGTATGTCCAGTGAGATCGCTTGCAACTTTACAGATCCCATCAAGAAACTTTTTCGGTTCATGAGCAAAGAATAAATGATTCCCCTTGTCATCCAATTTATACACCTTTGCTCCCATTGCCTGTCCAGCTTTCACCGCAGAAACAATATATCCCGCCGTCTCGCCATTCCACGCCATCGCAATAGGAACATCTTTCTGTTCAATCGCCTCCCTCGCATACTTTTCTCTCTGTTTCGCATTACTACTCAATGCCCAATGAAATCCCAACGGCACCATCGCTGGTTCCGACGCCCGTGCAAGGAGCTTGTCGTCTAGTGTATCCGCACTGAATCCTGTGGGCTCGACGCCGTATATCGGTGTGTCGGAATCGTGGTTTTGGTGTTGATAGAAACCTGAAATCCAATTCGAGAAGCGTTGTGCTGTGATTGCCTTCTTTTCTTCTTCGGATGTGCCGTCGGGGAATGCACCCATCATGGCCGTCGTGTAATCCTCTGTCGGGACCAGGCCGAATGCGTTTCCAGGGGCTTCAAACATGATCATGGCAGAGATCTTCGAGAGACCCCTTTGGCGAAATTCGGGGGGGAGAAAGGTAGGGCTGGCCAGACCGATAAGAAGGTTTGTCCCTTTTGACCATCCCAAGACGATTGGCTTTCGGGGGAACCAGTGCTTGTAGGCGATAAAGTTGAGGAAATCGGCGAGTTCGATCGTGTATTCGACGGCCAACATGTCCGGAGGGGAAGTCAAGTTGAGTTCACCTCTCTTCAAAGGCGTCGAGCGACGATATCCACGTTGATTGTATGCAATTATTCGAAGGTTATTGGGGAGGACGGCATTGAGTGGGGAGAACAGAGCTGATGTTAGACCCGTTGGGGAGGGGGGGAAGATTGTACATCCATTGTATGCCACGCCATGAACAATGACAATTGTATCATAGTCTGGTTCAGACGGTTTTCCCGAGTCTGTATAGTACAATTTCACTCTCGTTGGGAGGGTTGCAATAGGCATTCTTGGTCACGAACCGTAGTCGGAAGTCGGAAGTGCCGCAAATTTTAGGTGAAACGGGATCGCCCGGAAGCTGTTCCGGATTTTCCCACCTCCCCCTTGAACTTTGACCTTCTTTTCCCGCGCTCGGCCCACGGTCGTCCCACAAACTCCACTCGGCATTCAACGAGGATAACAAATCGTGCCGGAACGCACTGGAGAAGGTTACTGTGCGCCACACTGCGGAGTCTAAATCGGGGGAGTCTAAATCGTGGTGGGTTACCGATACGAGGAATAATGGGATCAGTTATGAATCGGGAAGAAATTAAAGTTCGGTAACGCACGACAACACCGCGGCGTAATCTTTTCACACCTCCGTATCTCCTTTGACTCAACAACATGACAGAGACAACAACAACCGAGACAACTGATCAACCCCAACAGAACGAGTTGCTTGCAAAAATCTCGAGTTTATCGCTCGAGCCAGATTCTCCTCCCGTGCTCGTCCCTTTTACGGCTGCAGACGTGGAACTATGGAGAGATTTTGAAGAGTACAAGATTCAGCGGAAAGGTTGGGATGCTTGGCGTGACGAGGAATGGAAAACAAACCATCCACCACATATCCACGAACTATTCTCCAAGGACTGGCCTGTCTTGGAAACCCCGAGACTACGAATTCGGTTACTCAGAAGTTCCGACTCCGAAGATATATTTGCCGTCCTATCCAACCCCGTCGCAGTAAAATACTACGGCCAACAACCTCACAAAGACCTCACTCATACGCGAAAACAGTACGTTGACGTCATGATCGGTCGACACAGCTTTCGTGACGCAGCGTCCTTCGTGATCACTCTGAAAGACGCAGACGACGACGATAAGTATATCGGACATATCAACGCAGTGCAATTCGATCGGGCATTCAAGTTTGCAGAATTGGCATACATTATTAACCCTGCGTACTGGGGAAAGGGATACGGGACCGAGGCAGTGGGAAGGGTGGTGAAATTTCTATTGGAGGAGGTGAAGATTCATAAGATTCGAGCGGGATTTTTTGCAAAGAATGTTGCTTCGAAACGGGTTTTGGAGAAGGTTGGGTTTAAGCAGGAGGGATATTTACGGGATAACGTGTTGATTGATGGGGAATTCGAGGATGAGTATCTCATGGCATTGATTGCATCAAGTTAGGGGAATAAAGGAATATGTTTTGCTACACTAAATACTACCGATTGCGCCGCCTATGTTGGTTTCAAATCGTCCCGTTCCTCGGCCAAGATGGTATGGTTCTTTCCAATCATCCATGATGCTATCTCTCTTTGCATTTACTTCAATTAGTAAAGAGATCACACGAGACATTTTACGTCGGAGATCATCTGGGACAGTCGCAAAGACAATCCACTGTCCAGCCTTGATATTGTCGTCCAGAGAAAGCGCCTTCTTACACCACAACCCATACTTAGCCCAAATCACACCTATCCCATTAGTCCCTTTTCTTCCAACAATTTACATACCCTGTTTTGAAAGTCCCTCCAATTTTGCCTGAATATCCTCCACCCCTTTAAACTGAATCGTCCTCAACTGAATCTCGGACCCCCGAATTTTGGTATAATCTTCCACCGCCTTATCCTGTCTCGCACATCTCACTTGCACAATACTCCTCAAGAACCTCATCAACCATAACGCAGACATCAACTCCCCAAGTCCATTCCTCTTCGTCAAAAACTGCAAATCTTCAGACACCGTGTCGAAAATATACCGTTTCGCACACGCCCGTCTCATTATTTCGGTCTTCTCGTCCGTGTAGAGAGGAGGAGGTTCCACATCCATGAGGTCGGGGAGGGAATCAATGTTTTGCGGGAACAAGAGCATGAGGCGTTCGCGGAATTTGTTTTTGGCGGCGTCGGCGGGACCGCTGGAGCCTTCGGGGGTGTTCTTTATGAGGGACCAGCTTACGTTGATGGCTTCGCACATTTCGATGATGTCTTGGGGGACAGGACCGTCGAATGTGATGTACCATCGCGCTGCGGATTAGCACTGGCATGAAACGGGGGCGGTTGTACTTGTCAT
>Ga0182015_10008139_pt1 | contig 10051 bp, 7 predicted proteins | sample 712P3MmetaG_FD_120478 | JGI IMG/M metagenome (GOLD analysis project Ga0182015, IMG submission 120478) | Permafrost microbial communities from Stordalen Mire, Sweden - 712P3M metaG | ecosystem: Environmental > Terrestrial > Soil > Wetlands > Permafrost | place: Sweden: Stordalen | collected... | reverse complement strand
TCGACCGGTTTTACCTCTGCAATCTGACCTATGACCTCTGACCTAACTTAAGAAGGCTGATTGGAAAAAATAATCTTGCCACCCCGCCGCGCGACCATATACTTCTTCAATCCGTGCAATGCCGGCGGGTCATCCTCCTCAGCCCACAGGAAAACGCGCTGCGGTCCATTCCACATTTCGACAAACGATGCCTGCGTCTCGAAGACTCGTGGCGCTCCAGGAAACTGCGTCCCGTACCACATGTTTCCGCCGGGCGCGCGCAAACTGTGGAGTGGAATCCCCGTGTAGAAATTCAGCGTGGACGCATTTTCATACAGCCCGATCACTACGATCCGGTCACCCGGCCGGTATTGCTCGCGAATCGCCATCGCCAAGTCTTTCGATGAAAGAATCGGGGAAAAAATGCCGAACGCAATCCGCACGCACGCCAGCACAACCACCATCATTGCGACTAGCGCAACATTACCCGCCCCTGCCCGCCCGCGGCGCCGCAGAATCCAGTTGGCGAGCGTGCCCAGCAGAAACGCCAGCGAGAAGCCCAGCAACGGCAAGCGGAACGCTCCCATGGCTTGCGGCGTCAAATCCAGAAAGTGGCCGAAGGAAAGCGCATAATCCTGCGGATGTTTCCGCAGCAGGTCCGACAAATCTGTGCCCGGATCCGGCGGCTTCGAAAAGGCGAGCAAGGCGAAGCCAACCACCGCGATGACAATGCCGGCCGCCAGCAACACGGCCGAAGAAATGCGCCCACTGCGCCGCTCGCGGCTGTCTGCAGCGGAAGTTCGCTCCTTTTGCAGCCATCCGCCCACCAGCAACGCCATCGCCGGGATCGCCGGGATGGTGTAGTACTCCTGCCGCGTCGAGAGGCTGAAGAAACCCACGATCACCAGAGTCCACAGGAAGAACAATAAATACGCCCGCTGCCGGCGCGACATCTGCGTCCGGAAGTCGCGCCACCGCCGCGGCACTTCCTGCAGCGACTGCGGCAGAAACACCGTCCACGGAATCAGCCACAAGACCAGCAGCGCCCAGAACAGCAGCAGCGGCACCGTGTCGTAGTCGCGCGGAACGCGCCGGTTCAAAAAACGCAGAATGTGCTCATTGACGAAGTAGAACCACAGAAATCCGCGCACGTTGCCCTGCGCCGGATTTCGCAGCGCCGCCAGAATGTGCCAAGGCGCGGCAATGGCGAAAAAAACGACTGCGCTCGAAACCAGACGCAGCTTAAGCAAGTGCCGCAAATTCCCTGTCAACAGCAGATAGAGCCCGATCGCTCCCACCGGGAAAACCAATCCAATCAGTCCCTTGGTGAGCACGTTGAGCGCGCACACGGCGGCAAGTCCCCAACATGTCCAGCGCGCAGGCTGCGCTTGCTCCACTTTCGGTTGCTCCAGCGAAACCAGAAAAAGCCAGAACGTCAGGGTCAGCCATAGACCGACCGCTACATCGGGAATCAGAAAGCGGGTAAAAAGATACGGCCCGAGCGCTGACGCCAGCACCAGCCCGGGATCGAATCCTCCTTCACTTCCCAAAGCCCAGCGCCCCAAACCGTAAGTGGAGAGAATCATCGCTAACACGCCCAGCATGAGCGGAAAGCGCGTGCTCCACTCGCTGATGCCGAACAGCGTGTAACTCGTAGCCACGCCCCAATACATCAGGGGAGCCTTTTCCAGGTAGCGGATGCCATTGACATACAACGTCACCCAGTCGTGCCGCTGCAGCATTTCGCGCGCCGCCTCGGCGTGCACTGTATCGGCATCGTCGAGCAAGGCGGGGTGCGAGAGTCCGGTCATGTAAATGACCGCCCAAAGCCCGATCAGCACCAGTAAGGAAATCCGCCAGTCCGAGAGCAACCGGTTCGGACGCTTCATTGTTGGTGAGATCGCGGCATCAATTGTCGGCTGTTCGAGATTGGGTGCAGCGCCGGAATTCATCGCGGGATTTTTCATTATACGGGAGCAAGAACGGCTGAGTAAGAACCACCTCAGTCCGCGGCGGCCCCGCGGGAAACGCGGGCGCCCGCCACTTCCCGGTAAATCTCAAGGATTCTCGACACTGAAATGGTCCAGGAAAATCGCTGCGCCTGCTCGTAGCCGCGTTGTTTCATCTGCGCGCGCAACGCCGGATCGAGCAGCGCGCGCTGCAAGCCTCGCCGGATCTCAAACACGTTTTCCGGATTCACCAGCAACGCCGCGTTCCCTGCCACTTCCGGCAGGCTCGAAGTGTTCGAAGTGACCACCGGAGTTCCGTGGGCCATGGCTTCGAGTGGTGGCAATCCAAATCCCTCGTAGAGCGATGGGAACACAAAAATCTTCGCTACATCGTAAAAAATCCGCAGCACTTCGATGGGCACGAATCCAAGAAAACGCACGTCGTTCTGCACGCCGCTGCGCACCACGGTGCGCCGCAGCCGCGGATGGCTCGAAAGATCGTCTCCAATGATAATGAGCTTCAGATCCGGAAACTGCTGCTCCTTCTGCAGTTCGCTTTTCAGCGCCGAAAACGCTTCGATGATGCGCACCACATTCTTGTGCGGCCGAATCGCGCCCGCATACAAAATGAACGGATAATTCACCAGATAGCGCTGGGCAATCAGTTCGCGATCCGCATCAGTCGCGTGGCCGTGCAGAAAACGCTCGTCAATCGCGTTATGCACAACTTCGATGCGAGCGTCTGGAATAGCCAGCAGCTTTTCGATTTCGTTTTTGGTGAAATGCGACACTGCGATCACGCGCGCCGCCTTGCGCAGCACGCGCCGCGTCAGATAAAAGTGCAGGCTGCGCCGTAAACTGGAAGCGTTGCGCGATCCGTACATGTGCTCCAGCAGGTCGTGCACGGTGAGAACATAAGGACAACCGAGGCCGCGCGGAAGCCAGAACAGGTGCGGAACATGAACCACGTCGCACCCCAGGCGCTTAACGATCGCGCGGAACGCGAGATTCCCTTTCAGCGTGTCATCGCGCCCGCCCAGCTCCACCGTGTGGAAGTTCGGCGGCAGCGCGCCAAATTCCGCCACCTTCGCCGGTGATCCTATGAGGAAGTACGTGCTGTCTAGATCCAGGCGCGCCAGCGTGCGGATCACGTTCCGGATGTAGGTGCCAACCCCGAATTCCGTCATGCGACGGATGTCGATGGCTACTTTCACGAATGGAATTTAACCACAGAGGACGCAGGGAACACAGCGAAATTCACAGGGGCAAACGATCCGTAGAGACGGGGCTTGCCCCGTCTCGCTCTGTCCCTGCTATGCTCTGGCTTCCGCATGCGCCCGGGCGCGCCGCTCGGCGTATAGAGGAAACTCCTCCGCCAGCCCCAGCACTTCTTTGCGAATTTTCGCGAGCACCGCGGCGTCCGTCCGATGGTCGAGCGCCTCCGAGATCCAGTGCGAGATTTGCCGCACCTCCGCTTCTTTCATTCCACGCGTAGTCACCGCCGGAGTGCCGATGCGAATGCCGCTAGGCTTCATCGGCGGATTCACATCAAACGGAATCGCGTTCTTGTTGACCGTGATCCCAGCCTCACCGAGCGCCTTCTCCGCCTCGCTCCCCAGCATTCCCTTTGCGAACACGTCCGCCAGCATAAGGTGCGTGTCCGTTCCACCGGAGACGATGCGATAGCCATCCGCCGCCAGCGTCTCCGCCATCACTTTGGCATTAGCCACGACCTGCCGCGCATAGTCGCGGAAGCTCGGCTGCGATGCCTCAAGGAAGCACACTGCTTTGGCGGCAATGATGTGCACCAGCGGCCCGCCCTGCATTCCAGGGAAAACAACCTTATCGATCGCCGCCGCAAATTCCTGCTTGCTCAGGATCATCCCCGAGCGCGGCCCGCGCAAAGTCTTATGCGTAGTAGAAGTCACAATATGCGCGTGCGGCACCGGCGATGGATGCGCTCCACCCGCCACCAGTCCTGCGAAGTGCGCCATGTCTACCAAATAAAGCGCGCCCACTTTGTCCGCGATCTGTCGCATGCGCGCAAAGTCAATGATCCGCGGATAGGCACTGCCCCCGCCGATAATCAGCTTCGGGCGCTCCTGCGTGGCGATCCTCTCCAGATCGTCGTAATCAATGGTCTCGGTTTCTTTAGTTACGCCGTACGGAACGATCTTGTATGTCTTGCCCGAGAAATTCAGAGGATGTCCATGGGTGAGGTGCCCGCCATGCGCCAGATTCAAACCAAGAATCGTGTCGCCGGGCTGGAGCACCGCCGAGTAGGCCGCTTGATTGGCCTGCGATCCTGAGTGCGGCTGCACATTGGCATGCTCCGCGCCAAAAAGTTTCTTGACCCGTTCGCGCGCCAGATTTTCTACCGCGTCGCTAAACTCGCATCCGCCGTAATACCGCTTGCCCGGATACCCCTCCGCATACTTGTTGGTAAACACAGACCCGACAGCCTCAAGCACAGCCTCGCTGACAAAGTTTTCCGAAGCAATCAGCTCCAGCCCTTCATGCTGGCGGCGGACTTCGTTGTCGATAGCGTTCGAAATCTCGGGGTCAACGTCGTAGAGCGGGCGGGACATCGATATTGATATTGCGGAATTTTTCATGGTTGGGTACCGAAGGCCATTTTACTGCGACGCGAACACTTTGTCGGGTTGTGCCTGTGGATCGGCGCTTGAACGCGCCGGAAATTCTGGCTGACTCGGGTTCAGGGGGTACCCCCCTCCCCCTAATTCATGCAAAGTATTCATTTTGCAGGACTTACTTCCAAAGTATTCCTAATAAAGGGAGTTAGCTGTCTAGGTTCTTGGTGCTTTCCTTTAGAATCAAATACTTACGATTGATATGTCGCGCAAAGTATAGATTTAAAATAACTTAGTGGACAATACTCCATTGCTTGGCTGGGCTGTCGTCCAAGGTTTATTATAACGCCTGATGTCAACTGCTCCGGCTAAACGATGACGTTCAGAATCTGCGGAGTCAACTTCGCAGAGGGAGAGGGACATCGATATTTCGGAGGGTTTCATAATCAGGTACCGAAACCTACTTTACTGTGGCGCTGCTGCTGTCCGCGAAAAGCAGCGAGCTGTGTTGCGGTACCTCAATCGCGAGGAGAATCGCGAGAGGAAAGTATCGGGTGAGTTCGTTGACCTGGTTAATAGCCACCGCTTGATCACTCGCAAGGTGCGTTGCTGGCGGGTTCCAGCGTAGGTTCCCGCATGGGCGCGAAGGCGGCGGTGTAGCCATTGGGCCCGGGTACCCGGCTCGCTTCGATGGAGAACCATTTCGTCATGCGAAGCGTTTGCCCTCTAGTTGGTTCGCGTGCGGTAAAACACACGACCGCTTCCGTGCCTAAATTCTCCAGCAGGGCATAGCGCTCCTCTACAAAACCAGTGATCTCCCGGTTTGAGAGTTGTACCGGCCATACCTTGTTCCCGGGGCCCTTCATCGTCATCTGCACTTGGATATCGTAGAGGGTTCTGCTGGCGACGGCTGGCGAGGTGGACACCATAATCCGCCACCGCCGGTTGTTTAACCTGTCAACCCAGGCGGAGACATCGATCCTGCCAAACATTGCGGCACTATCCGACCCTCTTTGGGCCAGTTGCCTTTGCATTTTGGCGAGTTGCTCTTGCATCGACTCGATTCGTGCTGATTCACGAACCTGGGTCACGCCGTCGCATGGGGCGCCGGTCGCGGGCGCCAGCGTCGGTTCGCCGGCGGGAACAAAATTTGCCCTCGTCATGACCCCTCGCTCTGCCTGTTGGATCGTGTAGCTTTGCGTCCACTGACGCCGGTTCCCGGTTCTCGAATCCTGGGCCGCGAAGCACACAACCGCCTTGTCGCCTACTTCATCCGCATTCACTTGCCAGCTAACACTCCCATCCCATGCCGCGTTCATCAGCCAGGAGTTTTGTCCGCTCCGGAAGGCAATCTGGAGCGTCGGGTCGGCGAGAGATTGTATCTGCCCAATGATCGCCTTAATTTGCCACACGCCGCGCGTCGGCTCGATACCTGGCAGGCTTGGTTGAATCGCCTTCAGCGCGAAGATATTAACGTTCGCAAAAATGCGGGGGTCGTTCTCTCTTACCGCCTCGTCTTTCTTCATTTGCTCGGCGGCGAGCCGCTGGTTTTGCTCCATCTCGGTCTGTGCCTGCTCGAGCAGCTGGCGGGTTGCGGCGGTGTCGTTCTTGATGTCCTTTCCTTGCTTGAGACTCTCGTCCACCTTGCCGCCTATTACATTCAGCTGGGCCCGAATGTCTTCCAGCAGATCGTGGGCCCTGGTCAGATCAAACTTGGCGATGGCATCGCCCACCGGCCCATCGACGGCCGTTGCCGTTCTATCTCGGGTGCTCGTATCTCCGAGCTTCTCGATCAGCAGATTTTTCAGATCGTCGAGCTTGTCGGCGAGATCCGCAATCCGCTCCTGCGTTTGCTGCTGTCTCGCCGACTGTTCCTCGCCAATCTGCGCGGAGAAATTCCTCAGGAGTTCCACCTGACGTTTCTCACCGATGTTCCTGCTCACGCTGTTCACGCCATCAATGAGGCGCTTCAGCTCTCTCAGCTGTTCCTTCGTTTCGCCCTGTCCTTTCGCGATTTCCGTAAGCTTGCGCTGGAGCTCGGGCACTTGCGAAGCAATCGCAGGGCACACCCTTATCGTCCCGTTCGATCCGAACCTGCCCTCGATGACTCCCTCCAAGCAATCCTGCTGCTGCGCTGCGAAGGGAATCGACACAAATATGATCAGTACCACCAACCCAGCCGACACGCCGCGGCCGCCAGTTATCTGTTTCATGGCGTCGTCTTTCTTTAAAGCTACGCATCCGCGATCTCCGCGCAATCACAGCTACGGAAAACGAGCCGGAGATCCGCACGGCGCTCCATTTTCTCTACTCACGCGCACTTTCGCAACAGGCGAAACGGCAATCTGGTCCTCTGCGCCAGAACCACTCTCCGTAAAGCCAAAGGCCTGAGTCACACGATACCGGTCGTGCAGCCCAGGACTCGGCACGGTCAGGATGTCGTCAATCCACTCGTTGTCTGCGGCACTGAAAATTCCAAGAACTCAACCGATCCCACCTGCTCAGGGACTGGCCACTTGTGCTCCGCTACTTCCACCCCGCCGGGCCCTTTAAACACGGTGAGCAGTCTCAAATCGCTAAATCGCACCCCCTCCGCCTGTAACCATACATGAGCTTGTATCTTCATTGCGGGCGCATCACCGCCTGCCTGGCCTTGGCGTTGTGCGGCAAGAGTGACGTGACCCAGGTAGCGATAGTCCAGATCAAGGCTCCTGTTGACCCAGTAGAGCAGCCCGCCTTCCGGTAAAACCAGCACGAGCAATGTTGCCAGCGCTGCCCCCTGAAAGGCATCGCGCCGGTAGAGAACGGTGCGCCGCAGGGAAGGTCCGGAAGCGACCTCCTCCCATTTCTTACGACCGCTGAGCACTTCTGCCAGCTTCTCTGCGATGTGCTCTGTCGAATTGCTGCCTGATTCAATCCAGTGCAGACGCGAGATGTAGTAGTCCAGTTCTCGACCGATTTGCGGATTGCTGAGGAGAACCGTGTAGATCTCCTTCTTGCGTTTGTGCGCCTGTTCGACTTCGCTCAAGACCTGGACGGAAGCGATCGCTTGAGCACTGGCCAGCAACACGAAAGAGTCTGTAGACTCGATGCCGCGAACAACTTCCTCCGCATAGGGGCGGCTCGGGGTGACATTGCGAGGTGCGATCCAACAGCCGATCCCCCTGGCTTCCAGATCGCTGCAGAGGGTCTGAGCAAGCCCGGCATCGCTTGACGAGTGAGAAATAAAAGTAACCTTGCGCAAACTGGGTTCGGTTTCGAGCGAGCCTGTCCCGGCCATCTCTTCACCTAATAGGCAGCGACCGGCTAGCACCGTGCCTGATCGGCTATCTTGCCCTAGATCTTATTCCCTGGCAAGAGTCTACCCAGCAGTCAGTTGCCCGGAGGATGACCTTGTAACTGAGAGAACTGGTCTTACAGAATTCATGAGTGCGTTGTGGCATCACTCGAACGCCGTCCTTAGGAAACTAACCAGCTGACATCCATCAATGTATTTGTAGGAGTCTCGCCATGGTGTAATGCCCGCAGGGCAGCGCGACAACTTTATGATCCAGGTTGTGCTTCTCGAATTCTTCGACTGATGATGAGACTTCGCGGGAGTTCACTTCTCGAAGTCAGTCTAGCCCGTCCCAACCGAACGACTCGAAGAACGCCTGGCACCGCGCGGGACATCACAACCCTCTCATATCCTCAGGAGGACTTCCCGGCGAAGGTCTGTAAGACCTGGTGCAAACGCACAGCGTTGTCCCGCTCTCCTTTAGCATTCGGCGTGAACTCGCATCCATAACGATAGCCCGTGCGATTCAGCACTGCGCCCGAAACTCGAATGGGTTCCCCCGAATACGGAATCGTAAACTCGATTTCGAGTTCTTCTCCAACTCTCAATTCCAGACTCGCCATCACGCACATTCCAACTTCACTAAGCTCGGTGCCGCGTCCGTCTCGTATCAGAGTTGCGTCTTGTTTGTGGAGAATAACCCGGAGCGGCACGTCGAGTCTGTAGCGGATCGAGCGGCGTTTGCTGAGGTAAGTAGATGACAAGTTGGCAACGCTCTCAGTGGCCATAGTGTGAACGTAACAGTTTTGTTCTCGCGGGTGCAGATGACGGAGGGCTGTAGATCGGCACCCCATCGCGCTCCTGCGCCGCTTTCCTCTATTGGGAAAATGATGGCAGGTGTACACATTGCGGGAATCGGACTCTCGACGCCCGCTCTTTCGCGGAAATAGCCTATCCGCGGGTAACGTGACGCTCGATGGTCAAGGAGACGTGAACGCTGTCTTCATCTTCCAGATAGGGTCCACCCTCACGACCATTGGGAGTACGCAGGTTATCTTGTCCGGTGGCACCCAGGCTCAGAACGTTTTTTGGCAGACGGGCAGCTCGGCGACCCTGGGAACAAACTCAATCTTCCAGGGAACCATAATGGCGCTGCAATCCATCACGCTGGATACCGGCGCAACTCTTACCGGCAGAGCACTGGCTCGCAATGCCGCGGTTACTATGGACAGCAACACTGTGACAGCGCCGTAGCCTATGGGCATTCGTAGTGGCCAGTTTGTCGCCCGGTTGCTGGCGTGGCATCGCCGTTGCGCCAGCAAGCGCTATACAACGCATCGATGAGCTTAGGAGACTGGGCTCTGTCGACCGCCGATCAGAAAACTCGCCGGTTCCCAACCATCCTTGGCGCGGACACCCCTGTCCGTGAAGATGTGGACTTTCCACACCTTGGGAGCTACCATGAGCCCTTCCGAATTGCACAAGATTGGCCAACCAGTCGCGCGGGGATGTCATCCAACGCAGCGGAAAGAAGTTGACTCAAAATGGACTTCCTTAGACATCGCAACGTTTCGGCAATTTTGCTGCTGGCTGCGCTCGTGGGTTGTAATCAACAGCCAAGCCCGCAAGAAGTGCGCGAGAAAACCGCGCAAGCGACGGCGGAAGTGAAAAGCGATGCCAAGGCTGTGGCGGAAGGGATACAGGAGGGCTGGAACCGCAACAAGCCGCTCGATTTGAACACCGCCACAAGAGAGCAGTTGCGGAGCCTGCCCGGCATCACCGCGGCCGAAGCTGACCGGGTGATTGCGGGACGTCCTTATAACGAACCTGACGAAGTAGTAACGCGGCACATCCTGTCGAAGACCGAGTTTGACAAAATTGCCGGCCAGGTCACAGCCAGGAAATGACCGCGCTAATCCTTTCGCAACCGCAGAATCTCTAGCAGCGCGATTGCTCTAATCGAACGCCGTCCGCAGAAAGCTAACTAGCTGCCAACCATCCATGTATTTGTACGGAGTCTCCCCCATGGTGTAATGCCCGCAGGGCAGCACGACGACTTTGTGATCCAGCCTGTGCTTCTCAAATTCCTCAACCACCTGCTCTGAAAATTCCGGCAGAAACGTCATGTCGTACTTCGCATAAATAATGAGCGAGCGGCGCGGCCAGCGGGAGAACTTGTCGAAGTACACCATCGGACTGACGCCGCGCCACCCCTGCCGCAGATTTTCCAGATCGATGCCCGTTTCCAGTCCCTC
>Ga0182015_10008137_pt1 | contig 10057 bp, 8 predicted proteins | sample 712P3MmetaG_FD_120478 | JGI IMG/M metagenome (GOLD analysis project Ga0182015, IMG submission 120478) | Permafrost microbial communities from Stordalen Mire, Sweden - 712P3M metaG | ecosystem: Environmental > Terrestrial > Soil > Wetlands > Permafrost | place: Sweden: Stordalen | collected... | reverse complement strand
ACGTGCAGGCTTTCGGCGAGTTTATCCGGCTGTATTTGTCGCGCTACGATCGGTGGAACTCTCCGCTATTTCTGCTGGGAGAAAGTTACGGAACGACGCGTGCCGCCGGTATTGCCGGGTATTTGGCCGATCACGGCATCGCGTTCAACGGCGTAACTCTGCTTTCGATGGCGGTCGATTTCCAGACGCTGGAGTGGAACAAGTCGAATGACCTGCCTTACCTGTTGCTGTTGCCGACCTTCAACATGATCGCCGGTTACCATCACAAACTGGCGCCCGATCTTACCCAGGATATGGCGAAGACGCGCGAAGAAGTCATGCGTTGGGCGAGCAACGATTACGCGCTGGCTCTGGGCAAAGGCGACGCGCTGACGCCAGACGAGCGCCACAAGGTTGTGGAGCAGTTATCGCGTTATCTCGGGCTGCGTCCGGAAGTGATCGAAGGGCACAATTTGCGCATTGACGTTCCGACTTTCAGCCACGAGTTGTTGCTCGATCAGAAGCTGATCACCGGACGTCTGGATGGACGCTTCAGCAGCCCGAATCCCGACGAAAACCAGTTTTTCTACGATCCGACGAGCGCGGCCATTTTGCCGCCGTACACTTCGGCGTTCAACAATTATTTGCGGACGGAACTGAATTACAAGTCCGACGCGCCTTACAGGGTGTTTGCGTACGATCAGCCGGGTTTCCGCACCTGGGATTGGGGCAATGCCGAAGAGGGATTTCCCAGCACGGCGGGTGGGTTGCGGTCGGCGATGATCAAGAATCCGTATATGAAGATTCTCGTGATGGAAGGCTATTACGACTTAGCCACGCCGTTTGCCGCAGCGAACTGGACCATGGACCACCTGGATCTCGGGCCGCAATTTCGCCAGAATATTTCGTATGCGACTTACGGCGCGGGGCACATGGTGTACATCGATCGCGCCGAACACGACAAGACGAAAAAAGATCTGGTCGACTTTATGGAGAAGTGCCTGCCAAAGTAATTGTTCTACGTTCAACGGTTCGTTCGGCGGCTGCGCGTGTGTTCTAATGCTCAGCGTTCAGAACTTGGATCATGCGCACCGCCGTTATCTTCGGGTTGGGGACTGCGCCGGCAGACCTGGCTCCGTTTCAGTCGCGCTCATCGACCGAGTGGCTGCAGGGACTGCCTTCATCTGCCAAGGGTGCGGATGCCATCGTGATTTTTGGCGGGGACGGCACGATTCATCGTCATCTGCAGGCGCTGGTGCGGCTGCAACTTCCTGTGCTGACCGTTCCGGCGGGCAGTGGGAACGATTTTGCGCGGGCGCTGAAACTACGCTCGACGCGAGACTCGCTGTGCGCCTGGCGTGATTTTGAGGCGGGGAGAGTCAAAGCGCGGGCCATTGATCTCGGTGTGATCGTCCCGTCGGCTGAGCCCGAGCGCACGCACTATTTTTGCACCGTCGCGGGATGCGGCCTCGATTCTGCCGCCGCTCGGCGCGCTAATCAGATGCCGCGGTGGTTGCGTGGGCACGGCGGTTACGCGCTGGCTCTGTTGCCGCTGCTCTTCAAACTTCCGGCTTACTCCATGCGTTTGACTCAGTTCGACGGCGAAGGGCGACGTGCGGAGGAGAAGCCCACGTTGCTCGCGGCATTCGCCAACGCGCAATACTACGGCGACGGGATGCGCATCGCTCCGCAAGCGGATTTTACGGATGGCAAGCTCGACATCTGCCGGATCTCGACGATGAATCCCTTCGAACTATTTTGTATGTTCCCGACGGTGTATTTCGGACGCCATCTGCTCTCGCCCAGGGTCGAGTATTCGAAGGCAGAGCGGGTGCGAGTGGAGACGGAAACGCCGATCGAGATTTACGCCGATGGAGAGTTTGTCTGCGAAACACCGGCCGAGATTTCGGTTGCTGCGGGAGCGCTGCGAGTGATTATGCCATCGTGATGTGCGAGCAACCTCAGTGCCCGCGTCCGTATTTCGCATCGAGCGCGAGATTCAATTCGAGTACGTTGACGCGCGGCTCACCCAGAAATCCCCATTGCCGATTCTGGGAGTGATCGTGGACAAGTTGCGCGATTTCGGTTTCCGGAATCTTGCGTTCCGATGACACACGATGAATCTGGAATTGCGCCGCGGCGGGCGTGATATCAGGATCGAGTCCGGAACCTGATGTTGTGACCAAGTCGACAGGGACAGGAGTATTCGGGTTCTCCGCTTGCAGTTTGGCAACGTCTCCATTGACGCGCGTAATTAGCTGCGCGTTGGTCGGCCCCAGGTTCGAGCCACCGGAAGCGGTGGCATCATAGCCTGCGGCGCCCGCGGCCGAGGGGCGCGAATGGAAGTATCCGGGCCCGGAGAAGGGCTGGCCAATCAGGCGCGAACCGACGACTGCCCCGCCGCTTGCGTAAATCAGGTTGCCATTGGCTTGCTGGGGGAAAAACAGCTGGGCGAGGCCGGTTACCAGCAGGGGATAGAGAATTCCGAGCAACACGGTGGTTGCGATCGTCATGAGTATAGCGGTGATCAGGTTTTGCTTCATAAATTCCTAGACCAGCTTGATGCCGGTTACGAACATGTCAATCAGCTTGATGCCGATGAACGGGACCACCAGGCCGCCGAATCCATAGACAAGCAGGTTTTGACGGAGCAGAGATTCGGCGCTCATGGCCTTGTAGGCAACGCCTCGCAGCGCCAGTGGAATCAGCGCGATGATAATGAGCGCGTTGAAAATGACTGCCGAAAGAATTGCCGATTGCGGCGTCTGCAAATGCATCACGTTCAGCGCATTGAGCACGGGAAAGGTCCCGGCAAACATTGCGGGAATGATGGCGAAATATTTGGCCACGTCGTTGGCGATGGAAAAGGTGGTGAGCGCTCCGCGCGTCATGAGCAGCTGCTTGCCAATGGCGACGACCTCGATGAGTTTGGTGGGATTCGAGTCGAGATCGACCATGTTGCCGGCTTCTTTCGCCGCCTGGGTGCCGGTGTTCATGGCGACGCCGACATCCGCCTGCGCTAGGGCGGGCGCGTCGTTGGTGCCGTCACCTGTCATGGCAACGAGTTTGCCGGCGGCCTGCTCGCGACGGATCAAATCCATTTTGTCTTTCGGCGTAGCCTCAGCGAGAAAATCGTCGACGCCGGCCTCGCGCGCAATTGCTGCCGCCGTCAGCGGGTTGTCGCCGGTGATCATGACGGTCTTGATCCCCATGGCGCGCAGTTGATTGAAGCGTTCGCGCATTCCGCCTTTGACAATGTCTTTCAGATAAATCACGCCCAGAGCACGTTGATTTTCGGCGACGACGAGAGGAGTTCCTCCCGAGCGCGAGATCTGTTCGACGCTGGCTTGAATTTCGCGCGGCAGCGAGGTCCCGAACTGATGCAGGTATTTGGTGATGGCATCGACCGCGCCTTTGCGAATTTCGCGGCCGTCGAGATTCACTCCAGACATGCGGGTCTGTGCGCTGAAGGGAATAAATACAGCTTCATGGGAGGCTAGTTCGCGGCCGCGCAGTTGGTATCTTTCTTTTGCCAGCACGACGATCGATCGTCCCTCGGGAGTTTCATCGGCGAGCGATGAAAGTTGAGCGGCATCCGCCATCTCGTCCGTGGTGATGCCGGGCGCGGGAATGAACTCCGCCGCCTGACGGTTGCCGAGGGTGATGGTTCCCGTCTTGTCGAGCAGGAGTGTGTTCACGTCGCCGGCAGCTTCGACGGCGCGTCCCGACATGGCGAGCACATTGTGCTGCACCAGGCGGTCCATGCCGGCAATGCCGATCGCGGAAAGCAGACCGCCGATCGTAGTTGGAATCAAGCAGACCAGCAGCGAGACGAGAACGAAAACTGTTTGCGGCGATCCCGAGTAAATGGCAAATGGTTGCAGCGTGACCACAGCCAACAAAAAGATGATGGTCAATCCCGCCAGCAGAATGTTGAGCGCGATCTCATTCGGAGTCTTCTGCCTTTCTGCGCCCTCGACCAAAGCGATCATCCGGTCGAGAAAAGTTTCACCGGGATTGGAAGTGATGCGCACTTTAATCACGTCGGAAAGCACGCGCGTGCCGCCAGTCACCGCTGAGCGATCGCCTCCGAATTCGCGGATCACGGGAGCGGACTCGCCGGTAATAGCGGACTCGTCGACGGAGGCAACGCCTTCGATCACTTCGCCATCGCCGGGCACGAGTTCGCCGGCGGTTACCATTACGACATCGCCGGAACGCAGTTTGGCGCTAGGGATGGTTTCGGTGGTCCCATTCGGAAGCAGGCGCCGGGCCTCGGTTTCAGAGCGAGCTTTGCGGAGCGTGTCGGCCTGCGCCTTGCCGCGGCCTTCGGCCATGGCCTCCGCAAAATTCGCAAACAATACGGTGAACCAAAGCCAAAGCGTGATCTGCAGATTGAAAGCAAAACTCTGGGTCTTGCGGAACAACAGCAAGGTCGTGACCACGCTGCCCACCTCGACCACGAACATGACGGGATTTTTCATCATGGTGCGGGGATCGAGTTTGACTACGGAATCGACGAGCGCCCGCCGGATGATCTTTATATCCCACAGGCTCTTGCTTTTCTTTTCTGCCATGTCTTACCTCAAAAGTCTTAGCTAAAGAGACTCCGCTTCAGAAAGTCTTCCCCGCCATCATCAGCAGGTGTTCAAGCACTGGTCCCAGGCTCAGTGCGGGGAAAAACGTCAGTGCTCCAACGATCACGATTACCGATACCAGTAGAACGGTAAACAGCGGCGTGGTGACCGGGAAGGTGCCTGCCGATGCGGGAACGGTTTTCTTTTTCGCAAGATTGCCGGCAATCGCCAGCATGGGGATGATCATGAAGAAGCGCCCCACCAGCATGGTCATTGCGCCGGCAGTGTTGTACCAGGTCGTGTTGCCGTTCAATCCGGCGAAGGCGGAGCCGTTGTTTCCGGCCATGGAGGTGAAGGCGTAGAGAATTTGCGTTAGGCCGTGCGGGCCGGCGTTGCTGATACTCGATGTGCCGAATCCCTCGACCGAAGAAATACCTGTCAGCACGAGAATGATGAGCGGGAACACGAGAGTGACCAGCATCGCCATCTTCACGTCATAGGCTTCGATCTTCTTTCCGAGATACTCCGGGGTTCGCCCGACCATGAGACCGGCGATAAACACCGAAAGGACGACGTAGATCAAAATGCCGTACAGTCCAGCGCCCACGCCACCGAAGACGGTTTCGCTGAGCATGATGTTGACCAGCGGGACTAACCCGCCGAGCGGGGTGAAGGAATCATGTACGCCGTTGATCGCACCGCAACTTGCATCCGTAGTGACGGTGGCGAACAACGCGGAGTTCGCGATGCCAAAGCGCACTTCCTTGCCTTCCATGTTGCCGCCCGGCTGCAGGCTGGTGACCTGCTGGTTAACTCCATGCAACAGCGGATTGCCCCTGGCCTCCGCCCAGTAAGCTACGGTCACGCCGCACACAAAAAGAACCGCCATCGCTCCCCAGACCGCCCAGCCGTGGCGCTGTGATCCGGTCATTCGTCCTAACGTATAAGTGAGACCTGCGGGGATGGCGAAGATAGAAAGCATCTGCAGTAAGTTGCTAAGTGGCGTTGGATTCTCGAAGGGATGCGAGCTGTTGGCGTTGAAGAATCCACCGCCGTTCGTGCCAAGCATCTTGATTGCTTCCTGAGAAGCGACGGGGCCTTGTGCGATCGTCTGGTCGCTAACGGTATCCATTACGGGTTTGCCGTCCGGTGCAATCATCGGCTTACCGTCGGCGCCATTCTTCTGAACTTGCTGCGGTTCGAGCAGTTTTGCGGTGTCATACGGCTTGAGGTTTTGCACTACTCCCTGGGATACGAGAAGCAGGGCATAGACGATGCAGGCAGGCAGCAGCACCCACAAAGTGGAGCGGGTCATATCGACCCAGAAGTTGCCGATGGTTTCCTTTTCTTTGCGGGCGATGCCACGAATGAAAGCGATGGCGAGGGCAATTCCCACCGCCGCCGAGGCGAAGTTGTGGTAAGCGAGGCCGGCCATCTGCGTCAGATAACTCATCGTGGCTTCGCCGGAGTAGTTCTGCCAATTGGTGTTGGTGGTGAAAGAAGCAGCCGTGTTAAAGGCCAGAGCCGGCAGCACGGCCGCGAACTTCTGCGGATTCAACCACGGCAACAAATGCTGCGTGCGCTCGATTAGATAGAGGAGCAGCATGGATGCGCCGCTGAACAGCAGCATGGATGCGGCGTATTCGGTCCAACGCATCTCGTGTGTTTCATCGACTCCGGTGACGCGATAAAGCAAGCGCTCAAGGGGACGGAACGCGAAGTCGAGAAAAGTCTTTTCGCCGCCAAACACTTTCGCCATGAACGCGCCGAGCGGCTTGGTGACTGCCAGGATCAGAGCGAGAAATACCGCGATCTGCATCCAGCCATTGATTGTCATTTCAGAAATTCTCCGGTTTCAGCAAGGCGTAGAGCAGGTAGAACATCAAACCGGCGCTTACAATCAGCATGATGACGGCTTCAGCGCTCATATCGTTTACCTCATTCATTTACCGCAGACGACTGCATCAACGAATTCGATCGCAGAATCTGACGTATGCGAGCGACAGGACGAAAAACGATATCGTGACCACGACAAAAATCAGGTCTGGCACACAACCTCCTCTACGTGCGGGCTAACTCTGCACGAGTGAACCGAGCACCTGAGAATCTTCCAGGCGTGGCGGTTCACGAGCGAGAAGAGAAAGCCGTTGTCAATTAGACATATTTGTCCATAAGAGTCGGGTAAGCGGTTCGTAAAGAATTCATAAAGGAAAGAATGGCTAAGCACGCGCGCAACGCCTCAGCAGCCCCACTCGGCTTCGCCAGGCTTCGCGAAATATCGCCGCGGTTGGCGCTCGCTGGGGACGAGTTCGACTTCAAGGAGAGCGAGACCGGCAGCGGCAATCAATTTGCTTTTTTCCGACGGCGGCACATTCTCCCAGGCATCCTTGGTGCGAAGGTTGGAGGAGGCCGAAGACTCGTCGGCCAGGGCCTGATGATAGTGGTGAAAAAGTTGGGCAAACCGTTCGGCGGATACTTCCTGAATAGACATGATCTGGTTCCTTTCCAGCAGCCGGCTTTCACCGGCATCAAGTACATTGGATTCGAAAGGACATAAAGCCTGCATAAATTGAAAATAGGAAAATCGTAAAGAGTCATGGGAAGGCGGCGGGCACGGAGCAAAGGAAAGTGGCGATTCTTGCGCCGCTTGCTAGGCGCCGGGTTCGAAGCGATAGCCTACCCAGGGATCGGTCACGATGTAGCGCGGGGAATTTGGCGAGGGCTCAAGTTTCTTGCGGAGCTGGGCAACAAAGACGCGCAGGTATTCGACCTGTTCCGTGCTGTCACCACCCCAGACGGCAGCGAGCAGAGCGCGATGCGTAACCACTCTGCCGGCGTGGCGCACCAGAAACACGAGCAAATCGAATTCCTTGGGCGTGAGATGGACGGCGCGGCCTTTGACAAAAACGCTGCGGGCGCCGGGGTCGATCTTGAAGTCGCCTGCTTCAATCGGATCCAGTTCCGATTCTTCTGTCCGCGTGCGGCGAAGATTGGCGCGGACCCGCGCCAGGAGTTCCTCGATGCCGAAGGGTTTGGTCACGTAATCGTCCGCACCAGCATCGAGCGCCTTGACCTTGGTGCGTTCTTCGCCACGCACAGAGAGCACGATGATCGGAATTTGCGTTTTTGTGCGCAGGCGGCGGCACAGCTCCAGGCCGTCCATGTTGGGCATGGCCAGGTCGGTGATGACCAGATCGGGCGACCAGTCTTTCATGATCTCGAGCGCGGTCTCGCCGTCATTGGCGACACGGATGTCGTATCCATGGCTGGAAAGGGAAGTGCGCAGCACGCGCGTGATCTGTGATTCGTCGTCGACCAGCAGAATGTGTTTACGTTCCAAGATGTTCAATCACCGCTGTGGTGTCAACTTTCTCCCGTTAGTGCTCGTGGCGTCATCTTTCTTGTGTAACTATATGCACATCGACCGCAGGTGCGTCACGTAGAAACTGGTGGATTGCCGAGAGATAGAAATATCGCTTCCAGCCACGCGTAGCGGAGCGCCCGAAAACAACCTGCGTGATGTGTTTTTCGTTGACGAACTTTGCGACGGCTGAGGCCACGCTCTTGCCCTCCAGACGCACTACAGTTCCTCCCACGTTTTCCGCGAAGCGTTTGTTGGCGGCTAAAGTCCGTTGATTGGCTTCGCTCGAATCCTGTCCCAGGTCGATGTAGATGACAAAAAGCTCGGCGTTCAGCGCGTGTGCCATACGTGCTCCACGCGCGATCAGATACTGTGCTGCCGGGTTTGAGCTGATGCAAACGGCAATGCGTTCGCGAATAGCAACGGCTGCGTGGTCTTTGTTTTTATCTTCCTCATCGCGATGCTGTTCCAGGCTTTTGTCCACGACCTGGGCTACCTGCCGTAACGCCAGCTCGCGAAGGGCGATCAGGTTGGTCTCACGGAAAAAATTATCCAGTGCGCGTCCCACGCGCTCCTGCGGATAAACATCGCCGCGCCGCATGCGGTTCAGCAGGGCCTCAGGGGTGAGGTCAATCATCACCACTTCGTTGACTCTTTGCAGCACCCAGTCGGGGACGGTTTCGCGCACGGTGATGCCGGTGACTCCCTGCACGGTTGGAGTCACGCTCTCCAGATGCTGGATGTTCATGGTGGAAAGAACGTCAATGCCGGCGTCGAGCAGCTCAAAAATGTCTTCATAGCGCTTGCGATGCTTGCTGCCTTCGATGTTGGTGTGCGCGAGTTCGTCGACCAGCGCTACGCACGGCTTGCGCGCGAGAATGGCGTCCACGTCCATCTCCTCGAAGAGAGCGCCTTTGTACTCGATTTGTTTGCGTGGCACGACCTCAAGATTGGCGACTAATTCGGCCACGCCTTTGCGCCCGTGGGTTTCGACAACTCCGATCACTACGTCTTGACCACGGCTGTGCCGCCGAATGGCCTCGGTCAGCATGGTATGAGTCTTGCCTACGCCGGGGGCATAGCCGAGAAAGAGCTTGAAGCGACCGCCCTTCTTCGTCGGCGAACATTCCTCCAGCCACTGGTCTGGGGTCTTGGGCATCGCGTTTATTGTCGTCGAGAGATTGGAGTTTGTCGATGTCAGTTACAATCGGCTCGTGACCGCTGCCGGCAGATCCGGGTCCGGATATTTCATCGCGGCTCTGTCTGTGGCTGGTATTACTCTGGTTGGCTATCGCTGGCTGCATTTCAACCAGACGACGACCGCGCTCGCATTTCTGCTGGGCGTACTTGCGATCTCGGCGGCCTGGGGACTGCATCAGGCTGTGTTCATGTCGATAGTTGCGACCCTTGCCCTGGACTACTTTTTTCTGCCGCCAATCGGTGCCTTCAACATTGCCAATTCGCAAGACTGGATCGCCCTCTTTGCTTTCCTTGTCACCGCGGTTGCGGTCAGCGAATTGTCGGGACGCGCGAGGCGGGGAACACGGTCAGCCATCGAGCGCCGGCAGGAACTGGAGCGGCTCTATGCCTTCAGCCAGTTGCTGCTTTCGAGCGACAATCCTGCCGAGCTTTTGAACATGGTTCCGCGTTACATTGTGGAGTCGTTTGGCGTCCGATCAGTGGCGATTTTATTGTCGAACCGGAGCGACGTTTATCGTTCGGGCCCCGACATCGACGGATTGGAAGTGCGCGATCTGCAATTGATCAGCTTGCGGGGCGAACCGCGCATCGACGCCCTCCATCAACTGGCTTTCATGCCGCTGCGCATGGGCGCGCGCGTGGTGGGTTGCCTGGGAGTGTCCGACTCGGGGCTTTCGAAACAAACGCTGGAAGCGATCGGCAGTCTGGTGGCGATTGCCGTGGAGCGCGCGGGTGCAGTCGAAAAACTTAGCCGCGCTGAGGCGGCGCGCGAAAGCGAGCAGCTGAGATCTGTTTTGCTTGATTCGGTCACGCACGAGTTCCGCTCGCCGCTCACGGCGATCAAAGCGTCAGTGACGTCGCTGCTGGGGAGCTCGAATCCTTCATCGGGTGATTCAGCGGCGATCCATTCGCCCGAGGAAAGGCACGAACTGCTGACCGT
>Ga0182015_10008136_pt1 | contig 10057 bp, 8 predicted proteins | sample 712P3MmetaG_FD_120478 | JGI IMG/M metagenome (GOLD analysis project Ga0182015, IMG submission 120478) | Permafrost microbial communities from Stordalen Mire, Sweden - 712P3M metaG | ecosystem: Environmental > Terrestrial > Soil > Wetlands > Permafrost | place: Sweden: Stordalen | collected... | reverse complement strand
CGAGCAGACGCCACCAGTTTGGGCCGCGTGTCAGCTGCCACAAGCAGAACAGCAGGGCGAGAATGGCGAGCCACCAGATCGCCGGGTTGCCCATGTCGGTGATCTGTTCAACCGTCCCGTTGGGCTGAGATGTCGCATAAAAGAGCACCGGGTGCTCCATGACCGGCCAGGTCAGCCACAACGATGAGTACGGATGGCTGTGACATTCCTCGGCGTGATATCGCAGTGATGCTGCGGTGATCTGCACGATGTTGTCGATCGCCTCGACGGGGTTCGGCACCGTCAGCGGCCCGACGTGCATCACCGGGACGTCGAGCGTCTTGGCCGTTCCCGGCAACCCGGACACCGCGGGGTCGCAACCGGTGAAGAAGTACACGTCCTGGTGCTGGATGGTCTCGTAGCGCGAGAACGAGGCGCCGAAGATGGCCAGGGCGATCAGGCCGGCGGCGACGTAATGCAGGATCGCGCGCGGTCCCGCGGCGTGGCGCCACATCGCGGCCTCGGCTCTGCCCGGTCCCGCAATGCGCCGCAACCACGGTATGAAGCCCGCGAGGTATGGGGCGATGCCGCGCATCACGATCAGGCCGCCGGCGACGATGAGCGGTGCCAGCGCGGTCAGCTTGGCGGCGAACGCGAGGCCTGCAACGCCCGCCATCATATACAGCGTCGTGCGCCACTGCGCACGCGTTCGGGCCTGCCAGTGCAATAAGAAGACGTAGTAGAAGAGCGCGACGAAGAAGATCGCGATGATGTCAATGACGCCGGTGCGCGACTCCACGAATGCGAGCCCGTCGAAGCAGATGAAGGTGGCGGTGACCACCGCGAAGAAGCGGTCGCGCCGGAGGCGCAGCGCCACCAGGTACATCATCCCGACGAGCAGGCTGCCGAAGAGGGTCGTGCTCAACCGCCAGCTCCAGCTGTTGAACCCGAAGAAGGCGATCGGCGGCGCCATGAGGATCTTGGCCAGCGGTGGCTCAGGGTCGAAGTACGACTCCGCCGGCTGGCGGAGGTCTTTCGCGGCGTCCACCGGGAAATAGACCTCGTCGAAGACGTAACCGCAGACGTTGATGTCGATGTGGCTGACTTTCACCCCGTCCACGACGCCGGGCGGCCCGACTGGGACGGTGGTGCATTCGGCGCTCGAACCCGTGGTCGTCGGGTACCCGACCCCGAGCGCTGTGATGGTCCCCCCGCCGCTCAGGAAGTTGGGGAAGATCGGGCTTGCGAAGCGGAGCCCGAAGGCCACGAGCACGAGGACGATGACGGCGATGACGTCGAACCGGCCGAGATCGAGGAACCCCCGAAGACCAGCCCGGACCAGTGGCTGCCCGCCATCCGACTCGAGGTTGGTAGGCTCTGAGTTCACGACTTCGGTTGGCATCTATTTACAAGAATTGGGAGTTCCTTTACTGCTATCCTGATATCCGAGGGTTACAGTCAAGGCCGCAGTCCGCAGGCTGCCACGTTTGAAACTCATTCCCTTCCTGAAAGGCCGGAGGGTTCCCCCTCCGGTCTTTTTTTGCCCATCGAGGCTCCTGGATGCTCGCGTTCGCAGACGGCGCGACCCAGGACAGGCAGTCACGCGAGGGATGCTGACATAGGCGTCAGCCCCGCGGACGTGTCCCCGTTCAGGCGGCTGTGGAGATCCGGGGAGCGCCCGCAGGGGTGATCGCCAGCATCCGATCGATGGCCCCCTTTGCCTGGGCGGCGATGACCGGGTCGACACTCACTCGCGGCGCCATGCGCTCCAGCGAGCGGGCGACCTTCTCGAGCGTGATCTTCTTCATGTAGGGGCACACCGCTGCCTCGGAGGCGGCGAGAAATCGCTTGCCCGGGGACTGCTCCCGCATGCGGTGCAGGATGCCCACCTCGGTGGCGACGATGAAGGTCGACGCCGGGGACTCGGCGGCGCGGCGGACCATCCCTTCGGTGGAGGTCACCACCGTTGCCGGACCGGCGATGTCTCCCGACGACATGCGGTAGAGCGTGGACGACGTGCATCCGCACTCGGGATGAATCAGCAGCTCAGCGTCGGGGTGTTCCCGGCGCATCGCATCGAGCTTCTCCGGGACGATGCCCGCATGCACGTGGCACTCCCCCATCCAGACGTGCATCCTGCGACCGGTGACGCGCTCAAGGTGAGCGCCCAGGAACATGTCCGGGCAGAAGAGGATCTCTCGATCCGCGGGGATCGAGCGGATCACCGCCTCGGCGTTGGATGAGGTGCAGCAGTAGTCCGAGAGGGCTTTGACCTCGGCGGTCGTGTTGACGTACGACACGACCACCGCGCCCGGGTACCGGGCGCGCCAGGCGCGCAGCTGGTCCGCGTCGATGGTGGCGGCCAGCGAGCAACCCGCCTCGAGGTCGGGCAGGAGCACCGTCTTCGTGGGCGAGAGGATCGCGGCCGTCTCGGCCATGAAGTGGACGCCGCAGAAGACGATGACCGAGGCGTCGGTGGCGGCTGCCTGCTGGGACAGCCCGAGCGAGTCGCCGACGAAATCGGCGATGTCCTGAACCTCGGGGCGCTGATAGTTGTGCGCCAGGATCACCGCATTGCGTTCACGCCGCAACTGGTCGATCCGCTCGATGAGCCGCGTCCGGCCCTCTGTCGCAACGTCCCGCTGTGCTGTGATCATCCCGCCACCTGTCCCCGCCTGCACGGGGTCTGTGGATTTAGGTCAGATTGACCTAAGCAAGTATAGCAGGCTGGGCGGACTGGCAAGGACAGGTTCGCAGGACAGGTTCTTCATCTACCGTTGGGGCCGTGACGGTGATCGGGGTCGTGGTCCGGCCGAGAAGCACCTTCGCCGCACTGGCGGCTTCGCCACGTCTCCCGCTCGGTTTCGCCGCCGTGCTGGGCAGCGGCGTGGTCGCGCTCGGACTGGGGCTCATCGCTGATCGTGTCGGCTCCGGCGGGACCTCGGGGCTGATCACGTCACTGCTGCTCCCAGTGCTCTTCCTCATCTATTGGGGTGCCGCGGCGCTGATCATCGATGCCGGCGCCGGACTGGCGGCTCGAGCAGGACGCTGGCGAATCTACCTCGCGGTCAGCGGCTTCACCTTCATCCCCTGGGTCGCCTTCGCGGTGCTGTCTCTGGTGGAGTCGGCGGCGGGCACAAGTACGGTCGCGGCGTCGCTCATCGCTTGGTTGACCCTGCCACTCCTGGCGTGGTTCCTCTATCTCACTGCCCTCGCGGTCTACTCGGTGTTCGAGGTGACGCCATTCGTGGCGCTCGCGCTGGCGATGCTCCCGGACGCGGTGTTGCTGTTCGTGCTGATCGTGCTGCTCGTCGCAGCGAGCCTCTGAATGACATCCGACCGGCCGCAATGAAACGGCTGCGCGAGCGCGTACCCGCCGGGGTGGCAGTCGCTGCGGTCTACGTGGTCATCGCCTTCCTGCTGACGATCGCGACCTGGCGTGCGCCGTCAACCACCTACATCGGCGAAGGTCCCGACCCGGTCCAGGCGATGTGGGGAATCGGGTGGGTGCCGTTCGCCGCCGGGCACGGTCTCAACCCGCTCGTGTCGACGTACGTGAACGCACCCGCAGGGATGAACATGCTGTGGGGAAACGCGTTCGCGTTCCCGATGGCGCTGCTCTGGCCGGTCACGGTGACCGCCGGCGCGACCGTCTCGTACGACCTGGCGATGACGCTGAGCCTCGCGCTCGCCGCGTTCTTCGCGTACCTCGCGATTCGCCGGTGGGTTCCCGGCGTGGTCGCCGCAGCCCTGGGCGGCCTCCTCTACGGGTTCTCGCCATACATGACGGCGCAGTACTTCGGCCATCTCGGCCTGGTCATGAGCGGCATCACGCCACCGCTCGCGCTCCTGCTCCTGGACGAGATCGTGGTGCGTCAGCGTCGCCGCCCGCTCGTCCTCGGCTTGCTCACAGCCGCCCTCACGGTCCTGCAGTTCTTCATCACCCAGGAGTTGCTGCTCACCGAGGTGATTGCCGCCGTCGCGGTGGTCGTCGTTCTCGCCATTTCATACCCGAACCGCGTGCGCGCGCATGCAGGCTTTGCACTGCGCGCGCTGTGCATCGCGGCCGTCGCCGCGGCGGTGGTGCTCGCGTATCCAACGTGGCTGCAGTTCTTCGCACCGGGACACCTGGTCATCCACGGCGCTGTGCACGGCACCGACACCTATGTGACCGACGCCGCGAACTTCATCGTGCCGACGGTCACGCAGCTGATATCGCCGCAGGCCGCGATCAACATCTCGTCGCATTTCAGCGGCAACGCGTCGGAGTGGGACGGCTACCTGGGGATCCCACTCATCCTGATCCTGGTGGTGGCGACAATTCGATTCCGGCGGGTGCCCGTGATACGGACCGCGGGCATCGTGGCCTTGATCATCGCGATTCTCTCGCTCGGACCCCACCTTCACGTTGCGGGTCATCAACTTCCGGTGCCGCTGCCATGGTGGATCCCCGCGCACCTGCCGGTGCTGGAGAACATCCTCCCTGCCCGGATGATGATCTATGTGTATCTCGCGGCAGCGATCACGTTCTCGTTTCTGCTGCGGGCACTCTGGCTGATTCGTTCGACTCCCGCGCTCAACGCGGTGGTGGCCCTGATCGTGCTCCTGCCCCTCCTGCCGACTCTGCCGGCGCCCGCGACACCGTTGCACACGCGCGCGCCGTTCACCTCCGCGCTTTCAGCGCAGGCATTCAACGGCGCCAACGTGCTGTTCGAGCCGTTTCCTGGCGTCGATTACCCGCAGGCGATGACCTGGCAGCGCAGCGTGAATTTTTCCTTCACGATGATCGGCGGGTATGTGATCGGTCCGTACGCGCCCGGCGTCCAGGCGTTTCAGCAGCAGATCCACGACCTGGCGGCACGGTCGGTCACGCTCTCGCCGTCCCAGCAGCTCGCACTGCTGACGGAATTGCGTACGTTCGGGGTCAACACCGTGGTCGTCGACCCAGCGGTCGTCCCTTCCGGTACGCGCTCGCTGTTCACGCAAATCATCGGCGCGCCTCCCGTCGCGAAGGACGGCTTTCTGGTCTGGCGGTTCGTCCCTCACTAGGCCGCGCGACTTCGACACCGATCGGTGACGACCGGTGACCCGTCCGGCGATTCGCGCCTATTCTGTGCCGGTGACTCCCGAACGGCCGCGTGGCGGCGCGCCAGTCGTCAGCATGGTTATCCCCACGCGCAATGAGGCGCGCAACGTCCAGCCCCTGGTCGACAGGGTCACCGCAGCGCTCGCCGCCACTCCCTTCGAGATCTGCTTCGTCGACGACAGTGACGACAGCACCGGAGACCTGCTCCTCGACCTGGCCCAGACGAACCCTGTGATTCGCTGCGTGGTGCGCCAGGGAGCCGACCGCAAGGGCGGCCTGAGCACCGCCGTCGTCGCGGGGCTCCACATGGCGCGAGGCCAGTACGTGTGCGTCATGGACGCCGACCTGCAGCATCCACCGGAGCTCATCCCGGTGCTTCTCGGGGAGGCCGAACGCGGCGCGGACCTCGTGGTGGCAAGCCGCTACGCGCCGGGCGGCAGCCACGAGGGCCTTGGCAGTCCGGTGCGGCGCCTGGTCAGCCGCGAGGCGACCGCGGTGGCGCGGGTGCTCTTCAAGGAGGCGCGCCAGAGTTCCGACCCGCTCTCGGGCTACTTTCTCTGCCGCCGCGCCCTCATCGACGGGATCGAGTTCCGGCCGGTCGGCTTCAAGATCCTGCTCGAGCTGCTGGTCTGCGTTCCCGACCTGCGCGTCGTCGATGTCCCGGTCACCCAGGCGGTCCGTGCCGAAGGGGTGAGCAAGGCGACCGCGCGCCAGGGCATCCTCTATCTCCGCCACCTCCGCTCACTGTTCTTCGACGTCCCGGGATCGGCCAGGCTCTGGAAGTTCGGTCTGGTGGGCCTGAGCGGGCTCTGCGTGTTCCTGCCGGTGCTCGCGATCCTCGTCGGGATCGTCGGGCTGAATCCGCTGGTCGCGTTCATCCCGGCATTCGGGCTCAGCGCCGCCTGGAACACCGCCATGAACTGGCGCCTCACCTTCGGTGACCAGCGGCGCGGTGGTGAGGGGCCGCGCCACTACCTCGAGTTCGCGCTCCTGAGCGGCTGCGTCATGTTCTGCGTCTTTGCCGTGCTCGTCGACATCGGCACTCCGAGCGTGATCGCCGGTCTCGCCGCTGCCCTGGTCGCGATGCTCCTCAACGGCCTGGTCAACCGCGCGCACCTGCACCACAGCCCGTCGATGTGGGCGTCGGTCGCCATCGATCACGGCGTGCAGGGCGGCCTCGCGCGTCTCGCGGAAGAGGTCGGAGCCGACCGCGCGTATCTGCTGCCGGCGCGGGGCGACGCATCCTCGGGGCTGCCCGAAGGTCTGCTCGCCCATGTCATCGCCCACCGCCGGCCGGTCCTGCTCACCGAGGCGTCGTCGTACCGCGCTCAGCGACGATCCAACATCGAGATGGCCTCGCGGATGCTCCTCCCGGTGGTGCGCGACGATCGCGTCGTCGCGGTGGTGGTCTGCGAACGCTTCGCTCCGGGCGGCTTCGAGGCCGCGGCGCTCGAGAGGGCGACCCTCGCGGTGGCCGCGATCGAGCCGCTGCTGACGGCAGCCTCGAGCGATCAGCCGGAGCGACCCGAGGTTGCTCCGGCTCGAGCCGCGCCCGGACCGGCGAGGTAGTTCCGACGGCGGCGGGGGCGTTCGTTTCCAATCGCGATCGGCTCGCCGTTCGCGCCCGAGCGTTGAGGCAGGTGACGCTTTGCGTGACCGGGGTCGTGGCCGCGACTGTGCTCCGTGGCGCCGTCGGCGCGCCGGACACCGCCGCGTCGGTGCCGGCCGGCCTCGTGTTCGCGCTGGCCCTGCTCACGGTGGGGGTCGCCGCGGGCTGGCGGCCGGGCCGGCCACGGGTTGCGGCCGCCGCGATCGGCATCGCGGGAGGCGGTGCGCTGGTCGGGACGTGGCTCCTCTCGCATGGCTCGACGGGTGTCCACGTCAGCCCGATCAACACGGGAATTGCGCTGTGGACACCGATCGTCGCCCTGGTCGCGATCGCCGAGGAGGTCGCTCTCCGAGGTGTGCTCTTCAATGCCGTGCGCTCCGGCTACGGCGACGGCGCTGCCCTGGTTGTCTCGACGGTGCTCTTCGCGGTGATGCACATCCCGCTCTACGGCGTCGGGTCGCTGCCGCTCGACCTCGCGGCGGGATTGCTCCTCGGCGGCCTCCGCATCGTCAGCGGCGGGGTGCTCGCCCCGGCCGTGGCCCACGTTCTCGCCGACCTGGCCGGCGGGTGGCTGCTGTGACCGCGCGGCGCGGCTGGGCGGTGGTGCTCGTGGCGATGGTTGCCCTGACCTTCGTCTGGCGTTTCCTCCCGGCCGGCTCGCCGCCGATCTACGACGGGGAGTGCATCGCCGACCCGTACGAGGCGCTCGGCACCAGTCCGGCTCCAAAGGCCGCCAGCACGACCTTCCCGGTGGCCGCAACCTTCCCCGCCTCGGAGGTGCTGACCGGGGAAACGCCGCCGCAGGCGCAGATTCTCATGGAGACCGGGACGTTCGCGAACTCGACGCCGGTCACCGTGAGCATCACCCCGGTGGCGGCGCCATCCATCAAGCCACCGAACGGCACCATTGAGGGGAACGTCTACCGCTTCTCGGCGCTGAACGCGTCCGGAATTGAGCTGGAGCCGACATCGGCGTCTGTCCCCGTGTACGTCATCCTGCGTGGCCTCACGTCGGCCCCGGCGCCGGTCATCGACCGGTTCAACGGCGCGGCGTGGACGCCGCTGTCCACCCTGAACGCCGGGTGCGGAAACACCTTCGAAGTGACCTCTTCGAAACTGGGCGAGTTCGCCGCGGTCAGCCCGGGAGGCGCCAAAGCCGCGCCGCCACCGACAAGTGGTGGCATCCCGGCGGTCGCCATCATCGGAGGCCTCGCCCTGCTGCTGATCATCGTCGTGGCCGTGCTCTTCACCCTCGAACGCCGGCGCAGCGCGACGCCCTGACCTCAGGATCGGAGCCGCGGAGTTCCGAGCCAGCTCTCCATCTCGACGAGCCAGCGCTCTCCCGGTGGACCCATGCCGGCACCCGGCACGCCGAGGCGCTGCAGGATGGTGCGCCTCCCGCCGAGCCGGAGCGTCATGTGATGCGGGAGCGCCGCCAGGTCCTGCGCCGCTTCCAGGGCAGTGTCCTCGTCGTCGGCAAGACCGTCGATGAGCCCGAGCTCCACCGCTCGCGTGCCCAGCCAGACCTCGCCGGTGGTGACCCGAGCCAGGCGCTCATCGTCGTAGCCCCGAGCCGCCCGTACCGCTCCGGTAAAGCGCCGGAAGATGGCGTCGACGAGCTCTCGCTCGCGCGCCTCGTCCTCTTCGGTGGGTTCCCGCCACGGCGCGCCGAGATCCTTGAACTGACCGGTCTTGGTGACCGCGACGCGCGCCCCGGCGCGTCGCAGCGCGTCGACCACGATCGGCCGGACGCTGATCACACCGATCGATCCGACCAGCGCGCTGGGAAACGCCAGCACCCTGGTAGCCGCGCACGCCAGGAAATACGCGCCGGAAGCGCCAACACCCTTGATCCACGCAACCACAGGTTTGCGTGCCGCCAGCCGGCGAACGGCCACGTAGAGCTGCTCGGACGCGATCGCCGTACCGCCGGGTGAGTCGATCTCGATCAGCACCGCACGGACCCGCGCATTGCGCCGCGCCTGGCCGAACGTGTGGATGAGGTCGTCGGTGCGCGCCGCGCCGCCGATGGCGCCACGGACCTGCACGACGGCGATCCGCCTGCGATCGGTGATGCCGGCGAGACGTTCGGGGAGCTTACGCTCAGAGATCACCCATGCATGCTAGTCGGCCTGCACAAACCGGCGGCCTGCGCTTCAGTGCTCGCCGGCGCCCCGCGCGGCTTCGGCCTCGCGAAGCGTGGCGCTCACCGTCTGGCCGCTCACATCCAGGACCAGCCCGACGGTGTCGCCGTCGTCCCATCCGCAGACCGACAACGCTGTCAGCGGCGCCGGCCCGGTCGCCGATGAGCAGATGAAATCGCTCCCGTCATTGGTGGTGTTGAGTTTCTTGGCACTGTCGACGGTGACCCCCTGGGTCTTGAGCCCGGCGGCGGAGTCGGTGAAGAACTGACTGGTGGTGGACTCGATGTTCGGTCCCTGAGCGAGCAGCACCACCAGGGTTGCCCGTCCAGCCTGTCCGTAGATGCCGGCGACCACATGGGTGGCACCGTCCTGCTGCATCACCGCCTGCATCTGCTGTGTGACAGCGGCGGTCGCTGGTGTGCGCATTGCGGTGAGCGAGCCGACCGCGGCAGGAGTCGTGATCGTGTGATCGGGATGCGCCCGGCCGGTGAACCATTCGTAGCCTGCGAAACCGAGGATCCCCACGAGGATCACCGAGAGCGCGATGCCCAGCGATGACCGGCCGGAGAACGTGCGCCTGCGCGGAGCCTCGGGCACGTCCCATGCGGATCGGTCGCGGTCCGCGTTGGGAAACGTTCTCGTCTGCCACGCGGCTCCTGCTTCGCCATCGTTCTGCCCCTGCTTCGGCAGGAAGCCGCCCTCTCGGCTGCGGACGTTCCATCCGTTGCCGCCGGGCTTGACCGCGCCGGTCGCCGCCGCCGGCTCGGGACGGATGCCGATGGTGGGTGTCGAGAGCCGCTGCTGCGCGACTCCAACCGATGCCGGGACCGCCTCGAACGTCGGGGGCTTGGATTCGGGCGTCAGGCCGGCCGGCGGCGATGCGGGTGCCGGTGCCTGCAGCGCGGTGGGCTCGGACGTCTTGAGCGTTCGTGGATCCGGCGCGGTGCTGGGTGTGATGGGCGCGCGCGGGGCAGCCTCAAAGGCGAGGTTGGGTCCTCCGGCATCTCGCTCAGGCGCGCGCGGAGCCGGAGCGCGTTCGAAATGCGCCGCGTCGTCGACCTTCTTGAACGAGAGCGGGGTTCCGCCGCCCTCCTGGCTGTGCTCGGTCATGTCTCCCGTCCCGCATAGCGCGCGGCGTAGCAATCGAGATGATCTGATCTGAGCCTAGGCCGGGGGACGTACGGCACAGGGCATGTCAGGGCACTGCTGCCGGAGTGTCACGGATGTGTCACGCCCCAT
>Ga0182015_10008131_pt1 | contig 10060 bp, 6 predicted proteins | sample 712P3MmetaG_FD_120478 | JGI IMG/M metagenome (GOLD analysis project Ga0182015, IMG submission 120478) | Permafrost microbial communities from Stordalen Mire, Sweden - 712P3M metaG | ecosystem: Environmental > Terrestrial > Soil > Wetlands > Permafrost | place: Sweden: Stordalen | collected... | reverse complement strand
GGTGCGTGGCTCCGTGATCTACAACACTGCTTTGGGAGGTTGGCTCGGAGATAATACAAAACCCCAGATCCCATTCCTAATATCCGGTCTGGTTTGCTTGACCGTGATGGTCTTGGCCTTTTGGCGGCCTCGATCTATCTTCCGTTCAGGCGACGAAGTCTTCGTCAGCGTGATTCCGGAGAACGTGACCGTAACCGTCGATGCGTTGGTCGCGGTGTACAGGATTGGGTTTCCGGGAATGCCGAGAAAGGCGGTGTTGCCAACGGCCGCCCCCGACCACGACGGCGCGGCCACGGCCTTCAGAGCGGTCGCGGCGGTGGAACTGACATTCACGACAAAGCCCAAGGTCGAGCCGTCGTTGAGCGTGAAGCTGAAGCTTTGGCCGGATGCGGATCGCGCCAGGGTATCGCTGTACGACGAGAAATCGAGCCAGCAGTAGCTCGGCCAATCAGACGGCGCGGAGCCGCCGCTCGTCGCCGGCCCGCAGGATGCCGCGAGTGCCTGTACGGTCCCCGCAAGACCGATGATGCACATTGCCGCTCGGCCGGCCGCAAGCCAGATCCGGGCACGCGCCGGCGGCGGCCCCGCAATCGATGGATGTGACGGGACGCGGGAGTCGGATCGCGAGAGAAACCAGCCCGTTAACCGCCTTAGCCAACGCACCCGAGCGCTCCCGGCGGCGCGACTCGCACGCATCCCTGCCTAGATTGAAATCGAGTCCAACGCATGAAATGGGCCGAGCCGTAGGGAAAACCCCTAATGATCTGTAAGGCGTTGGATAGTGCGGACTGAGGGATTGGATGAGCGGGATGGCATTCACATAACTATGTCAAACGAGCGGCAAGCCGCCCGCCATCCATGGTTTCTGTGATCCGGCTCTCCTAAAGAGGGCTCAAGAATCGCCGGGAATTGCCGAAATCAGCGCTCCGGGACGACGTGGAAGCCGGTTTTCCCGGTCGCAGCCGTACACGAAAATGTGAGCTGCGTCACATTACGAGAATGCAAAATCGCTGATTGGGTCCTTTATGCGAATCCGCAAAAGGCTCAGGAGCCTACGACTCTTGGGCATGAGACCCTGGCAGTTCGGTGGGGCAACATCACGAGCACGCAGCAGGTCGCCGATACTTGGCCGTTATTCCGGACAACCCACCCCTTAAGGGCACCCTCATCCGGTCAGGTGCTTGAGCCGCTGCGTGCGGGTGCCGTCGGTGACCTCGGCGAGGCGGCGCAACAACTGCAGCGCCTCGGACGCGGGTAATGGCCGGCTGAGAAGGAACCCCTGCGCCAGGTTGCAACGCTCCTCCTGCAGCACCATCAACTGTGCGAATTCCTCGACACCCTCCGCCACGACGTCGAGCTGCAGTGTCTTCGCCATGGCGATGATGGCGGTCGCAATCGCACGATCGTCGGCACAGCTTTGAACCTGCCGGATGAACGTCTGGTCTATCTTCAAGCGATCGATCGGAAAGTCCCGGAGCCTTGAGAAGCTGGAATAGCCGGTGCCAAAATCATCGATGGCTATGTCGACGCCAATCGCCTTCAGTTCCTTCAGCGCCTGCTCGGTCCCGCCATCGTTCTGCATGATCACGCTTTCGGTGATCTCCAGCTCCAGGAGTTCGGGCGGCAGACCCGTATCGCGCAACACTGCGGAAACCAGACCGGAGAAGCCCCGGTGGGACAACTGCAACCCCGACACGTTGACCGCCACGCGTGTTGCCGGCAGGCCCTCATCGTGCCAAGCCTTGGCCTGGGCACACGCGGCGCGCAGGACCCATTCCCCGATCGGCAGGATCAGGCCGGTATCCTCCGCCACGGGAATGAATTCCGACGGCGGCACAGCGCCGAGCTCCGCGTTGGTCCACCGCAGGAGCGCCTCCATGCTGGAGACGCGTCCGGTGGCCAGGTCGAATTGCGGCTGGAAGTGCAAGGAGAGTTCATCTCCCGCGATCGCGCCGCGCAGCTTGCCTTCGAGGGTCAGCCGCTTCAACGCACTCACATTCATTGCGGGTTCGAAGAACGCGAACGTGCCGGGACCCTGACGTTTCGCGAAGTACATCGCCAGGTCGGCATTTCGAACCAGGGTCTCCAGATCCGTGCCGTCGGATGGATACACGGCGATGCCGACACTCGGTGTCACGAGGACCTCGTGTTGCGCGAGATGCATGGGCTGCGCGATCGTGCGCACGATCCGCTCCGCCACGATGCCCGCCTGGTCCGGGCCGGTGATCTCCGGCAACAAGACCATGAATTCGTCGCCGCCCAGCCGGGATAGGTGTTCATCTTCGGCGTTCGCCGGCGCTGCGCACCCAATCTCGTCGCCGCCGCGCAGCGCCTCGCGCAAGCGCAACGCCATCATGCGCAGCAGCTCGTCGCCGACACTGTGGCCCAGCGTGTCGTTGATGCGCTTGAAGTTGTCGAGGTCTATGCACAACAGCGCGATCTGGTGTGGACTACGCTGCGCCGCCGCGAGCGCGCTCGCGAGCCGCGCGCGAGAGTGTTCGCGATTCGGCAGTCCCGTGAGCACGTCGAAATAGGCAAGGCGGCGAATGCGGATCTCCGCGTCCCGTAGGTCCACCACCGTCTGGTATCCGCGCAGCAGATATCGCACGCGATGACCGATGAGCGCCCAGTTGATCGGCTTGGCGATGAAGTCGGTGGCGCCCGCGCGGTAAGCCGCCTCGACCGACGGCACATCATCCATGCCCGTCACCATCACAATTGGCATCAGGGGGTCAGCCTCGAGGCGCAGGGCGGCACAGACCTCGTGACCGCTGCGGCCCGGCATGTCCACATCGAGCATGACCAGGTCAAACGCCGCGTCGCGGAACTGGCGCAATGCATCCTCGCCATCGACCGCGGTACTGACAATGAAGCCGGCTTTCTCCAGTGCCGCGCGCATCAAGGTGAGCGCCGTGAGATCGTCATCCGCCACCAAAATTCTGCTCGGCTCAATGTTCATGCTGCATCCTCTATGATTTCTCGCATCCGAGACACCGCGCGCTCGTGCTCCCGCCTGACTTGCGCGAGCAGCGCGTGGGCCCGGTCGATGTGGCCCTCGCGCCCCAGACGTTCCAACTGCCTGTAGAAACCTGATAGGGTTTCCGCACCCACGTTGCTCGAGCACGACTTCAAGGCATGCGCAGCGCGGCTCAGTTGCGCACCGTCGCGCTCCAAGATCGAGCTTTCCAATCGCCGCACCGACTCACCGGTCGACTCCAGGAAAATGCCCAGGATCTTTTTGACCAGATCCATGCCGCCCGAAGGGTCGAGCGCACGAATGGTCTTCAATACGTTCGGATTGATGGCCTCTGCGGCCGGCGGCTGTGTCCCGGCGCCTTCATCTGCGGGCGGCGTTGCCTCCTCCACGGCCCGAACCTCGTTCAGCTCCGGCAGCCACCGGATGAGATGCGCCCGCAATTGCGCGAGTGTGAACGGCTTGGAGAGAAAGGCGTTCATGCCGGCGGCCAGGCATCTGCGCTCGTCGCCCTGCATGGCGTTGGCGGTAAGGGCGATGATGGGCAGCCGTTCACCCCGGGCGTTCGGCAGCCTGCGGATGGCCGCGGTCGATTCAAACCCGTCCATCACCGGCATCTGGCAGTCCATCAGTATCAAGTCGAACTCACGCTCGCGTACCAGATCGAGCGCTTTTTGGCCATTGTCGGCGAGGGTGATATGCACACCCAACTTGTTCAACATGGCCGTGGCCACTTCCTGGTTGACCAGATTGTCTTCGACCAGCAACACCGTGCCCCGCAATTGTGTCGCCGCGTCAGTCGGCACGGTCATACCGCGTTCCGGTTCGGCGGGAGTCGAGTTGAGCATGCTGCGCACGACTCTGAACAGATCGGCACGGCGAATGGGCTTGTTCAGATAACGTTGGATGCCGGCCGCCTGCCGTTCCAGTTGACTGGCGTTGGCAATTGTCGACGTCAGCATCATCAGCGGCGTAGCGGCGAGTGCCGGTACGCCCTGGATTGCGCCGGCGAGTTGCAAGCCATCCATCTCCGGCATATGCATGTCGAGGATCGCGAGCTCAAAAGGGGCCTGGGTGCGGGCTGCCTGCGCCATCAATTCGAGCGCCTCCGCGCCGCTCTTGGCACATGACACATCCATGCGCCAGCCTTCGAGTTGCTGCTGCAGGATGTCCCGGTTGGTCCGGTTGTCGTCAACCACCAGGACGCGCGCTCCTTCGAGCGCCTTCTCCGTTCGGGTATCGCGCCGCAGTGCTCGGGCCTTGGGCAATCGCAGGCTGAAAAAGAACCGTGAACCCTGTCCCGGAGCGCTTTCCATCCGGATGCTGCCACCCATCAAGGCCAGCAGGCGGCGGCAGATGGCCAATCCGAGACCGCTGCCGCCGTAGCGGCGCGTCGTCGACCCATCGGCCTGCGAAAACGATTCGAAGATTTTCGCCTGCGCCTCCGGCGCAACGCCGATACCGGTGTCCTGCACGCACAGCGTGATCGTTGCATCCTCCTCAGTCTGCGCCTCCAGGGTGGCACGAATCACCACCTCGCCAACGTCGGTGAATTTGATCGCGTTCGCGAGCAGATTGCCAAGCACCTGACGCAGACGGAACGGGTCGCCGCGCAGGTCCGGCATGCCGGGTTCGGGATGCACGAACTGGGCTGCGATTTCCAGCCCCTTTGCATGCGCCGATTGGGCAAACATCGCCAGGGTGTCCTCGACCAGGTCCTCCAGGCTGAAGTCGACCGACTCGATCTCCATATGCCCGGCCTCGATCTTGGAGAAATCAAGAATATCGTTGATGACGCTGAGCAGGTGCTGTCCGGAGCTCTGCACGGCGCCGGCCCACTCGCGCTGGCGGGGCTGAAGGTCACTGCCCAGGAGCAGCTCGTTCATGCCCAGCACTCCGTTCAAAGGTGTGCGAATTTCGTGGCTCATGGTCGCGAGAAACTCGCTCTTGGCCCGGCTGGCCGCTTCCGCAGCGTCCTTGGCGTGCTGCAGATCGGCGGTGCGCTCGGCGACCTGCTCCTCGAGACCGTCGCGCTGCGCGGCGAGATGCGCGTCGCGCTCCTCGATATTCTCGAGCATGCCATTGAAGCCGCGCGCGAGCGCGTCCAATTCGGCAATGTCGCTGGCGGCGGCGCGCACGCGAAAGTCCGCTGCCCCGGACACCTGGTCCGTCAGCGCGGTCAGTCCGGTCAACGGCTGCAGGACCGAGCTGTTGAGGCGCTGCACCAGCAGACCGCTCACCAGCAGCGCGATCGCCGCCGCGACCAGCGTGACCAAGACCTGGGCGCCGAGTTGCGCGTACAGCCCGGTCAGACCCACGCTCAGCAGCAGCGTGCCCGGAGTCTGGCCATGCACCAGGACCGGTTGCCTCACCTCGATGTGGCCGGCGCTGATCGACATCCCCTCCGACAGCGAATCCAGCGTCGGCGGGGCCACGAAGGCGCTGCCGCTGCTGTAGGTGGCGAAAAACCGGCCGTCCCGCGTGTACAGGGCGCCCAGCCGGGCGTTCGGCGCATTGCGCAGCGACTGCAGCATCTCCTGCGCGGCTGCGGGGTCGTCGAACAACAGCGGTGCGGCCGCGCTCTCGGCCAGCATCCTCGCCTGCACCCGCGTCGCGCCGATCAGACCATACAGGCCGAGCATGAAGCTGCCGGCGATGATGATGAGGGCCACGATGGCCACGGCCGAGCCCACCGTAATGCGGCTGATGTGCCCCAGGCGCGCGCCAAGCGGCACCAGCGGCGCAGACGGCTCGCCGGCGCTCATTGGAGCACCTTCGTGGCCAAGCGCAGCAGCTTCGAACTCAGACTGAGTTTCGCCTCGCGCGCCGCCGCCAGGTTCGCCTCGAAGGTAATGCGATTGCTGACCACGCTCATATTGAGCACCACGCCCTGGTCGGCCGCCCCCGCACTGTCGGCCACGGTCAGTACCGCTACGCCGCGCAGGCTCGCGAGTACGCGCGGCAGACTGCCGTTCGCCGCGTCGGCGATGAACACCAGTTGGCAGGCCGTGAGCGCCTCCAGGTCCGTGATGCGATGCACGGCAATGTGCCGCTCGCCCACCGCCTTACCGTCCAACCCGTCGATTTCCGCGCCAAATGGATTGCGCCCATACACGCACAGGTTCAGCGTGGACCCGACGCTCGCCGACCAGTCGGTGAACAGCGCAAAGTTGTACAGGAATGCCGCCTTGAGGCGGTATTCGGGCAACTCATCGCCCCAGGCGCGCGGCGCCAAGGCGCTCGTCGCCATGACTAGGAGCGCCGTCAGGAGCAGCGCGCTACGGCGCATGATCGCCCCCATAGGTCGGGTGCCCGGCCAGCGCGGGTGCGCGCGGCGCGGCGAAGAGCGCGCCGCCTCGCGAGGTGATCTTGAGCGCAAGCAGCCGCTCGAGCGGCATGGCCAAGAGCTGCGCCAGATCGTAGGGATGCGCGGCCGCGGGAAACGCCAGCGCCAGCGCCACGCCGGCGGCCCACAGGCCTCGGTGCCGGCGGCTCGTGGTGAGGCCCGGGCGGCCGGCACTGCGGTAGCGTTGAGTCTTCATCGCTAGAACGCGTAGGTGAGCTTGAGCCGCACGCTGCGGCCATCTTGCTCGAACGAATTCTGCCAATTGGTGGGCGCGGCCGGTTGCGCGTAGCGCTTGTCGCTCAAGTTCTGCAGCGCGAGCGAGAGTTCGAGTCCCTTGGCCAGCGACTCCGTGCTCAGATACACGCTCGATAGAGCGTAGCCCCCCAACGTCGTCCCATCCAGGGTCAAGCGCGGGCCGTCATACTGCAGTTCGTAGCCCAAACGCAGGCCGGCCGCGGGCAACGGACTCGAGAAAGTGAGTTTGCCCAGTACTTTGGGCGAGTTGACGACGTCGCCGCCATTGCGATAGTCGGCATTCTGGATCGACACACTGTCACGCAGGCGGGCGCCCGACTCCCAGGTCTTGTCGCTCGACAGCTCGACGCCGCGGGCGTCGATCGGCTCGATGTTCTGGAAATCCCCGGACATGGAGTCCGCCGGCACCACGATGGGATTGTGCAGCGTCCACTGATAGACCGAGGCGCGCAGCGTCAGGTCGCGGCCCACGCGCTGGTCCACATCGAATTCGAGTGTGTCGATGGTTTCGTCGCTCAGCCCCAGAGAGGGGGGACCAGGCCCCCACTGGTTGGAGTCTTCATTGACGCTCGGCGCGCGGTGCGCCATGCCGTAGAGCAGCTTGGCGGTGGTCTCGGGGGTCGCCTGCCGGATGAGCCCCAGACGGGGGCTCAGGGCCGATCCAGTGACGTCGTTGCGATCGACCCGCAGCCCAAGAGTGGATGCGAGTGTGTTCGATAGGCGCCACTCATCCTGGCCATACACGCCTGCCCGATAGCCGGAGGTGCGGTACTCAATATCGTCAGCCGGGTTCGCCCAATCGACCAGATACTGGTTCTCTGTAAAGTCATCCTGCGCCTCCAAGCCCAGCATCAACGTATGCGCGGTAAATGCCGTCGACACGACGCGCGCTTCGATCCCTCGCCAGTCGCTCCACGTAGGGTAGGAATTCCAAGAGCCGCCATAACTGTTGAGCGTGCCCATGGGTGCATCGCCCGTGAACAGCCGCGCCGTGACGTGCAGCGTGTCCGCCGCGAAACTGTCCTGGTACTGCAGCTGCGTGAGCGTGTACGTGGTGTCCAGGTACTGACCCGGCACGAGCGGATCGCTGAAGAACGATCCGGTCGGATCGTCCTTGTGATCGAATCCATAGATAACTTCGAAGGACCAGGGTCCACGGGCGACGCTCCCCAAAAATTGCTGGCTGTGATCACCGTCCATGCCGGTGGCGATACCCGACTTTCCGGAGGCGCCATAGGTGAAAAAGAGGTTTTGACCCCGAGCGCTCATGTCGCTCACGGACATCAGCACATCGACCCCATTGTCGAGGTGGTCACCGAAGCTCGCACGGCCCTCGCGCAGCCCCTGCGGCGCTTGATAGCCGGCGGACACTTCTGCGCCGTTCACGTCCGCACCCGTGCGCGTGACGATGTTGATGACGGCCAGCATGGCGTCCTGGCCGTACACCGCGCCGCCCGGCCCGGGAATGAATTCGATGCGCTCGATCATGTCCATGTCGACCGGGAATCGTCGTCCAAACGGTCCGGTCTCCCAGACCGGGTCATTGACTCGATTGCCATTGATGGTGACCAGCACGCGGGTATTGAAATCACCGGGCAGGCCGAAGCCGCGGACCCCGAGATAGACGAATTGACGATCGTACGTCGTGTAGACGCCAGGCAGGGTGGCGAGGGCCTCATCGGGCGTACGCCAGCCGAACGCCTTGATCTCCTCGCGCGTGATGACGCTGACGGCCGCGGCAACCTCGCTTTGCTTCTGCGCGTATTTGGAGGCCCCGACGACAGAAACCTGCATGAGCTGCTCCAGACTCATGTCCGTCAGATCCGTCGCGGATGCGGATGCCGCCGCGGGGAACGCCGCCCCGCACGCGAGGCAGAGCAGCAGCGTTGAACAGGGATAGGCAACCGAGTGTCCGGGAGTCGAAGGTATTCGGTCAACGATGGCGCGCACTGAGTCTCTTTCCCCGGCCGATTTTCATTGTCAGGGCTCAACTAGCTTCCTGATCGCAATTCTTATATCGACCCTCCGTGAGGTTTCCTTAGCGAAAATCTCGACGCCGCGCCTGCACCTGTGATGCGAGTCTCGGCCGCGCGGTTGGTGCGGCAATAGGGAGATCTGATTCGCAGTTTCGCGATCGCTAGAACGCGTAGGTGAGCTTGAGCCGCACGCTGCGGCCATCCTGCTCGAACGAATTCTGCCAGTTGTTGGCAGAGGCGGGTTGCGCGTAGCGCTTGTCGCTCAAGTTCTGCAGCGCGAGCGAGAGTTCGAGTCCCTTGGCCAGCGACTCTGTGCTCAGATACACGTTCGACAGAGCGTAGCCTCCCAAGGTCATGTCGTTCAGGGTCAAGCGCCGGCTGTCATATTGCAGTTCATAGCCCAAACGCACGCCGGCCACGGGCAACGGGCTCGAGAAATTGAGCTTGCCGAGTACCTTGGGCGAGTTCACGACCCAGCCGCCACCTTGATTTTCGGCATCCTGCAATGAAACGCTGTCGCGCAACCGGGCGCCCGTATCCCAGGTCTTGTCCGTCGATAGTTCGATCCCACGCGTCTCGACCGGCGGCTCGTTTTGGTACTCCCCCGTCTCGTAGTTCTCTTCGATGAGCCCGCGAAGACGCCATTGGTAGAGGGAGGCGCGCAGCACCAGGTCATGCCTGATCCAGTGGTCGAGGTCGAATTCGAGGGTGTCGATGGTCTCGCCGCTGAGCCCGAGGGAATTGTAACCCGCGCCAAATCCGGGAGTGTCTTCGTACACATTCGGGAGGCGGTGCGCGACGCCGTAGAGCGCCTTCGCGGTGGTATCGGCGGCCGCCTGCCAGACCAGCGCAACGCGCGGGCTCAAGGCCGTTCCCTTCGCGTCCGTTACGGTCGTGTCCTCGTGATCCACCCGGAGGCCGAGCGTCGCTGCGAGCACATTCGACACGCGCCATTCGTCTTGCCCATACAGGCCTGCCCGGTATCCCGTCTCGCGAAGGTTGAGATTGTAGGCCGAGTCAGCGAAATCGATCACCGATTGCTTGAGATAGTAGTTGTCCTGCGCCTCCAGGCCAGCCATCAACGTGTGAGCGGTGAACGCCGTCGATACGACGCGCGCTTCGGTTCCCCACCAATCGCCCCACACGGGATAGCTGTACATGGTGCCGTAGTTCAAGTTCGTGTCCGCCGGCGCTTCGCCCGTGAACAACCGCCCGGATACGTGCAGCGTGTCGCCGGCAAAATTGTCCTGGTATTGCAGCTGCGTGAGCGTGTAGCCGGAATCCGAATACTGGCCGGGAACGAGCGGATCGGAATAGAACGATCCGGTCGGATCGTCCTTATGGTCGAATCCATAGACCAATTCCAGGGACCAGGGCCCGCGCGCAACGCTTCCGAAGAATTGCTTGGTGCGATCGCCATCGAGGCCGGTGGCGACGCCCGAGATTCCGGAGGTGGGATAATTGAAATAAAGGTTCTGGCCCTTGGCGTTCATGTCGCTGACCGACATC
>Ga0182015_10008130_pt1 | contig 10062 bp, 20 predicted proteins | sample 712P3MmetaG_FD_120478 | JGI IMG/M metagenome (GOLD analysis project Ga0182015, IMG submission 120478) | Permafrost microbial communities from Stordalen Mire, Sweden - 712P3M metaG | ecosystem: Environmental > Terrestrial > Soil > Wetlands > Permafrost | place: Sweden: Stordalen | collected... | reverse complement strand
TGTGATGGGCAGCCTTTCGTTTTCGTGAAGAACGAAATTTCACTAGCGGTTGAAAAGAACAAGAATTTCAGCGATGATCGATCCTGGCACGGATCCACGTGGATCCAAAGATCGAACAACATCAGTGAGATCTTCAATCCTTAATGTCAGAAAATGACAGTACTACCCCAGACAAAATCTAGAGGATCGAATCTTGGAGAGATTGTGGAAGTGATTGAGGAGGAGGGAGCAAGTTCGGTGAGTGTGAAGCAATTGAACCTCAGACACGTTTTAACCATAGTCCATTGCTAAGCTCTATGCATAAAATACAAACCGTTGGATAACGCTAAACGTCCGAAATTGCACTCGTACTCCCGCTTTTCCATTATCCACAGCTTCATCGCTCAAAATATTGTCAATTAGAAGAGGAAGTCGAGACAGCAACAACAAGCGAGTGCGGCGCATCTACTCATCAATGGCTATTCGTAATAAAGAGAGAAGTGGCCGGCAGAAAGGAGAACGGAATGGGGAACTTACATTCCACAACAAATATCATCGGCGGCGGAATCTCTGGGCGCTTGTTGCTGAATGTATACAGGTTGAGGCTGTCCATAATAGCCCTCTACGCAAGTTAGCATCAATCGTTAAATATTCCGCTCATCCCGAAGCGACTGGGGCTCGGAAAAGCGGACAATCTTGAGGGAGCATACGTTGAGGATAGTACGGTTGCTGATAGCCCTGCGGAGGGGGGTAGTATCCCTGAGGCTGAGGGTAGTTAGGTCCGTACCCTTGAGGAGGGTATCCACCGTATGCCTGTGGTGGTGGTTGGGGAGGATAATAGCCTCCTTGCGGAGATCCTTTATTACTGTACGGATCCTTATCCATTGACGATCGACGAATCTGTTGACGTAAGTTGCAGGAACGCGGAAACTAAGCCGAACTGGTCTGAGTGAATACCACTAGTGGACGATTTTGATGGAAGAATGGAGACAAGGAGATAAAGGGAAGGGACACGCAGTTGAAACGGTTGTGAACCTTTTTGAGGTTCCGTGTGCCGAGACCGGGTTGCATTTGTGTACACCAACCAATCACTGTCTCACAAGGCGGCGCCACAACGCCATTTTACTTTTTCCGGTAGGGAAAGCGAGCGCAATGCTTAAATTTAGAAATAATGCGCGCAGCATTAACGAAATTTAAGGCTATGGCAACGGAAATGGGAGAGGCCGACAAAGGTGCAGCTGATCAGCGGGTATGAAGCAGTACGAGACAAACATCAATTAAATTACAAGAGAATATACAAAGTCTGAAATCCCCTCAATAGTTCTTGATAACCGACGGAGGCGGGAAACGTTCGCGCCATTTCCTACGCATGTTAATAATCAAAGTTGAGTGGACGAACCTCCCCCAGATTTGTACAGACACGACTAGCCACAAAGCCGCAAAGCAAATTGCCGCTTGGGTTCCAAAACTTGCTTTGGCGCCGAGATTCTGGGCCCATTGCAATTGAAAGTAATTGACAATGAAACCTGCTACAGTTCGGAAAAAGTTCACCCATGCGGCCGCTTCAGCGGGTTGATCAGGAAAGATATCGAGACTGTAAGCTGTGATGGCAACAGTTGCAGTTAGCTAGAATTAGCTGAGAGACTTGATTCGGACAAACAGCGCCAAAGACGTAAATTGCCCACGCGAATGCGGTCGCAATCCAAGGAAGAAGATCTTGCAAGGCGAATCCCAAGAAGATTAGTCCTCCGATCATGAATGCGTCTGAGATCCAAATCATCCATAAACGAACTTCTGGCTCGTAAATGCCCTTGTGTCGCTTGATATACGAATTGGCGAGGTAGTCGTCTACCATTACACAAATGCGGAAGAGGATATACTGAAGAAGTGGCCGAAAAGTTCGCCAACAATCACTGCTGTCATGGGGGCAATATAGAATAGTCCCGCCGCCAAGTTAGAGAATCCGTACCCGCCGGCTTGGGGTGGTGGATACAAAAATAAGACCAATGTTTGATTGATACCGACCTATCAAGTCAGAGCAATTTCGAGAGTCCGTACAGCCCACATGAATGTAGCCATGTAAAAGACTAAAATTAGCTTTTGTGCTTCGTACGGGAACTTACAACAGAGACACAAGAAATAAGGACGTGTGAGAAGGAAGAACAAGTCCTGAGTACTTTGCCATACAGTCGTGCGACCTTTGCATTTCGCACCATATATTCCTGTTAACATTTGAAACCTGTAGTTCAAGTATCCTGTTGGCTTTGGAGGTTGAATATCGAGATTATCGCGATCGTACATGGTCTCTTCACCAAGCAATGTAACAAATGTCACCGCGAGCCCGACAATCATGAAGTCGATCCAGAACGACACTCGCCAGGACTTGAAGTTTGAGATAATCGCAGATAGGAATGGTCCGAGATAAGGCGAGATGACAAACGCCCACGCCCAGATACCGATCTTTCGCGCATGTTCATGGAAGAAGAACCTACCAATTAAACATGAACAATCGAGGCATACATATCGTGGATGAAGCTTAGACCGATACATTGTGGAGCTGTCGTGAATAACCCTTGCAGACAACGAGCGGCAATGAACGCGACATTGCTTGGAGCGAGGGTGGCAAACAAAGTCATGAAAAGTGACATGAACATCGCCCAGAAAAGAACCGGAAGACGTCCGAAACGTTGAGTGAATGGGACTGCAATGAGACCGCCAACGCCGAGCATCTATTGTCAAACAAACAACAACAAAGGACTATACGAAGACATTGCCTGAAAGTGAGCGACCAACATTGTCCGTTGACGTTGGCCAATACGCTGCCATGGGTACGACTAATGGAACCCCCCAAGCAGAGCTCAAATCGGGAATGATTGCGCAAAAAGCGATCACGAAAAGAACCTTGTGCTTCTTGCCCCAAGACCACTATAATTAGTGTCACGCTCACTGATGATTGCATACATTAAGCGGATCTTCGGGATCGTCGCTGGGTTGAGGAACTAAAATAGTCTTCCCATCTTTCGTCTTTTTCAAAGACTGAAATTGCGCGGTCTGAAAACGTTCAAGATGGGACAAATTGCCGTACTATAGTCAAGTTAACTAAATCCAGTCGCACTCTACCTTGTCGTCGAGAACATCAGTCAGAATGAGGGTACCTGTGTATGAGAATGGATCGGCGAGGGGACGTACCAGTAACACCGCGATGCTCAGTGTCAACGCGTCGTCGATGCTGCTCCTCACTTACTTTTTGCGGATCCATTCCCTGCGGTTGAGACATACGTCGTAGCTGCGCTCTGATATTTCGAACTTCCTGTGCAGTAATAAAGCCTTCGAAAGGTGGCGTGAAACGTGGTGGAGAAGGAGCCATCGTGCCGCATTTAAACCCGACGGGAAAAGGAAGGTACGAAAAGTGGAGACACGGGCGAACGCAAATCCGCTCACGAGAACGGACCGTGTGATTGGAGGTCTTCAGCGAGAGATTTTCATTCGGCTCTCATCATCCGTCATAATCAAGGCACGATTGGCGATTTGGGAAGCTTAAAAATGCTGAAGAAGAATGCGGGTCAAATCAAAACTCGTGAATTACGCGTTTCGGGTGTTACCCGGCTTCGAATCGTCCCCGAGTGACCCGGAGGCGTTATCACCCCCGCTTTTCAGGATTGGATTGCGGAGGCGTCAGGGCGGGGAAAATTCGGTCATCATAACACACTGCCCATATGGGCTCGCGATTTCGGGGTGGATCCGCAACTGTTCCGAGAGGTATTTCATGATAGTAATGATTGCCAAGCAGCGCCACAGGAACTGGTCTGCTAAATTGACTACTGCCATTCGCTTCTGAACGACCGCTTCCTGACCGTTACTTTTCGTTTGAGTACGATCCACCGTACGATCGCCACCGATCTGCATGCGAAAATTGCAATAATCTGTAGATCAGGGTGAAAATCGAACCAATACCAGGAATCAAGTCGCATCAAGTCGATTGCACATTATAGCTTTATCTCCTATCACCATTTACTATTACAATGCTTTGTACTTTATTAACTAACTTTCAAAACGCAGCTTGAGACTTCCAAGCCTGATAATTAAGCACCGATCTCCATTTGCACGTTCGATTGCATTCCCCACTTGATGAGCAAGTTGTGGCGAGTCCAGTAGCTACGCAATTTCTTTCCGTAGATATAGACAGGGAGAGCAAGAGCGCACTATAAAATTTCTGAAGAGTATAATTTTCCGCCACATATGGCCTACAGGACCGGGCCCTGTCTGGCTTGTGGGCAGTCAAAATTTAGAGGTTTCGCTGAGTAAAATTCGCTCGAGCCTCCGAAGTTCACGCGTTTGTCAATCACTAATAGTACTAATAGTGTGCGAACATCACATCATGTCCTTTTCTCTTCACCGAATTCGCGAGTTCATTGATGCCGAATCCACTGATTCGCCCGGGATCGATCGTTTCAAAGAGAAGTGGGGTCCTCGCACTCAACCCTGGCATGTGAAAGCAAGTCGCGTCGTTTCTGATGGGTCTGATGTGCTCATAAGAGATGGAAAGGACTCCGACAAGGCGTTCTTCTATGAAATATTGGCTCAGACGAAACAGAAAGGCGTAGTGCTAGTCATTTCTCAGTCGTTGGATATGATGGACGATCATGTACGCGTCTCACAGAGTTAACTAAATTGGATAGGCGGCTAAGCTAAACAACAACGGAATCACGGCTTTCGCTCTCTCCGGCAAAGATCACGAGAAAACCGATACCTGGCCCAAAATTGATAACAACGAAGCCCGCGTAATCTGTATGACACCCGCGGTTCTCTTCGACAAAAGCTATCACCTCCATCATTCATCGACAGGACCATTGAGGCATCTTGTCGCTGTTGCAATTGATGGCTGCGATTTGGCCTGGGATTGGGAAGGGTTCCGGGAAAAGCTGTTGTTCGTCGAGAGTTATTGGAAAAGAGCCAATCGATACAAAAAAATCCCTTTCGTGTGTCTATCTGCGTCATTTACGGCCGGCGACTCGACTCAATCTTATCGACCTTCGATTACCCCAACGGTCGGCTCACAACGAGACAATGTCAATGTTGTAGTGTCTCAAACCCGAGGAACCGGTATTCAGGAGTTGCTAGATCTAATCCCTGAAGGAATTCGAGATCCCCTTCAAATCCCTAAAACCATCATCTTCTACGATCGTATTGATTCAGGCATATGTATCGCGATGCAACTACACGCCCGTCTCTCCGAAGTTTTATCGATCTCCGATGTTTCCACACAAGCAACGATTCCATGTATATTCGACAGCATAGGCGCTAAGTCAAAAAAGGTTGGACTGTTCAATTTTCGGGAAGGGAAGGCAAGAATCATGATTGCCTTGGACCATTGGGGTCTCGAAATTGATGCCCCTGACGTCGAAAGGGTCATTCAATGGCACTTTAGATGAGAAGCTCGATTTCTCCGACCTGGATCAACGCATCGGTAAAGCAGCCGCTAACCCGAATCTCGAAGGTACCGCTATCGTGTATGTCCAAAACGGCCTTCTGAATGGCATTTCCAAGAGCTGGAAAAAGGAGGTGATTAATTGGGAAGAGACATGGCGGCAACCTGATCTATTTCTTGACGATGATTCAAGTGGAGATGATCAGCGTTATAATGACAAAGTTGATGAAGACGGAAGAACTAAAAGGGTATGGAAGCAGAAACCGCTCGGAAGATTCGGACTACCGGTGGAGACCGGTGTTCTGGATAAAGTGGCTTTGCATCGAAGATATCTTTATCTTGAAGCAAAACGCGCACGGAAAGCTCGGCGGCTCGCGGAACAAGAGAGAAATTGTACTGGCAGGAGAGTCAGGTCGACGTTGAAGCTCGATCCGGGAGTACTTTGGTTTCTATGTACACAAGGGTGTCGTCGCCGTCCTTTCGACGTCATTATTCAGAATTCCAGCGTCTTCGAAGACAAACATCGTTACTGGTGCTGCGACAACTGCGCCATCGCCAACGGACTCGACATCTCGCACAGCAGGCATATCGGCGAGAAATAGTATTTCTCAGTTATGAGGTATTCAGTCAATGCAAATTTGGACTAAAATTTAGTGTCGACGTTAATCCATAAGACTGAACGTGTGTTTTATTGTTAAAAGATTCATTGCAGCAATTCGACTCTCTAAGGCGATGGAAGTTTAGATAACAAGCAGAGAAACCGGGATTAAATAGGCGGGACGTAAATCATGCTTCCGGGTTCCCTGTAGTATATGAATTTTTCAAGCCCACTTCCCTAACAATGCCATAATCGCGGTGCCTGCGGTGAGACTAAAAACTGCGAAGATCAAGTTCCACATCGGTCCTTCCCTGATCGCTACACAACTGGTTAGACTTGAATAAGGTTGTCGGCGCATACCCTTGGAGAAGAGAAATTCGTGAGCCAAAAGCTCCACCAAACCCGTATACAATAAAATACCCGAAGAAATGGCGTCAAGAATGCCGCTGACAAGAAGTGCGGTCTGAGATGCGGAGTCGTAGGTAGTGCGCACGCCGAGGCCGATGGCCATTCCGAGGGGCGTAACGACGGCGTAAGCAATGGCGAGCAGCCAAGGCAGTCGAGATCCGTTCGGAAATGGCAATATTGCCAATCGAGAGCCGAGGCCAAGGCCTTCAAACATTTGATGGAAGATGATGACGACGAACAGAGTGTTGAAATCGGAGCCGGTTGTGGATAAGGTGAGTCCGATGATCACGGAGTGGAAAATGACGCCGAATTCGAGAATGAAAAATCCAAGAAGGCGAGCATCAAGTTTGTGATTTCCTCGGGAATTGTTTAGAGGTAAAGCGACTTCAGTATCCACCTCTCCGGGTTTGAAATGGCTACTAGTGTGTTCACACGGGGATTGTGTGTGATTGTGAGTTTCAAAATCGGCAGCCATGTGCAAGGGATCTGCTGATACTGGCAATGCTGTGGTTTGTTCCTCTGCACCGAGAGGATCCGTCGTGGCAAATGAGACGTGGGCAATTCGCATTGCAAATAATTCGACGAAGAATACGCTGAATACAGCGATCATACTGAAGGCCGCAGACCAGGGATACTCGACATCCCAGAAGGTGGACAGGCAAGGGTCGCCTAGTTCTGAGAAAGACGAAGCGAGGAGATGGATGAAAGCCGTTGCAATAATGACACCAGACCCAAAGAATTTGGCAAATGTGAACGCAATATCGGGAACATGGAGTTGAGGGAGCTTTTTGGCACAAAGAGGAAATAAAACACCTGAAATGAGTCTGGAACAGAGAATCTTGGGCAGGGAATTACCGAACGAACTAGTAACCAAGATAACGAAAATGGCAGCGATATGCAAACCCAAACGTCCCTCGAAATCATTGCCGCCTCCACAAATTGGAGAGTAGGTATAGTAAGCTACGCCAGTATTGTTGTCGGACATTCTCGAACGAAGTTAAGTACTTAGATCGGGGACGATTTCATGCCTCCTATAAATAGAGCAATCTGGTCCGGGAAATGGAGGACCCTAGGGGTTAATTGTATTTATCATTATATCCGTCATAGTCGCTGTGAACGAGGACCTTGGAGGTTAAGTCCAGTCGCTCGGAAGGGACCCGCGGATCATCGTTTGCCAATTGTAAGCCATGTCTGAACCCGAGCGGGATAATATTATGTAGCTTATCTGGGCAAGAAAAAAAATCTGCACGCACAATAAAACGGGAAAGTTTCCAGAACATGACGATCTTTTCATGTGATAATATGATACTTCGCGTTTCTAGACGTTACTCTAGATGGTCCTGCTCCGACTCCGTTGGTAATTCCATCGATTCCGACCTTGAGATTGCGATGGAACTACGATGCCTTCTCATCTCTCTGTTTTTCCGCAATTTGATCTTGATCCCCTTTCGCTCTATCTGACGACGCAAAATTTTCCACAAATGATGTAGATAAGAAAATGCAACCAGCGTAGTTATGGCAATGGTCGTAGGGATAGCAATTACCCAAAAATACATGGGTCCGTTGTTCGTGAGCACGTGCCAGTTATCGATGCTAAAATTCATGCCAAAGTATCCCGCGAGAAAGGTCAGAGGGAGGAAGATCAGCGTCACGGTGGTCAGCTGTCGCATCGTCTCGTTCTGTGTTGCCGCAACCATATTGAAGATCTTTCATAAGTACTTATAAGAATAGAAGAACACACCAGGTTGATCATGTTTTCCACGGTCCCGCGAAGAATATCGACCTCCTCTGTGAGAATCAGAACATGATCTGCCACGTCGGCTAAATAGACTTTCGCTCCGTCGGAAATGTCTGTGCCGCGAGCCTTCATTTCGTAATACTCGCCGGGAGTGGTAACATTCCCTGCTGCAGTACCTCCCCGCCCAGTTGCAACGTTTGGATGGAAGTATCCTTTCTTTTGCGGGGGGCGATGATCTCGAAGGGCGTTGACCATATTGTAGATGGGATAGAGAGTACGCTTGAGGAGACTCAACTCGCCTGAAATAATATGGAGTTCGCGTGTATGTCGCATTTTAGGATTCGTCAAGACATCAATTTCCTGAAAATTAGGCACATCAAGATTCGTTGTACCAGATCAGCGATAACCTCTTGATATGCCGTTGTGATAGGAAATGAGAGATCGACGATTGCATCGATGATGCTCTGCAATAACAAGGACGGATCTTCAGTAGTTCGAAGAATTGTAGCTGACGATGCTAATCGTTGTAAAATCGGTTGTACTGCTGCCCTGCCACTGTCCTAAGATTAGCCTCGCAAACGCGTGAAGTTGTTAACGTACTTGAAAGAAACTAATTACCGTCCCCTCATTGGTCATGAATATAGAAACTTGTTCCATCGCAACACTCAAGCTTCCCTCTCTCGAAGACTTGACATGATCATAGATCAAGGTTCGATCGGGGTTATAATGTTGCGCAATCGGTAATGACAACCTTCTTCCCTTAAGGTCGCCGAAATCCGTTGCATTCTCTGCGTCCTGGACACCCTCATTTGAATCATGGCGTTTTCGAAATAGGCCCTCGAGCTTTGGAAAGAACGCGTTGGGCGATGGAAAAGACCCACTCGGTGATGGCGGCTCAACGCAGCTCTCGGCAGCGTCGTCCTCCGTTACAACTCGATCATCCTCGCCAATCAGGGCATGCATCAGTAAACAAACGTAGATATCTGTTTCTTAGTTCCATGTAGCACCGGATAATACGATCCTGATATGTGTCGATTTTTGTTCTCTGAACACTCAACAAATCTTCGATCGCCAATCGATGCAAATGATACCTCATCGCCAGGAATTTGATGAATCGCCAATTGAGGCCGACGACGTTGATCCATCGAACTTTTGTCCACGTCGGCCTGTTAACTTTGAAGAATTCTTCAAGTTTCAGCAATGAATAAATCCTGTTGGAAGTAGAGCACCGTTCAGCGCAGTAATCCGTTATCGTGACTTCGGCTGGATTGTCAAACCCCTCAACATCAATCGTCGTATAATCCAATCCCGGTTCCGACGCAAGTCCACCAGTATATGGAAGAGAAGTCTGTCGAGGCCTTTTTGAGGCCTGAATGGCCTGGGCAGCCTATGAATCAATAACAGAGCTATCCGTGCTATACCTTTTGGAATTTCTCCCGCACCGCCGCACTCGCATGAGCTGCTTCTCGAGGGGGATCGCGGGGAAGAGATAGGGGAAATTGAATATTCCGTCCAACCAGAGGACGTGGATGACTATCTGCCACACTCACGGAAGTAGTCATCGTGGTGGTTCCTGATAGCGACAAAGGAGGAGGATCCATCACGTCCAATTGAGACATATCCCTTGGTGAAATCATTACGTGTGAGGCTTTGAACTTTGAGCCTCACCAAGGTTCTAAAGGAGGAGAATAGGCCCTCAAACCTCCAGCTAATAGGAAACGCGGACGAAGCCACGTTCGCACACTTGTCACCCGACAATCCTGACCAGGGAAGGCAGCTGATCAATCATCCCGCAATTAGCCACCAATCAGCGAGAGGAGGAACGGAGGATCGGAGGATCGGAGGACGGGGAAATTTGAACCGCGAACGGCGACACTTGAGAATCGTGTATGGCCTGGAGCATCCAGAAAT
>Ga0182015_10008129_pt1 | contig 10063 bp, 7 predicted proteins | sample 712P3MmetaG_FD_120478 | JGI IMG/M metagenome (GOLD analysis project Ga0182015, IMG submission 120478) | Permafrost microbial communities from Stordalen Mire, Sweden - 712P3M metaG | ecosystem: Environmental > Terrestrial > Soil > Wetlands > Permafrost | place: Sweden: Stordalen | collected... | reverse complement strand
TGTCAGGGGCGGAGATTGCTGGTGAGCGCTGGCGGCTCGGGCGGCCCAGTCGTCGGCTCCTGACCGAAGGAGTGGCCGACCGCCGGACCTGGCGGGCGTGGCTGGTCGGCTAGCCAAGCTGAGCGCCGCATTTGTCCTGCGTGCCTCTGGCGGGGTCTGGCCCGCCCGCCGACCGGGACGGCCACCCATCATGATCGCGCCCCGTCTGGCGCCCGAGTTGGCCTGGTCGCGTGGGGGCTGACCAAACGCGAGGCCGCCGCCGAGCTGTTCCTGTACCCGGACACCATCAGCACCCGCAAGGAGACCTTCTCCCGCAAATTCAGCATGCGCGCCCAGAAAGGTTGTAACCGGGGCAGCGCTCGATCGGCGGCCCGCTCCCCTATCCCAGAAACAGTCGACGCCGGGGCACGGTGACGTGCTGGGACCTGCCGGGATGACGCTCGACTTGCCAGCTGTCACCGAATGTGGTGGAGCCTCCGCGGGCACGCACGCCGAACCGACTGATTGGCGGTCGGCTGGCTGGCGATCTATTGCCGTACCAGAATGGTCTTTCCGCGCGCCGCACGAGCCGGTGGCGTGGCGGAGATCCTGGCCTGGTTCTCGCCGATCCGTGCGCAGGCCCGCGCCCTGGCCGGCGTCTGACGTTCTGCGGAGGTTCGCATCGGACGCCCTCATCGTGACAGCTTTTGCCCAGCGGCCCGGCTCAAAAAGCCAGACCCGGCCGCTAGGGGACCGCCGTCGGGCAAGGCGTCACGGGGGGCTCGTCCTCTGGCCGGGCCGACGGGGACGTCGCTTCGAATAGCAGCACCGCGACGTCGTCGTCGAGCTTGCGCCCGGTATGGGCTAGGAGCCGGTCGAGCAGCTCGTCGGCGGCTGCCTCAAGCTTGGTGCGGCGCAGTGTGCCGAGGCACTCTTCAAGCCGGAAGTAGCGGCCCGTCCGGTCGCGTGCCTCGATCAGGCCGTCGGTGTAGAAAACCAGCCGGTCGCCTGCGCTTACCGAGAACGTGGATGGCCGGATGTCGGGATGCAGGCCCAGCGGTGTCGCGTACGCGGTGGGAGTTAGTGCCCGCAGGTCGCCGTCCGCCGTCAGCCGCAGCGGCGGCGGGTGCCCGCAGGTGACGAGCTGAAGCCAGCCGCGCGGGTCGAACTCGGCGAACAAGGCGGTCACGAAGTCCTCGTCTCCTGCTGCCCGCGTGACTGACCGGTCCACTACCCGGGCGATCTCTGGCAGCGACAGGCCGGGCTGGGCGCAGGCGTCCCGGAAGCTGGTCATCGCGACACTGGCCAGGCGCACCGCCGGGAGTCCTTTTCCGCGCGTGTCTCCGATGAGCCAGCGCGGGTGGTCTCCGTCGGAGACGACTTCGAGCAGGTCCCCGCCCACCCGTGCCTCCGCCGCGGCCGAGACATAGCGCGACGCCAGCCGTCCCGCGGTGACGGTAGCGGGGACCTCGCGCAGCAGTGCGCTTTGCGCCACCCGGGCCACGGCGCGGACTTGGCTGAGCCGCCGCTGCGCCGCGGTGCGCAGCGCAGAGTTGGCGACGGCGAACGCGGCCAGCAGCACGAGCACGCCCAGGTGCGACGCGACCTTGCCGGGCTGGCCGGGCTGGTCGGCGATGAGCCCGAGGCCCAGCAGCATCGCCCAGCCTGCTAGCACGGCGGTGATCCGCGGGGGCAGCACCAAGGATGCCAGCAGCGGACCGACAGCTAGCCACGGGACCGGGATGAGAGCGCTGCCCGTGCGGTATTGCGCCACCGCCGCCGCCGTGATGGCAAGGAACAGCACCAGCGCGAGCACCCGCTTAGCCAGCACCGCAGCCGGCTGGGAGGGTCCCGGCACATCCAGGGGAATGCCGCTGCCAGAACGCAAACGCGCAAGAGTTAGCCACAAGCGCCACCTCCTCAGAAGCGGCCCCTGCAGGCGTGATGCCGGGCTCCGGGCGCCTTCCCCACGACGCCTTACCCCCGGCCCAGAACGCCGCCGGGGGCTGACCCCAGCCGATGACGGCAACCCGGAGGCGAACCGGCGCCGCGGGACCCCGGCCGGGTTCACTTGCCCACCGCTGGTAGTCCCCGCCCCGCCCGCACGCGGCGCCGCTTCCGACGTGAACCCTGTGCTTTCATTCACGAGGCTGCCTCTTGTCTGCGCTCGCATCTTCGGCTCCTCCCATGCACTGATAACGATGCGGGCCAGGCCCTAGCAGCGGCTGAGCGCAAGCTCTGAGCAAGCTCACAGAAGATTAAAATGAACCCAGCGCAAGCTGAATTGATCGAGAGTGTTGTAATCCACCCTTGAGTTCTATTACGGCGAGAGTCTGTCGGCGGCCCGCCAGGCCGGCAACCGATACTCATCGAACCCAAAGATCAGCTGGCGAAGGCCGAGCGCCTCCCAAGGCGGACATACCTGCCCAGTTTCTGGCCGGAACCAGCACCTCGCTCTCCAGCGCCATCGAGGCCGGAAACACCGAGTCCCTATGCACATCATTGCCCAGTCCGGGTACTCGGGAGAGGTGCCCACGTCTATCGGCGCCAATCGCGGGGATCAGGCATGAGTAGCTGTACTCCAGGCTGCTGGCGGTGGGCCACCCGGGCTACCGGCACGGACCTGGCCCGGTGCGGGAGGTCTATCCTCAAAGTGACGGAGTAGGTGCCCGGTCAACTGATATAGCCGCTGCTTCTGACCCATCACGGTCGTGGTGATCACCTGAGCACAACAGCGGTGAAGGAGGTTCAGGTGGCTGATGTGCGGAGCCAGGGCGAGGACCCGGTTGCGGTCCTTGGAACTGGCATTATGGGCTCGGCGATGGCCCGCAACCTGGCCGGTGCCGGGCTGCGCACGACGGTATGGGACCGGTCGCCGTCGGCGACGGCATCGCTGTCCGGGGCCGGCGCCCTGGTGGCGGCGTCGCCGGCCGAGGCGGTCCGCGGTGCGCGCCTGGTGATCACGATGCTGCCAACCGCCGCGGTCGTGGAGTCGGTGATCTTCGGCGGCGGGGTGGCGGAGGCGTTCAGCCAGGGCGCGGTGTGGGCGCAGATGGGTACCATCGGCGTTGCCGCGACCACCGGGATCGCCGGCCGGCTGGGCCAGGTGCGGCCGGACGTGATGCTGGTGGATGCGCCGGTATCGGGCAGCAAGGCCCCGGCCGAGGCCGGCCAGCTGCTCATCCTGGCCTCCGGCCCGCGCGAGGCGGAGGCCATTGTGCGCCCGGCGTTTTCGGCGATCGGCCGCAAGGCCGTGTGGCTGGGTGAAGCCGGCCAGGGCAGCCGGATGAAGCTGGTCGTCAACGCCTACATGTCCATCCTGATCGAGGGCGTGGCCGAAGCCCTCGAGCTGGCCGGCCAGCTGGGTATCGACGACGCCCAGCTGGCGGAGGCTATCGAGGGCGGGCCGCTAGACGCGCCCATCGCGGACGCCAAGCTGCACAAGATGGCGCGCGGCGACTTCGCGCCCGAGTTCCCGCTGGAGTGGGCACTTAAGGACGTGGATCTGGCGATCGCGGCGGCAGGCGGCGGCACGCTGCCTGTGCTGGCCGCGCTGTCCCGCCAATGGCGCGCCGCCGTTGACGCCGGCCACGGCCGCGAAGACGTCAGCGTTGCACGCCTGGCATTGGGCCACCACATGCACGGTGACCGGCCGTAGTGCCCGGCAAGAGCTCCCGGGTGGCCGGGTCGCGTAGCTGTCGGCGACGGTGCCGACGTGCCGGTGCTCGATGCGCAGTTCTCCGGTGAACCGCAGGTAGGCGCTGTCGAAATCTGATGAGCTTGGCCGCCACCTTCTTGGCGCCGTGGAGTTCGTCTGGGTCAGCGCGATCGTGCGGGCACCGACGAGACGTTGATCCATCGCAATCGCATCTGCAGGAAGAAACCGGCAACTCAGTAGCCAACGCGTCTGGGACCGCTTACGGCGCAGCCCGTTAGGGACTGCCGGGGAGGCGGCGGTCGCGCTGCTCCACACCCATCTCGCCGTATGGGTAGTCGGTGGGCCGCGGGTCGCTGGCGGCCTCGAGCGCGGCGATTTCCGCGATGGTGAGCCGCAGATCAGCTGCGCGAAGATTGGTCTCCAGCTGCTCGACCGTACGAGCGCCGAGAATGGTCGAGGTCACCGCCGGCCGGCTGGCCACCCACGCCAGGGCGACCTCGGCCATGGACACATTTCGTTCGCGGGCCACCTTCTGCACTGCGTCGATGACGTCCCAGGCGCGCCGCGTGCCTCGCCGGTCGTAGGCCTCCATGCCACGGTTCGGGTCCTCGCCCAGGCGGGTAGCCCCCGACGGGCGCTGATCGCGCTTGTACTTGCCCGACAGCCAGCCGCCGCCGAGCGGGCTCCATGGCAGCAGCCCCAGGCCCGCGTCCACCGCAGCGGGCACGATCTCCCACTCGATCTCGCGTACCAGCAGGCTGTATTGCGGCTGCAGTGTAACCGGCCCAGCAACGTTCAGCGCCCGGGCGAGGTGCACGGCCTTCGTCAGCTGCCAGCCGGTGAAATTAGACAGCCCGTAGTAACGGATCTTGCCAGCGCGCACGAACTCGTCGAGCGTGCGCAGGGTCTCCTCCAGCGGCGTCAGCGGATCAAACGCATGGAGCTGATACAGATCGACCGCCTCCAGCCCCAGCCGGCGCAACGACGCGTCCAGCGCGCGTGCCAGATGCCGCGCCGACAGCCCGGCGCCATTCACCGATTCATCCAGCCCGAAGCGGCCCTTCGTGGCCAGGACTACCTGCTCGGTGATCTCGGCCGGGCGGCTGGCGAACCAGCGGCCGATGATCTCCTCCGACATCCCATCGCTGTACACATCGGCCGTATCGACGAACGTCCCGCCCGCCTCGACAAAACGGTCAAGCTGCCGATGCGCGCCCGGCTCGTCTGTCTCCGAGCCGAACGTCATAGTTCCCAAGCACAAACCCGACACCGCGCAGCCGCTGGCACCCAGAGTGCGATAGTCCATGCTTCAACCTACGCCGCCACGCCACCACCAACCAGCCCGATCGGAGGGGTCTATCTCAAACGCACTACTTTGCCCGCATAGGGCGCACGCCAGGTCAGATGGGATCTAGCCGACGATCGTCTTCTTGACGTTCCCAGCCTGGGCTGTCAGAAGCGTAGGTTTGGTTAACATGGCGAGCGCGAAACGTCCCCGCAAGTCCAGCCCCGATCCTGGCCCGACGGTGTTCGTCCTCTTCGGGGCGACCGGCGACCTGGCCAGGCGGATGGTGCTGCCGGCGTTCTACCGGCTCGCTATCGAGGGGCTGCTGCCCAGGCAGTGGTTGCTGGTGGGTAACGGCCGCGGTGCCGTGGCGGATGAGGAGTTCCGCGCCCATGTTCACCGCGTGCTCGCCGAGTTCGGCCCGCACCCGCAGCCGGGAGCGTGGGACTCGTTCGCGCAGCGCTTGTTCTTCGCCGGCGGGGGTTTCAGCACCGGCGATCCCGGCAGCATGCTGGATGTGCTGACCAGGGCGCGTACCGCTCTCGGCGGTGGCCAGCAGCTGGTCCATTACCTGGCGGTGCCGCCGGTGGCCTTCGCCGGGCTGACGAAGGCTCTGGGCGAGCACGGGCTAGCCGAGGGCGCCCGCGTCGTCTATGAGAAGCCGTTCGGCACATCCCCACGGGCGTTCCGGGTCCTCGACCGCGTCGTCCGCTCGGTGCTTGACGAGCAGCAGATCTACCGGATCGATCATTTTCTGGGTAAGGAGGCGACGCAGGACCTGCACCTGCTGCGTTTCGCCAACGGTTCGTTCGCCGCAATGTGGGGGCGCGAGCACGTCGAGTCAGTGCAGATCGATGTGCCCGAGAAGCTGGGCATCACCGACCGGGCCGGGTTCTACGACGCCACTGGAGCGGTGCTGGACATGCTGGTCACGCACCTGTTCCAGGTGGCCGCCGAGGTCGCAATGGAGCCGCCGGCCAGTCTCGGCGCCGTCGATCTGCAGGCCGCGCGCGAGCAGGTGATCAAGTCCTTCCGGCCACTCGACCCGAGCGAGGTGGTGCTCGGCCAGTTCGCCGGCTACCGCGATGTGCCCGGAGTAGCAGCCCGGTCCAGCCGGGACACCTATGTCGCGGCCCGCCTGTGGATAGACAACGCCCGCTGGCGCGGCGTGCCGTTCTACCTGCGCACCGGCAAGCGGCTGGCCGCCACAAAGCAGCGGGTCAGCCTGATCCTGCGCGAGCCGGCCGGGCCGCTCGCCGGGCAGCTGCCACGCGAGGCGAACGTCTTGTCGTTCTCGCTCGCAGGCGACGGCGAAATCGACCTGTCGCTAGTGGCGAAAAGGCCCGGCCCGGCGCTGGACGTCGACACCGCGCATGCCTCGATCCCGCTGTCCGGCCTGGACCACGCGAATCCCTTGCCGCCCTATGTCCGGCTGATCCATGACGTACTCATCGGCGATCGTTCTCTGTTCACCCGCCCCGACGGGCTGGCCGCGGCCTGGAGGGTGGCTGACCCGCTGCTGTCGAACCCTCCCCCGATAGCCCCCTACCCACCCGGATCATGGGGACCCGCCCGGGCACGCAAGCTCATCGAGCCTGGACGCTGGCTGCTGGGCCAGTAGCAGCCAGGCGGCGGCTGGCGCTGAGGATTCACGATTAGCCGCGGATCGACCTCGACCAGGACGGCGTCAGCGAGCAGCTCAAGCACTTCCGTGGTGCGCCAAGAGTTCCTCGCCGCTGTCCAGTGGCGCCACCCACAGAAGGGCTTTCTGTGCGCCGCAGCCAGTGGCGTGGCGGGGATCGCGGCGTGTGCACTCGGTGCTCTTCGTCTGAGGCGCGCAAATTGGGCGCTCTATGCGCCCGCGTGCCGATGGCGGGCGGAGATCCCTGATCTGCGTCCTTGCGGATTGGTCCGCGCAGCGGTGGAGCCGGTTCGATGCGCTGAGCGGCGTGCGATGATCGCCGCATGCCGGTGGCGAATGAGCGTGTGGCTTTGGTGACGGGCAGCTCGCGGGGCATGGGTGCGGTGATCGCGCGGCGCCTGGCCCGCGACGGCCTGTCCGTCGCGGTCAATGGCCGGCGCGGCGACGGTCCGGCCCGGGAGGTCGCCGCCAGCATCTGTGACGACGGCGGCGTCGCCGCGGCCTTCGGCGCCGACGTCACCGATGAGCAGCAGGTCGCCGAGCTGGTCGCCGCGATCACCAGCCGGTTCGGCCCAATCGATGTGCTGGTGCTCAACGCCACCGGCCGGCAGCCCGAAGCCCCGGTGACCGAGGTGACATGGGCCGGCCACCTCGCCCAGCTGAACTTCTTCGTCAAGAGCCCGGTGCTGCTCGGCCGCGCGGTGCTGCCCGGGATGGCGGCCCGGCGGTATGGCCGGATCGTGCACATCGACTCCGAGGCCGCCCACCGGCCGCCCCCCGGCAGCTCTGCCTATGCCACCGCCAAGAGCGCACAGATAGGCCTGGCCCGCAGCTGGGCCCGCGAACTCGCCCCGTCCGGTATCACCGTGAACACGGTCGCACCCGGCTTCGTCCCCGTTGAGCGCCACGCCGACGTCCCCGACGACATCAGGCATGCCTATCTCGCCTCGGTGCCCGCCGGGCGGATGGGAACCCCGGCCGACATCGCCCACGCCGTGAGCTTCCTCGCCTCCGAAGGCGCCGGCTTCATCACCGGCCAGCGCATCATCGTCGACGGCGGCCGCAGCCTCGGCAGCTGACAACCGGGCTCCACACTCACCCCAGACCAATCACCGGCAGCGCGCAGGCACAGCGAGCGGAAGTACGCCTGCTCGTGCCCGACCGCGGCAAACCTGACGTCCAGTGGCCGGTGTTTGCTAAGACCGGAGGCGAGTAAGGCAAGCACTTCTGCTTCGCGGGTGGTGCGCGCAGGCTGCATGCCTGCACGTGGAGCACCAGATGACCGAACTCGTCATCGCCGGCTGCTGGCGGCCGGCGTGGCCCGGGACAATGGAGCCTCCGATACTCCTGGGGCTAGCAGCTCGTTGACGGAAGGCAGTTGCGTCAGATGGATGTGACCGGCGGCATGGGACGGCTAGAGGGCAAGCACGCGCTGGTCACCGGCGGCACGACCGGCATCGGCTTCGCCATTGCCGACAGATTCCTGCGAGAAGGCGCGATGGTGGTGGTGACCGGGCGGAATCAGGAGCTGGGCGGGCGCGCGGAGGCGGCGCTCGGCGAGTCCGGCCAGGCCTGGTTCCTGGCTGCTGACGCTGGCGATCCCGCTGCTGTGGCGCGCTCGGTGAACGTGGCTGTCGGGCGGCTCGGGACCCTCGATGTGCTGGTCAACAACGCTGGGATCGGGGTTGAGGCGAGCCTGCTGCACACGCCCCTGGCTGACTACGACCGGGTGATGGACGTGAACGTGCGCGGCTACTTCCTGTACGCCCGGGCCTGTTACCCGCACCTGGCTCGCCGCCGCGGTTGCATGATCCACATCGCATCCGACGCGGGCATCTGGGGCGAGCAGTCCATCGGGCTGTACTCGGTCTCGAAGGCGGCAGCGGTGATGCTGGGGAAGATGCTGGCGCTGGAGGGAGGCCCCGACGGCGTGCGCTCGAATGTGCTCTGCCCCGGGGACACCTGGCCAGGGATGCGGCACATGACCCCGCCCGGGGAAGAAGACCGCCCCGAGAGCGGCGACTGGCCGATCCCGCCGATCGGCCGGATCGGCGAGGCCCGCGACGTTGCCGCGGCGGCGGTCTTCTACGCAAGCGACGAAGCGGAGTTCATCACCGGGACGACGCTCCTTATCGACGGCGGCATGACCGCCGGCTATCACCAGCGTGAGAAGAGCCCCCTCGCCGAGCCGGGGCCGCCGCAGCGCGGACACTCCGGTACAGATCGGTAGCAGCCAGCGCGGCGAGACTCTCCAAAGGAGCTCGTCATGAAAGATCGCCGCCGGGAGCTTGACTCGGTAGACGACATCGCAGCCACCTTGCGACGGCCACCCAGGCTCGTCAGTGATATCCCATGAACACGGGCGAATGAGCCCGACCGCCGCTCGCCGTGCCAGGGATCGCGGCGCGGCGAGCGGACTGTCGAGCCGGGCCAGGCCGGCCGTTACAGGCCGGCGTTACGTCTTCGTGTGCCGGGCGGCGAGCTGGACGACGAGCCGGCCTTCTTTCATGACGCCAGTCTGCTGCGCCCTGCGTGCCACTGAGGTGTCGTGGGTGACGATCACCAGGGTGAGTCCTAGTTCCCGCCACAGGTAGTCCAGGAGCGTCATGATCTCATCGCGGGTGCCTTCATCCAGGTTGCCTGTGGGTTCGTCGGCGAGCAGGACAGCTGGTTTCTTGACCAGTGCCCGGGCGATCGCTACTCGCTGCTGTTGTCCGCCGGACAATTCTGACGGCAGGTGGCGAGCCCTGTCGGCCAGGCTGACCTCGGCCAGGGCGCGAGCGGCGCGCTGGCGCCGCTCGCCATTCGTGACGCCGAGCGGGACCAGGGCTGCCTCGACATTCTCCTGGGCGGACAGGGTGGGTATGAGGTTGAAGGTCTGGAAGATGAACCCGATCGAGGTAGCGCGCACTCCGGTGAGCTGGCTTTCCCGCAGCGATGTGAGGTCCTGGCCACGGAACTCGACGGTGCCGGAGGTAGGCCGGTCCAGTGCGCCGAGGATTTGCAGCAGCGTGCTCTTGCCGTGGCCGGTCGGACCCTGGATGGCTAGCCAGTCGCCGTCTTCGACGACGAGGTCCACGCCCCGCAGCGCGTGCACGGTGTGCCGGCCTTTGCGGTAGTCCTTGGTAACAGCGGTGAGCTTGTACATGGGAACTGCCTCCTGTCTTTGCTGATTGCTTGACGCTGATTACTCGACTCGGGCCAGCGCTGCGGCGGGGCGAAGCCGGACGGCCCGCCAGCCTCCGAGCGAGCCGGCGATGAGGCCGCCGAGGATCGCGAGGGCGACGGCGAGGGCTACCACGCCGGCAGTGACCGGGGCGGTCAGGTGAACTGAGACGCTGTGGCTGGCCGCGGAGGCCGCGTGCGCGAGGCCTCCCCCGCCGCCTGGTCCGCCCTGGCCAGCCGCTCCCGGCGGGCCACCGCTCGAAGTCGCGGCAGTAGAGGCGGTCAGCGGCGGCGCGAGGGATTGGACGAGGGCGGCGCCGCCGTAGCCAAGCGC
>Ga0182015_10008128_pt1 | contig 10064 bp, 5 predicted proteins | sample 712P3MmetaG_FD_120478 | JGI IMG/M metagenome (GOLD analysis project Ga0182015, IMG submission 120478) | Permafrost microbial communities from Stordalen Mire, Sweden - 712P3M metaG | ecosystem: Environmental > Terrestrial > Soil > Wetlands > Permafrost | place: Sweden: Stordalen | collected... | reverse complement strand
GCCGCTGCCCACAACGCCTCCGGCAAGAGTGATGAGTTGGCGCAGCGTGGTTCCCATGAGGATTTCGTAGACACCGGGCCGCGCCACATGTCCGCACAGGCAAAAGAGCCGAGAGCCGGCGGAGTTCTCCGTGCCGAGCCTAGCGTAGGCCCCGCCGCCATCGACGAGAATGCCGGGAACGTTGACCAGCGTTTCCACGTTGTTGACGGCGGTTGGCTGGCGGAAAAGCCCGGACTGCGTGGGGAACGGCGGCTTGTTGCGCGGCTCGCCGCGATAGCCTTCAATCGAGTTGAAGAGTGCGGTCTCTTCGCCGCAGATATACGCGCCCGCCCCGCGACGAATTTCAACGTTGAATTGCAGCCCTCTGCCCAGAATATTGTTGCCGAGAAATCCGTTTTCGTTGGCTGACTGGATTGCCTGTTGCATCCGCTTGGCAGCCATCGGATATTCGCCACGCAGGTAGATGTAGCCCTGGCGCGCGCCCGTAACAAAACCGTCAATCGTGATACCCTCCAACACTGCGAAGGGATCACCTTCCATGAGGATGCGGTCTTTGAATGTCCCCGGCTCGGATTCATCGGCATTGCAGATGACATAGTGAGCTCGGCCAGGTTGCTCGTCCAATAGATGTCTTTGTAAGAAGAGCGCCTCCCACTTTTTGGCAGTAGGAAATGCCGCGCCACCGCGGCCCAACAGCTTTGAAGCGGAGAGCTCACTCAGCGTGCCTTCCGGGCCAAGCTTCAGGGCTTTACGTAGGCCTTGATATCCGCCTAGTCTTTGATAGGCTTCCAAGGTTGTGGCACCACCTTGCCCGATGCGATAGAGAAGCCGCAACGACGGTGATTCGCTGTTCTGGGTACTATTCTGGACCGCCTGGGGCACGCTCCTTTGAATGTTCAGCACGTCAGGCTCGGCGGGCAGGCGACCATCGACCGCATCGTCTATTAAAGACCCCACACTTTCCGCCGACGCCGGGGCCAACACTCGTTCACGTGATTCTTTCCCGGCCGCGCTGACCAGCGCTGCGGGAGCGCGCTCGCACAAGCCCAGACACTGGCTGCGAAGCCAGATCGCGCGCCCGCCGGAGCACGGCGAACCTGCGGCACCAAGCCTGCCTTCCAGTTCGGCGCAAAGCTTTTCCGAGCCGCGTGTGACACAAGCAATGTCATCACAGACGTGGGCCACGATCTGAGGTCGGGGCTGAAGGGAAAACATTCCATAGAAAGACGCCACGCCATGGACTTCCGCGGGAGCAACGTCCAACCGCAACGCGACGTAGTTGAGAGCGCCCGGACTGATCCAGCCGATGCGGCTCTGGATCCCATGAAGCACGGGTAGAAGACGATGCCGCCTGCCATTCGGGTCGCCACCGAAAGCGGCGAACGCCGCGCGCGTGTCAGCACTTGGCCGATCAACGATGGGCCGATCGGCGCCTTGCTGCCGGCCGCGTTGCCAACTTGATTCAGGCTCGCCCAGATCGGAGTCAACGGCAGCGCGCTCTTCTGCAGTCGCTTGCGCGTCGGTTAGATGAAGATCCAATCAATTCCTCTTATACTTTTTCCATGCGGATGGCCGTTGCCTTGAACTCCGAGGTGCCTGATTTTGGATCCACAGCGTCAATCGTCAGATCGTTCGTTGCGATCTGATCGTGAGCGTGGACTGATAAGAACGCAAGCCCCGGACGCAACCCCGAATCAAACCGCACCGGTGCCACCAGCGAGCCTCGTCTCGACGTCACGCGCACCGTTTCACCTTCCCGCAACTTATAGTACTGACCGTCCTCCGGAGAAACATCCAGCGTCGCATCGCGCCGCAGCGGCGACGAATATCTTCTGCTCTGGACGCCGGTATTGTAATCGTCGAGATGGCGACCGGTGGTCAGGCGAATGGGATATTGCTCGTCAAGTTGGTCCACTGGCGGCTCAAATTCCACCGCGCTAAACGGCGCGCGCGGGCCAATCAGCGGTTCACTCCACAGCCGTCCGTGAAGAAACATTTCTCCAGGATGCGACTCGTCATAACACGGCCACTGAATGCCGCCCATTTCTTCCAGACGAGAATAACTCATGCCGCCGTGCATGGGACTTAAGGTGCGCAACTCATTCCAAACCGCTTCGGGATCGGGCGTCCCCCAGTCGTGGCCCAGCCGACGAGCCAGATCAAAAATGATATCGAGGTCGTCGCGAACGCCAGCGGGAGGTGGGACGGTGCGGCGGACGCGCTGCACCCGGCGCTCGCTGGAAGTCACCGTGCCTTCGCTTTCGAAAGCGCCAGCGGCAGCGGGCAGCACGACGTCGGCAAGTTCAGCCGTCTTGGTATAGAAAAGGTCCTGCACCAAAAGGAATTCCAGCCCGTCGAGCCGCTTCAGGGCGCGATGCCGGTCGGCCTCAGAGTCGGCGGGATTCTCGCCCAGCACATACAGCGTAGTGAGATGGCCATGCTCCATGGCCTCAAACATATCGCTAAGGTGCCAACCGCGTTTGGGTTGGATCTTCACACCCCAAGCCTTTTCAAACTTGCCGCGCAACTGTTCGTTCTCAACGTGTTGAAACCCGGTAAGCCGGTCGGGAATCGCGCCCATGTCGCCGCCGCCCTGAACATTGTTCTGTCCGCGCAGAGGATTCACGCCACTGCCGTAGCGGCCCACGTGACCGGTGACGAGCGCTAGGTTGATAAGAGCAACCACGTTGTCTACAGCGTTGTGATGCTCCGTGATACCCAGAGTCCAGCAGAGCTGAGCGCGCGGAGCGCTGCCGTATGCATGGGCCATTCTGCGTATGGCCTCAGCGGGCACGCCGGTCTCGCGTTCTGCCCGCTCCAGCGTGTATTTCTCAACGTGCGCTTTGTAGGCTTCAAATCCGCTAGTGGCGTTCCGGATGAACTTTTCGTTGGCCAGCCCGGCGGCGATAATTTCTCTGCCCATGGCGTTGGCCAGCGATATGTCGGAACCCACGTCCAGCCCCAGCCACAATTTAGCCCAGCGCGCGGAACTGGTACGCCGCGGGTCCACCACATATAGTTCGGCGCCGTTATGGACGCCCTTGAGCAAGTGATGAAAGAAAATCGGGTGCGTTTCCCGAGCGTTTGATCCCCACAGCAGGATCACGTTGGTGTCTTCAATTTCGCGATACGAACTGGTCCCTCCGCCCGCTCCGAATACCGCCGCCAGACCGGCGACGCTGGGGGCGTGTCAAGTCCGGTTGCAGCTATCGATATTGTTGGTGCCCATGACGCTGCGGACGAATTTTTGCGCCGCATAGTTCAGTTCGTTGACGGTCTTCGAGCAACTGAACATGCCAAAGTCCCGCGGATCTTTCTTAGCTATCGACTTGCGGAATGCCGCAACGACACGGTCCATGGCTTCATCCCAGGTAGCCGGACGATGCGACCCGTTCTCGCGCATCAGCGGCTGGGTCAAGCGGGCTTGCATCGACTTAGGCATAAGAACCCTCCATGCGGTTAAGGAAATCGTAACATCTTGATCTGGCATTCGCCGCGCGGCCACACGGTGGACCGTTTCCTGTTTTGCGCAGTGCGCCCACTGCTCAAGAGTTCACAAGATCCCTCCTTACTTGCTCGGAGCCGCAGACGCGGCTGCACTTGGAACCACAGGCTTAGTGGCTGCCGGAGGAGATTGAAAGAGCTTCTGGGCATTCTTCCAAAGTTGCGCGATGCCCCAGCCCCCTAGTTCCGCGGGCAAAGGTTATCATTTCGCGAAACGACACATCGACCGGAGTGTCGCCACACTTTCGCAACCCCATTGTCGGGATTGGGGTGTATCGGACACGATTATCGACCAACTCCTTGGGCATTCGCCACGAGGCGTGCTCCGGTTCTATACGGCACGAGTCTCCGAGTATCTCCGAGACGCGATCAATCTGCTGGAAAAATTGCGAAGGGCTAAGACAGGGCAGTCAGCGTGCCGGCGATCGGGAGCCGTCGAGAAGGGCCCAATCCTAATAAATCACAATGCAACAAGAATTGGAGCAATCCCCCCTTGGGGTTAAACATTCTAAGCTGTTGTAAACAATACCTTTAAAGTGGTGGCGGCGGTTGGACTCGAACCAACGACCTACGGATTATGAGTTCTGATCCGTCGACTGCAGACAAAGAAGATAAACAACTTAGCTCGGCAGAATTCGGCAAAACCATGCAAGGTCCGCAACTCCCGCGCAACAAACTTGAGGGCAGTGATTAAGACGATGATCCACCGGACGGCAGTTGCAAGTTTAGGCCAACACAAACGGACTACTCGATTGCTCGATTTGCCGTCACTCGAAATGTACGGGGATAGAAACCAATTTTGTTACGTGGCACAGTCCGGCTGAGATTGCCAAGGAATGTCGTTTGGAAGATCGGAGACCGGTGTTGTTTCGCAAGCTGAAACTGAATCGACGTTGGCCTTCAATCTCAGAATCGTTTTGGCTAGCGATAGTTCCAGAGAAAACCACTGGCCGTTGCACACAATACTGAGGGCACACCGACGCTTTTTCCATCCGCCGTCTTCCCGTGACCATGGTGCAAACGGTTGAACCGCTGCCATTCGGCAGAGCGCAGAGGGCCCAGATATGCTGGCGGGACCTGGTCCAGATCCCCTAATAGAGTTTCGCCAGTTCATGGATAGTCAGTTCCGTTGAACGGGGTACCTGATTGTTGGTAGGTGCACGCCCAGACGGGTCAGGCTTGGTTTGGGTTTTGAGAAACGCTGCTTCGCAGCGGCTGTGTGACACGTCACCCCAGAATGGGTGCTGCAGGGCGCTGGAGCGTGCCGCAGGTGAACTTGCAGAAAGCAAAGCAGATCGGCGATTCGCGGCGCTCTCTGGCGCTGGCGCGGCGCTGTACAGCGCTGGAAAAGCTACCGCACGTTAACTTCTTGATTCTGCTATATGCCAGCCGATTCGCTTGACGATGCCGAGCCAGCCTCGATGGCCCACCACACAAGTAGTGATTGGGGCCGAATTAGTCTACTTTGGATTTCTATTCAGCTCTTGAGAGCTGGTAAAGATTCACCACCAGGCTGATGGGTGCGCCAGGTGCGGCCTGGAAAGGCAGAAGTTCTTGCCAATCTGATGATCCAGTTCCAGTGAGCTAGAAGACATTTCAGCGATCTGTGTGAAAGGTCGCTGGGTTCTGAATCTGCGGCAAAATCCCCGCCCAGTCGCGAAGAAGGCGACAAGGACACGCACCCGCTGAACTGACAAATAAGGGGAGGGGGTGGGGGCGGCCCGTGTTTCCCTGCGTTCTGTGCGAACGAATTCCCGGTCGAGCCCGGCTGGGATTGACCCGCAACCCCGAGGACAGCTCATCGCCCGTCACCTGTGCTGGAGCTGGTCAAGGCTGCGCTCCATCTGTGAGCGCACCGCCTCGTCGTGCTCCGCCGCAATTGCGCCTTGAAGATATGGAATCGCCGACGGGTTTGCCAGTGTCCTGAGTGTGTAGCTCGCCTGAATGCGTACCCCCGCGGATTCGTCGGTTAGACACCTGGCGGTAGCCTCGAGAATCTCGTCCGACTCTTCCTTCGACGGGCCTCGATACTGCGGCAGAAGCGAAAGAACTTGATCTCTAGAATCTGGGTCGGTGATCAGCAGGTCCAAGGCGGCCCTGAAGCAAGCCTTGTTTCCACGAGGCAGCATATATATCATCGCGCGTGCCCGAAAGTAGCCCGGCAGCTCCGGGTCCTTACAGTCAGCCGTGAGTTCCGCTACGCCTTCCTCCTGTCCGAGCTGTACGAGTGCGATAGCGATATTTATCCGCGTCTCAGGTACCTTCTCGGCCGTAAGAGCCTCTTCAATTGCCGGGATAGCCTCCATTTCCTTTTCTTCCGCGAAGCGTAAGGCCGCGAGATACCTGACCCGCTCGTCAGGGCTATGTAGCGCCTTTAATAGGCCCGCTCGGGTTAGTTCTACATGGCGCTGTTTCAATTGTTCAGTCAGCGAGCCCAGCGGCCCACCCGTGACGACCTTCGGAGGGTTGTCCTGGCTGACTGCCCCGACGACCACGGCGCAAACTAAACACAAAGCCGATCTGATTCTTCCGATGGGCATGGTTGTTCACTCCTAAGCGCAAAGCTAGTTCACGGTGGCTGTCACGTTTGTTACGGGGGTGCCGCTAATCGTACCCGTGCTCAAGGTGTATGTGATGGTGTAGTTCCCAATTATCGTTCCCCCGCATGAGTATTGCTGATTACATTGAATTGAACACTGTTTTCCCGAAGATCCCAGAAGGCTGGAGGCGCTAGCCACGACGTGCTCATCCCACATGGTATTCGGCGTAGCTGGGAAGGGAGTGCCGTCGGTCGCGGTTCCGGCTGTGCCAACAACCAACGAGGCCGTATTGAGATTCCCTTTGGTGGCGCACACAGTCGGAAAACCTTGCGGACAGGTGGTCGCTCCACTGGAAAGGGTCTCGGTTACTACAAGACCGGTCGGCGCTGCTGGGTTAAACTGTATCCCCACGACGGCGCCGAGACCGGTCTTGTAGGTAGCAAGTACTTTCGCCAAGGACTCCGCGGTTGTAGAGCCGACGCTGCTGGAGCTGGGACACACATTGATCGTGCCACTGGGTTGCTGCTGAGTTAGCGGGCAGCTTGGGTAATACTCCTTGGGACCCCAATACATCTCCACGCTTTGCGCGTAATGAGGTGTGGTGCCGGTGGCAACTCCGTTAATCTTATGCCCGCTAGCGGTGGCGATGGCGGTGTTGCCCGTCCACCAGGTAGGAAAGTCGCCCGTTATATTCTCCGTCCCTCCGCCACAGGAGTCGCCCGCCTCTACTTCCTGGTCCTCGTAGCCGTTGACGGCGACTGCTAGCGGGTTAAACTCCATAGACACGTCCTCGTACCCACAGCAGATGGCGCAGCCGTAGGCAGCGTGGCCGTAGGTTTTGTCCAGCGTCACTTTGCCCTCATACAAACCGCCGGCGGCTCTATCGGAGAGATCGCGAATGCGATAGGTGCCCGAGGCTAGGTCGGGCGGCAAGATGTGGCCATCCTTGTCTGGAACCTGATCGTGGATCAGGTTGCCAAAATCCAACCACATCTGTTCATCGGGCGCCAGCATTTGCTCAACTCGGTACTGGCCGCTGCCCTGATTGTAGAGGATAGTCAATTGCGCCCGCGCTGGTTTGTCGCCCCCATTGCCAACCGTGACCAGAGAATTGTGCGTACTGTCCACCTCCCATTTTCCCGCTTCCCAGTGCGAGGCTAGCTGGTCGCTGAAGGGGGTCTGTGTGCCATAGCGTCCGGTCTGGTCGTAGCTGGCGGCGACTGCCAACAGCTCATCTGGCAGAACGGGTGCGCTGAGAATCGCTGCGGCCCACTGGGCGCCGGCGGGCAAAAGTTTTTGCGCCTGCAGGGCGGCCACGTCGATCACCTGGGTTTCATTGGGTTTGAATTCTAGGTCGAGCGGCACGGTCTTTCCGCTGGCCGTCGCCGAGCGCCAATTGAAGCGAATGTGCGCGATGAAGCTCTTGCCGGAGGCGTTGCGTATAAACACCTTGGGTTGAACCGTGGTTCCAGCGGGGAAGCCAAGAACAGGGTCGGGGTCACTCAACGCCAGCATCGGAGCACGCGTGGTCCACTCTTTCACGCCGCCAAAACTGCGCGAGTAAAGTGTGCTGGCCGGATCATGCGTGAACATCTTCATGACAGCGGAAAAACCGACCGTTTCGTCGAAGAGCAAATGGGCGGTATCGACATAGCCTGCGCCCCTGGATATCTCTATCTTGATGCCGCCATAGGAGCCAGTCAAGCCCGCCTGCTGCAGCAAAGCGCGGATGGAAAGGCGTTTGGTTTCGCGGGGGCTCATGCTTAGTGTTCGCCGCCAGCCTTTGCCGCTGGAATCGTATAGCACCAAAATAGGGTCGACCCGATTGTCGCCCGCGTTGGTCAAAATAAGATAGCCGGTTACCGATTCCCGCGGCAGCCACCAGATACCCTCCCGGCTGCCCGCTTGGTAAGCGGACCCTCGTCCGAACGGGTCCAGGTGGAAGGCGAAGGGATGCCCAACGGCGCTCACCATCACTGCGGCGTACAATGCGCGATGTACGACGGCGTGATACCGGAGCACAAGCGAGCCCCAGGAACCAGCAAGTTTGGGAGCGGTTCTCATCAGAGCGTCATAAAGATCCACAGAGACAACGTCACCCGGCCTTACAGTCACGGCGGGCAGCCCGGTCTCCGTGCCGTCTGCGGTGCGCAGCGCCGGGATAACGGTTAGCTCGCCCACCTCAAGATTGTTGCGGAGCTGCAATTCGGTGCGCCAGCCCGGCTCAGTTGTCCAATAGACGAGATACTGCTCAAACGCACTCACCTCCTGGGAATGAGTGAAAGGTTTATGGAGCGCAGTTTTATCGTTGTCCGACGGTGAGGCTGGTGGACCTTGCGCTGCCGCAGGCGCGGAGAAGACCGCGAATACAACTGCGACAACATAAGCCGGAACGAGAATCGTGCGGGAGCCCCAGAACATGAGTGCCACCTCCGACGCTTTGAATTCCCCGGAACCCAGGTAGAGACGAATTTACTAGACCAGATCGATGGAAATGTGCGGCTCGTTTATCGCAGAAGCATAGTTCTACGAGACGAAATTCTTGATTTTTTCTGAAAACCGAACAGCGACGCAATTGTGGAAAAGCTGAAGCTTGCCGTAACTCATTGGGCAGGTGCCTCTTGCTCAAAGGTGAACCCCCTTTGGAAATGCCGGAGAGCAGACGGTTGAAAAGCGGCCGCACTGCGGCATTCTGTTACGAACCTCGAAAAAGGCGTGATCGCGGGTTGGGCCTCGATGTGCGAAGGTATGGTCAAGCCATCAAATGTGGTGCCAGAGAAACCCACGAGACATCTGACCTTGCGCCGACCACCCTACTCGTGAATTGCCACTCCTCGCCCCCGCTCCCTACTCGCTCTCCCGTTCCCGGCGACTCCTTCCGCCGCTCTCCCTTGGTAGGGGTGCAGCGTGAGTTTGCGGCAAGCGTGTGAGAGCGTGGAAGAGTGGCGGTAGCCGATCAATGTAGTTGTCCGAGGAACAAGCGGATGCCTATCTCGACATTGCGATCGATCTTGGCTTGGCCAGCAGGGGTGTCCCAGCGGTAGTGGGTGGTCCCTTGGTTGGAGACCTCGTGACCGAGGTGTCGAGGGGGTCGAGGAGTTTCAGCAACGTGGCGCTGGCCAGGTCGGCGGCGCTATCTCCACCGGGCAAGACCACTTGGGCGCGCCCCAGGCATGCCGCGGCGGTGAACAAACTTTGAGCGTGCAGCGCCAGGCAATAGAGCACTTGTTCGAAATCGACTTCGGTTCAGAAAGCCTCAGTAGCATTCCTCTCCCCGGGGCGCGCATACCGTGAATTTTCTCCTGCCCATCAGGAGATTTCCACAGAAAAATTCCAGCGGCGCGCAAAAATCAGCCCAGCTCAATCGCAATGAGTACAAAGGAAGTCACGATGAGCCTTCGCAAGAACGAACGATGTCCCATCCATAACTCAGCCTTGTCCTGCAGCGCATGATTGGTCAGGTTATCCCCGTCACCAGCGCACGCGGCCACGCCATATAGGGTGAAGTGTCACAAGTGTCACGGGTAGAGGCCAGAAACGCAAATTCGGAACACATGCTTTCAGAGCGGCCAGAACGCGAATGGTTAGACCTAAAAGCGTTGAGGCAATATGCCTGCCTCTCAGAACGCACGATTCGGGATTGGATCCACCGGCCGGTTGACCCGCTACCAGCCGTCCGAGTAGGGTCTAAAATCCTGGTTCGGCGCAGCGTGTTCGATCGCTGGCTGGAAGCTCACCAGGTGAGGAATATTGACTAGGTTGTATTGTGGATGAATTAGTCGCCGGAGTGAAGGAGTTGGACTGATGGGTGTGAAGGTTCGCAAGAAAGGCGCCAAGTGGTATGTGCTCGTGGACTACCAGGGGCGTCGTAAGTCGAAATGCGTCGGAAGCCGAGAAGCCCTCCGTGCCAATATCTCTGAGACACTTCCAGTAGTGGTAATTAATGAGCAGGGCGAGGAAGAGAAGAATTAAGGATGAACAGGAATTCTCTTGGTGTTGTCTCAGGGGTCGGGGCTGGCG
>Ga0182015_10008127_pt1 | contig 10065 bp, 5 predicted proteins | sample 712P3MmetaG_FD_120478 | JGI IMG/M metagenome (GOLD analysis project Ga0182015, IMG submission 120478) | Permafrost microbial communities from Stordalen Mire, Sweden - 712P3M metaG | ecosystem: Environmental > Terrestrial > Soil > Wetlands > Permafrost | place: Sweden: Stordalen | collected... | reverse complement strand
AGCGCGCCAGCGGGACCGTGAGGTCGAACCGCAGGGCGACCTGCCGGCCGCCCTTGTCCTCGAACTCGAACATCTGCTTGTCCGACTCGCTGCCGCCCTTGCCCTTCAGGATCTCGGCGTATTCGACCGTCGGGGTCTGAATCGGCTCGAACCCGAACGAGGTATAGACGTCCTCGAGTACCGCGAGTATCTGCCGGCGCCTGCGGCCCACCTGCGGCATCACATCGACGAACCCGCGCAGCGTGCGCGGGGTGATGACAGTGCGCTTCATGTTTCCTGACTCCCTGCTCGATTCAGCGCAGGCAGCGAGTCAGCCAGGGCCAGCGATCACCTGGTCAGCCCGCGCGCCTGAACCATTCCGGAATGCTTCCGACGGGACGACGGAGTGTCAGTCCGCCTCCGGTATGGTCCTCGCCCAGCCGGGGGTCAGCGTGCGCGGCGATGCCGCCGGGGAAGCCAGCTGCCGCTTCCGCGGGGACCGGCCGCTGTGCTGCCACGTCCGGCTCCCTTCTGGTCGCACCGCGACGTTTGCCCGTTCCGCGCCGCCCTCGGCGCAGCGAGCCAGATTCTACCTCCACGCAGCCTGCGCCGGAGCGCCCTTGTCCCGGCGGCCCGCGGCGGCACCGGGCATGCATCAGCCCCGGACGGGCCGTGCGCGCGGCCCGTCCGGGGCTGGCTGATGCGCGGCTACCTCTGACGCGGCTACTTGACCTCGGCCAGCTTGCCGGTCGCGACATCGAAGACGAAGCCGCGCACGGCATCGGTGTGCGGGATGAACGGGCTGGCCTTGATCCGCGCGATCGACTGCCGGACATCGCCGTCGAGGTCGCCGAACGCCTCGGCCGACCAGGCAGGCTTGATGCCGGTTTCCGCCAGGATGCCGGCCTTGAAGTCGTCATCGGTGAAGGTGAGCATGCCGCAGTCGGTGTGGTGGATCAGGATGATCTCGCGGGTGCCGAGCAGGCGCTGACTGATCGCCAGGGAGCGGATCTCATCCTCAGTGACAACCCCGCCCGCGTTGCGGATCACGTGCGAGTCGCCCTCGGCCAGGCCGAGGATGCCGTAGACGTTCAGCCGGGCGTCCATGCAGGCGACCACGGCGACCTGCTTGGCAGGCGGCAGCGGCAGCGGGCCGCTGAAGCTGTCTGCGTAACGCTGATTGTTCGCGAGCAGTTCGTCAGTCACGGACATGATGCGGGTCCTCCTTGGTCGCGCCAGGCATCTTGCCGGCCGGCAGGATATTGCCTGCCAGGAAGAATACTCCATATTTCCTACTGACTTGATCAACTATATCGGCTGGGGGCTCCGCTCGGATTCCCGCCGCGACGCCGGCTGCGGCCCCCGGTCCGCCGGGCGCCCGATCCGCCGTCGCCGTCGCCGTCGGCAACGATTCATCATCAGTTCGGCTCGCGATCCGCGTCAGTGCAGCCATTCGGGCGTATTTCGCATCTGATGAGGGGAGGGCACGCAGGCACCATGCGGGACGGGAGGACATGGCGAGGACCCGGGAGACGCGGCGCGTGCGGGCTACCTTCCTGCTGAGCAGGATGGGCTCATACCGGCTCGTGCTCGGCGCCGCCCTGGTCACCGCGATCGTCACCGCGACGCTGACGGCCGCGCTTGCCAGCTTCGCGGCCGCCGCGCTGCCGCAGGCGATCCACCGGCAGCTGGCGACGGCCCGCGGTACCTCGATCATCGTCAGCGCGGCGGTAGACGCCGCGGTCGCGCAGCAGGACGACCGCGTCGTCCGCCGCTCGATGCAGGCCACGTTCGGCGCCCGCGGGGTCACGGTCACCAGCGCGCGGTGGTCGGATCCGCTCGGGCTGCCCGCCCTGCCGCGGGCCAGGGTAACGCCGCTGGTCGAGGCCGCGGCGCCGGCCGGCGTCCGGGCGCAGGTGATGCTGACCGCCGGGTCCTGGCCGGGACCGCCGCCGGGTGCCGCGCCGGGCCGGCCGGCCGGCGGCAAGCAGGCTGGCAGCGGCCAGGCCGGCGGAAGCCAGGCCAGCGGAAGCCAGGCCAGCGGAAGCCAGGCCAGCGGCAAGGCGGGCGGCAGCCAGGCCGGCGGCAAGCCCGTCCCCGCGGCAGTGCCCGCGGCGGTGCCGGCCGCTGTCGCCAGCCTGCTGCACCTGGCGCCAGGTGACGTGCTCGCACTGCGCGACCGTGACACCGGCGCCCGGGTCAGGCTCCGGATCACCGGCATCTTCCGGGCCGCTGACCCCGCCTCCCCGTACTGGCGGCTGACCCCGTCCGGGGCCGGCGGCTCGGCCACCACGGGCACGTTCGTCACCTACGGCCCGCTGATCGTGGATCCGGCCGCGTTCAGCCGCGGCAGTCTCGCCGTCGGCGGCGCGTCGTGGCTCACGCTGCCGCACACCGCCCGGATCAGGGCCGGTGACCTCGCCGCGCTGGCCAGCCGGGTCGGCCAGGTCGATCAGGCGCTGATGAGCAACGCCCAGCTGGGCGGCCTGCAGGTGAGTACCGGCCTGCCCGGGCTGCTGCGCGGCGTCGCGCAGAACGACGTGGTGGCCAGGTCCCTGCTGGTCATCGGCGAGCTGCAGCTGCTGCTGCTCGCGGTGGCCGCGCTGGTCCTTGCCGCCAGCCTGCTGGCCAGCCAGCGCGAGGGCGAGACCGCCCTGCTCAGCGCGAGGGGGGGCGGGCGCTGGCAGCTCGCGCGCCTCGGCGGGGCCGAGTCGGCGGTGCTGGCCGTCACGACGGTCGCGGCCGGCAGCCTGGCCGGCGGCTGGCTGGCGGGCAGGCTGGCGCGGTCCGGGCCGCTGCACGCCGCCGGGCTCCGGCTGGCCGCCGCGCCCGCCATCGGCTGGTGGGCCGCCGGCCTGGTCGGGCTGCTCTGCGCCGCGCTGCTGATCTGGCCGGCCTTCCGCGCGGCCACGCCGGGCGCCGCCCGGGCCCGGGCGGGACGACCTGCCAGGGCGGCCGGCCTGGCCAGGGCGGGCGCCGACGTGGCAATGGTGGTGATCGCCCTGGTGGCGATCTGGCAGCTGCGCCGGTACCAGGCCGTCTCCCGCGGTACCCAGGGCGGCCTCACCATCGACCCGGTGCTGATCGCGGCGCCGGTCCTCGCGCTCGCGGCCGGCACCGCCGTGCTGCTGCGGCTGCTCCCGCTGACGGCCAGGATCGGCGACCGGCTGGCCGCCCGCGGCAGGCGGCTGGGCGCCGCGATGGCCAGCTGGGAGATCAGCAGGCGGCCGGTGCGGCAGGGCGCGTCCGTGCTGCTGGTGGTGCTGGCCGCCGCGACGAGCACGCTGGCGCTCGCGCAGCACGAAAGCTGGCGGCGCTCGATCGCCGATCAGGCGGCGTTCAGCGTCGGCGCGGACGTCCGGGTGGACACGCTGGTCGCGGTGCGGCCGGACCTGACGGCCAGGATCAGCCGCGCCCCCGGCGTGCTCGGCGCCATGCCCGTCGCGCTGCCCGCCAGTAACGGATCGGGCCAGCTCCTGGCGCTGAACGCGCGGAGCGCCGCGGCGACGGTGCTGCTGCGCAGCGACTTGTCCAGCGTCAGCCCGGCCGCGCTCTGGCGGCGGCTTGTCCCCCGGGCCACCGGGCTGGCCGTGCCGGGCCGCCCGGCCAGGCTGGCGGTCTCCGCCCGCCTGAGCAGGTCAGCCGCGCAGTCCGTCCCGGTGCAGGTGACGCTTGACGTGATGGACGCGACCGGGGTCAGCTACGCGCTGCCCGCCGGACTGCTGCCGGCGGACGGCCGCGTGCACCGGCTGGCTGTGGTCATCTCGCCGCGGCGCCAAGCCGCCTATCCGCTGCGCCTGACCGGGATCAGCCTGACCTACACGCTGTCGCGCACCAGGGCGGCCGTCGCCATGCTGACGGTCGGGGGCATTGCCGCCGCGGACAGCATCACCGGCCCGTTCGCGGCGCCGTTCAGCACCGGCCGCGCGCTCAGTCACTGGGTGACCCCGATGTCCGCGCCAGGCCTGGCGGAGGCGATCAATGACGCGGAAGGGCCGCATGAGCCGCCGGCCGGCCCGCAGCAATTCATCAGCTCCGTCAGCGCACCGGGCGGCGAGTTGCTCAACTTCGAGCCCGGCTATGGCGTGCTGGGGAACGGCACCGGACTGCCGAGCCCGATCCCGGGCACCCTGACGGTGAGCGCGCCGCCGCTCACCGGGGTGGCCGGGACTGCGGCGGCGGCACGGGGCGCGGCGGCGGCACCGGGCGCGGCAGCGCGGGCCGCCGGGACGATCCCGGCCATCGCCACCCGGGCTTATCTCAGCGCCACCGCCATCGGAGTCGGCGGCACTTCGACTGTCACCCTCGGCACCGCCAGCGTCCGGGTAAGAATCGTCGGCGCGGTCACCAGGTTCCCGACCGTCAGCAGCGAGGGCGGCGGGCTGATCGTCGACCTGGCAGCCCTGCAATCCATGCTGACCAGCGAGAACGCCGGGAACCTGCCGGTCAGCCAGTGGTGGCTGCGGACCCGGCAGGCGGCGGTGCCGGGCAACTGGCCGGCCGGGCTGCCGGCCGGCACGACGGTCGAGAGCCGCACCGCAGCCACGGCGGCGCTGCTCGCCGACCCGCTGTCCGGCCTGCCGCAGCAGGCGCTGCCGGCGATCGCGCTCGCCGCGGCGGCGCTGGCAGCCCTCGGGTTCTCGGTGAGCGTCGCGGCCGGCGTCCGGGAGCGGCGGGCGCAGCGCGCGCTGCTGGCGGCCCTCGGCGTTTCCAGGGCCGCCCAGGCGGGGCAGCTATGCCTGGAGCAGCTCCTGCTGAGCATGCCCGCGGCCGGCGCCGGGCTGCTGCTCGGCGCCGGGCTGGCCCGGCTGCTGGTCCAGGCGGTGACCCTCACGGCCGCCGCGACCGCGCCCGTTCCCACGGTCCTGATCGAGATCCCGTGGGTGCTGGCGGCCGGGCTGGCCGTGGCGGTGGCCGTGATCCCGGTGCTAGCCGCGGCGCTCACGATCGCCCGCAGGCCCGACCCGGCAGCCCAGCTGCGCGCGGCGGAGTCGGTATGAGCGCGGGCAGCCTGCGAGCACGGTGGGCCGCGGTCACCGGCACCGCAGGCGCGGCCAGCATCGCCCTCGCGCTGCTCATCCTCAGCTGCGTGTTCGTCGCGGTGGCCGGCCCGCGGGAGAGCCTCGGCTTCCGTACCCGGGCGCTGCAATCCTCCTTTGCCACCACCACGCCGCTGGTCAAGTCGGTGCTGGCGACCATCAGTTTCACCGAGTTCGACGTTCCCTTCCGGGGTCCGATCGGGACCGCCGACCTGACCCAGGCGCGCAACCAGCTGCGCGCAAACCTGGCCAGGACCGGGCTGCCGCTGGCACCGGCTGCTGCCGACTGGTCAACCCTGACGACGGCGCAGGCCATCGTCGGCGCCGCGGCGCGCAGTGCCTACGATGGCCCGGCCCCGCCGGAGCTGGCAGTCATCTACAGCGACTCGCTGAGCCGCAACGCGCGGCTGATCGCCGGGCGGTTCCCCGGGGCAGGCCCGAAAAAGCGGCTGCCGATCGCGGTGACGCAGGCGATGGCGCGCAGGTTCGGCCTGCATATCGGCTCCCGGCTGACCATGCCGCACCAGGTCGGGATGGTGGTCGCCGGGATCGTCAGGCCGGTCCATCCTGACTCCGCGTTCTGGACCGCGGCGCAGAACGCGGCGGTGCCCGCCCCGCCGGGCGTGCGGGGTCCCGCGTACTGGTCCGGTGCCGCGTTCATGGGGGCGGCCGAGGTCGGCGCGATGCAGAACCATTTCAACGTCGTCGACGGGCAGCTGGCCTGGGACTTCCCGCTTGCCCTCAGCGGTGTCAACGCCGACCAGGCCGTGCGGCTGCAAAACGACCTCAGCCGGGCCAGCCTGCGCGCTGGCGCGATCCAGGAAGGCGCCGTGGTCAATGCCAACGTCGCCTCCGGTCTCGGTGGCCCCCTCGATGCCTTCATCACCGCTGACGCTGCCCTCGCCGACTTGCTGTCGCTGCTGTTCGTCAGCCTCACCGTGATCGGCATCATCGTCGTGCTGCTCGGGGCGAGGATGCTGGCCGAGCACCGGCGGCCTGAATTCGGCCTGATGCGGGCCCGCGGCGCGTCCCGGCCGCAGCTCGCGCTGCTCGCGCTGGCCGGCGGCGCCGCGGCAGCACTCCCGGCGGCCCTGGCCGGCGCGGTGCTCGCGGTGGCGGTGACGCCGGGGGATGCCGAGCCGCTGGCCTGGTGGCTGGCCGCGGTGACGGCCGTGGTCGCGCTGGCCGGCCCGCCGCTGATCGCGTTGCGCTGGGCCGATACCGGCGAGGCGGCCGAAGCGAGAACGCTGGACCGCCCGGCCGGCCAGTCCGCCGGAGCCCGCCGGTGGGTAACCGAGGGCGCCCTGGTCCTGCTCGCGGCCGGCGGCCTCACCGTGCTGCATCAGCAGGGCCTGCCCAGCGGCGGCGGGATCGACCTCTACATCAGCGCGGCGCCAGTATTCGTCGCGGTGCCGGCCGCCGTGCTGGTGATCCGGCTGTCCCCGCTGGTGCTGCGCGGGCTGCTGCGGATCGCCGCCGCGCGGCCCGGGGTGACCGCCTTCGTCGGCTTCGCGCGGGCGGCGCGCGCGTCGCTGGCGGCAACGCTGCCCGCGTTCGCGCTGGTGCTCGCGCTGACGGTGGTGGCCTTCGGCTTCACCGTGCGCAGCGCGGTACTGCGCGGCCAGATCGGCGCGTCCTGGCAGGCCACCGGCGCGGATGCGGTGATCAGCCTGACCAGCTCGCCGGACCCGATCACGCCGGCCGAGCAGCGCGGCATCGCCGCCGTGCCCGGCGCCGCCCGGACCACGGCGGTGGCAGTCACGGCCGCGGCGCTGCGCAACGGGACGGGGATCAGCCTCGTCTCGGTCAGCCCGGCGAGCTACGCGGCCATGACGGCGGGCACGCCCTACCCGCGTTTCCCGGCAGGGCTGCTGGCCGAGCCCGCGGGCGGCCCGCGCCCGGGCGGGCCGGCCCCGGCGCTCGCATCGCCGGCCGCGGCGGCCCAGCTGCACCGGGGCACCGCGGTGCTGTCGACCGGGACCGGCACGCTGCCGGTCCGGATCGCGGGCATCCTGTCCGGCACGCCGGCCGTGCCCGGCGGCGGCAGCTTCGTGGTGGTCCCGGCCTGGGCGGTCAGCCGCCAGGCAGCGCAGCCGCCGACGGCAGTGCTGATCACCGGGGCGCAGCTGAACGACAAGGCGCTGGCCGCCACCACGGCGCGGGTCATCCCGGAGGCTGTCATCACCTTCCGGTCCACCGTGCTGGCGGGACTCACCGGAGCCGCGCTGCCGCACGGCGCGTACGTCGCCTTCGCCGAGGGCGGCGTGGTGGCCGGCGGGTTCTGCGTCCTGGTGCTGCTGCTCAGCCTGGTGCTGGCGGCCCGCTCCCGCGCGCTGACGCTGGCCCGCCTGTCGACCATGGGGCTCGGGGCCGGCCAGGGCCGGCTGCTGGTCATCACCGAGGCGCTGCCGCCGGTGCTGGCGGCGGCCGCGGCCGGAGCGGCCTGCGCGCTGGCGCTGGTGCCGCTGCTCGGCCCGGTGCTTGACCTATCGGTCTTCACCGGCTCGGGCGCGGCGGTGCCCGTCCGGGCGGACCTGGCCGCGCTGGCCATCCCCGCCGCCGGGCTGGTAGTCCTGGGAGTGGCGACGCTGTCGGCCCAGGCCATCGCGGCGAGCCGGCGCGGCGCCGCCAGCGCCCTTCGGATCAGCGGCTGAGAGCGGGCGGAGGAGGACGATGGACGCGAGGCACGGCGCCGGGGAACCGGCCACGAGCGGAAACGCGGCAGCCGGCGCCGGTGCCCGGGGCAGGCCCGGTAACGGCACCGCGCCGGCCGCCGGGATTGCCGAGCTCGGCGCCGAGTTCGAGCGGTCCAGGACCTCCTACGGCGAGGATGCCCTGGTCGCCTGCGACCGGCTGGTCCGCATCTACGCCGCGGATGGCATCGAGGTGCAGGCGCTGCAGGGCCTCGACCTGCTGATCGCCAAGGGCGAGCTCACCGCCGTCGTCGGCGCGTCGGGAAGCGGCAAGTCAACGCTGATGAACATCCTGGCCGGGCTGGACGCGCCGACCGCGGGCTCGGTCCGGGTCGCCGGGAACGACCTGGCGGCCATGTCGGTCAGCGACCGGGTGGCCTACCGGCGGCACACGGTCGGCTTCGTCTGGCAGCAGACCGCGCGGAACCTGCTGCCGTACCTGACCGCCCGGCAGAACGTGGTGATGCCGATGCGGTTCAGCGGCGTGCCGCGGCGCAAGCGCCGCAGCCGGGCCATGGAGCTGCTGGAGATCCTCGGCGTCGGGCACTGCGCTGAGCGCAGGCCCGCGCAGCTGTCCGGCGGCGAGCAGCAGCGGACCGCGATCGCCACCGCGCTGGCCAACGAGCCCGTGCTGCTGCTGGCCGACGAGCCGACCGGCGAGCTGGACAGCGCGACGGCCAGGGACGTGTTCGGCGCGCTGCAGTCGGCCAATGCCAGCCTGGGCGTCACCGTGCTGGTGGTCACGCACGACCCGGCGGTGTCCGGGCAGGTTCGCCGGACCATCGCGATCAGGGACGGGCGGACGGCGTCGGAGACGCTACGGCGCGCCGGAGCCGACGAGGCGGGGAACGCGACCCAGCACGCGGTCGAGTACGCCGTGCTTGACCGGGCCGGGCGGCTGCAGCTGCCCCGCGAGATGGTGGAGCCGCTCGGCATGCGGGACCGGGTGCGGCTGGAGGCAGAGCCGGATCACATCGGGGTCTGGCCGGACGAGCCGCAACCGCCGGGCACGGGCCAGCCGGGCACGGGCCAGCCGGGCACGGGCCAGCCGGGCGCCCGCCCCGGGCGGCACGCGGCGGGAGGAGAAGCGTGACCAGCGAGGCGGGCGAGGCGGGCGAGGCGACAGGAGTCTCCGGCCGGGCCGCCGCGGGCGCCGCCGGGCGGGCCGCCGCGGTTGTCGCCGACGGGCCGCAGCCGATGATCGCCGCCAGCGAGGTGACCCGCACCTTCGGCAGCGGCAGCACGGCGGTGCACGCGCTGCGCGGCGTCTCCTTCACGCTGCCGCAAGGGCAGCTCGTGGCGCTGCGCGGGCGCTCCGGCTCGGGCAAGACGACGCTGCTCAACATCGTCGGCGGCCTGGACCGGCCGACCAGCGGGACCGTGCACGTCGCCGGGCGGGAGGTGAGCGCCATGAGCGAGCGGGAGCAGATGATGCTGCGCCGCGGCACGGTCGCGTTCATCTTCCAGTCGTTCGGCCTCATCCCGATGCTGTCCGCGGCCGAGAACGTCGGCATCCCGCTGCGCATCAACGGCGTGCCCGCGGGCGAGCGCGAGGAGCGCGTCCGGCTCATGCTCGGCATCGTCGGCCTGGCCGAGCATGCCCTGCAGCGCCCGGCCGAGCTGTCCGGCGGCCAGCAGCAGCGGGTGGCGATCGCGCGGGCGCTGGCCGTCAGCCCGGAACTGCTGATCGCCGACGAGCCGACCGGGCAGCTGGACTCGGAAACCGGCCGGCAGATCATGCGCCTGCTGCGGACGGTGGTGCACTCCGAGGGAATCACGGCCCTCGTCGCGACGCACGACTCCGCGCTGATCGACGTCGCGGACGACATGCTGGTCCTCGAGGATGGCGTGCTGGTGACGGGACCGCAAGGGAGGAGCTGAGCAACAGCGGCCGGCCGGAGCGGCGCGGCAGCCCCGCCGCATAGCGGGCAGGTACCGGTGTGGCGGCAGGACACCGGCGCGACGGCTGAGCAGCGTAGTGGCGGGCCTGGCGGAGCGGGGGCGGCCGGGGGAAGATGGAGTTGCGTGCCGTCGGGGGCTGCGAGGGAAGGAACACCGGGTGAGCAGTGCGAGCAGCCCCGGGGGCACCGGCGCTGCCGGGCTGCGCGGCGCGCTGGCCGCAGGCCGGTTCGCGGTCACGGCTGAGCTCGGCCCGCCGCGCGGCGCCGATGCTGGCCCCATCCGGCGCAAGGCGGCGCTGCTGCGCGGCTGGGTGGACGCGGTGAACCTCACCGATAACCAGAGCGCTACGGTGCGGCTGGCCAGCTGGGCCGGCAGCCTCGCCGCGCTGGCCGCCGGGGTGGAGCCGATCATGCAGCTCACCTGCCGGGACCGGAACCGGATCGCGCTGCAGT
>Ga0182015_10008126_pt1 | contig 10065 bp, 10 predicted proteins | sample 712P3MmetaG_FD_120478 | JGI IMG/M metagenome (GOLD analysis project Ga0182015, IMG submission 120478) | Permafrost microbial communities from Stordalen Mire, Sweden - 712P3M metaG | ecosystem: Environmental > Terrestrial > Soil > Wetlands > Permafrost | place: Sweden: Stordalen | collected... | reverse complement strand
GCGTACACGCTGATTAGAGTGGCGGCGGTTCCGATCACGCGAAATGCGTAGTAACCGAAGCGACTGGCTTCGGCATACGGGTAGAGAATTAGTGTCCCCAACAGAAGAAGGAAGAGCAAAAAGAATCTGTGGCCCGTAAGAGCTGACTCATGCTCAGACTGAATCGCGTGCATCATGGAGGCGTGCGGAACTCCGTCGCCGATGGTACACCTTTCCGCAACCGCCGAGGCCTCCCCCTCCTAGTGGTTGAAGTTCTTCACGGCACCTGCAAAACTAGGTTCAATTGGTCGCTTCGCGTCAACGGTTGAATTCTATGCCCGCTACCGGGAGCCGTATCCGCCAAAGTTCTTTAAGAGAGCTATTCGGCGTTTGGAAAAGGGGCGACTGACCTGAGATGTTCGGCCTGATGTTTTCGGCTCTTGTGATAATCGCTCTCCTCTGCGGGGCTTTTCACACCACTATGCGTATCCGCCTGATGAAGATGGATGCAGCAAGGGACAGGATTGAATGGCTGAGCTTCAGGGGTTCGACAGAAGTCATAGACGCTTATCAAGCTCTTTTGCCGCATAGCGTTCCGCCGCGTTTTTGTCGATTTGGGTTCTGGGCGGTCACCTTCTGCGCCGCCGTTGTACTGTGCGCGATCATACTGAAATCCGCGTAGCTCCGATTTGATGGATCGATTGTCCAAGGGTCTATCTCGACGCTCACGTCAAATCTCAAGCGACGGCGAGTTCTAGACCTTCTCCTACTGTCATGGATGCAGAGTATTCGATGTGCAGAACGCGCCTAAGGTCCCCCGACTGGGACTTGGACGAAGCGTGAATGAGAAGCGGCCTCATCGCTAGCACTCCGCCTTGTGGAACCAGGCAGTCAGTGGGCTCTACTTGCACCGCAAATTCATGAATAGCATCATCACTCAAGACGCCCTCCGTGTGCGTCCCCCGGCAAGAGACTATTCAACGAGCACTACCTCGGGTAATTCACTGCAGGTCACCAAGACGGATACGAATAGCGTTCAGGTGTTTTCGACGAACGATCCAATAGACCACTTTAAGGATAACTTTTACATTTGGGTACATCCTTCACTCAACTATTCCCAGGCACACCCCGGCGACCCTATTGATGTTTCGTTTGTTGCCAGCAATGTGCAAAATCTGATGCCTCTCGTTCTGGATGCAAATGAACTCACGGGAAAAGAGCTGATCCCGAGTGATAAGCAGGCGCAACTCTTAGATCTCACACCGCAAGACCTGGCGCAGATAGCGACTGCAGACCTATTTCTAAATCCGGCTTACCAAATGGATACAAACCGTTTCCAGCATGTAGACAGTTTGCCACTGGTTGGCCCGGACTACCCTGGAATGGATCCGAGCGAAATGCCGTTTTCTGTATCGAATGCTTCCACGTCTTGTAAAACGGATGCTGAGGGCTGGACCGATACTGTTTCCGTCGGCTTTTCGGCGGGAGGGAGCTTTTTTGGTCTCGGCGAGCAAGCCCAAGTAGTGAAGCAGATAACATGGGCTCACACAAGTACTGTGGGAGATTGCACGGGTAACGTGCAAACAGCATCGTACACACCACATTCGACGACGACATTTCTAGGTAAGGATGTAGAGGTCTACGAGGATGGTGTCTTTCACACCTTCTTATTTGTAGAGCCCGCCGTGAAAAACCATTCGACTACCATTTCGGCCCTGTCCGACGTACTCAGCGACACGGCGGGACGCCCGCTTGCGAGTCAGCTGATCGTCGTCGCGCTCCCTGATGGAACGAACCGAAAGCTCCACACGGACTCCAAGGGCGATTTCACCATCGTTCAGGTTCCAGTTGGACAAATCAAAATAACGAGCGGCGCTTTGTCTCGAGCGGTGACTGTGGCAATGGGGCAGACAAATTTGGGTTCCTTGGCTCTTAGTAGGAGCGCAGGGGAGCCACTTTTTGCGACCATGCGGCGTGTTCCTGTCCGATAATTGTTGTACCGGCGACGCGGAGCGTGGAGGAATTAAAGGGGCTAAAAGGGCTTTTCGACGGCGAGAGTCCGTCTTTCGGAAGCTGAGGGTGCCGGATTCACGGGCCACTCTCAAGACTCGGCCAGTTGTGTCGATCCTTCAGGACTTGCCCCAGCAGGCCATGAGCGACGATTGGAAAATCCCACGCTGCCGCGCCGATTCCCTGCTCACAAATTCTCACATTTAAGTGCCTGAGATTCGCATCATCAAGTGCCCAAAGCGTGGGGCTGATTCTCACAATTAAGTGCCAGAAAGGCCCCAGGAATCGTGATTCTCAGAATTAAGGGCCGCGCGATACAAGCGCCCGACTCCGAACGGTACTGTCTTAATTCGGGCTTGAGCGTCTGAATTTGAAGCGGTGTGCGGCTTAACGCGTAATTCCGATGCAGAGAGCATGGGGACGCGGTAGAACGCTTCCGTTAACGCATGTCCTGGCGGCTGAATTGCCTCAGCGGATCCTTGCCCGAGGGCGCGATAAAGAAGTCGCGTCCACTCCACACCAGCACATCGGCCGTGCTGTTTCCGTGAAAGCGGCCAATGATTTGGGCGGCAATCGGAGTGCTAGCCGAGCGCAGCGTCACCCAGTTGGGACTCTGAGCCGGCGTTGTGAACTGCCACGACGAACCGTTCGTTTTGGCCACGTCGGCGAAGCCGTCTCCGTTAAAATCCGCCACCGCCAACTCAGCCATGGAGGAGACTGGCGCCGCGCCAATGTTTCTCCACGGCACGTTGACACCCGACACCTGCCACTGGCCGTTCGAAATCCGCAGGACTTCGGTGCGCCCCCCGTGCGTGAAGTCACCGAAGAGCAGATTGGGGGTGCGATCGCTATCGGCGGCGAGCTGGACCCAGTTTTTTCCGCCGGGAGCGTACATCAATTGACTGCCGGTAGCGACGAACAGATCGGCTATATGGTCACCGTCAAAGTCGCCGACGGCGATGTCACTCAGACTCGCAGTGGTGGTGTTGATGGTCTGCCAGGGCGACATGCCGCCCCACGATACATCGATATTCTTTCCGTGGAGCGCGATCACATCCGTGCGGCCGTCGCCGTCGAGATCTGCGAAACGGAGAGCGCTGGCGTGCTCCGGCATTCGATTGAGGAATCGCCACTCGGCTTGGCCGCCGGAAGAGAAGTACCAGCCGGCCCCGGTGCCGACAAACACGTCATCGATCCCGTCGCCATCAAAATCGCCCACGGCCAGATCCGAAGTGGGATCGGCGGCGTTGAAGAGATCGGCGTAAACCACGAAGTGCACCAAGTTCGTGGTATCGGTTTGGATGGCGGCACTTTGGGATTGGAGAAAAATACTGTCGTGGATCGCGGCGAACCGGCACGGCGTCCCGCGGTCCAAAATATTCTCGTGCCCGGTGTGCAAATAGGTGTTCCAACCGACGTCGAAGTAGTCGCCCGAGATTCCGCCGACCCACGAATTCGTTTGCGCACTACCGTTGAAACTGCCGTGCATGTCCACGTCGTCGGTAGCCCGCTCATTGCTGAGAAAGAAGTTATCGAATGCGTGAAATCCGGTCTGCCGGAGTGGATCCGCCGCGATGTGCTGCGCATTCTGAAGGTAAAAGACGTTTCCCTGATGGAGAGTGAACCCGCCCGCGCCGGTTACGGAGCCGTAGTTGTTGTTGTGGTGAATCAAATTGCCGATCACACTTACCTGGATCGCGCGCGGGTATGGCAGCGGAGGGTTCGGACAGTTTTGCAACGGAACACCGTTGGAGTCCACATCCTCGTTGGCTCCCCGGACGTCCACCGCGGAACCATGAAAGTAGCCTATGTCGAGATGATCGATGAAAACCCGGGCCGGGGCGAAGACGCGAACGGCGACGGTTTCGACCAGAGTCGAGGACGCGCAGCGTGAATCGTTCATGGGCCCGCGAAGGCGCATCCCGGTCAGCCGAACATCGGATTCCTGTAGCAAAACCATCGGGGAGCCGGTGCTGGAATTTGGACCATCGGGTACGGTGATACAGGTGTGGACCTCCGGACCTTGATACGTGTACTTGCGATACCCGCGCACCGTTACTCCCGAGTGGATCATCTTGGGAAAGGGGCCCTTCAATTCGAGCGGGTGCGAGTCGTCGATTTCGATCACTGTTCCCCAACCGAGGGTGAGCGCCCAATCGAGCCAAGTCTCGGTCGAGACGCGAACGAATCCGGTAGTCGGCCAGGCGGAGGAGCCATCCACCGCTTGGAACCGAAAATACTCCGCATCGGACAAGTCGCGGGCGCCGACCACCAGCGGCGTGCGCTGCGTGGTGTAGTCGGACTGCGGCTCGATCACGTAGTCGCGCGTGACGTTTCCGCTGGTCTGCGTTCCTATCAAGATCGAATCGCCATCCACCGCGAATCGCTGCGCCGGTGAGGCGTCATCGCACTGTTGAAGTTCCAGCGGCTTTTCCACGGCGACAGCGCCACCCCGGACTCCAATGCAGAACAGCGACTGAACCATCAACTTAACGTCATGCGAATCGTCAATTTCCTTGACCCGGACCTGCTGGGCCACGGTGCCATTACAGCCGTAAATGTAGACCGGATTGGCGGTGGCCCAGGATGCCTGAGCCCCAAAGTCGAGACAGCGATGCCCGAGACCGTGAATATAAAAGGTCCGGTCCGACAGAGCGGGCGGCGAGACCAGACCGCCAGGGCTGTTGGGAGGAACCGGACGCCGTACGGCCGATTTTATAGGGGCCGCGACCGGGCGACGTTGATTTGGTTGGTTTGCTTGAGCGAGCGCGATCACGCTCCAACAGAGCAAGCTGGCGGTGACAAGCAAAATTGGGCGGGACAAGCTAACTCCGATTCTGCGCATGAGTCGGCTCTCCTTCCAGTTTTTGGTGAAGTTCGGGTTTCCACATTGTCCCACGAAAAATAAAGGGCAGGAAGGAGTTAATTTTTGCGGCCGCGCAGCGGCCCTTTCTCTGGTGTCGCACGGCACTAATTAAGGTTCATGCGCAATTTCGTGCAGGCTTGACGAGTTTGCTATGTTGGGGTTGTGAGCCAACCCATTGATATTGTGCAGAGGTCGTTGCCCGAGCCAGAGTTGCTGGTATTGGACGCCGTGGAGCGGATCGAACGGGATATTGCTTTCCGGGTTCGAAGTCGGGGAACGCCTCGACAGGGCGCACCCCCTACGTTCCTAATGCCTAAGTTGTAACCTTCGTCAAGGTACTATGCCAACCTGGAGCAGACTGAGCACACCTCTTCACCGCGGGGTTGATCCATCGCTAACTGATGATGATTCCGTAATACTCTCTGGGCCGGACTGGAACCATTGCCCTATGAGCCACTCTTGACGCAATTGTAGACCGTAAGGGTGACCACATTATTCTTCAGTTCCACAAAACTTCCGCCACCCGGGGCTTGAGCTATCCCAGTATGCCCTGCGAAGCAATCGTTGATATTGGTCACTTTGGGAACAAGCCCATAGAAGCCGATCTTGTACACCGCAGCGTTTAGCGTATTCGAATTCATAGTGTTCGATACGTCGGGTACATACAGAGTGCCAAGGGGATTAAGCTTCCATAGCTGCGAGACTGTCTGATTGCATTTGTATATCTGCATAGCAAGTCCGGCCGTCGTCTGCCCGCCCGGTATGTCGAGACAGTAACCGCTGCTACCCGCAACCTCCGATTGCACCGGTGCGCCAACGGCGCCTTTGGCTGGTACGAAGATCTTCCACTTCTCGTTGCTGATTCCGTTGCAAGTCCACTGCTGTATCGGGGTATGATTTGCGGCCCCGCCCCGAACATCGAAACACATGCCGGTGAGAGCGTTTTCGAATTGGTCTCCGGCGGAGCCGAGGTCGACGTAGATCCATTCCTGAGCGCCGCTCGCCTTGCACGGCTGCTGGACGATCGCCGTGCCCTGGAGCATCGACTCGTTCTGCGGCTCAAGACACATGCCGGTGTGAGAGTTGAAAAACTGGAAAGCCGGATTCTGTGCTGCGGCCTTCGCCGATAGTGCGAGCGCCACGGACGCGACCAAATAAAATGTCTTGTTCATGGCGAACCTCCATGTTCGATGGCGTCGCAGATTTCGCACACATTGGTCAGCGATTGTTCCCATGATGTCGCCATCTAGGTTGTTGGTTTGTCTCGAGCGTTGTTGATGTTGCCGATTATATCACTGAGATTGGACACGGGGCGGTGTTCGCAATGGCCTGCACACCGGGCTTCTCATCGACAGAAACCGACGCTGCAAAATCGCTCCGCTTTGTTGTTTTTGCACCATTGAAATCCTGCGCTTCTCAAATGACAATCCTCTCCACCTCATCCAGCGAAACTTCATCGTCCCTTCGATCATAAAGTCCGGTTGTCCGGGCTTACTCGTGGTTCGCCATCTCCTGCGCGATCTCACGTCGGCCGCCGTTGCGGAGATATTCGGTAAAATTGATCAAGGTCGATCCGTCTCCCGGGCAATTGGCCTTGGGATTTGACACTGGCAAACATTAAGGGAGGAATTGCGATGACGAAGATTCACAACTATCCCGCGAATTCCCCCGCCCGATCTTATCTACCCATTTCCTTCTTTAGAATTGCTGATTCCATATCGAGACAGCCAATTAGTGAAAGTCTGGTAGCTCGGAAGCCCAACTAGCTTGGCAGCTTCGACTTTGTTTCCGTTAGAAGCCTCAAGAGCTCTGCTCAAATAGTGTCGTGCGACCTCGGAGAGCACGTCGTTCAATTGGAAGTTCACCAATGGGCGATCCAGGACACTCTCGGGAATATTCTTATGAGGGGGCAGAAGAGCCTGTTGAATATCGCTCGCACTGCTAAAGGTCTTTCGTACGAAGAAGAAGTCATCCTTCAGCTCCAATCGTGGGCCAAGATGGCTGGGGCTGAGATCCATCACGTCGGAGGTGACATCAGCCCGGCGATATACTCGTCAAGGTCATTCGAAACTCGTTTGTTGGAAATGACGTTTCAATCATCATCGAGGTTCGAGATCGCCAATCTGCTCTCGGCCGGAAGGGGATTTCCGACGCGCTTACTCGGGCCATGACGGTGCGCAAAGCTCAAGCAGGTATCTACTTGAGCCGGACGCGTGAGGGGCTTGCAAAAGAAATTGCCGACTGGGCCGAGGGCACATGCGACAACGGACAATTCGGTATTGGTGCCGCAACGGGAGTCACCGGCATGGCGACCGCGCCGTTTGAGTTTCTCTTTTGGTTCCTCGTCATCCGCCCACTTCGATGACGCCGGCTTGTGGTCCCACGATGCGGTTTGGTTTTCCCGCTACGGTACTCTGGTCTCCACCATCGAGGCCTTCGTCAATCAGACCCCGCTTGGTTACTTCGCTGACGAACTGGCCGACACGCTCCATGCCGAGGTGCAAGATCCCTTACGCGATCTGGTGCACGCCGGACGTCTGCGCCGCTGGGATGTGGCCGGTCGCTTCCTCTACACTTCCGCCGACAGTCGCCAGGCTCGAGATCAGCTCCGCACTAGGAAAACAGCACAGTCGGTTCCTCTGCTGGCCAACGCTTCCGCTCTCCAGATATCTCCGGAAGAACTCAAAACCGCCATTTTGCTCTTCTATAGTCTGCTCGACGAGCAGCAGCGTCGCTTGTTCCGGTCTGGAGTCCATGAAGCTAGGCCACGGCGGCGATAGCATTCTGGCCGAATTCCTCGGCCTCGATCCGCACACCGTCGCCCGCGGACGCCAGCATCTGCTCGATCACCACGTCACCACGGGCCGCACTCGCCACTCCGGCGGCGGCCGCAAACCGGTCGAAAAAAAAAGCCGACATCGTCACCCTGATCGAGTTTCTGCTCGAATACGATACCGCCGGCGATCCCATCACTGGCCTGAAGTGGTCCCGGCGAACTACGGATAAGATTGCCAGGACGCTCAATGACTTCGGCGTTATCGTCAGTCCCAACACCGTCGCTCGTCTCCTTCATCAGATGGGCTATTCCCTCCGCCTCAACCACAAGAAACTCTCTATCGACCACAGTCCCGATCGCAATCATCAATTCCTCTATCTCGGCGATCTTCGTGACCGGTTTCAGCGCCGCGGTCTCCCCATCATTAGCGTCGATACCAAAAAACGCGAACTGGTCGGCCAGTTCAAAAAACCCCGGTGCACGTTGGGATCTATCTCCCTGCCTGGTCAACGATCACGACTTCCGCTCCGATTCCACCGGCGTCGCCATCCCTTACGGTATCTATGATCTGCTCGCCAATCGAGGCTCCGTCGTGGTCTGCTGGATTAGTCAAAGCGGTAACGGAGAGCCTCCGCTACGGCCTCATACCCAATTCGTCGGTAAACGGAATTCGATGTAGGTATCAATGGCGCCGCTTACGTCTCACTTGCCCGCTACAGGCACGCCAGGGCCGCAGGGTTTTACAAGGCGCAGCCGGAATTGCCGGGCCACAGGGAGGTGTGGAGCCTTTCGGGGCCTGCAGGTCAAAAGGGAGAGCGAGACGCCCTGTGTACCATTTTGTGTACCACTGTAACCGCGAAGGACCGTTAGGCGATGTCACCACTCTTTCCGGGCAAAAAACAAACCCGCTGATTTAGCGGGATTTAGCGGATGATAGCTGGTAGCGCTACCGGGAATCGAACCCGGGTTTGAAGATTGAGAATCTTCCGTCCTAACCCCTAGACGATAGCGCCATCAATGACGTGCACGCTTTTGACGAAGGCTTTTTCACCAATCTTTGCACCATTCCGACCGTCGCGCGCACTGCACTGGTTACATCCTCAGTCGAAACTAATGTGATAGCGGTCAAACACTGAGCAGGTGGATCCTACTGCTTGCCTTCCGCTTTAATCTTACGGCCCAGCCCGGAAGCATCGCAAGCGTTCGTCTTTAATAATCCTTGCAGCAATAATCCTTGCAGTCGGCAATCCGCACAATCCGCAGCCAGCTCTTGACAAAACTCCCTCTCCGAGAGCAGAATTTTTAAGGCGAATAAAAAGCGAATATTACTTTGGCGCCGGGTTATTCCGTCTTCAGGCTCCCGGAAATTCCGAGCTTCTATGTCTTTTCTATCCGTCTCCGCTAAGGCGGCTCCAGGCCGCTGCATGGCTTGCACTCGGGGAGAAGATCGGGCCCTCGTTCTAAAACATCTCTCTGCACTACCCAAGCTTGCGGGAGTTACGCCAGCCTCGCGACTGAAAGCGTTTCCCACTCCGGAGATGGTTTCGAGCGGGATCCCTGCGATCGATGCTCTAACCGGAGGATTGCCGCGTGGATGCCTGACCGAAGTCTGCGGGCCGGCTTCTTCGGGACGGACCAGCATACTGCTGGCGGCTTTGGGAGCCTCCACCCAGCGTGAGGAAGTATGTGCTCTGGTCGACGTCACGAATGCTTTCGATCCTAGGTCTGCGGCGGCGGGAGGAGTGAGCTTCGAGAGACTCTTGTGGGTGAGATGTTGTCATGCGGAGCGGAGTGAAGCATCCCTATCATCGCCACAATCCATCCCGGGGACACGGTTTTCTCGCTTCGCTAGGAACGACCATTCGAAAACGAACCGGACTTTCGCCACCGAAGAAAGAAAAGTTGAGCAGGCCCTGCGCGTCACCGATCTCCTGCTGCAAAGCGGCGGCTTCGGCATGGTCGCCATCGATCTGTGCGATGTTCCGCTGCAAACGGCCCGCCGCATCCCGCTCACCACCTGGTTCCGTTTTCAACGCGCGGTAGAGAAAACCCATACCGTGCTGTTTGTGATTGGGCAAATCCCGTGCGCGCTGAGTTCGGCCACACTGCTGGTGCGGCTAAAATCGCAGTCGGTTATCAGTCCTTCATGGTCAAAGAAAGAGCCTTCAGCTTTCTGCCCTCCGCCCTCAGAAAAAAGCGGGACATTGCCGGCGCACGCTCAATTTCTGGAGGGATTCCATGTGGAAGGGGAGCTATTACGATCGCGGCTGGAACGCAAACCGGTGGCTTCGATTACTACGGTATTCCCTACAAAAACCTCCTGGGCGGAATGAACGGTAGTTGAGCGACGCAATCCCGCCGCTTTGCGGTGGGTTAGGAGCGAGCTTGATTTTCGACGTACTTCTTGAGAGTTTCGAGAGTCACACCACCTGGG
>Ga0182015_10008125_pt1 | contig 10066 bp, 9 predicted proteins | sample 712P3MmetaG_FD_120478 | JGI IMG/M metagenome (GOLD analysis project Ga0182015, IMG submission 120478) | Permafrost microbial communities from Stordalen Mire, Sweden - 712P3M metaG | ecosystem: Environmental > Terrestrial > Soil > Wetlands > Permafrost | place: Sweden: Stordalen | collected... | reverse complement strand
TCACGTCATAGGTCACGAGGGTGAGCCCCTGCCTCGCTGCCTCGGCCAGGCATTCATGATCCGTGCGCCCCAGGAACCTTCCGCCATTCCACTCGTTCATCGAATGAACCGTGATGGCGATGCTCATTCTTTGCAGCCCTGTCGTCGATTTTAGGAGACAGGTGTTCGTCAAGCAGCAAACCATTCACTGGATCGCGCCTCCGTTGTCCGACGATGAACGCAGCCCGGGGCCGGGCCTGAGGGATGTTCGTCGATCTTCAGGATCAGTCGGAGCGTGCGGGTGCGCACCGCGTCCCCCGTATCAGCGTCGGCTGACCCGTGGTGGTCTTCCGACGCGAAACTCGTGGATGTCAGGCGCTAATTTCTTCAGCGCCTCGAAGTCCATCGCGTCGTTCTCGGCAAGCGCCTCGTTGATCTCCCGCGGATATGCCTCGGTGTAGTGCATCGCGGCGCGGACTCTGAACTCGGGCCACTCCAGATGCTCGGCCGCCTTCTTCGCGTTTCCCTTGTAAGCGCGCACGATCATCATCACTTCCCAAACCGCCAGCGAACTGCCCTGGATGTACACCTGCCGCCCTACCACCGAATCGCGAAAATCGATCAACGCAAACTCTGCTCGACGCAAACCTTCTTCGACCAGCCGTGCGCTCGTGTCGCTGGCCGTCCATCCATGCCGGTTCGCCATCCGCTTCAGACGCCGGCCGCTCTCCACCGGCAGCCGCATGCTCACCACCACCGAACGGGTTGCTCTCATAGGCTCTGCCTCACAATGTAGCTCTTGTAACTATTGTAGCGCATCCTCCTCCATCCGCACCGTCACCTCCTCCACGTCCTCTCCTCTCCGAATCCGCCGCAGCTGCTCCTGGAACAATCTCCCTCCCAGCGGCTCACCGTTCTCGTCATCCACGCTCGTCTCTTTCATCTCCTCCACGATCATGTGCCGCGCCTGTGGCTGCACGATCTCCTGCAACCCCAGAAACATCGCGCCCATGGCCAGACCGGCCAGCGGCGACACCACCAGATCCCGCATGCGCAGCCGCGCCTTCTTCTTCCTCCGCTCGCGCACCAGGTACAGCGCAGCCGACACCACAAACCACAGCACCCACGCGTTCGCCATCCACGCCAGAAACATCCCGCTCCTCCTCCCGGTTCAGAGGGAAAAACTCCGCGAACGCACGCAGTCCAGCGGGCCAAACGCGTCCGCAAAAAAAAATGGAAGGGATTTACCGAAGCGAGAAAGGAGGAGGCCGCTGAAACAGCGCTGCGCACGAAAGAATCGGCGCGCCGAACACCCGTTCCAGATCCAACGCCGGCCACAGCGACCGCGGCGTCAGCACCAGCCCAAACAACACCACCGGGGCCAGAACCAGGCTCAGGACGAATCCCACCGCAGCGGTGGGATGCACCAGCAGCGCGAGCAGGAGAATTACCCCACCCACCGCCGCCAGGTTTCTCTTAGTTCGATTCATCGCGCTGCCGCTCCCTCAACTCTAAACCCTAAACTCCAAACTCTGCACCCCCGTACCCTGCAACCCGTACCCTGTTCCCTGTAACCTGCTCTTATGCCCCGCGGATTCTTCCTCACCTTCGAAGGCCTGGACGGCTCCGGCAAATCCACCCAACTCCGCAAACTCGCCACGCACCTCGAAGCCCAGGGTCTCGCCGTCACGGTCACCCGCCAGCCCGGAGGCACGCGCGTCGGCGACCGCATCCGTGCCCTGCTCCTCGATTCGAAGACCGAGAGCCTCGATCCCATGACCGAGCTGGGACTCATGTTCTCCGATCGTGCCCAGTGCATCGCCGAGGTCATCGCGCCTGCGCTTCACGGCGGCAACATCGTTCTCTGCGATCGCTTCACTGACTCCACTGAGGCCTACCAGGGCGGCGGCCGCCAGCTTGGAAGTGAAATTGTCCTGCGCACGCACCAGACCATGTGCGGCGGCCTCAATCCCGACCTCACCCTCCTGCTGCTCGCCAATTTCGATCAGTCCCTGTACCGCGCCCGCCGTCGCAACGACCGAACGGCCAACCCCGAGGGCGACGAAGCGCGCTTCGAGCGCGAGGACGAGCTCTTCCATCGCCGCGTCTACGATAAATACCGCGAGATCGCCGCCCGCGATTCCGCTCGCGTCGTCGTGATCGAAGGCGACCGCCCTATCGACGCCATCCACCAGCAAATCGCAGCCCTCGTCGACCAGAAACTCCGCTCCGCAGGACTGCTTCCCCGCCCCGCCGCCGCCAGTGTCCGCTAATGGACACTTCATTCCGTAAACGGGCACTCCGCCCCTCTGGTCTTTCAACAGGTAGGGGTCCAAGCCCTAGTAAATAAGCCCGTTATCAGCGAGCCTCGAATGGTGCGGCACATGCAATTACTCTCAAGCAATGGACATCTCTCGGCCCGACATCAAGAAAAAGAAGCTCCGCCGGCAGATCGTCGTGCTGGCTATTGTTGCAGTAGGCGTCACCGCGGCCGCCTGGGCTGTTATGCGTCTCAAGCCCGCTGTCCCCAGTGTGGACGCCAGCACGGTCTGGCCCGAGACCGTCAAGCGCGGCGACTTCACCCGCAACGTCCGCGGCCTCGGCACCCTGGTCCCCCGCGAAGAGAGCATTGAGCTCATCCCCGCCCAGACCGACGCTACCGTGGTCCGCATTCGCGTTCTCCCCGGCACCATCGTCAAGCCCGACACCATCCTGATGGACCTCACCGACCCTACCCTCCAGCAGCAACTCGTCAGCGCACGCCTCGCCCTCGCCGGCGCTGAAGCCGACTACAAGAGCCTCCAGGCCACGCTGAATTCCAGCATCATGGACAAGAAGTCCGCCGCCGCCCAGGTCAACGCCCAGTACAGCCAGGCCGAGCTGCAGTCCAACACCGATAAGCAGCTCTATGCGCTCGGCGTCATCAGCGGCATTCAGTACAACCAGTCCAAAAACAATGCCGACCAGCTCACCACCCAGCACCAGATCAGCGGGGAGCAGCTGGACGTGAATCAGAAAGCCATTCTGGTCCAGCTTCAGTCACAGCAGACCAAAGTTGACTCCGCCCGCGCCCTGCTCGACCTGTATCAGAAGCAGGAGTCCGACCTTCAGGTAAAAGCCGGCATCGCCGGCGTCGTGGCCTCCCTGCCCACCCCCATGTCGGTTGGAATGCACGTCACCGCCGGCACCTCCGTCGCCGAGGTCATCGATCCCAGCCAGCTCAAAGCCGCCCTCCAGATCGCTGAAACCCAGGCCCACGACATTCTCATCGGGCAGGCGGCCGAAATCGACACCCACAACGGCATCGTCCCCGGCCATGTGACCAGAATTGATCCCTCCGTATTGAACGGAACGCGTACCGTTGACGTAACACTCGATGGAGCATTGCCGGCCGGGGCCGTTCCGCAGCTGAGCGTGGATGGGACCATTGAACTCGCTCATCTGCACGACGTGCTCTATGTGGGACGTCCGGCGTTCGGCAATGAGAACAGCACCATCAGCCTCTTTCGCTATGACCCCAGCGGCAAAACCGCCACCCGGGTGCAGGTGCAGGTGGGCAAGGCCTCGACCACCGAGATTCAGATTCTCAATGGCCTGAACGAAGGCGATCGCGTGATCCTTTCCGACATGTCGCGGTACGATGCAACCGATAAAGTGCGGCTCGAGTAAAGATTTCCCCCGGAAAATTCAGAACCAGTAAATTCATGGAGCAGGGAGAGCAGGATGGAGAACAATCAGGCGTTGATTGAAATCGAGGGCCTTACCAAGGTCTTCTACACCGATGAGATTGAAACCCACGCGCTGTCCGGCGTCCACATGAAGATCGATAAGGGCGAATACGTTGCCATCTCCGGCCCCTCCGGATGCGGCAAGTCGACCTTGCTTTCCATCATTGGCCTGCTCGACACCCCCACCGGCGGCAGCTACATTCTCAACAGCCATTCCGTCGAGAATCTCAACTTCTCCCAGCGCTCGCGCATTCGCAACCAGGAGATCGGCTTCATCTTCCAGAGCTTCAATCTCATCGGCGATCTCACCGTCTACGAGAACGTCGAGCTGCCGCTCACCTATCGCTCGGGCATGTCGTCCACTGAGCGCAAGCGCCGCGTGCAGGAGTCGCTCGAGCGCGTCTCGATGGCCCACCGCATCCGTCACTATCCGTCACAGCTCTCCGGCGGTCAGCAGCAGCGTGTCGCCGTCGCTCGTGCCCTGGCTGGATCGCCCTCGATCCTGCTGGCTGACGAGCCTACCGGAAACCTCGACTCGCGCAACGCCGAAGCGGTCATGGAGCTCCTCCAGAATCTGCATCGCGAGGGCGCGACCATCTGCATGGTGACCCACGATCCGCGCTTCGCCCGCCATGCCGATCGCCAGATCCACCTCTTCGACGGCAAAGTCGTCGCCGAGGGTGAGTCGCTGGAGCAGGTCCTCGAAGTCAAGTAGGCGGCGAGCGGTCAGTCGCCAGCTTTCAGCGGCCAGAGTCTCAGCGGTGCGCCCGCTGCCACTATCTGTTTGCCTGCTGGCGGCTGGCAGCTAACTGCTGGCAGCTAAGGAATGTGATGATTCAGCTAAAAAATATCGAACGCAGTTACAAAACCGGCGCCGGCCAAACCTGGGTCCTCCGCCGCGTCAACCTCGAAATCAAAGAAGGCGAATTCCTCACCATCATGGGACCCTCCGGCGCGGGAAAATCCTCGCTCCTCAACGTCCTTGCCCTGCTCGACGACCAGTGGCTGGGCGAGTTCTGGTTCAAAGAAGAAGCCGCGCATCGCATGAATCGCCGCCAGCGCGCCGACCTCGCCAAACGCAATATCGGCATGGTCTTCCAGAGCTACCACCTCCTCGACGATCTCACCGTCCAGGAGAACATCGACCTCCCGCTCTCCTATAAGGACATGCCCCGCGCTCAGCGCCAGGGCCTCGTCGCCGATACCCTCGACCGGTTCAGCATCGTCGGCAAGAAAGACCTCTTCCCTTCCCAGCTTTCCGGCGGACAGCAGCAGCTGGTCGGCGTCGCCCGCGCCGTCATTCACAAGCCCGCTCTGCTCCTCGCCGACGAGCCCACCGGCAATCTGCATTCCAGCCAGGCAAAGGAGATCATGGAGCTGTTTCGCGAGCTGAACCAGCAGGGCACCACCATCGTTCAGGTCACCCACTCTGAAGTCAACGCCGGCTACGGCTCCCGCGTCATCGAGCTCCGCGACGGCTGGCTCACCGCCGATTCCGCCAACCCCAATCTCGGCGTGGAGGTCACCGCATCGTGACCGGCTCTCCCTGGCATCGGCTCCGGGTGCCCCATCCTGGGCGCGCCGCCTTTGGCGCGAGCAGGGTGGGGATTTCTCTCACCCTAATCGCGCTGCTCGTCGCTCCCGGCTTCGCGCAATCGCAGTCCGCGCAGCCGCAGCAAACCACCCCTTCTGCTCCCGCGCCTACCAACCCGGCTCCCGCTCCCACCCCCACCATCGCGCAGCAGGCCCAGCAGATCCAGCTGCAGTCCATCGGACCCCAGCAGCCCTTCCACGTCGAGATGCCCAAATCGCATTTCAACCCGCTCTTCCCCTATCGGCCGAGCAAAGCGCCCGAGCTGGACCTCCACAACTCGCCACGCCTGGAAAACCTGATTCGCGACGGCAAGCTCTACATCACTCTCCAGGACGCCATTGCCCTTGCCCTCGAAAACAACCTCGACATCGCCTACGCCCGCTACTACGCCCCTCTCGCCCAGACCGATGTCCTGCGCACAAAGTCGGGCAGCCCCGCCCAGGGCGTGAACGCCAGCGTCACTCAGTCCACCCAGGGAGGCTTTAGTGGATCCTCCGGCGGCGGTGGTGGTGGCGCCTCTGCGGCCGCCGGCGCCGGCGGCATTGTCACCTCCACCCTCGGCGCTGGAGCCAATGTCCCTTCATTCGATCCGAATCTGACCTTCCAGGGATACGTCGATCACACCGTTGTCCAGGAGGCCAACCAGTTTCTGGTCGGCGTGCCGGTTCTCAAAACCAACACCATTAAGGTTCTGTCCACTTACTCCCAGTCCTTCGCCCTCGGCACCAACGTTCAGGTCAACTACCTCGGTGAGCGTCAAACCAGCAACTCGCCGTACAACGCCATCAATCCTGACCTGTATTCGAATTTTGCGGTGCAAATCGCTCAACCACTTCTCGCCGGATTCGGCTTCTCCTCCAACGAGCGCTACATTCGCATCGCCAAACGCAATGCCCAGATCATCGACCTCGTCTTTAAACAGCAGGTGATTGCCACCGTCACCCAGACCGAAAATATCTACTGGGATCTCGTCGATTCCTGGCAGGATGAGCAGATCAAAGAGCGCGCCCTCGGCTTCGCCAATCAGACCCTCTCCGACGATCAGAAGCAGCTCGACCTCAAGGCCATCCCCGCCCTGCAGGTCATGACCGACCAGTCCGCGGTGGCCACCGCGGAAGGCAACCTCACCGTGGCCCGCGCCGCCCTGCGCCTGAATGAGCTGCTGATAAAGAACCAGCTCACCAAGGTCGACGACCCGGCCATCGACGAGATGCCAGTCGTCCCGCTCGATCTCCAGGGCCAGCCCGATCCAAACGCCACCAAGAATACTGACGACCTGATTGCCGAGGCCGAGAAGAACCGTCCCGAGGTCGCCATCTACCAACAACAGGCCGAGGTCCAGAAGCAGGCCCTCAAGGACATCAACAGTGAACTGCTTCCCAACCTCCTCATGTACGGCTACTATTCCGGCGCCGGTACTGCCGGCCCCGCTAATCCCTTTTGCAATCTCGGTGCTGAGTGCGCCACCACCCTCCCCACCGGCTTCCCTGAGATGCTCCAGAACACCTTCAACTACTCCTCACCCGAGTACCAGGTCGGCATGACCCTCAACATCAACCTGCGCAACCGCACGGTGAAAGCTAATCAGTTCCAGGAAGTGCTCCAGTACCGCCAGAGCCAGATCACCTCCGTGCAGCAGCAGAAGAACATCCGTTTTGACGTTCGCAACTCGCAGTTCGCCCTCGAACAGGCTCAGGCCCAGGTGGACGCCGCGCAGAAATCCCGCGACCTCGCCCAGCGCACCTTCGACATCACCAAGCAGGAGCAGCAGCTCGGCGCCAAATCCAGCGTCGATACCTTAGCCGCCGAAAACGCCCTCGCCATCGCCGAATCTGCTCTCGACCTGGCCAAAAGCAACTACGAAAAACGCAAAGTCGACATCGACCGCGCCATCGGCGATACCCTCAACCGCACGAACGTCTCCATCGACGATGCAAAATCCGGCATCGTAACCCACGGCCCATAACCCGGCCCATAATAAGGATGACCTCGGCCCCAGCAGTTTTGGCTAATGGCTTTTTGCTAATAGTTTTTCGCTAAACGCTTTTAGCTGGTTCTAACTCGCTGTTCGCTCGCAGTTAGATCGGTTCTCGCTAGCTTTTCCTGAACGCTGAACGCTATCCGCTGAACGCTGCTTTTCCATGTCCACCGCCGCTCAACCCGTCCCCACCGAAACCTCCACCAGCCCCCTCGCGCCCCTCGTCCTCATCGCCGACGATCAGCCCCACATCCTCGACGCCCTCGAGCTCCTCCTCGAACCCGAAGGCTACCGCATCGAAAAAGCCACGTCCCCCTTCATGGTTCTCGACGCACTCAAGTCCAACACCTTTGACGCGCTCCTCCTCGACCTGAATTACACCCGCGACACCACCTCCGGCCGCGAAGGCCTCGACCTCCTCACCCAGATCCGCTCCCATGAGTCCCAGCTCCCCGTCATCATCATGACCGCCTGGGCCAACGTCGAGCTCGCCGTCGAAGCCATGCGCCGCGGCGCCAACGATTTCATCCAGAAACCCTGGGACAACGCCCGCCTCCTCACCATCCTGCGCACCCAGATCGACCTCAACAACGCCGTCCGCCGCGCCAATCGCCTCGAAGCCGAGAATCGCCTCCTCCGCACCCAGGGCCTGCCGGAAATGATCGCCACCGCCCCTGCAATGCAGCCGGTCCTCGCCACCATCGCCCGCATCGGCCCCTCTGACGCCAGCGTGCTCATTACCGGCGAGCACGGCACCGGCAAAGAAATCGTTGCGCAGACCCTCCACGCCCTCTCCTCGCGCGCCTCCCGCTCAATGGTCGCCGTCAACACCGGCGCACTGCCCGAAGGCACCTTCGAATCCGAGCTTTTCGGCCACGTCAAAGGCGCTTTCACCGACGCCCGCACCGAGCGAATCGGCCGCTTCGAGCTCGCTGAAGGCGGCACGCTCTTCCTCGACGAAATCGCCAACGTCCCCATGCGCCAGCAGGCCAAGCTCCTGCGCGTCCTCGAAACCGGAGAGATGGAGCGCGTCGGCTCCTCGAAAACACGTCGCGTCAACGTCCGCATCCTCTCGGCCACCAACGCCGACATCCGCGCCGAAGTCGAAGCCCAGCACTTCCGCGCCGACCTCCTCTTCCGCCTCAACACCGTCGAGATTCACCTGCCGCCCCTGCGCGAGCGCCGCGAAGACATCCCGCCCCTCGCCGCGCATTTCCTCTCCCGCTACGCGCAGCGCTACCGCAAGCAGGTCCAGAGCATCGACTCCGCCGCTCTCCAGCTCATGCTCCACTACGCCTGGCCCGGCAACGTCCGCGAGCTCGACCACACCATCGAGCGCGCTGTCCTCATGTCCCGTGAGGACATCATCGAAGTCTCCGACCTCGGCCTCTCGCCCGCGCGCGTCTCCACCCAGGCCCTCGAAGAAATGAGTCTCGAGTCCGTGGAGAGTATTCTCATCCGCAAAGCCCTCTCACGCTGCAACGGCAACGTGAGCCAGGCGGCAGAAGCCCTCGGACTCAGCCGCGGGGCCCTCTACCGGCGGATGGAAAAATATGGCATCTGATTGTCATCCTGAGCAGCACAGCGACGAAGGACCTCGCGTTTTCTTCTCCATGCAGCGCTCTCTGCGTTCCGTTGCGTTCGACCCCGGGATCACCGTTCACTGATCACTGATCTCTGATCACTGTCCATGGCGAATCCTCACCACAAACGCAAACCCAAACGCCAAAGCATCTCCTTTGAGGCGCGCCTCCGCATCTTCTGCACCGTCGGCGCGCTCGTTCTCCTCGGTCTCTCGACCGCCCTCCTCGCCCTGTTCCACGTCACCACCGGACCCATGCTCGCCACCCTGGGCATCCTTCTTCTCGTCCTGCTCCTCGTCTTCGCTGCCTTCATTGAAGAAGCCATCCGCCCCATCCAGACCCTCGCCAACGTCGTCGCCGCCCTCCGCGAAGAGGACTACTCCTTCCGCGCCCGCGGCGCCAATCGCGACGACTCCGTCGGCCAGCTCTCGCTGGAAATCAACGCCCTCGCCGACACTCTCCAGGCCCAGCGGGTCGGCGCTCTCGAAGCCGTCGCCCTCCTCCGGCGCGTCATCGCCGAAATGGACGCCCCCGTCCTCGCCTTCGATCAGGACGCCCGCCTCCGCCTCCTCAATCCCGCCGCCGAGCGCGTCTTCTCCCTCCTCCCCGCGCGCGACCTCGGCAGTTCCATCGCCGACCTCGACCTCACCGGCCTCCTCGACGAGCCCAGCGAGGCCGCCGTCCAGCTCGAGCTCCCGCGCGCCTCAGCCTCCGGCGCGCGCCGCTCCGATCCCAGCCAGCCCCAGCGCTGGATGATCCGCCGCTCCACCTTCCGCCAGCGTGGCGTCCCTCACACCCTCGTCGTTCTCTCCGATGTCAGCGCCGCCCTTCGCGAAGAAGAGCGCCTCGCCTGGCGTCGTCTCATCCGCGTCATCGGGCACGAAATCTCCAACTCCCTCACCCCGATCAAGTCGATCGCCGGCAGCCTGCGCTCCAGAATCCTCCCGAAATCAACCAACGGATCGGAACCCGCAACCGCCGCCAGCAACACATCCCCGACCCCCGCCAACTCCGCTCCAACTCCACCTCCTACCCCGCAACCTCCCGCCGTCACCGTTCTGCAGCGCGATCTCCAGCGCGGCCTCAGCGTCATCGAAAACCGCGCCGAGTCTCTCAACCGATTCGTCCAGGCCTATCGCCAGCTCGCCCAGCTCCCCGCCCCGGTCCTCAAGCGCGTCCCGCTGCTCCCCCTCCTCGAACGCGT
>Ga0182015_10008124_pt1 | contig 10066 bp, 8 predicted proteins | sample 712P3MmetaG_FD_120478 | JGI IMG/M metagenome (GOLD analysis project Ga0182015, IMG submission 120478) | Permafrost microbial communities from Stordalen Mire, Sweden - 712P3M metaG | ecosystem: Environmental > Terrestrial > Soil > Wetlands > Permafrost | place: Sweden: Stordalen | collected... | reverse complement strand
TCAAGACCCATGTCAACCGGATCTTCGCCAAGACCCACAGCCGTGATCGGGCCCAGGCGAGCGCTTATGCCCACCGGCACGGCCTCGCGGGCTAGCAAAGAGCACCCGAGCCGAGCCTCGCGGCCCGACCCTTGAGGAAGAACCCGGCCGCGCAGGCCCAGAGGCGTCCAGCCGCTTTGGAAAGCAAACAGATACATGGAAAGACGCCAACCCGGGAACAGACCCTGGTCCCAGCAGTCTTGGTAATGCCGCAGGTGCCTACCGGCACCGCCTAAAAAGCTGCCTCAGCGGGCGTTGTCGGATGAGGTGAACCCGCGGAGGGGTTTCCAGTCACGCCCGTCCCGGCTGTCGGCTCCGAAGAGCAACGACGCCAGGGGTACTCCGACAGCCACTAGTGCCACCGCCAGACCGATCATGCCTACCGCTCCGATCCTCGCGAGAACTTCACACAGCCATTCTCGACCCGGCTACTCTGAAGGACAAGCAACTAGTTGCGAATAACACTTAAGCATGGCTTAATTGAGTCGTGATCGATGTCCGCCGCCTGAAGGCGCTGCAAGCCGTTGTCGAGACCGGTTCCGTCTCGGCTGCGGCGGACCTGTTGGACTTCTCGGCTTCGGCCGTGAGTCAGCAGATCAGTGCGCTGGAGCGCGAGACAGGTGTGCTGCTCTTCGAGCGCGTAGGACGCGGGGTACGGCCCACCGACGCCGCGAGGCTGCTCTGCGAGCACGCGACCCGGGTGCTCGCCTCGATCCAGGACGCCGAGGACGCCATCGCGGCCCTCGCCTCTGGTCACAGCGGCCGCATCCGGCTCGGGGCGTTCCCGACAGCCGGCTCCTCGCTTGTCCCCGGCGCGCTCGCCGCCTTTCAGGCGCTGCACCCGAAGGTCGCCCTCGACCTCGTCGTCGTAGAGGGCGACGAGGCGATCGTGAGCTTGCGGAGCGGCTCGATCGACGTGCTCGTGGCAGTCGAGCCGATGTCTCCCGGCAGCGCCGTCGATGACGATCTCGTCCACAGGCACCTATTGGCTGACCCGTTCCGGGTCGTGCTGCCCCGCTCGCACCCGCTGGCGGCGAAGAAGTCCGTGGACCTCGGCCTTTTGGCCTCGGAGCGCTGGATCGGGATCAGCTCGTTCCCGGCCTCGTGCGAGTTCGTCATCGCCTCCGCCTGTGCCCAGGCCGGGTTCCGGCCCGTGTACGCCATCGAGGCGGATGAGTACCCGACAGCGCAGGGATTCGTGGCCGCCGGGCTCGGCGTGGCTTTCGTGCCCATGCTCGCCCTCGGCTCCTCGCTTCATCCCGGTGTCGCCGTCCGTCGGCTCAAAGGCGCCCAGCTGACGCGCCAGGTGTGGGCGTTGACCAGGCGAGGCATCGCCGACCAGGTGCCTGTCCTTGCCATGTTGGCCTGCCTGCAGAGCGCGGCGGACGAGTTCGTCCGCGACGTCGTCGAGGCAGCGCCCCCGAGCCTCGAGGCCCTTTTCAGCGGCCCCATATAGAAAGGGCCGTCACCTCGAGCTCCGCCGTCGCCCTTGGTGGCGGGCGAACGGGCTGGCCAACGGCGGACGATCGGGCCAACGGCGGACGATCGGGCTGGTGGGACCAGCCTTGGACACCTGGGGAAGCCGAAGACGGTCCGTTCGGTGAGGAGGAGCTGAACGCGGCCGCGGCCGCCATGCCACACAGCTCCTCTCCGAGGGGAGTACGAATCCATAGATCATGATCTTGACAATCAGACGCTCAAGTTAGCTATACTGGCTCCTGTACGAAGGACGTGCGGGTGCCGTCGAGTGTGGCACCCCTAGAAGCGGAGGCTTTCAAATAATGTCCAAGGCCGTCGGAATCGACCTCGGAACGACCAACTCGGTTGTTGCGTTCTTGGAGGCGGGCGAGCCCACAGTCATCCCGAACGCGGAAGGTGGGCGTACGACGCCCTCGATCGTGGGATTTGCCAAGTCCGGCGAGGTGCTTGTCGGCGAGGTCGCAAAGCGACAGGCGATCACGAATCCTGACAGGACCGTGCGCTCGGTCAAGCGCCAGATGGGCACGAGCTGGACGATCGACATCGACGGCAAGGCCTACAAGCCCCAGGAGATCTCCGCGAGGATCCTGCAAAAGCTCAAGCGCGATGCCGAGTCCTTCCTGGGCGACTCGGTCACTCAAGCCGTCATCACCGTGCCGGCGTACTTCGACGACGCCCAGCGCACCGCCACCAAAGAGGCCGGCCAGATCGCCGGGCTCGAGGTGCTCCGCATCATCAACGAGCCGACGGCAGCCGCCCTCGCCTATGGCCTCGACAAGGAGAAGGCCGACCAGACCGTGCTCGTGTTCGACCTCGGTGGCGGCACCTTTGACGTCTCGGTCCTCGAGATCGGCGACGGCGTGTTCGAGGTGAAGTCGACCTCTGGCAACACCCACCTCGGCGGCGACGACTGGGACCAGCGTGTCATGGACTGGCTCGTCAAGACCTTCAAGGACACAGAGGGCGTCGACCTCGCCAACGACAAGATGGCCCTGCAGCGCCTGAAGGAGGCCGCAGAAAAGGCCAAGATCGAGCTCTCGGCCGTCCAGGAGACGACGATCAACCTGCCCTTCATCACCGCCACCAACGAAGGGCCGAAGCACCTCGACCTGAAGCTCACGCGGGCCAAGTTCCAGGAGCTGACCGGTGATCTCGTCGAGGCCTGCCAGGGTCCTTTCGAGCAGGCCGTCCAGGACTCCGGGCTCACCGCCAAGCAGATCGACCACGTCGTGCTGGTCGGAGGGTCCACACGTATGCCGGCCGTCTACGACCTCGTCGAGAAGCTTGCCGGCAAGGAGCCCCACAAGGGCGTCAACCCGGACGAGGTCGTCGCCGTGGGTGCCGCCATCCAGGCCGGCGTCTTGAAGGGTGAGGTCAAAGACATCTTGCTGCTCGACGTCACCCCGCTCAGTCTCGGCATCGAGACCAAAGGTGGCATCACCCACCGCCTCATCGAGCGCAACACGACCATCCCGACAAAGCGCTCGGAGATCTTCACGACCGCGGACGACAACCAGCCGTCGGTCGAGATCCACGTCCTGCAGGGCGAGCGCGACATGGCGATGTACAACAAGACCCTCGGCAAGTTCCAGCTCGTCGACCTGCCTCCGGCCCCGCGCGGCATCCCTCAGATCGAGGTCGCCTTCGACATCGACGCCAACGGGATCGTGCACGTGTCGGCCAAGGACCTCGCCACCGGGCGCGAACAGTCGATCACCATCACCGGTCAGACCTCGCTTCCCAAAGACGACATCGAGCGCATGGTGCGAGATGCCGAGCAGCACGCGGCTGAGGACCGCCAGCGCAAGGAGGAGGCCGAGACCCGCAACAACGCGGACGCCCTCGTCTACCAGACCGAGAAGCTCTTGAAGGACCAGGGCGAGAAGGTCCCCGCCGAAGAGCGCGAGCGGGTGGAGGGTGCCCTCAAGAACCTGCGCGAGTCAGTCGCCGGCACCGATGTCGACCGGATCCGCCGCGACACCGACGCCTTGCGCACGGCTTCGCAGTCCTTCGGCCAGCGCCTCTACGAGCAGGCCGCCCAGCAGCAGAACGCGGCCGGGTCGTCTGCCGACGGCTCCGGCAACCCTGCCGGCGCGAGCGGTCCGTCCGACGACGAGGTCGTCGACGCCGAGATCGTCGATGATCCGGGCACGGCGGCTTCGTGAACCGCGACGCAGACCATCCGAGCTCCTCAGAGGTAGGCGACGACACCCCGGCCGATGAAGGCGACGAGCGGCTCGAGATAGCCCTCGACGGCCTTCTCGACTGGGGTAGCGACCCGGCCAAGCCGGAAGAGGAACTGGACAAGGTGCTGGAGGCCCAGAGCGCCGAGGCCCTCGTGGCGGCCGAGCGTGACGAGTACCTCGACTCGCTGCGCCGGCTGCAGGCCGACTTCGACAATTTCCGCAAGCGCTCGCTACGCCAGCAGACCGAGCTCTTGGAGCACGCCACCGAGGGGCTTTGCATGAAACTCCTACCTGTGCTCGACGCTTTCGACCTGGCGATGTCGCACCTGGCCACCCAGGCCGAGTCGAACGACGCCGTCAAGGCGCTCGGCCAGCTAGACGCGCTCTTGCGCGACGTACTGGCGCGCGAGGGCCTCGAGCGGATCGATGCCGTGGGAGTGCCGTTCGACCCGACCGTGCACGACGCCGTCGGACACATGCCGTCCCAGCCTGCTCCCGGCCCGGACGACCAGGCCCAACGCGAGCCCGCACCCGATGGCGGCGACACCGCCGCCGAGCCAACAGCGGCGCCGGAGCACCTCACCAGGCCGGCCAAGGCCGCCTTGGCCCCGGCGCAAAGCGACGGGCCGTCGGTGGCCCAGGTCATGCGCGCCGGCTACCGGATGAGGTCGAAGGTGCTCCGTCCCGCCATGGTCCTCGTCGGAGACTGAGCCAAGCCATGGCCCCGCAGAGGGATTGGTACACCACCGACTTCTACAAGGTGCTGGGCGTCTCCGCGACGGCGACCGACAAGGATCTTCGCCGCGCCTACCGCAAGCTCGCCAAGCAGTACCACCCAGACTCGAACCCGGGTTCCGAGGACCGCTTCAAGGCGGTCTCGGCCGCCTACGACGTCCTCGGCGACGCAGAAAAGCGCAAGGAGTACGACGAGGTCCGCCGCCTCGGTCCTCTCAGCAACCTCGGCGGCTTCGGTGGCGGTGGTGGCCAAGGCGCGAGCGGCGGCAACTTCAACTTCCGCGTCGAAGACCTGTCGGACATCTTCGGTGGCCTGTTCGGCCGCGGGCGCCAGAACGCCGGTGGGCGCGGCGCACCAGGCTCCGGCACCGGCCCGCGGCGCGGACGCGATCTCGAGGCCGAGCTCCACCTGTCGTTCCAAGAGGCCGTCGACGGTGCCGTCACGACCGTCAACGTCTCGAGCGGGACGCGGTGTTCGACCTGCGGCGGCTCGGGCTCACGACCGGGTTCCTCCCCTGTCATGTGCCCCCGCTGCGGCGGACTCGGCGTGCTCAACGACAACCAGGGCATGTTCTCGCTCTCGTCCCCCTGCCCTGAGTGCCAGGGAAGGGGCACCAAGATCGTCGACCCCTGCCCGTCGTGCAACGGCACGGGTCTCGAGCAGCGCCAGCGCCAGGTCAAGGTTCGCATCCCGGCCGGAGTGGAAGACGGCCAGCGCATCCGGGTCAAGGGCCGCGGTGAGCCCGGCGCCAACGGTGGCCCGGCCGGCGACTTGTATGTCGTCGTGCACGTGGCCCCGCACCCGCTGTTCGGGCGCAAGGGCCGCAACCTCACCTTGACGGTCCCGATCACCTACCCCGAGGCGACCCTCGGCAGCGCCGTCACGGTGCCATCTTTGAACGGGGCGGTCACCTTGAAGGTCCCGCCCGGGACCCGCCAGGGGCGGACATTTCGCGTGAAGGGCCACGGGATCACGACGGGCTCTTCGACAGGCGACCTGCTCGTGACCGTCGACGTTGTCGTCCCCTCGCAGCTCAACGACGAGCAGCGCAAGGCCGTCGAGGCGCTCGCGAAGACTCTCGACGAATCTCCTCGACAGCACCTAGGAGTCTGACCATGGCCTACAAGCCACCCGAACAGGGCTTCGGCGAGGGCTCGACCCGCGCCGTGTACGTCATCTCCGTCGCCGCCGAGCTCGCCGGGGTGCACCCCCAGACGCTTCGCATCTACGAGCGCAAGGGCCTTTTGGACCCCGCCCGCACCGGCGGGGGCAACCGGCGCTACTCCGAGGCTGACATCGCCCACCTGCGCCGAATCCAAGAGCTCACCGCGGCCGGGCTGAACCTCGAAGGCGTGAGGCGCGTCATGGCGCTCGAGAGCGAGCTCGGACGGCTTCGCGCCGAGCTCGAGATGACCCGGGTGGCTGCCCGGGAGGCGATCGAGCAGACCCATCGCCAGTACCGGCGCGACCTCGTGCCCGTCTCCACCAACCGGCTGCCCGCCCGGCGCCAGACGGGCCGCTAACCGACTCACCCCTGGCTCGCCAGAACACATCGACCCTGAGATTCAAGGAACACCCGCATGAGCTTTGACCCGAACCGCTGGACCTTAAAGACCCAAGAGGCCCTCCGCGACGCCATCAACCTCGCCAAGGAGTCGCACAACGCCGAGGTCGGCCCGGACCACCTCCTGTCAGCTGCATTGTCCCAAGACGGCGGGGTGGCCATACCTCTCCTCGACCGCCTCGGGATCGCCCCGCTCTCGGTACGCAACAAGATCTCCGAGTCGCTCGCCAAGCTCCCGAAGGCTTATGGGGCCTCCGAGCCATCGCTCAGCCGTGAGCTGTCGGGCGCCTTCGAGGCAGCCGACACCGCCCGCACCGAGATGGGCGACGAGTACCTCTCAGTCGAGCATCTCCTCCTTGCCCTCTCCGACCGGCTCGGGGTGTCGCGCGACGACCTCTTGAAGGCCCTGCAGGCGGTCCGGGGCAGCCACCGGGTCACCTCGCAAAACCCCGAGGAGCAGTACCGCTCGCTCGAGCGCTACGGCCGCGACCTCACCGAGCTCGCCCGCCAGGGCAAGCTCGACCCGGTCATCGGCCGTGACGACGAGATCCGCCGCGTGATCCAGGTCCTGTCCAGGCGCACCAAGAACAATCCCGTCCTCATCGGCGAGCCCGGCGTGGGAAAGACCGCCATCGTCGAGGGGCTCGCCTCGCGCATCGTCGAGGGCGATGTCCCCGAGTCGCTCAAGAACAAGCGGCTGATGGCTCTCGACCTCGCCTCCATGGTCGCCGGGGCGAAGTACCGGGGCGAGTTCGAAGAGCGCCTGAAGGCGGTGCTGAAGGAGATCTCCGACTCAGAAGGCGAGATCGTCACCTTCATCGACGAGCTGCACACCATCGTCGGCACCGGCGCGGCTGAGGGTGCCATGGACGCCGGCAACATGATCAAGCCGATGCTCGCCCGCGGCGAGCTGCGCATGATCGGCGCCACGACCCTTGACGAGTACCGCAGGTACATCGAGAAGGACGCCGCCTTGGAGCGCCGCTTCCAGCCTGTCATGGTCGAGCAGCCCTCGGTCACCGACACCATCGCCATCTTGCGCGGCCTGAAGGAGCGCTACGAGGTCCACCACGGCGTACGCATCCAGGACGCCGCCCTCGTGGCCGCGGCGGTGCTCTCCGATCGCTACGTGACGGGCCGGTTCCTGCCCGACAAGGCCATCGACCTCGTCGACGAGGCCGCCAGCCGGCTGCGCATGGAGATCGACTCCATGCCGACCGAGATCGACGTGGTGACCCGCCGCGTCCGCCAGCTCGAGATCGAGCGCGTCGCTCTGCAAAAAGAGACCGACGCCGCCTCGGTCGAGCGGCTCGCCAGGCTCGAGGCCGAGCTCGGCGACCTGCGCGAGCAGCAGACGGCCATGACGGCGCACTGGCAGGCGGAAAAAGACGCCATCGCCGCGATCCGCGACTTGAAGGGCGAGCTCGAGGCTGCCCGCCAGGAGGCCGAGCGCCACGAGCGCGAGGGCGACCTCGGCGGCGCCGCCGAGATCCGCTACGGCCGGGTCCCAGACCTCGAGCGGCGCATCCAGGCGGCCACCGACAAGCTCGACCAGCTCCAGTCCGAGCAGAAGATGCTGAAAGAAGAGGTCGACGCCGAGGACATCGCCGATGTCGTGAGCCGCGCCACGGGCGTCCCGGTCTCACGGCTCATGGAAGGCGAGGTCCGCAAGCTCGTCGAGCTGGAGGACCTGCTCCACAAGCGCGTCATCGGCCAGGACGAGGCCGTCACGGCCGTGGCGAACGCCATCCGCCGCAGCCGGGCCGGCCTGTCGGACCCCGACCGGCCCATCGGCTCGTTCCTCTTCCTCGGGCCGACCGGCGTCGGCAAGACCGAGCTCGCCAAGGCCCTCGCCGAGGCCCTCTTCGACGACGAGCGGGCCATCATCCGCATCGACATGGGCGAATACCAGGAAAAGCACAGCGTCTCGCGCCTCGTCGGCGCCCCGCCCGGCTACGTCGGCTACGAGGAGGGCGGCCAGCTCACCGAGTCGGTCCGGCGGCGGCCGTACGCGGTCGTGCTCCTGGACGAGATCGAAAAGGCGAACCCGGACGTGTTCAACGTCTTGTTGCAGGTCCTCGACGACGGGCGCCTCACCGACGGGCAGGGCCGGACGGTGAACTTCACCAACACGGTGCTGATCATGACGTCCAACCTGCGAGGCGACCCGCTCAACACCTTCAAGCCGGAGTTCGTCAACCGCATCGACGAGATCGTCCGCTTCCGCCAGCTTGGGCGTGAGGACCTCTTCGCCATCGTCGGGATCCAGATCGCCGACCTGAAGCGGCGCCTCGAGGCCCGGCGCATCTGCCTCGAAGTCACACCTGAGGCCGAGATGTGGCTCGGCGACCACGGATACGACCCCGACTTCGGGGCCCGGCCGCTGCGCCGGGTAATCCAGCGCGAGATCGGCGACCCCTTGGCGATCGCCCTCCTCGAGGGCCGCTACTCAGACGGCGGTACGGTCCGCGTGGAGGTGGAGGGGGACAAGCTCGTCCTCGCCTGACCGCGGTGTTGCGCGGCGCTGCGGCGGGGAGACCTTGCCCTCCGAGACGCCTGCGATCGCGAGGCCCTGTAACGGACCCGGGCTCGAGAGCCACGAGCGCATCGTCCGTGCTCTCAAGGAGTGACCCTTCGCCTTGAAGAGGGCGGCTTCGCGCCCAGCCCTCCTGACTCCACCGTGGGCGCGCAGCCGCTGAGGAGCGAGAGGCCCTCCAGCACCGTGAAGAATGGCCGTTAGTGGTAGGCAAGGCGGCTAGAAAGCTGCCGCCTGGTCGCTCCGATAGGGTCTGGCCGATGAGCGCCGCCCCGTTCCAGTCGCTGGACGACTTCGTAGCCGTGCCGCGACTGACGGGCCTGGTGCTCTCCCCGGACGGGTCGCGGCTGGTCGCCCCGGTGCAGGCGCTGTCTTCGGACCGGAGACGTTACGTGACCGCGCTTTGGGAGATCGATCCCGGTGGCGGCCCGGCCCGCCAGCTCACCCGCTCGGCGTCGGGGGAGAAGTCCCCTGTGTTTCTGCCTGACGGCGACTTGCTGTTCGTGTCCGAGCGTGCAGAACCGACCGCCGGGCGCGCCGAGGCGAGTGACGCCGACGATGGCCCGGGCCTGTGGCGACTTCCCATGTCCGGTGGGGAAGCTGAACAGGTGGCCGGCCGTCCGGGCGGGATCGGGGCGGTGCTCGTAGCCCGCGATGGCGGCACAGTGGTCGTGATGGGCTCGGCGCTGCCGGGGCCGATGGCCGAAGAAGCGGGGTTACGCGCCGCGCGGCGCGATGCCGGAGTCACGGCCATCTTGCACGAGACGCTGCCGGTCAGGCACTGGGACCATGATGTGGGGCCCGCATGCAACCGCCTGTTCGCCGTCGGGCAGCCGGACGAAACCGGCCGGCGGCGACTGCGCGACCTGACACCCGACGCCGGCGGTGCCCTCGAGGACTCTGATGCGGCGATAAGCCCCGACGGCGCCACTATCTACACGCAATGGCGCGTCACGCATCCTGGCGGCCGGGAGTCGTCGCGGCTGGTCGCCATCGAGGTCAGCTCGGGGAACCGACGTGTCGTTGCCGCCTCGGACGAGCGGGCCGGGGATCAGCACGACTACGCCAGCGCGGCAGTGGCCCCTGACGGCAGCTGGGTTGCGTTCATAGACACGCGGGTGGCCCAACGCGAGCGCCCGCCGTCGCTGAGTTTGGACATTGTCGACCTCGGCACCGGGGAGCGCCGCGACCTGCTGGCTGGCTTCCCGTTATGGCCGACGGCACCAGTCGCCGGCCCCGACTCTTCGGCGGTGTACTTCGTTGCCGACGAGGCGGGTCACTGCCCTGCCTGGCGGGTGGACGTTGCGACAGGTCAAGTCGTGCGCCTCACCCGCAGCGGGGCGTACACGGACCTGTGCCCGTCGCCCGACGGGCGTCACGTCTACGCCTTGCGATCCCACATCGACTCGCCGCCACGGCCGGTCCGGCTGGCGGCGACAGCCGCCGACCAGGACCCCGTGTTCCTCGACGCGCCGGGCGACGTCGGGCCCCTGCCGGGCCGGATGGAGGAGGTAGAGGCATTCTCT
>Ga0182015_10008123_pt1 | contig 10067 bp, 10 predicted proteins | sample 712P3MmetaG_FD_120478 | JGI IMG/M metagenome (GOLD analysis project Ga0182015, IMG submission 120478) | Permafrost microbial communities from Stordalen Mire, Sweden - 712P3M metaG | ecosystem: Environmental > Terrestrial > Soil > Wetlands > Permafrost | place: Sweden: Stordalen | collected... | reverse complement strand
TAGGGATAGATCTTATGTCCTTCGCCCGGCTGGCTCAGCTTCGGTTTGGCATACACCGCCTCAATTCCCATCTGCCGCATCAGCCGTACCACCCGCTTGCGGTTCACCGCATGGCCTTGCGATGGCAACCAGGCTGTCCTTCGTCGACTCCCATAAAACGGCACTCGCGTGTACTGTCGATCGATCAACCGCATCAGCGCCAGATTTTCCCGGCTCTTCGTAATACAAGCGGGCACGGCTTATCCCCTACAAGGCACATTGCCGCCGGAGGCTGAGCTGGGAATGGTTCGCTTCCACCCAGTCGCGTAGATCCTCATTCCAATATGCCAGCTTTTTTTTTGAGCCACTCCAATTCCATCTTCAGCCGGCCAATTTGCTCGTACAACGCATCGCGGTCGACTTCACTGTCGCGAGCTTTCTGCGTACGCCCGTCCACGAAGATTTCTTCCAGGTGGTCAAGTGCCGCCCTTCGCCAATGCGCGATCTGTACCGGATGCACCCCGTACTGGGACCCCAACTGGTTTAGTGTCTTCTCCCCGCGAATGGCTTCCAGCGCAACCCGCGCTTTGAACTTAGCACTGTGACGTTGTCTCGTCGTTGTCATCGCTCTCCTTTGCGTCAACGACTTCGTCAAAATCTTACCTTATTGGGTGGTCTAAATTTCGGGAACCACTATACCAAGATGACTCTCCGGGTCGCTCAAAGAGTGCAGAGAGTTGAACTTTAACCGCAAATGACTTTTGGCAGAAGTGTGCTCTCGCCATCTCCTAAGTGTGATATTCTCCGCGAGAATTATTCCCTTCTTCGGGAAGTGCAAACAGAACTATCCAACTTGGAGAGATAAGTGAATGGCTTCCCTCAGGGCCGCACTGACTTTCATCGCGTTCACAGCTGCCGCCGCTGCTTGCCTGTCAGCCCAGGATCGTTCCTACGGACGCTCCGTAATAATTACGAAGTATGGCATCGTCGCGACCAGCTACGTCCAGGCATCCCAGGCGGGAGCAAGAGTTCTGGAGCGGGGCGGTTCCGCGATTGACGCGGGCATCGCGGCCAATGCGGTGTTGGGAGTTGCCGAGCCCATGATGAATGGCATAGGCGGCGACCTCTTCGCAATTTACTGGGATGCCAAGAGCGGCAAGCTGTATGGCTTGAATGCCAGTGGATGGGCGCCCAAAACGCTAACCATTGAATATCTGAAAGCAAAGGGCGTGACCGAGATGCCGCAATCAGGCATCGATTCCGTGACCGTGCCGGGGATGGTGGACGGTTGGACGAAGCTTCATGACCGCTTCGGCAAGGTGCCTTGGCGCGATCTCTTTCAATCCGCCATCTTCTATGCGGACCATGGTTATCCGATACCTGAAATGATTCATGACTATTGGAAGGATTCTTCTCCTGGGCTCGCGCAGAGCCCAGAAAGCCAGCGCGTTTTTCTGCCCGGCAAGGCAGTGCCAGAGACCGGCCAGATTTTTCGCAATCCTGATATCGCCAAAGCGCTGACCCGTATTGCGAACGAGGGCGAGGCAGCGTTCTACGAAGGAGTGATAGCACAGGCCATTCTGAAGACCTCGGCGGAGCTCGAAGGCACGATGTCTGCCGACGACCTAGCTCACTATTCCGCGGAGTGGGTCGAGCCTATCTCGACCCGATATCGAGATTGGACCGTTTATGAACTTCCTCCGAACGGCGATGGCATGGCCGCGCTTGAGATGCTGAATATCATGGAGCAATTCAAACCTGATCCTGGCGGACCTCACAGCCCTACCGAGTTGCATACCAGGATCGAAGCGATGAAGCTGGCGTATGCCGACGTCAAGGCCTACGACGGCGATCCGAGATTCGGCAATATCCCGGTGAAGCAGTTGCTCTCCAAAGAATACGCGGCCAAGCGTGCCAGCCTGATCGATCCTGGCAAAGCCAATTGCGCCGTTGCTCCTGGTGCACTCTCCCGAAGTGACACGACCTACTTGTCGGTGGTCGACCGCGACGGAAACATTCTCTCCTTCATTCAGAGTAACTATTCTGCTTTCGGATCCGGTCTGACCGTGCAAGGGATGGGATTTGTGCTGCAGAACCGCGGCGGATTGTTTTCGCTCGAACCTAAGTCGCCTGATGCCCTGGCCGGTCATAAGCGCCCCTTTCACACCATCATTCCGGCATTCATGGAGCACGGGGATCAGCACATCGGCTTTGGCATTATGGGCGGCTTCAATCAACCGCTAGCACACGCGCAATTTGTCTCGAATGTTGTGGACTACAAGATGAACATCCAGGCGGCTATGGAAGAGCCAAGGTTTACCGTAAATGCAAAGCTGGGGTGCAACATCGTGATCGAGTCACGCGTCACGTCCGAATCCATCGAGCGGCTTACGAAAATGGGGCACGTTCTGGACGTGCGAAAAGAGTATTCGACAACGATGGGCCGCGGGCAGGCAGTGCTCCACGACAGCACAACGAAGGTTAACTGTGGTGCTTCGGATCCGAGAGCGGACGGGGCTGCGGTGCCGGAAGCACCGCAAATACTCGGATCGATCCCATGATGATGCTGCCGAGCATCCGGAAAACCTGGAATACTTTGGCCGCTTGCTGGAGACCCATCCGAATGTAACGGTGGACATCGGCGCCCGTTGCGCTGAACGTGGCCACCAACCTACACGGCTCGCGACTTCTTTCTTAAGTATTCCGACCGCATTCTGTTTGGTACGGATCTGGTCCTCGAACTCGAGTTGTACCGGTTACATTTTCACTTTCTGGAAACCGACGACCAGTTTTTTCAATATCCTTCCCATTCGTCACGCCAGGGCAAAGTGGAATATCTATGGGGTGTTTCTTCCCAATGAAGTTTTGCGCCGTGTGTACAGGAACAATGCAAAGCGACTTCTGAAGAACTTCGCCTGAGCGGATCGTACGGATTTAAGAATTAGACGACCGTGACTTGAACTCCGGATTTCTTTAGTGCATTCAGGTCTGCCTTGGGGATCCCGGCATCAGTGATGACATGTTGTAGAGAAGCAGTGGAAGCAATCAACGAGAGGCTGCGTTTCCCGAATTTGCTGGAATCACAGACGGCCACCGTCACTTTGGAAATCTCTATCATGGCGCGATTTACTTTCGCTTCCAAAAGATTGGGTGTGCTGAGCCCATACTGAACATCGAATCCGTCGACTCCAAGAAACAGGATGTCCGCATGCAACTTATGGAGCGTCTCCTCGGCGAGCGGCCCGACCAACGAAAAAGAGTTTTTCCTCAGACTGCCCCCTGTCAAAATCACTTCTAGCAACGATCCGGAGAGTTCAGCTACGATATTCGCCGCGTTGGTAATGATCGTCAGGTTCTGAAAACTCCGGAGGGCGCGGGCGATGGCGGTAGTCGTAGTGCCGGAATCGAGGACGACCACTTGCCCTTCCGATACCATTCTCGCGGCAGCCGACGCAATCTGCAGCTTCTCCTTGCGATGCAGCTTCTCTTTTTCTCGCAAAGTGGGGTCTTCCAGGGCGCCGTCGCGCGCTGGAAGTGCACCGCCGTGGGTGCGGTGAATCTTGCCTGTTACGTGCAAGATATCCAGGTCCTTGCGGATGGTGACCTGGGAAGTGTGGAACTGTCTGGCCAAGTCCACGACCAAGACCCGACCATCCCGACGCAGCAGATCAAGGATCGCTCTTTGCCGCTCTTCGTTTAGCATTCAGAAACTTTGCGCCGATCTACGGCACACCTGTCCATACAAAATTCTCTTGGCACTTCATCTTTTATCCCGCACAGCATTCCGTTGTCTAGGGAAATGTTCCGAGTTGGTTCCCAATCTGGTTTGTAGGGGCACACCCAGAACCGCTCGCTTGCGGCTGAAAATGCGGCTCTACCCAGGGCAATGTTATTCGGGTCGAGCATCGAGCAGCAGATGTTTATCGAACTCAGCAGAAAGTGTGGCCTTTGGACCTTGCACCCTTCCCAAGTCTTTGTTGTTCACGTAATCGACAATGCGATAAGCGCGGTCTTGCAGTTCTTTGCGGATAACATGAGCCTCGGGAAGATCGAACCCTATATCGTAGAGATCTCCGAGATACTCACCTCGCGATAGCATTTTGCCGTTGAAGATGTGCAGCCACTTCTCAAAGATCTTCTGCCGCTGCGCGGTGAGATCCGACTTGCCGTGTTTCTTGACGAGATTCGGGAGCACGAACTGCGTACCAACGACTCCTCCCACTCCAACGGTCGAGGCAAAATCAATTGCTTCGTCGCTCAACTCGACGTGGTCACCAAAATAGGGCACGCTATCACCCATGAGCGCCTTCAATGTCTTGCCCTTGGAGCGGATCTGAAATGAACTTTCCGGATCAGATGCTACCGACATATTGAAATGCGGCATGGTGAAGAACGAGTAGGCAGTGCCGCAGGGACAAAATTCCACTAAGGCCACCGACCGGCCATAACCCCAGGCGCACCAGATCGGACCAAAGGTGCTGTCGGGTGCCGAAGCCATTTGAAATCCTTGCCGCACCATGAGGCGGCGGTATTCGGTGAGCGTGCGAAAGTAATCCCCTTGATGCACGGAGACAAAGGTGCGGAAAGTATGGAAGCTCTCTCCTGGTTCCAGCGTACGCTCACGGGTCGAGCGGACAGCAACGCGAGCGTGGCGTGCGTCGGGCATGGACACGGGAAGCGAAATCAGCCGGGGGCCTGGCTGGCATTCATGCCGAGATAATTGTCCTGTTTGAATCCTGCGCGCAACGGAAGCACCCAATTCGGACGATTCTCATAGGAACCGCTTTGATAGGACCAAAATGCGGGGCCGTCTGCCGCGGAGTTCGCGCGCAGTGAATATTGATGGTTGGCCCAACCGCGAATTGCGAGTCGAGCAGTCTTCCGGCGCACTCAAAGTCGCAACTAGTCGTCAGATCCAAAGCTCAGTCCTGCGAATCGAATTCGACCACAACTTGCGCAGCCGTGTGGTCGCGTTGTTTGGCGGAAAGCCGCGAGTCCTAGCCCCGTTTTCAGCGTCGGAAACAATTGCTGGCGTTCGCCGCTGGAGTAACTTCACCCTTAGTGCAAACCGGCGGGAACGTGTTTCGGATTCGTTTGGCTCCGGCGAGCGGCTCTCTCTGACAGGCAAGTCTGGAGATTTGCGCAAGGACGTCTCTGTCACCATTTACTCTGACTTTCCATCCATGGCCATCTTCGACGTCACCTACACGAACGAAGGGGTCTTTCTCTGATCGGGATCTCATGCACCGATCAGGTTGGTTTTTCATGTCGCCACCGGTCCGGTTGGATGATCTTGACGCCGACCGAAGATGTTTTGATGTATTACGAATAGGTTCGTTTTACTTTCTATTGTTCGACATTGTCAAGCTGATGGTGAGTGATAATTCGCAGCAGAGCCTGTCCGGAAAGCGAATGGATTCTCCTGGTGTGTTTGCCACCGTCGATTTCCACGGGGTCCGTTACCCAGATATTCGGACAGTTAACGGTGTAGCGGATGACACGGATTTGCGTTTTGCGCTTGACAGACAGCGGAAACGAAAGTAAAAGTGTGAGCGAAAGGAAACGTTATTAAACGAAGGTATACGAATGCTGGCGCTCTGCCGCAATACTGGGCAGCGGAAAATGCGGCGGTGGAACAACAGGCCGTACAAGCCCCGTTCGCCACCGCCTGGCCGGACTCCGTCGATTCGCAGGGAGCGCGTCTCCGCGGCCGCACCTCGATCCGTTGGGAAGGCGCCGGGGCGGCGAACTGGCAGATATTTATCGACACCGATCAGAATTCGAAGACCGGGTACAAAGGCGGCGGCATCGCCGTTGGCGCGGAATACACGTTCGAAAGCGAGAAAGGCACAGCTCGTCTGTGGCAGTGCGCGGGCACGGGTACAGATTGGAACTGGACGGAAGTCGGCGCGAATGCCGCCCGATCCAGGCGTGCAGGTTGCAAGCTTCGACACGGCTGGCCTCGGCGGAACGAAAGCTTTGAATTTTGAGATGCGAGCCTTTGAACGCTGCCGATCTTCCGATCTACGACAGTTACGTCTTGCCGCTTAGCTTGAGCAATACCGGGTTGGTATTCGATATCATGAACGACCTGCAGTAGTCCGAAGCCGAATATGAAAACGCGGCGAGCCTGGGTGGAGGCGGTAGCACTCGCCTGAAGCCGTTTCTGCTGCGGCGTCGCCTCTGTTTCCGCGGCACATTCGATACATATTGAAATTATTCGTTACGATTCGTAATCTGTACGGCAACCGCGATCCACTTTGCGGGGAAACTTTGGAGGAGTGGCGGGATTGAACCGTGTGACTCAGAAGCGCGGTCGCAACGCAACCGCCAGATTGCGGGACTTATTGATCCATAATCGCCTCTCAGGAAGAAGTGGTACGTACGCAGTCTGTTCCGCGCATCCCTGGGTCATCGACGCAGCCATCGAGCAGGCCAGGAAGAATGATGCTGTCCTGCACGTGGAGTCCACCTCCAGTCAGGTCAATCAACTGGGTGGCTATACCGGACAGACGCCTGCTCAGTTCGCTGAATTTATTCATTCGGCGGCGCGACGCAGCGGTTTTCCGAGCGATCGAATCCTGCTGGGCGGCGACCATCTTGGGCCATTTCCATGGAAAGGCGAACCGTCGGACCGCGCCCTGCAAAAAGCTTGCGAACTCGTCCGCGCCTGCGTGTCGGCCGGATACACAAAAATCCATCTGGATGCGAGCATGGAGTGCGCCGATGACGCGGGGGTTCTTCCGGAAGATGTTGTCGCGCGGCGGGCGGCTTTACTTTGCCAGGCTTCTGAAGCAGCGCTGAAAGACTTGCCACCGGACGCAACCCTTCCCGTTTATGTCATCGGGACCGAAGTGCCGGCCCCCGGGGGCGAGTCTGCTTCTGGAGGGCCTCCCGTGGTGACTACGGTCGCGAACCTCTCGCAGACTCTGCAAATATTTCAACACGCCTTTGAAGAGAGAGGCTTGTCTGCGGCCTGGCAAAGGGTGGTCGGTGTCGTGGTGCAACCTGGGGTGGAATTTGGGGACGAGGCAGTCTTCGAATACGATCACAGCAAAGCGCGATTGCTCTCCGCAGGATTGCCGGATAGCCCTTCGCTGGTATACGAGGCTCACTCCACGGACTATCAGTCCCCCAGCGCGCTCGCGCGTATGGTGGAAGACCATTTTGCTATTCTCAAAGTGGGACCGTGGCTCACCTTTGCGTTCCGCGAAGCCGTGTTCGCTTTGAGCGAGATTGAACGAGAACTACTTACTGGGAGAAAGGGCCAGAATCTGTCGAGGGTGCGGGAAGCGCTCGATCAGGCCATGCTGCGCGAACCCGCCTACTGGCGCTCCTACTATCACGGGGACGAGAGCCAACTACGCCTCGCGCGGGCCTACAGTTACAGCGACCGCTGCCGATACTACTGGCATAAGACGGCCGTCCGGGCAGAGATCGAAAAACTCCTCGATGACCTCAGGACGCATCCGATGCCGCTGACGCTCGTCAGCCAATATCTTCCTCAGGAATATCGAGCAATCAGAACGGGACAAATCGAGAAAGAGCCCGAGGCTATCATTCGATATCACATTCATTTGGTACTGCGCATCTATGCGGCGGCGTGTGGAATGGAAAGAAAAAAGAATTTCAATGCGCCTTAAGCAGCGATACCAACTTCAATAACGAAGAGCACTTTAGAGCGGAGGCAAAGATGGCGGGGCTGGATGTATGCGTGGTTGGTGAAATCAACCTGGACTTGATCCTCTACGGGTTGCCGAAGGAACTGGTACTGGATCGCGAGTTGCTGGCCAGTGGGCTGGCTCTTACGCTGGGTAGTTCATCCGCGATCTTTGCTCACAACCTGGCCTCGCTTGGAACCAAGGTCGGCTTCGTCTCGAAAACCGGAGGCGACGCGCTAGGGAAGATGGCGCTGGAAAGGTTAACACCAGCCGGGGTTGACGTAACCCATGTGCAGCAAGCCGCGGGTCGCACACCAACGGGATTAACTGTTGCTTTACCTTACCAGCAGCATCGCTACATCCTTACATTTCCGGGCACTATGTTTGAGATGCGGTACTCAGACATCGACATCGATTACGTTCTTTCCGCCCGGCACCTGCACATCTCGTCCTATTTTTTGCACCGCGCACTGCGCCCGCGAATAGGCGACTTGTTCCGTCGGGCAAAAACTGCAGGACTATCTACATCACTGGATACCAATGACGACCCTGAGAACAAGTGGGAGGGAGACCTGCTGGAGGTTCTCAAGCATGTCGACATTTTTCTTCCCAATGATCGTGAGGCGAAGAAAATCGCGCACACGGACGACCTCGCGCAAGCCCTGAACATGCTGACTCGCCACGCCAAGGTAGTGGTGGTGAAGCGGGGTACGGCGGCTGCGATCTGCCGGACTGGGGAGGAACAGTGCAGCCTGGCGCCTCCCAGCGTGAAATCTGTAGACGATGTGGGCGCCGGCGACAGTTTCGATGCGGGCTTCATCCACCAATATTTGCGGGGGGCAAAACTTGATGATTGCCTGGCATTCGCCAATCTGACGGGAGCGTACTCCACCACCAAGGAAGGTGGCACCGAGGCGTTTCGCGATGGCAGCGCGCTTTCCAGTTTTATGCGTCAGCAGTGGAACGTCCTGGGCCGGGGCGCGCTGCCCTTCAAAGGGTAGCGGTCTTCTTTTGCGCTCGGAAGAAGATATTCCAGTTGACAAAAGCCGCAAAACGGAAGTGAAAGTAATCGTTCGTAAACTTTCACAACACCATTCGCACTTCGAAGTAAGGGTTCAGCGCTTCTCGGATTGCAACTATAGGAGGCTTGCCATGCCCGTTTTTTTTTCACGCCAGACAGACTCTTGTGGCGCTCTTTCTTTTGGTAGCCATTGGTTTCGCAACACCGTTATGGGCCCAAAAGGATGCCGGGACCATTGTAGGACTGGTGCGCGACGCTAGCGGTGCGGTGGTGCAGGGAGCTAAGGTCACGGTGGAGGACGTGGATCGCGACGTCCAAATGACCCTATCCACCAGCGATGCGGGAGAGTATGTCGCGAGTCCTCTGCACATCGGACGCTATAAGGTCACGGTGGAGAAGACAGGGTTCAAGAAGGCGGTGTCAGAAGTTGTGGAGTTGGACGTGCCGGGACGCGTCGCTATCAACATGGCCCTAGAGGTCGGGCAGATATCCGAACAGATGGTGGTCACGGGAGCGGCTCCGCTGCTCGAGACCGAGACTTCGGAGTTGGGACAGGTCGTGGACCGCAAACGTGTGAGCAACCTGCCTCTGAACGGGCGAAACTTTGCCCAATTGGCGCTGCTCAGTACGGGCACGGCGCCGAGCGAACCGGGCGCGCGCGATGAAGTCGGATACGGTTTCAGCTCCAATGGAGCACGATCGCTACAGAACAATTTCTTGCTGGATGGGGTGGACAACAATTCGAACTTGCCCGATCTGCTCAATGAAACGAACATCGTAATTCAGCCTCCAGTAGAAGCCCTGCAAGAATTCAAGGTCCAGACCAACGCCTACAGCGCAGAATTTGGGCGCGGCAATGGGGCGATCGTGAACGCGGTCATCAAGTCGGGGACCAACCAGCTTCACGGCTCTGCCTGGGAGTTTCTTCGCAACAACAAGCTGGACGGGAGGAACTATTTTGATGCGGTGGGGCCCGTACCTCAGTACCAGCAGAACTTTGTAGTAGGCTCCTTGATCGGTCCTGATAAAGACCCTTGTGGTCATTGACGGGCGACTCCGGATTATCAGCGAGCTGAAGTAAGCTAGCGACACGTAACAGTTGCTTGACAGTTCCCATCCGCGTTGAAGTTCCAGCCCCAAGGATTACGTCCGATGTGGGTGAACTGAGTTTGATCATTTAGATTTACCAGAGTGGATCCGTATTCTGCGAGGCCCCGTTTTCTCATTCGTGCGGATTACGAGCTGATTGCCCGTCATCTGGGGGCAATCGATTTAATTCCTGTAAGCCGACTTGAACGAAGCCGCGTTGCGGCAGACGCTTTCGCGTGCTGGGTGTCAGCGGTGTATGTAGGGGGTAAGGTTGGGTCATAAGGAGATGATCTATGACCCACCTTCGCAAAATGATG
>Ga0182015_10008122_pt1 | contig 10067 bp, 11 predicted proteins | sample 712P3MmetaG_FD_120478 | JGI IMG/M metagenome (GOLD analysis project Ga0182015, IMG submission 120478) | Permafrost microbial communities from Stordalen Mire, Sweden - 712P3M metaG | ecosystem: Environmental > Terrestrial > Soil > Wetlands > Permafrost | place: Sweden: Stordalen | collected... | reverse complement strand
GCGGTGGAGCTGGGAGACGACGACGCGCTCGGCGCCGTTGATGATGAAGGAGCCGCGCTCCGTCACCATCGGGATCTCGCCCATGTAGATGTCCTCGTCCTTGATGAAGTCCTCCTCGCGGAGGCGCAGCTTCACGTAGAGCGGGACGGAGTACGTGATGCCCTCGCGGATGCACTCGATCTCGGAGTTCTTCGGCTCGCCGAGGGTGTAGGAGACGTACTCGAGCGTCAGGCGCTCGTCATAGGACTGGATCGGGAAGACCTCCCGGAACACGGCCTCGAGGCCCTGCGGCTTGCGCTGCTTCTCGGGGATGCCCTTCTGCAGGAAATCGAGGTACGAGTTGATCTGTATCTCGATCAGGTTGGGCGGCTGGATGACTTCGCGGAGCTTGCCGAAGTTGATGCGTTCTGTGGAGGTGCTGCGGTCGGCCATGGAGATTCCGGTTGGTATTAAAGGTCGCAATGAGTCAACGCGCCGCCCCGGACTGGAAGGGCTGCGGATCTATCAGAATAACTACGAATTGAAAAAAGGCAAAGGACAGGCCGTGCGGATGCGCGGCCTGTCCCGTGGGCTTCGAAAGCTGTAAGTGCGTGATCGCCAAGCGGTCGCGGCCCAAGTTACTTGAGCTCCACCTTGGCGCCGGCGGCCTCGAGCTTCTTCTTGATTTCCTCGGCCTCGGCCTTGTTGACGCCCTCCTTGACGGGCTTCGGCGCGCCCTCGACGAGGTCCTTGGCCTCCTTGAGGCCCAGGCCCGTGATCGCGCGCACTTCCTTGATCGCGCCGATCTTGTTCGGGCCGCTCTCGAGGAGGACGACCGTGAACTCGGTCTTCTCCTCGGCGGGGGCCGCCGCGACTGCGGCGGCGGCGGGGGCTGCGGCGGCGGCGGCGGGGGCCGCGGCCGAGACGCCCCACTTGGACTCGAGGTCCTTGACGAGGGCGGAGATTTCGAGGACCGACTGGCCGGAGAGCCACTCGATGACTTGGTCTTTTGTGATGTCGCTCATGGTGATCTTTTGCTGCCGGATAGCGGCCCTGATTGGGGGGCGCGTTTAAGGGACGTATCCCCTAGCCTGCTGCGTTTGATTTGGTTTTCTTCGGTTCCGCGGGAATCCGCGGCCCCTGGAAAGTGTGGGTTGAAGTGGGTGGGTTAACTGGCCTCGGACGCGCGGACCTTGGCCTGGAGGACGTTGACGAGCCCCTGCGGGACGGCGTTGATGATGCGCACGAACATGCTGGCCGGCTGGTTCATCAGGCCGAGCAAATGGGCGCGCAGGGTGTCGAGCGAGGGCATCTCGGCCAGGCGCGCGACGTCCTGCGGGGAGATCAGCTTCTTGCTGAGGACGCCGGCCTTGACCACGACCTTCTGCCTTTCCTTGAAGAACTGCTTCAGGATCTTGGCCACCCCGGCGGAATTCTTGCCGCCGACGACGATCGCGGTCGGGCCCGTCAGCGCTCCCTCGATGTCGGGCAGGCCCAGCGACTTCGCGGCGACGCGCAGCGAGCTGTTCTTGACGACGTGGTACTCGGCCTTCTCCGCGGAGAGCTTCTGGCGGAGTTCCGCGGCGTCGGCCACGGTCACGCCCGCGAAGTTCGCGAGGATGACGTAGTCGGACTTCCTGAGGTGAATCTCCACCTCGTCGATAAGGTATTTTTTCTCGGCTCTCATGGTTTAGTATTTGCCGTACTCGGTTGACGCGATCCGCACGGCGGGACTCTGCGACGAGGAAATGAAGACGGTCTTGATGTAGTGGCCCTTGAAGGAGGCGGGCTTCGCCTTGCCGACCGCCTCGAGGACCGCCTGGGCGTTCTCGAGGATCTGGGCGGACGTGAAGGAGCGCTTGCCGATGCCGACCCCGATGTTGCAGGTCTTGTCCATCTTGAACTCGACGCGGCCGGCCTTGACGGCCTTGATGCCGGCGACGATGTCGTCGGTCACGGTGCCGCTCTTCGGGTTGGGCATGAGCCCCTTGGGGCCGAGGACCCGCGCGATCGTGCGCACGGTCTTCATGGCCTCCGTCGTCGCGATCGCGACGTCGAAGTCGAGCCAGCCCTCGTTGATCTTGGCCATCATGTCCTGGAGCCCGGCGTGGTCGGCGCCGGCGTCCATCGCCGCCTTGGCGTTGTCGGTGAAGACGAGGACCCGGACCTTCTTGCCCGAGCCGTTCGGCAGGGGCGTCGTGCCGCGGATCATCTGGTCGCCCGCGGTGGGGTCGACGCCGAGGCGCAGGGACAGCTCGACGGTCTCGTCGAACTTGGCCTTCGGGAACTTGGCCAGGATGTCGACGGCCTCGGTCAAAGGATAATCCTTCGCGAGATCGGCGGCCTGCTGGGCGCTGCGATAACGTTTGCTTTGTTTTTCCATTTTTTGCTCCTTGCGGTTCGAACGCCCCGGGCGGGGCTCCCGCTCAAATTGGTTTCGGCGGTCCTTAGTCGACGACCTCTATGCCCATGTTGCGGGCCGTGCCGGCGATGATGCGGATCCCGGCCTCGTCGCTGTGGGCGTTCAGGTCCTTCTGCTTCAGCCTGTAGATCTCGAGCAGCTGCTTCCTCGTGACCTTGCCGACCTTGTCCTGGTTGGGGCGGGCCGAGCCGCTGGCGATGTTGGCCGCCTTCTTCAGGAGGACCGACGCCGGCGGCGACTTCAGGATGAACGTGAAGCTCTTGTCCGAGAAGACCGTGATGATCACGGGCAGGATCATGCCGTTCTGGTCCTTCGTCTTCGCGTTGAACTCCTTGCAGAACGCCATGATGTTGACGCCCTGGGCGCCCAGCGCGGGGCCGACCGGGGGCGCGGGGTTGGCCGCGCCTGCGGGGAGCTGAAGTCGGATGTAGCCTTGGATTTTCTTGGCCATTGGTAAGTGGGTGGCGTGCGACCGCTGTTACTCGGTGCTTCTCTGGACCTGCCAGTATTCGAGCTCGACCGGCGTGAACCGGCCGAAGATGGAGACGGAGATCTTCAGCTTGCCCCTGTCGGGGTCGATCTCGTCGATCCGGCCGTTCAGGTTGGCGAACGGGCCGTCGTTGATCTTGACCTCCTCGCCGACGGCGTACTGCACCTTCGGCACTTCCTTGCCGTTCGCGGCCTCGATGCGGGCGCGGATCTCGTCGATCTCGGTCTGGCGCAGGGGGGCGGGGTGCTCGCCGCCGACGAACCCGATGACGCCCGCGACCTCCTTGACGAAGTACCAGGGCTTGTTGATCAGGTTGCCGTCCTCCTCGAAGAGGCGCATCTGGATGAAGACGTAGCCCGGGTAGAGCTTCCTCACCTTGGAGCTCTTCTTGCCGTTCTTGACCTCGGAGACGACCTCGGTCGGCAGGAGGACCTCGAAGATCGCGTCGTCAAGCTCCTCGGCCGTCTTGAAGCGCTCGATGTAGTTCTTCACCTTGTTCTCCTGGCCGGAGAGCGTGTGGAGGGCGAACCACTGGGCCCCGACGGGGGCTGTCGTTTCGGTGGGCATGCTGGATCAGCGGCTGACGAGGGACGTGAAGAGGTCGACCACCTGGTAGAGCGAGAAGTCGCTGATGCTCGTGAAGAGCCCGAGGAGCAGGCTTGCCACGATGACGACGATCGTCGAGTCGCGCAGCTCCGTCCTGGTGGGCCAGCTCGCCTTCTGGAGCTCGCCGACCATTTCGCCGACAAAGATGCGCGTGCTTTGGAACGGATTTTTCATGGACTGCTTTGAAACCTTCTGAAGTGGCAGGGGCGGAGGGAATCGAACCCCCAACCAACGGTTTTGGAGACCGCTACTCTACCAATTGAGCTACACCCCTAATAGTGTCGTGGAATTGTTTAGACGACGACGCCGAGGCCCCCGTTTCGGAACCTCGGCGAGCCGAGTTTAAGTTGTTCTTTACGAACGGTTACTCTGTGATCTCCGTGATGCGGCCGGCCCCGATCGTGCGGCCACCCTCGCGGATGGCGAAGCGCTGGGTCGTCTCCATGGCGATCGGAACGATCAGGTCGATGTCGACGTTGATGTTGTCGCCCGGCATGATCATCTCGACGCCCTTCGGCAGCGCGATGACCCCCGTCACGTCCGTCGTCCGGAAGTAGAACTGGGGGCGGTAGCCGTTGAAGAACGGCGTGTGGCGGCCGCCCTCGTCCTTCGAGAGGACGTAGATCTCGGCCTTCGCCTTCTTGTGCGGCTTGATGGTCTTGACGGCCGCGAGCACCTGCCCGCGCTCGATGCCCTCCTTCTCGATGCCGCGCAGGAGGACGCCGACATTGTCGCCGGCCTGCCCCTGGTCGAGGAGCTTGCGGAACATCTCGATGCCCGTGACGACGGTGGAGGTCGTGTCCTTCAGGCCGACGATCTCGACCGTCTCGTTCAGCTTGACGACGCCGCGCTCGATGCGCCCCGTGGCGACCGTTCCGCGGCCGGTGATCGAGAACACGTCCTCGATGGACATCAGGAAGGGCTTGTCGATCTCGCGGACGGGTTCCGGGATCTCGGAATCGATGGCGTCCATGAGGTCGCTGATCGCCTTCACGCCCTCGGGCTTGCCGTCGAGGGCCGCCGTGGCCGAGCCGCGGATGATCTTCGCCGTCTTGCCGTCAAACTGGTACTTGGTCAGGAGGTCGCGGATCTCCTCCTCGACGAGGTCAAGGAGGTCCGGGTCGTCGATCAGGTCGACCTTGTTCAGGAAGACGACGATCTTCGGCACGCCGACCTGGCGGGCGAGAAGGATGTGCTCGCGCGTCTGCGGCATCGGGCCGTCGGCGGCGGAGACGACCAGGATCGCGCCGTCCATCTGGGCGGCGCCCGTGATCATGTTCTTGACGAAGTCGGCATGTCCCGGGCAGTCGACGTGGGCGTAGTGGCGCTTCGCGGTCTCGTACTCCACGTGCGCCACGGAAATCGTGACGATCTTGGATGCGTCGCGGAAAGTGCCGCCCTTTGCGATGTCGGCGTACGACTTGAACTCGGCCAGGCCCTTGTCCGACTGGACCTTCAGGATTGCGGTCGTGGTCGTGGTCTTGCCATGGTCGACGTGACCGATGGTTCCGACGTTGACGTGCGGTTTCTTGCGTTCGAATGTTCCTTTAGCCATAACGATTCCGGAGCTTAGACGTGTATGTGGGTTTTGATAGATTGACTGCTGCCCTAATTTGCCTCTTGCCTGGAGCCCAGAACCGGATTCGAACCGGCGACCTCGTCCTTACCAAGGACGTGCTCTGCCAACTGAGCTATCTGGGCAGACCAAGACTGCGTTGCAAGAAACGAAAAAGAGCGAAGAAAGTGCGTCTTGAAAATTGGTGCGTCAACAGAAAATTGCACCGCCGGCGATAATTCGGCAAACGCCGTCCGAAAGGCCCCGTTTCGAGGGGCGCTCAGGGCCCGACGCTGATGCGGTAGAAGCCGGGCGCGAGCCTCTGTCCGACCCTGAGCGTGTCGACCAGGTAGCGTCCAAAATAGGCGTCCACCTCGTCGATCCCCGAGCGGGTCGTCGGCACCACCGAGCCGACAAGGCCGGCCGAGTCCACGGCGGCCATGAACTCCATGGGCTGCCAGGGCAGGGACGACGCCGGCGGATGGGCGTCCGCCACGGCTTTCCCGAAGACCGTCCTGCCGCTCCCGGCCTCGGCTATCTCGACGTAGGCCCCTCGCCGGCCAACGGGTTCCACAACAAGGTTTGCACGCCCGAAGCCGATGAAGGGGGCTCCGGGGGGATCGCCCGCGAGGGCGTCCGCCGGCGACCCGGGGACGGCGGTCGGCGACGGCAGGTTGAGCTCCAGCTCCGTCGGGTCGAAGGTCAGCTTGGGCTCAAATCCCGCAAAGGCGCCATCCGGCTCCAGGGGGACGTAGTCCTTCCGGGAGCTGTTGAAAGCGGTCGGAAGGAAGAGCGGGGTCGGGTCCAGGAGCATGGTTTCCTTGTTGATGACCGGGTCCACCAGGCGAACGGACGGCGCCGGGGGGAGCGCCTCCTCCAGCCGGGTGACCGGCACCCTTACGAGGTACATAAACCACACAAGGACAATGACTCCCGCAATGGCCGCCCAGGTCCAGGTGCGGGTCGTCCGGGAGGCCCTGGGCTTCACCTTGAATCAGGCGCCCCCGGGTCGCCGCCGCGCTCCTCGGCCCCGAGGAGGACCTTGAATCCCGCCTCGTGCGCCGCCCCCTCTATGTCGATCAGCTCGGACAGGGTGACCCCGGAGCTCGCGCGGACAAGGAGCGTCGGGTGGGGGTCGCGCCCCGCCCTCGCCTGGAGCCAGTCGCGGAGCTGGCCCAGGTCGACAAGCCCGTCCTGGGAGAAGATCTGCCCGGAGCGAAGGACGCTGATGACATGGGTCGGCTGGGCCCCCCCCGACCGGGCGCCGGCCAGCTCGGGCAGCTGGAAGTCGACCCCGAGGCCGGGGGCGAGGACAAAGCGGGAGCCGAACATCAGGAAGAAGAGCCCGAGGAGCCCCACGTTCACGTAGTGGAGCGCGTTCGTCCCCTGCGGGGGCGGCCGCAGCCTCGTCGCCAGGTCGAGCGGCCGCGCGATCATTTCGGGGCGGCGCCCGCGGCCTTGTATTCGGTATTAAGATACTTCATGATCTCGTTCCCGGACCACTCCATGTCGCGCACGATCGCGCGGACCCGCCCGTTCAGGAAATGCAGCGCCAGCTGGGCCGGGATCGCCAGCATGATGCCCCCGGCGGTGCAGAGGAGCGCTTCCCACATGCCCTTGGCGAGCGCGCTGGCCGGAGCGTAGTCGCGCTGGAACGCGGCGAAGGTGGCGATCATGCCGAGGACGGTGCCGAGCAGCCCGACCAGGGGCGCCACCTGGGCGATGGCGGCTATGGCGCCGATCCGCCGCTCGAGTGCCGGCAGCTCGACGACCGCGGCCTCCTGGACGTGGAAGCGCATGGCCTCGGCGTCGTCGTCCGCGTGGAGGAGCGCGGCCTTGACGACCGCGGCGACGGGCCCGGGCGTCTCCTCGCAGACCGTGAGCGCCTCCATCAGCCTGCGCTTGGCGAGGATGTTCTTGATCCCGCTCAGGAAGGCCGTCGAGCGGATCTGCCCCCGGTGGAGGTACAGGGCGCGCTCGACGAAGACGATGACGAGGATCAGCCCGAGGCCGAAGAGGACCCACATCATGGGTCCGCCGTGCGTGAAGAGGCTGGGTTCCAGGGCTGGCATGGGACGTGGACTACATCAGGCCTTCGCGGGCGGCAAGTGGAAGCGGGCGAGCCTGTCGCGGGCGAGGGCGTCGCCCGGAAGGCCGGAGTCTATGATGAGGTTCCACGCTCGCTTCGCCTCCTCGAGCCTCCCCTCCTGCTCATAGAGGTTGCCGACGTCGAGGAGCGTCCGGGCGATCCACCAGCGCCCCTTCGGACCGAGGTCCCGCGGCCCGCCCGGCTTCACGAGGAATGCGTCAACGACGTCGCCCCACCAGACCGCCTGCGCCTTGGCCCGGTCGGTGCGGGCGAGGATCATGCCCAGGTTGTAGCCGGCCTCGACGCGGACGTCGGCCGGCGCATCCACGCGGTCCACGAGGTCCTGGAACATCCTCTCCGCGCTGTCGGAGTGCGAGGGGCTGTTCGCGGACTGCGCGTTGTGGCACTCGGCGAGCGCGAGCTGCGCGAGGATGGTGTCCGGGCTCTGCGCGGAGGCGGGGTTGTTGACGAGGAACTCGTAGACCTGCTGCGCCTTCGGGAACTGGTTCAGCTCGCGCAGGAGGTCGCCCTGGCGCATGCGCGAGGGGAATATGAGGTCGCTCGACGCGTAGCTCGGGTTCGTGACCAGGGTCTCCAGGAACTTGTAGGCCTCCTTCAGGTTCGCGTCGGTCCCCAGGCGCTCGGCCTGCAGCGCCGCCTGGTAGAGCGCATAGGGGGCGTACGGGCTGTCCGGGAAGTCGTCGGCGAGCTTCGTCAGGAGCCTCTCGGCATCGATCACCTTGTCCTGCCGGGCGTAGCGGTCCGCCTCGACGATGTAGGAGTAGACGGCCGAGTCGGACCGGGGGAAGTCGGCCCGCAGCTTCTGGAGCGTCTCCTCGGCGGCCCCGTCCCGGCCGAGCTCGAAGTTCGCCTGGGCCCGCAGGAGCTCGCCCGTGCTCGTGATCTCGGTGCCGAGCGCCGCGGGAAGGCCGGCGGTGGCCGATGACATCGCGTCGACCAGCCTCAGGGTCTCGTCGGGCTTGCTCACGTCGAAGGAGAGACGGGCCTGGAGCCACGCCATCCTCGCTCTCAGGTCGGAGGGCAGGTTCCCGGACGGGGCCGCGCGCAGCAGGCGGTTGACCCTCTCGTAGGCCGCGGCCGCCTCGCCGTGCACCTCGAGGCTCCGGGCAAGGTTCCACTCCGCCTCCCACCGGTCCTCCGAGTCAAACGCCCGGTCCCCCGCCAGCTCGTCCATCACGGATATGGCGGTCGTCAGCGACCCGGCCTCGATCTCGGACTGCACCTGCTGGAACATGAGGTTGCCCGGCTTCACGCCCTCGGGCCTCGTCCTCAGGGCCGCGGCGTAGGCGTCCGCGGCGCTCCGGAAGTCGCCCGCGTCCTTCCCCTCGATGCCCGCGCGGAACCAGGCCTCGGCCACTAGGATGCTGAACTCCGCCCGGATCGGCCCCGGGGGAAGCTCGGCGCCCGCTTTGAAGCCGAAGTCGGCCGCGGTCCGGTAGCGGTGCTGCTCCCAGGCCGAGCCGGCGAGGATGGCGTAGGCGTGCGCCTTGAGCGGCGAGCCCGGGAACTTCTGCAGGAGGGCGTTCGCGTCGTCCTCCGCCCTCGCGTAGAGGGAGGCCGACTCGTTGACGCCGAGGCGGGCCTCGCCGAGGCCGAGCTGGGCGCGCTGCAGGAGCAGGCTCTCCAGCACCGGGTTCGGGCGGGGCTCGGCAATCAGCCTGTCCAGGCGCTCGCCGAGCTCCGTCCGCGGGGCGCCCGAGAGCGAGCTCCGCACGAGGAGCTGGAGGGCGATCCGCTGCTGGTCGGGGTCGCTCCCCGATTCCACGAGGTCAAAGAGCTCCTGGCGGCCGATGCCCGAGTTGGGCCCGGCGATGAGCCCGAGGAGGAGCCGGAAATGGTCGGTCTCCGAGCGCTCCTCGGCCGGCAGGTTCCGGAGCGCCGCCTGCAGGACGTCGACCGCCTGCTGCCTGCGGCCAAGCGCGTTCAGCGCGATCGCGTATTCCCGCGTGAAGCCGTAGCCGATCTTCTGGTTCTGGAATTTCTCGGCGTTCTTGCGGTCCGCCGCCAGCTGGTCCTCGGTCACGCCGCCGATGCGCAGGCGCACTTGCTCCTCGGCGAGGAGGAAGCGGGCCCGCTGAAGGTCGGACACGGCGGCGGCGGCCGCCTGCTGGTAGAGGGCCGCCGCGCGGGCGGGCTCGCTCCCGGCGTCCGCGAGCATGGCCTGGAGGAAGAAGTACCAGCCGCGCTCGGCGGCCCCGAGCTCGTCGGGTCGCGTCGCGGCGAGCTCCGCCCTCGCCTGGTCCATCCGCTGGAGGTGCGCCGCGACAAGGCCCTCCCGCAGGTGCCAGGCCGCCCCGCGCGGGCCCGCGTACGAGTCGAGCGCCCTGCCGGCCCCGAGGATGTCCCCGTCGTCGAGGAGCGAGGACGCGAGCGCGAGGGTCAGGGGGCCGGCGTCGGCGCCGGTCGTCGCCAGAAGCGACCGGTAGAGGGTGGCGGCCGTGGAGGGAAACCCCAGGTCCTCCGCCCGCTCCGCGGAGACCATGGCGAGCGCGAACTCCCCGGGCGACTGCGCCGGGGGCTGGGCCGAGAGCGGCACCGGCCCGTTGAGGGGCCCCAGCGCGGCCATGGACGCCGACAGGGCGAGCAGCGGGGCTAGGGCGGTCGAAAGTCGCATGGAAAGCTTCCCAAACCTTGCTGCGGCGGACGCAACAATCAACCCGGGACTGGCGAACGAAGTTCGTTTGACCGGGCGTCGACCCGGGCCTAGCCTGCGTCCCCCATGATTGCCCTCATCATCCTCGCCGGCCTCATCGCGGTCCTCGTCATCGTTGCGCTCTCGGCTGCCGGGATCTACAACTCGCTTGTCGCCCTGCGCAACCGCTTCAAGAACGCCTACGCCCAGATCGACGTCCAGCTGAAGCGACGGTACGACCTGATCCCCAACCTGGTCGAGACGGCCAAGGGC
>Ga0182015_10008121_pt1 | contig 10068 bp, 8 predicted proteins | sample 712P3MmetaG_FD_120478 | JGI IMG/M metagenome (GOLD analysis project Ga0182015, IMG submission 120478) | Permafrost microbial communities from Stordalen Mire, Sweden - 712P3M metaG | ecosystem: Environmental > Terrestrial > Soil > Wetlands > Permafrost | place: Sweden: Stordalen | collected... | reverse complement strand
TGCACCCTCACTCGGTACCGGGGTCATGGCCGACATCGCGCGACATCTCGAAGCCGCTTACCGCGACCTCGACCTCGATCTGCTGGGATCGCTCCTGCACCCCGAGGTCCACTGGACCGGAGTCTGCACCAATAGCGGCGAGGTCCTCGAGTGGTACCGAGGCCTCCTGGCCGACGGCATCCGCTCCACCGTCGAAAGCGTGGAGGTCGACGGCGACGCCGTGGTGCTCGGTCTCAGCGTGGCCCGCCAGGCCGAAGGGGCCCGGCCGGCCCCGCCCGAAGTGCTGTACCAGGTCTTCACCGTCGACAACGCCCAAGTCACCGACATACGCGCCTTCCCTGACCGGGCCAGCGCACTCACCCGTCCCCTTCGGTGAACTCCTCGTCCTTGGTCACCATCCGAGTTCCGCACCATACAGGTCGAGGATGCCGGCACGTCGGAGACGTTCGATGACCACCGCACGTCGTGAGGCGTTCTCCGGGTTGGCCAACCAATCGCGCCACACCGGGTAGCGTTCCCGGTCGAATCCCCTGAATGCCTGTTCGAAGGAATCGGCCATCCAGCGGATGGTCTTTGCCCCTGAATCCTCGCCCTCGGGAACCACGAGGTATTCGGTGGCCCAGGCCAGGCGATCTCGCCCGCCGACAGTGGCGTGAAAGGTATGAAGGTCAAACGCGATCACGTCACCGGGACGCGACGGCGCCACCACTTCAGGGGTCTCCGTGTGACCGGCGCCTTGATGGGCGCCCGAGTACGGCCGTGCCTCCTGACAGTGCGAACGGGGGATGAATCTCAGGGCCCCGTTGGTGGTTTCCAGAGTGTCGAAGTAGGTGGCGAACTTCACTCCGGCGACGCCAATGCCGTCGTCGTTGTGCCAGCCGGCGTCGGCGAAGTACAAGATGCCCTCAGGTGGCGCGGGAAGCACCGGTCCGTCGAGCAGCTGCTCCGCCACGTCGATCAGGACCGGGTCGTCGCAGACGAGCGCGCTGCTGATCGGCGTCAGCCGGGACGCCATCGGCAGGTAGTGGCCGCTGATTCCGTCGATGATCCGTTCCTCGTAGGTTTCGGCGTAGGCGTCGCGAATGGCTGCGTCCACCTCGGCTCGCAATGCCATGGCACGTTCCCGACCGAGTAGATCGGGAAGCACGACGAAGCCCAAGGTGTGGTACTCGTCGAGTTGTTGGTCGGTGAGCACAGTTTTCCTCCTAGAAGTTGTCGGCAGAGTAGGGCGCTCCCGACATGGAGGGGGACCGGGCGCGCGCCTACCTCGATTGAGCCCGAACAACGACGCATGTGCAGACGATTCAGACGAAACGCATGGACGCCACGATACTGTCCCCTGAGCCGGTCAGTTCTCGTGAAGAGCAGCAAAATCCCGCTTGGTTTTCCTGTACCACCCCATTCCCGAAACAGGATGCTTCCACCTGCCCTTCATCTCTTTCAAGGCGCTCTTATGCGAGTCATCACCCTTCGAGACGATTTCGTTCAAATGCTTATCTTGCGCTTTGATGACTTCATCAGCGGTATCTCCATGGAGTTCGAACTCACATGGTCCACCCAATTGTCTACATGTCATTGTTTTCATAGGTCCTGTTCCTCTCATGGAACTCCGCCATCAACTCGGCCTCGTAGCTCGTCGCGATGCCGTCTGCCCCGTTCGCGACAGGCAGGGTGCTCAGGCCTGCGCGATGCGGACGAGGTTGCCCGAAGGGTCACGGAACGCGCAGTCGCGCACGCCCCAGGGTTGGGAAGCCGGCTCCTGGAGCACCTCGGCCCCCGATGCCCGGACCTTCTCGAAGGTCTCGTCGAGGTCATCGGAGCGGAAGATCGCAGCCTGCAGCGACCCCTGCGTCACGAGTGACAGGAGGGCATCGCCCTCGGCTTGCGAACGACCGCCATGCGGCTGGGACAAAACGATGTCCATATTCTGTCCCGGGGCACCAACGGTGACCCAGCGGAAGCCCTCGGACGCGACGTCCATGCGGACTTCGAGGCCGAGCGCGTCGCGGTAGAAGCCGAGCGCAGCGTCGGGGTCGTGCACGGGGATGAACATTGCGGAGACGGTGACTGTCATGGGACAATCCTAAGAGCACCGACCCGTCATGTGCTTCTCCGATCCTGCTTCGTACCGGGGCGGGCGTGGTGCACCGGGCCCGGCTGCTCGCAGCAGACCCGTCGGCGGAGTCGCTCAGGCCGTGACCGTTGTCCGCTGCGGACGCATCGCGTACATGCTGACGCATGCCGGAAGGACCTCGAGGTCGCTGTGGTCGCGCTCGCGGTACTGCGACGGCGTCACGCCGACGATCTCGGTGAAGCGCGAACTGAACGAGCCGAGCGACGTGCAGCCGACGGCGACGCAGGTCTCGGTGACCGACTTCCCCTGACGCAGAAGAGCCTTGGCGCGCTCAATGCGGCGCGTCATGATGTAGGAGTAGGGAGTCTCGCCATATGCCGCACGGAACTTGCGCGAGAAGTGGGCGGGCGACATCAGCGCGGCGCGCGCCATTGCCGGCACATCGAGGGGCTGGGCATAGTCGCGGTCTACGAGGTCGCGCGCCCGGCGCAGGTGCACCAGGTCTGCCATGTCCTCCGGCGTCATGCCAACGACGTTACCCGACGCACCGACCTGAGCATCCCCCTGGCCTGATCAGACAAGGGCACCACCGCCGTCGAGAGTCAGGACGCTGCCCGTCGCGTACGACTGAGTGATGAAGAACAAGTAGCCGCGAGCGATGTCGGAGGCTTCGCCCACCCGTCCGGTCAACAAGCTGGCGCCGACGGTCCGATAGAACTTCTCGCGCTCGGTGTCGCTCATCGAGTCCCATAGAGGTGAGCGAACCACACCCGGGCACACCGCATTGACCCGTATGGGGGCCAGCTCGACGGCCAGCGCCCGGGTCAATGCATCGACCGCACCGAGAATGCTGGCTGCCACCGACCACCCGGCCCGGGGCCGCGCCAGGGCTCCTCCGGTGGTGAGGGTGATCGAACCGCCCTGCCGCAGGTGGGGGGCAGCGGCCTGGGCGGCGGTGAGCGCCCCGAAGTAGCGCAGCTCGAAGAACCGCCGTGCCTCGCCCAGGTCGAGGGAACTGAGCGTGCTGACGAGCAGCGATTCGCCCGCGGTGAACACCAGGTGGTCAAAGTCGCCCAAGTCACTGAAGAATGCCCGCACTGCGGCGGTGTCGCTGAGGTCGACCGCGTGGCCGGCTGTCCCGGCTGGCAGCTGGTCCAGGGCCCGATTCACGCTGACCTTCCGGCTGGACGCGACGGTGATCTCCGCGCCGGCCGCGGCGGCCGCGACGGCGGTGGCCAACCCGATCCCGGACGTGCCCCCCAGCACCACCACTCGTTGCCCGTGAAGGTCCGTGATGTCGAAAGTCATGTCCTGCCTCCTGCTCTGAAGTGATGCATCCACAATGAGCCCGACCGCAGGCGGCGTCCAAGACCTGTTATGCCGTGTGTAATACCTTGGAGGTATCAGGGATCCAACGTCCAGATTCCCGGAGGAGGTAGCGGTGGACCTCGATCTGCGCAAGGTCCGGTATTTCGTCGCAGTCGCCGAGCAACTGCATTTCGGGCGGGCAGCTGAGCAGCTCTATATCGCGCAACCGGTTCTGTCCCGCCAGATCCGGGCTTTGGAGGCCGAACTGAAGGTCCAGCTGTTCGTGCGGGACCGGCGTGCGACCGCGCTGACTCCGGCGGGCGAGCAGCTTCTCGCCGACGCTCGCCCCTTGTTGGCCAATGCGGATGCGGCCCGGCGGCGAACGGGGATCGCGGCTCGGGGCCGGGATACCTTTACGGTCGGATTCATGCCCGGGCTGATCGTGACCGCGGAGGTGCGGGCTCTGACGAGTCACCATCCCGAACTCACCGTGGATGTGGTCCGCACAAGTTGGGACGACCAGACCGAGGTGATTCACGACGGCAGGGTGGACGTCAGCTACGTCCGTCTGCCCATCGATCCCCGCGGGCTGAAGGTTCGGCCGCTGCTGAGCGAGCCCCGCGTGGTTGTCGTGCCCGCCGAACACCACCTGGCGGGCAAGGAGAAGATCAGCATCACCGACCTGGCCGACGAACACCTGCTTCAGGATCCCGCCGCCGTCCCCGAGTGGCGCGACATTGCCACCGAATTGCGCGAGATCGGGCAACGGCCGACCACCCCGTACTATCGCTCCGTTGAGGAAAAGCTCGAGTATGTCGCGGCGGGACACGGCGTGATCGTGCTCCCGTTGTCGACCGCTACCTTCTACACGAGGGCCGACATCAGCCACGTGGACATCGAGGACGTTGCGCCCAGCCAGGTCTGTCTGGCCTGGGATAGCTCTCGGCGCGATTCGCTCATCGGTGAGTTCGTCGCCATCGCCACGTCTGACGTCCTCGACGCTTCCAGAGCTGGCGAGCCGGTCTGATCAGCCGCGAGAGAGGCGGCTGCGATCTCCGCTCTTACTCAGCCCGGGACCGATACGCCCCAATAGTTGAGAACGCCTCCCACGTACGGGATGTTCGCGACGCCCGTCACGTCCTTCTGCGCTCCCGTGACCTCCGGCGCGTAGTCGACGTAGATCGAGAGGGCGTTGTGGATGACGAAGTCCTGGATCTTGGTCCAGACACTCTTGAGCTGGGGACTGCTCGGCGGGAGAGCCTCGAGCTGCTTGGTCAGTGCGTTGAGCGTGGCGTTGTTGTAGCCGCACGTGTCTCCCACGTCGCCGGTGATGTACTGGGTGGTGATCTTTTGGATCCCCGGCAATCCCTCGGGGTTGAGTCCCATCTGGGCCTTCTTGTCGGTGTAGAAGTCGGTCACGTAGTTCGACGTCTGCACGATGGAGAGCGTGACGCCGATCTGCTTCCACTCCTGTTGGAGCACCGTGGCCAGCTGATCATCCTGGGGTTCGGGCAGGGGCATGATGCTGGTCGAGAAGCCATGGGGATAGCCGGCCTCGGACAGTAGTTGCTTGGCCTTCTTCACGTTGTAGGCGTAGACGTTGGTCAGCGATTTGTCGTAGTAGGACGACGTCGACGGGAAGATGCTCCAGGCCGGTTGGCCCTTGCCGTACAACAGGGCGTTGTTGATGGCAACCCGGTTGGTGGCGAAGTTGAGCGCCTGGCGGACCTTGACGTCGGACAGCGGCCCCGAGGCCGTACAGACGGGAACAAAGAAGTAGCTGGCGTCGGGGAACGTCGAACTCGACTGCAGGTTGGTCTGGGCCTTCAAGGCAGGAATGTCGGAGTCGGGGATGCCCTCCACGTCCACCAAACCAGACTCGAGAGAGTTCAGCTCCTGGGGTCCCGTCGGAACGTTGACGAAGGTGACACCGGTGAGATGGATGGCGCTAGCGTCCCAGTACTTGGGGTTCTTGACGAGGACGATGCTCTGGCCCTGGGCATAGCTCTTCAGCATGAACGGGCCGGCACCGACCAGATTCTCATTGGGATTCGCAGAAGCGGAGCCCGTCGGCAGGGCCATGAAGGACTCCTGGTCGGCCAGAAGCGGGTAGAAGGTGCTCGCCACCGGCTGCGAGAAGTGCAGGACCAACGAGTCCGTTCCGGTGACGTCGATAGCGGTGATGTCGGACATGGACTGGTCCCACACGCCGGGATGTGGGTTGGTCAGGTTGCGCTCGTACCCGGCTTTGACGGAGGCAGCGTTGAAGGGCGTGCCATTGGAGTACACGACACCCGAACGGATGGTGATGTTGATGGTGGTGGGGTTGGTCACCGTGGCGGCGGACGCCAGGTCAGGAACATAGGACCCACTCACGGTCTCGCGTAGGAGCCCGGCATAGATCGGCCAGTCGTAGGAGAAGCAGCAGGCCGAGCTGGTGAACTGTGTGGGGTCGAACTCGATGGGGTTGATGCCGGACGCAAGGGCGTAGCCCGTGGTCAGGTCGCCATACTTGCCCCCCGAAGCAGCTCCGGCAGGAGTGCTCCCGGCCACCAGCACCTGTGCGCTCAGTACGAGGCCGACGGCCATCACCGCCATCGTGATGCGTCGGGCCACCATTCCCCCCTTGATGTTCATGCAGTCAGCTCAACTTTCTGTTGTGGGTCGAAATCCCGATTGTGCAAGGCAGACGGCAAGCGGTCGGGGATGCGCGTAGCGGCGCGCTCGCACGAGCGGTCTCAAGACACGATCGCCTCAATGTATTCTCCCCATTCCGCCGGCAGCCACGCCAGGGCACGAACCACGACTCCGCGCCCTGTGTCGGACGTCAGCTTCGTTTCCCGCCAGCTTGACCCGAAGTCACGTGATTGTCCAGTGTTCGTCACGAAAAAGAAAGTTGACCGCTGCTTGTGAAGCGTCCGGCCCTGCGGCGCCGAACCGCACTGCCTACTCCGTCACGGTATGTCGGTCGTGAGTAGGATCGTCGCCGCAGACACCACCAGGGTGTCGGCCACTAACGACGACAGCGGCGGCTGCCAGGGGGTTAAGTGGGCAGGTTGGTCCTACGGAGTCTGTTGAGCATCATTCCCGTGCTGCTCATCGTCTCTTTCGCCATTTTTCTCCTCCTGGCGCTCGTTCCGGGTGACCCGGCAGTAACCCTGGCCGGTGGCTTGACGGCCACGCCGGCGGAGATCGCCCGGGTTCGGGCGCAGCTGCATCTGAACGATCCATTAATGGTGCAGTACTGGCACTGGCTCACTGCAGCGGTACGGGGAAACTTGGGAACTTCTATCTCGACCGGTCAGTCAGTCGGCTCGCAGATAGCCGCCCGGTTCCCCGTGACCTTCGGACTCGTCGTGGCCTCGGCGATCATTGCCCTTGTCGTCGGTGTCCCTCTGGGCATCGTGTCGGGCGTCCGCCCCGGCGGGAGTGCCGACTCGGGCGCACGGTCCTTCTCCACGCTGGGCCTCGCCGTGCCCAGCTTCTGGCTGGCCATCCTCCTCGTGTCGGTCTTCGCGGTGCACTGGCGGATCTTTCCCTCGACCGGCTACACCGCCATCTCGGCGTCGTTCACCGGTTGGCTGAAGGATGTCACCCTGCCGGCGATCACCCTGGGCGTGGGGGTGGGAGCGACCCTGGCCCGCCAGCTCCGAGCCTCGCTCATCGATGCGCTCGATACGCCCTACGTCCGTACGGCCTGGGCCAAAGGGGGGACCCGCCGCTCGGTGCTGCTGCGCCACGCGTTCAAGAACGCTTCCATGCCGGTGGTGACGGTCTTCGGTGTGCAGATCGGCTACCTACTGGGCGGCGCCGTGATCGTGGAGCAGATCTTCTCCTTCCCCGGCCTGGGGACCTACATGCTGAGCGGCATCACCGACCACGACCTGCCCGTGGTCCAGGGGGTGGCCATTATCTTCGTGCTCTTCCAGATGGCCATGAGCCTCCTGGTCGACATCAGCTATGGCTACCTGAACCCGAAGGTGCGGGTCGCGTGACCGTGGCCACCGGTGACGTCGGCCTCTTGGAGGGTGAGCGCCGCTCACTACGCGGCTGGTGGGCGGAGCACCAACGTCTACGGCGCTTCCTCGGCCACGGCGGTGTCCTGCTGTCGTTCGCCTGGGTGCTGTTGATGATCGTCTTCGCGCTCTTTGCCCCGTTGATCGCTCCGCACGATCCGAATGCTCAGAACCTTGCTGAGACCAATGCCGGCATAAGTGCCGGCCACTGGATCGGAGCGGACGACCTGGGACGCGATGTGTTCTCGCGCCTCATCTACGGCGCCCAGAGTTCTATGCAGGTGACCTTCGAGACAGTGGGGCTGGCCTTGGTACTGGCGCTGCTCATCGGCCTTGTGGCTGGGTTCCGGGGTGGCTGGCTCGACTTCCTCCTCATGCGGGGCGCTGACGCCGGCTTGGCCTTCCCGCCCCTGGTGCTCGCCCTGGCCGTCGTGGCGGTCCTCGGAACTTCGGTCAATGACACTTCCTTTGCACTGGCCATCGTCTTCACACCGGGCTTCGCCCGTTTCATCCGCGGGCAGACGCTGGCCATTCGGGAGGAGTCATTCGTCGAGGCCTCGACTTCCATCGGCACGCCCCCCACCCGCATCGTGCTCGTGCGCATCCTGCCCAACGTCATGACTGGGTTGGTGGTGGGCATCGCCATAGCCCTCGGCTCGGCCGTGCTGGCCGAATCCGGACTGGCCTTCTTGGGCCTGGGACCCCCGCCCCCGGCCGCCAGCTGGGGAGACATGCTCCAAGAGGCCTACAACACCTCGCTCTTCACCCACCCCTGGTCCCTGGTGCCGGCCGGCCTGACCATCGCGCTGACGGTGCTGGCCTTCAACACCATCGGCGACTCGCTACGGGACACCCTGAGCGGCGCCACGCCCCGCTCACGTCGCCAGCGCGGGGTCAAGCGACAACGTGGCATCACCGCGGTGGTCCGTCCGGCGCAACCGATCCCAGCGCCGGCGGCGCAGGCGGAGCCTGACGAGCCGGAGCGGGGTGGAGCCGGCCCGGCGCTTCTCGAGGTCCGCGACCTGAGTGTCGAGTTCCAGACCGACACCGGGCGCGTGCGGGTGGTCGACGGCGTGTCCTTCGACGTCGGTGAAGGCAAGATCGTCGGGCTGGTGGGTGAATCGGGCTCCGGCAAGACGGTGAGCTCGCTCGCCGTCTTGCGCCTGCTCTCCTCACCGCCGGCCCAGATCGTGGGGGGATCCATCCGCTTCAACGGGCGCGACCTGCTCGACATTGAGTTTGACGAGATGCGGCGGATCCGCGGGCGCGACATCGCCATGGTCTTCCAGGACCCGCTGGCCAGCCTCGATCCTTCCTTCACCATCGGCTACCAGCTCATCGAAGCCATCCGGCTCCATGAGAACGTGACGCGTGCCGCCGCCCGGGACCGAGCGGCGAAGCTCCTCGAGGGTGTCCACATCCCTGACCCATCGCAGCGCCTCTCCGCCTACCCCCATCAGCTCTCGGGGGGGATGCGCCAGCGGGTGATGATCGCAATGGCCCTCAGCTGCCACCCCCGCCTGCTCATCGCCGACGAGCCGACCACGGCGCTGGACGTCACCGTGCAGGCGCAGATCGTGGAGCTGCTCTGCGAGCTGCGCGAGAAGGAGGACCTAGCCGTCCTCTTCGTCACGCACGACCTGGCTCTCATTTCCGAGCTCTCCGACGAGATCATCGTGATGTACGCCGGCCAGGTTGTTGAACATTCGCCCACTGCCGAGCTGTTCGGCCGCCCGCGCCATCCGTACACGGCGGCGTTGCTGGCGGCCTCTCCGGGCATCCGGACCGAGGCAGACAGCCCCGTGCTCATCGCCGGCCAGGTGCCCCAGGCGGGGCAGTTCCCTTCGGGATGCCGATTCCACCCGCGTTGTGCCTACGCCGAGGATGCGTGCCGGACCGCAGCAATCGACTTGACAATCGCCGGCCCGGATCGCCAGAGCCGGTGCCGGCGCGTGGAGGAGCTGACGCTGGCGGGCGTCGGGTCCGAGGTGGCGATCCGCCTCGGTGCCGACCCCGTCGGTGCACCATGACGATCGACCTTGAAGCGGTATCGGCCACGGCGCCGGATGCGGCGGTCGTCGCCCGGTTGGTCGGCGTGTCCTGCGACTTCTCGGTCCGTCTCCCCGGCCGGGGCAGGGGCACGGTGCATGCCGTCGACAACGTCAACCTGGCGGTCGAACGTGGCAAGACGCTGGGGCTCGTCGGCGAAAGCGGATCGGGGAAGTCGACGCTGGCTCGCTTGCTGTTGCGTCTGATCCGCCCCACCTCCGGGCAGGTGCTACTCGGCGACGACGACATCACCCGCGCCAAGGGCGCGCATCTACGGATACTGCGACGGAAGATGCAGCTGGTCTTCCAGGACCCGTACTCCTCCTTCGATCCGCTGGCCAACATTGGATCGAGCGTGGGCGAAGCGCTCAGGGTCCACACCGACCTCGGGCGTCTCGCGCGCGAGCAGCGGACCGCTGAGCTGCTCGACCAGGTCCGTCTCCCGGCATCGTTCGCCCGGCGCCGCCCCCGCGAGGTGTCCGGTGGCCAGCTCCAGCGGGCGGCCATCGCCCGAGCCCTGGCCACCGAGCCGGAGCTGCTGGCGCTGGACGAGCCACTCAGCTCACTGGACGTGGCCACCCAGGTGCAGATCGTCGACCTTCTCGGTGATCTCCAGGAACG
>Ga0182015_10008117_pt1 | contig 10071 bp, 8 predicted proteins | sample 712P3MmetaG_FD_120478 | JGI IMG/M metagenome (GOLD analysis project Ga0182015, IMG submission 120478) | Permafrost microbial communities from Stordalen Mire, Sweden - 712P3M metaG | ecosystem: Environmental > Terrestrial > Soil > Wetlands > Permafrost | place: Sweden: Stordalen | collected... | reverse complement strand
TACCTGTTGCCATGGCGAGCCTTAGCTCGATTTCGGGTCTGGTTTCAGGCCCGATTTGAGAAATGTTCCGCGATCGAGGTCGTTGAACGCCTCGCGCAGTTGCTCCTGCGTGTTCATCACGATGGGGCCATACCAAGCCACCGGTTCCTCAAGCGGCTTGCCTGAGACCAGCAGAAAACGAACGCCGTCTTCCCCGGCCTGAACGGTCACCTCGTCGCCGCGATCAAACAGCACGAGCGATCGGTTGTCAGCCTCTGAAGGAGGCGCTGTATCGGCCCAGCCGACGGGTTCGGTGGGCACAGCGAGCGGCTGGGAGGCGTTACCGAATTTGCCGGCGCCGGAGAAGACATACGCGAAGGCGTGGCGTGTGGTCTCGACCGGCAGTGTCTTCTTGCGCCCGGGAGGAACAGATACATCGATGTAGATCGGGTCCGCGGCAATGCCATCGACAGGTCCCTTGCGGCCCCAAAAACTTCCGCAAACCAGCCGCACATGCGTGCCGTCGTCATCCTTGATTTCAGGAATTTCGGTGGACTTCACTTCCTGGTAGCGCGGCGGCGTCATTTTCAGGGACGCGGGGAGGTTAGCCCACAGCTGAAACCCGTGCATGCGCCCGGCGTGGTCACCCTTCGGCATCTCCTGATGAATGATGCCGCTTCCGGCCGTCATCCATTGGACGTCGCCCGGAGAGATCGCCCCACGATTGCCCATGCTATCGCCGTGCTCTACGGTTCCGGCAAGGACATAGGTGCTCAATACCGCGATGCGGGTGCCACGGGAAGCCGGCGAGGTAATCCTCCGGAACGTCGTTGCGGAAATCGTCGAGCAGAAGGAACGGGTCGAAATCCGATGTGTTACCGAAGCCGAAAGCCCGGCGGAGATGCACCCCGGCGCCTTCGAGGGTGGGCTTCGCTCTTATGAGCTTTTTCACCGGCCGAATAGACATTGCGAATCTCCTATCTCGAGCGGTCCGCTGCGCCCAAGTGAGGGCACGAATGGTCCGCGATCACGCAAGACACGCGCAACGTCATCAGATGCAAACCAACCGAGAGGGATCCTAAGAAGTTTAAGAAGCGAAGCAAGCCGCAATAGGGGAGGGCTGCCTAGCTTTTCCAGCCCGGAGTTTCCACGTAAGCCGAAGTAATGTCAGCCACTGTGCGAGTTCCACAGTTGCCCATGGCCATCTTGAGTTCACCTTGAAGGATTTCCAGCACCCGCTCGACGCCGGGCTGGCCGAAAGCTCCCAATCCCCATAGCATCGGCCGTCCGATTCCCACGCCCTTGGCCCCAAGCGCAAGAGCCTTGAAAACATCGGTGCCCCGCCGAAAGCCGCCATCTACAAAAACGGGAATGCGGTTATCGACGGCAGCTACTACTTCCGGGAGGGCTTGAATGGTGGCGCGTAAGGTTTCCGTGGAACGTCCGCCGTGGTTTGACACGAGAATTCCGTCAAGCCCATGGTCGATGGCAAGCAGGGCATCCTCTCGAGTATCGATTCCCTTGATGATGAATTTACCCTTCCACGCTTTGCGGATGCGATCGGCGAAGGCCCAATCCATCGCCGGATTTTGCAAGCGTATCCCGGTCATGTCGATGCCGTCGTACATGGGGCGTTCCTTGACGGATGTGCCGGGCTCGCCGCTGTTCCCGTGGCAGGCAGCGCACTGAGTCAAGTCCTTCGGGCGGGTGCGAAGATACGTCTCGCTGTTTCGCCCCGTGGTGTTATCCACGGTGAGTGCGATCACCGTGCACCCGGAGGCTTCCACGCGGTGCAGGATTTTCTCACAAGCGTCCCAGTTGGTTGGGGCATAGAGCTGGAACCAGACGGGACGACCGAGTGCCTTGTTGACATCTTCGATGGGAGTGGAGGTGGCCGTAGAGAGAAACTGAAGCGTCCCGCGCGCCTTGTCCGCCCGCGCCACTGCTAACTCACCCTGGGGGTGGATGGATTTTTCGGAGCCTGTAGGACAGGTGAAAATCGGACTGTCGTAAACAGTGCCAAAAAGCTCAACGTGCATATCCACTTTGGTGGCGTCGTGCAGGCGCCGAGGGCGCAACTCGATATGCTTGAATGCTTCCTGATTGGCCCGAAGGGTACCGTCATCGTCGACGCCACTCGCCATGTAGGCCCAGTGCCCGGGGCGCACCTTGCGGTGAGCGACTTCCTCGAAGTCGAAAACGTTGAGGGCCTGGGCGGGATCGCTGATGACGGCGGAAGGTTCTTGGGAATTCTGGGCTGAAACCCCGCGCTCCAAAAATGCAGCCACGCCGCCAAACGCAGCGACATAAGGGCTGGCGGCTAAGAATTTCAGAAAGTGACGACGCGCGTTGAGATCGGGTCTTGCCATAACAGCTGGGTATCCTAGCACCTAGAGTCATTTCTGAAAAGCCAAGCCTCAATTTTTTTCCGTTCCATCCTGAAGTCAGGTCAAATCGCACCGCGACATGGGGCACGCGGCTGTGCGCCAGCGCAATGCCGGAAGACTAGATGCTCAGTCCAACCAGGCTTCGGTTGGACCAGATTCTAGGAGTCCTGGACCTGCTCGGTTTGGGACCGGCGCTAAGGCGTGATTTTGCTGAGGTTTGCCGGGGGTACCAACGGTTGGAGAGGAGCCGGATAAATGGAAATGATTCTCCTTAGTGGGAAATGTTTTGCGCAGAGAATCGTAGAGAGCGGTTGAATGGAAACCACTTAAAGCTGGCACGCCAGATGCATATTTGCTTAGCGATTAAGCACATAGGTGCCCTAGCACGCGCCCGGTTGGTGTATCCGCGAGCTTGGTCATCTCAATGGGACTGAAGGGGCGGAAGCTTGTCCGCCATGCGCTCTTTATAGGTAAGCAGAACGTGTCTAACTCACAATCACAGCTCTCTTGGTTTGCCATCCGAGTAAAGTCGCGCTGCGAATGGGCTGTCGCTGACGCTCTTCGCCATAAGGGCTTCGAGGACTTTCTTCCCCTGTATTGGTCGAGACGCCGGTGGTCCGACCGCGTAAAGGTCCTGCAATTGCCGCTCTTCTCAGGATACCTATTTTGCCGGTTCGCTCCGGCGGATCGCGTCCCGGTGTTGTCGACTCCAGGGGTGGTTTTGATCGTGGGTTCGGGCAAGACGCCTCTTCCGATTGACGCGAAGGAAGTGGAGGCAATTCGCGTGGCGGTCAATTCGGGACAGAAGATCGTTCCCTGGCCGCATCTTGAAATCGGGCGCACCGTACGGATTGAAGAGGGCTCGCTTCGCGGGCTTGAAGGGGTCCTGCTGCGATTCAAGGGAGCCAACCAGCTGATTCTGGGAGTTCAGTTGCTCCAGCGCGCCGTAGCGGTGGAAGTCCCCGAGAACTGGGTTGCACCATGCACGGCATCGGTTCCGTCGTTGCCCGCTCCTCGGTTTGCCTAGAGCGAGTCGCAATCCACCAATCTTGCAAAACATAAAACGTCTGTTCGCGTAAGCCAAACTGAAACTGAAGTCCTAACGACCCGAGAATGCATAACAACGAGCTGATCGTACATCCGAGCAGATCCAAGAACAGTTCCTCAACGGTACTTTACCTGGAGCCGTTCAGTTCCAGTTCCCAGGAGACCGAAAACCCGTTATCCATGCAGATTTGGCGGGTCATGCGGCAGCGGCTGCACTGGCTCGTCGCCGCAGTACTTTTGGGATGCCTGATAGGGTTTGGCATGAGTCTTCGAGAGACGCCTATCTATACGGCCAAGGCATCACTGGAAATCCAGAACCCTGCCGAAACTTCGCCGAGCGTCAAGGTTGGGGACGAGGCGCCCATCAGCGCGGAATCCTATCTGCCGACACAGTCGGCAATCCTGCAAAGCCGCACACTACACCGGTTGACGGTCGAACGGTTGCACCGGGAACATTTTCAATCGGGATTTCAGTCGAACAGCGAGATGGGAATGCTGCGCCGCATTCTCAGACTGGCGCCTCCCAAGCCCGCGCAGTCCTGGGGAGCGAGCGTAGAGATTCAGCCCAGTGTGAACACCCGCATCGTCAACATTATTTGCTCGTCGCCCGATCCTCAGTTCGCGGCGGCTTTCGCCAACGCACTCGTAAACGAATACATCGACTCCGACCTGAAGGCGCGCTGGGATGCAATCAATAACGCAAGGCAGTGGCTCGCACAGCAACTGGAAGAGGCCCGGGCAAAATTGCAGCAATCAGAGGCCAACTTGCAGAATTATGGAGCCGCTTCCCATTTGCTGTTTACGGGGGACAAGGAAAGCGCCGAGCAGGACAAGCTCAAAGAAATGCAGACCGCGCTTTTCGCCGCGCAGGCCGAGAGGATTGCCAAGCAGTCCCAGTATCAGATCGCAATGTCCACTACCGCCGACTCCGTCCCCCAGGTGATTGACAGCGCGCAACTCAGCGACTATCAAACGAAGCTGGCCGATCTGCGCCGGCAGCTTGCCGACCTCAGCCAGGAATACACACCTGAACACCCGAAGGTGCGCCGCGTCCAGGCCCAAATTGACGACCTCGAAAAGTCGTTCACGCAGGAACGGACCAACATCATCACTCGAATTAAGAATGAGTATCAGTCGGCGCTGGTCAAAGAGCGCCTGCTCAGCAGCGCTTATCAGGAACAGGTGCGGGTGGTTAGCGAGCAGACTCAAACCACGAACCAATACAACATCCTGGAACGCGATGTGGAGACCAACCGCACGCTGTATGATTCCTTGCTGCAGAAATCGCGCGAGGCGGATACGGCCACAGCAATGCGCGGAAGCAATGCGCGAATTGTGGATCCGGCGGAACCCCCGTCGGTCCCGTCGAAGCCGAATTTTTTGTGGAACACGCTAATCGGGGCGATTGGCGGGCTGTTGGTTGGGCTCGGCCTCATGATAACCCAGGAAAGCCTGGATCGCAGCTTCAAGGAACCCGGAGACGCTTCGTCGCATTTGAACCTCCCTGAGTTAGGGGTTATCCCGGAACGCACTCAGCTTGGCACGTATGGCTCTAAGAGGCACGCGGGGGCAAATGCATTGCCGTCGGCAACTGCCGCGCAGCGGCCGGGAGGTTCGGAGGTAGAAGTTGTCACGTGGAGCGAAAAGTCTTCGATGATTGCCGAGTCGTTCCGCAGCGCGGTAACTTCCATTCTGTATTCGATTGAAAATGGAGCATCGCCGCGGGTGATTTTGGTCAGCAGCGCGATTCGCGGCGAGGGAAAAACAACGATCGTAAGCAATTTGGGGATCACTCTGGCCGAGATTAACCAGAAGGTTCTGCTGATCGACGGCGACATGCGAAAGCCCCGGCTCAATGAAGTCTTCAACCTACCCAACGACTGGGGCTTGAGCGACCTCTTGCGCGAGACCAGTTCGTTGCGGGATTGCCCCATCGAAGCGCTGGTGAAGCGGACGGAAATGCCGGAAGTGAGTGTTCTGACGAGCGGTCCCGGCGCCGATAACATTTCGAACCTCCTGCATTCGCACCGCATGCTGGAGCTGGTGCAGAGGCTGCGCTCGGAATTTGACGTGATCCTCATCGATACTCCGCCGATGTTGGACATAGCCGATGCTCGTGTATTGGGACGCCTTGCCGACGCAGCCATTCTCGTGTTCCGGGCGGGGCGAACGAGCAAGGACATGGCGTTGGCCGCGAAACGCCGGCTGACCGATGATGGAATTCCAGTTCTCGGCACGATCCTGAATGCATGGGATAGCAAAGCGAACAGCAGTTATGGATACGGGTACACGTACGCGGAATACGAATGAACGGCGCCGGCACAACCATGTCGAGCACACAGTTGATTAAGCCTGCCGAGCCTTCCAACTACTGGCTCATGCAATTGAGCGACAGATTTCTCGCCGCTTTTGCGCTGTGCTTGCTTTCCCCGTTGTTGGCGGTGATTGCGCTGGCCGTGGTGGTGGGGAGTGGGTGGCCCGTTTTGTTCCAGCAGGAGCGTGTCGGACAGCTGGGCAGGCCTTTTCAGTTGCTGAAGTTTCGGACGATGCGCACAGGTAAGAGCGGTCCAACGATTACGGCGCGAGGCGACTCGCGCATAACGGGCGTAGGCAGGTTCCTGCGGAAATTTAAATTGGACGAACTCCCGCAGCTGTGGAATGTGGTGAGAGGCGAAATGAGCTTGGTGGGCCCGAGACCAGAAGTGCCGCGGTTTGTGGATATGAATAATCCTGTGTGGCGTTCGGTGCTACAGGTTCGCCCTGGAATTACCGATCCGGCTTCGATTGCTTTTCGCAACGAGGAAGAACTTCTTGCCAAAGCCGCTGACCCGATCTCGTTTTACGAGAAGAGCGTTTTGCCAGCCAAGCTGGCCCTCAATTTGGCTTACCTGGACCGGAAGTGTTTCTGGCTCGATATCCAAGTGATCTTGCGGACGGTCTGGTGCGCGATAGTTCCGGGAACGCAGGGAATTAAGGAAACCGGGATTTAACCGGCGAGAGACGATGAGCGAAAATCCCTTCATACCTTTCAACCGTCCTGAAATAGACGATGCCGAGATCGCCGAGGTGGTAAGCACCCTGCGGTCCGGGTGGCTGACTACCGGCGTGCGCACCGCGCAATTTGAAAAAGAGTTTCGGGACTATGTGGGAGCCAAACACGCTCAGGCGGTCAGTTCTTGCACGGCGGCCCTGCATCTGGCTCTTGCCGCGCTGAACATCGGGCCCGGCGACGAAGTGATTACGACGCCGCTAACCTTCTGCGCGACGGTGAGCGTGATCGTTCACGTGGGAGCAACGCCGATCCTGGCGGACGTCCTTCCGGACGGTAATATCGATCCCGCTTCCATCGCCGAACGCATTACGCCGCGCACCAAAGCCATTATTCCGGTTCACCTGGCCGGCGCGCCATGCGACATGGACGCCATCTGGAAATTGGCGAAGCAACACCGCCTCTTTGTGATCGAAGACGCGGCCCACGCGGCGGGTACCGAGTATCGCGGCCACAAGATTGGCTCATCGGAACTTCCGAGCGATGCGGTCTGCTTCAGTTTTTACGCGACCAAGAATCTGACCACGGGCGAAGGCGGCATGATCACCGTCAATACTAAAGAACTCGCGGACCGCGTGAAAATGCTGACGCTTCACGGAATCAACAAAGACGCCTGGAACCGCTATCGGGAAGATGGCAGCTGGTATTACGAGGTTGTCGAATGCGGCTTCAAGTACAACCTGAGCGACCTTCAATCCGCCGTCGGCATCCACCAGCTTCGCAAACTCGAGAATTTTACCGAACGCCGCACGCGTTACGCCGAGAAGTACAACGAAGCTTTCGCGGACATGGATGAGATTGAATTGCCCGAGGCGAGGGTGAACGGACGCCACGCGTGGCATCTCTACGCTCTTCGTTTGAACCTCGAAGCGCTCACGATTGACCGAGCGCAGTTCATTGCGGAATTGCGGCGCAGAAATGTCGGTGCGAGCGTGCACTTTATCCCGATTCAGCTTCACCCGTTCTTCAAGCAGTGGGCGGACCTGCCCGAGAATCAGTGCCCGCGGTCTCTGGAACTCTATCCGAGACTCGTGTCCTTGCCGTTATATCCGGCGATGACGGAGGAAGAAGTGTGCTACGTAGCCCGCGCGGTCCGGGAAATCGTGGCGAGGCACTCAAAGCTCAATCCAGTGAGTGGTCCCTGGAGCCGCGAACGGGAAGCAGGCATCGCGCAGGAAGAAGCCCGGTAATGGGTCCGACGATAAGAGCGACGACGAGAGCGATGATGAAAGCGATCGCGTTCTTGCTCCTGATCGCCGTCGCAAACCCGTTCTCCGCGTTGGCGGCCCAGAACGCCGCCGCGAAGAGTGCCGGTCCAAATGAGTCCGGGCCGCAGGAAAATACAGATGGGAATACGAATGGCGCGCAGGAAGAGGCGGCCGCGATTCCTCAGGCAACAGGGCATGAGTCGTCGCCCGATGACGTGATTGGGATCGATGATTCGGTTGCGATCACGTGCTTGGAGTCTGACGACGTCAGCAAAACCTGGCGAGTCGGCACCGCCGGCGATATTAATTTGCCCCTTGTGGGCCAGATTCACGCCGCGGGTCTCACGGCCGAACAGCTGAATCAAAAATTGACGGAAGCGTTGAAGCGCTATATTAACGAGCCTCACGTTACGGTTTACATCGCGGAATTCCGGAGCCAGCCAGTGACCGTGACCGGAGCGGTACACCGGCCTGGGCATTTCCAAATTGAAGGCTCGAAGACGCTTTTGACCGTTCTGACGATGGCCGGGGGATTGGACCACCCTCCGGGCTCCACCGCGACTGTCGTGCGACAGATGCAATACGGCCCCATTCCCCTGCCGCAAGCGCATCCGGATGCCGATGGCACTCACAGCATCGTGGAGTTGCAGCTAAAGGATGTGTCGAACGCCAGCACACCCGCATCGAACCTGATCGTTCGCCCCAACGACGTGATCGACGTGTCCAACGAGGAGCGCATGGTGTACATCATCGGTGAAGTGGCGAAGCCAGGCAAGGTCGAGCTCGTCAGCCACGATTCGATCTCGATGATGCAGGTGCTGGCGATTGCGGGCGGCCTGACGAAAGTCGCAAGCGCGCGGAACACACAAATCATGCGCCAGAATTCAAAAGGGCTGTATGAGAAAATTGGTTTGATCGACTTAAAGAAGTTGTCGCAAGGCAAGAGCGAAGACCGCATGCTCACTGCCGGCGACATCGTCGTGGTGCCATCGAGCAACGTGAAGGCGTATTCGCAGATTGCGGCGTTCACGGCGATCGCGACCGGTTTTGGTTTCCTTACGCGGTTCTGATAGTAACGCGAATCGCGCTTCCAGTTTTGCCTGTCTCTTGGGTCCAAGTCGGCCGAGAGATTAGTCCCGCATCATAAATCTAGAAGACACCACTCCGAATATCTTGAGAACCCTACCCTCATTTGCTGCCGGCTCCGGGCGACGCAACGCCGCGGGTTTTTTCCGCTGGGAAGATTCCGGTGAACCAATCGCGGTGCACTTCCATCTGAACGCAGTCGAGCTTTTGGACCGCGATGCCATCCGCGCGGGATCAAATATTACCGCCGGCATCCTGTTGGGGAAGAGGGAAGAAGGTCCCCAAGCAACGCTGGTGATTGAGAATTACGAGCCTGTTCCGATCGCAACCTGGAAGACGACCGATTCCCCATTTGGAGATCGCCGCCAGGTAAAGGCCATGATCGACCGCTGGAATTCCAGGCCCCACCGCCGGATGGATGTGCTCGGCTTTTATCGGAATTCCGTTGCCGGGGAAAAGACCCTGACCGAGGATGATTTGTCAGTGTCAGGAGAGAATTCCTCCCAGCCGGAATCGCTGTTTCTGCTCATCGAACCTCGTCTGGGCCAGCCCAGCAATGGCCGTTTGTTCTTGACGAAAGAGGCCGCCGTTGCTTGGGAGTGGAGTCCCACTCCGTTCAACCGCGCAGAACTCTCCGGAAGAGGGTCTCCGCGACGCACGGAAGTAAGAAATGCTCCCGCGAGGAAGGAAATCCCGCGAATTTTCGAGGAGCCGAAGCACGTCAGCGCCCCGATGGAAGACGCGCCTCAGAATGAGTCGAAACCGGATTGGCAGATCGGCAATTGGAACTTTGAAAAATGGAAGGCCTGGGACTCGAAGGGCGGCGTCTGGAAGATTGCAGCCCTGGCCGTCGTGGTGCTATTGGCCATCGGAATATTCCAGTTTCGCAACCGCGTGACTGCGCCCGCTACTCCTCTAAAAGCCCAATTGTCGACCGACTCAGGTCTTGGGCTGAAATTCGAACGCGCCGGCTCTGACGTGCGCCTGACCTGGAATCCGCAAGCGGCCGCTATTTTGAATGCGACCGGAGGCCAGCTGATTATTACGGATGGACCGATCAGCAAGACAGTGAATCTGGACCCGTCCGATTTAAAAAGAGGAACGATCACCTATTCGCCGCTGACCGACGACTTAGTTCTTCGGTTGCAGGTAAATACACCGGATGCTTCCGGGCCCGTTGCCGAGTCGGTGCGAATTGTGGGCGGATTGCCCACGTTGCCCACTGCGCCTGCCGATCCTTCGGCGGATCCCTCTTCCGCGCTCCATTCACAAACAACTCCGCCACCCGACCATCAGCCGCTCTCGGATGCAGAAC
>Ga0182015_10008116_pt1 | contig 10072 bp, 8 predicted proteins | sample 712P3MmetaG_FD_120478 | JGI IMG/M metagenome (GOLD analysis project Ga0182015, IMG submission 120478) | Permafrost microbial communities from Stordalen Mire, Sweden - 712P3M metaG | ecosystem: Environmental > Terrestrial > Soil > Wetlands > Permafrost | place: Sweden: Stordalen | collected... | reverse complement strand
TAGCGATGAGCGGTTACGCCATGCAGCAAGTGAGTGAACGCCACGCCGTCTCCCACGCACGGGTCAAGTGCGGAGAACTCCGTTGGAAAGGCAAGACAATTCTTCAGCCGCGCGGCTTCCGGCTCGGGTAAGGGGAAGAAACCCAGCTTGGTTTTGCCATGTGGCCTCATCGTGCGACCTCCGAGTATCGTCCGCTTCGCCGCTACTGCGGTCCTAGTCTGCTCGTGTTGCTAGCGTCTAGTGGTATTGAAAGGCGAAACGTCCAAGAAGCTCTGAGTGCTCAACGCGGTACGCCGGATACTTGCCGACGGAGAGGACATCCGTCCTGCGAGGGAGTAATATTGACCCAATCGGGAGATCGTGAATTTCCACTGTTCGAACTGAAAGGACTCAACAGACGACAACCAAACCAACTGTGGCGCCATGCCCAGAACTCTATCGAAGAAGGAGAACCTCAATGCCATACCTTAACGTCGGGAAAGAGAACTCCACAGAGATTGATCTCTACTATGAAGACCATGGTTCGGGTGACCCCGTAGTCCTCATCCACGGATATCCGCTGAGCGGCGCCTCCTGGGAGAAGCAGATTCCGGGGCTTTTAGCTGCGGGCCACCGTGTCATTACCTACGACCGCAGAGGATTCGGCAAATCGAGCCAACCAACCGTGGGCTACAACTACGACACCTTCGCCGAAGATCTGCACAAGCTCGTGACTAAGCTCAAATTACGCAACTTTGCCCTGGTTGGGTTTTCGATGGGCGGCGGCGAAGTGGCACGTTACATCGGCAAGCACGGATCGAAGGACGTGAGCCATGCCGTCTTTATCTCCTCGGTCCCGCCCTTTCTCCTCAAAACGCCAGACAACCAGGAAGGTGTAGACGGTAGTGTGTTCGAAGGAATCCAGAAAGCTATCGCGGCGGACCGTTACGCCTTCTTCACCGAGTTTTTCAAGAACTTTTACAACACAGACGCGCTGTTGGGTAAGCGTGTCAGCGAACAAGCCGTTCAGGCCAGCTGGAACGTGGCCGCCGGCGCTTCCGCCACAGCCAGTCTTGCTTGCGTACCGACCTGGCATGAAGACTTCCGCAAGGACGTGTCGCGGATCGACGTCCCGACGCTGGTGATTCATGGCGACGCGGACCGGATTGTGCCGATGGCAGCAGCGGGAGAGCGAACGGCCAAGCTGATCAAGGGAGCGCGCCTGTCAGTGGTGAAGGATGGGCCGCACTGCATCACCTGGACTCACGCGGAGGAAGTGAATCACGAGTTGGTGAACTTCCTGGGGAAAGGAGCTGCGAAACACGCAACCGCAGAAGCCCCGAGACAAGCGGTTGCGTAACCAGCCAAGTTTGTATTCACCGAGGGTGCCGTCTTGAACCGGCGCCCTCGAGTTTCCTGTGACACCCCTCTCCCTGGCGCGCCATCATCTTTCCTCAATAATCGCGGTACGAACCGTTGTGTCCATTGAGCGCTTCTGCCACCAGTTCGCCGACTGGGTCTGAATCGCGTATCTCGCTCACGGCGACAAACGAGCAGAGGCCATTCACCGGGATCGGGCGTTCCTCTTCAATTTGGTAGCCGCGCTCAATGTGCTTCTGTTTTCGTTTCTCAAACAAGTCGGCCCTGGTGGTCACACGAATTCTCATTGCCATCCTCATTTCTCGGGTCTATGAAGGGCGCCGACACCCAACGCTGGTACTGCTTTCAAACAGGCCTGAGCAGGTCAGCGTGTCACGGGTCAGGGCTGGTCTGACAAGGGCGGGGAGGAGCAAAATATTTGCGAGGCAGAGTCGCCCAGTTGTCGCTTTTCGCCACTGCCGGTTCGACGCGCAACTAGGAGGAACCCTGATCCTGAGGCGCAGGAATCGTCTTCCTGCAGCCGGCTGTGTTCTGACATCCCTAGGGCGGATTGGCCCACCCTCTTCACCAAGTTGGGGGAGCCCTCGGGGAAGAACTACGACTGGTCGAGCGGCGTGATGGTAATCAAATCCCCGGTGCTGGCTGTATGCGGCCACGCCGATGCCGTCCGCAGGGCGCGTGCTGTAGAGTTCATTCGGTTGCTGGACGGCGGCAAAGAAAGACGCCGGCTGAGATGGACCTGGAATCTCCATTGCCCGGCTGGTGATTTCTGGCGACCGCTGTCGATTTCGGCGTTTCTAGATCGACGTATCAATAGAGTCGGGATTCTGATGGCAGTGGAACCCGCTCAAACTTTAAATACGAGGAGAGGACAATGAGAGTGATGGTCATCGTAAAAGCCAGTAAGGAATCGGAGGCTGGTGCGCTTCCTGACACGGAAATCCTTACCAAGATGGGGAAATACAACGAGCAACTGGTAAAGGCGGGAGTGATGCTCGCTGGCGACGGACTGCAACCGACCTCGAAGGGCAAGCGGGTGAGATTCTCGGGCGAAAAACGCACGGTTATTGACGGGCCATTCACTGAAACTAAGGAACTCATCGCCGGCTATTGGATGTGGCAGGTGCGGTCGATGGACGAGGCGGTGGAATGGCTTAAGCGGGCTCCCTTCGAAGGAGGAGCCGAGATCGAGATTCGGCCGGTGTTTGAGGCAGCTGATTTCGGCGAGAGTCTTACTCCTGAGTTGAAAGAGCGGGAGCAACGTTTACGCGAGGAACTGGCAGGAAAAAAGTAGACGAAATTTTCAGATCTCGTGTCGAGTTAACCTTTCCTGATTCGACGTATGAATAGAGCGCGGATATTACAGGCGAAGCCGTTGAGGCTCCGGCTCCCAAACTAAATTAATTTAAGGAGATAGCAATGCGATTCCTAAGCATCTACAAGACAGCGGAACGGACCACTCCTCCGACCCCAGAGGAAATGGCTACGATGGGCAAGTTGATCGAAGAGGGAATGAAGGCGGGCTGGCTGCTTGCGACGGAAGGCTGCCTGCGCACGGCACTCGGTGCGCGGGTTCGGCGATCCAATGGCAAGCTGACTGTAACCGACGGGCCCTTTACCGAGTCGAAAGAGCTAGTCGGCGGGTTCGCGATATTGAAGGCGAACTCCAAGGAAGAGGCTATCGAGTTGGCCAGGCAGTTCCTCCAGCTTGCCGGGGAAGGCGAGTGCGAGTTGCGCCAGCTCTGCGAACCCAATTCGATAGGTCCGGGCCAGCCCAGTTGTCACGAGTCGGCCGCTGTTGCAGCCACGGGCTAAACATGGTGTGATCGGTAGTTGTGGGGACTACCGAGACACATCGCGCCATTGAGGCGGTCTGGCGAATCGAGTCAGCGCGCCTCGTTGCAGGCCTTGCGCGGATCGTGCGAGACGTGGGCAGGGCGGAGGAACTCGCCCAGGATGCCCTCGTCGCCGCTCTAGAGCAGTGGCCGGAGTCAGGCATTCCGGAAAATCCAGGCGCCTGGCTCATGGCCACTGCGAAGCATCGGGCCATCGATCACTTTCGCCGTGCCGCGCTTATCGACCGCAAGCACGAAGAACTCACCCGCGATCTTGCCGAGCGGGAAAATGCAGTACCGGACCTAGCGGCCGCCATGGATGACAGCATCGGCGACGACCTATTGCGATTGGTTTTTATTGCCTGCCATCCGGTGCTTTCGCCCGAAGCGCGGGTTGCACTCACCCTCCGGCTATTAGGCGGCCTGACCACCGACGAGATTGCGCGTGCATTCCTGGTCGCGGAGCCGACAATCGCCCAGCGAATCGTTCGCGCGAAGCGAGCTCTAGCCGACGCGCGCGTCCCCTTCGAGGTTCCTCGCGGAGCTGAGTTCAGATCACGACTGTCCTCGGTGCTACAGGTGATTTACCTTGTTTTTAATGAGGGCTACTCGGCAACTGCCGGCGACGACTGGATGAGACCCTCTCTGTGCGAGGAGGCTCTGCGGATTGGCCGCATTCTAGCCGGATTGGCGCCGACCGAACCGGAAGTGCATGGAGTGGTCGCGCTCATGGAGATCCAGGCCTCCCGGTCGAGGGCGCGTGTGGACGCGTCGGGGGAACCCGTGCTTCTGTTCGATCAGGACCGCGGGCAGTGGGATCAACTGCTGATCCACCGAGGTCTTGCCGCACTCGATCGTGTGGAGCAGCTAGGCGGGACGCGAGGTCCGTATGCGATCCAGGCGGCGATCGCGGCCTGTCATGCGCGAGCCCGCACTCCGGACGAGACAGACTGGGCCCGCATCGTCGCGCTTTACGGTGACCTCGCGGAGGTCGGGCCATCGCCCGTCGTCGAACTGAACCGCGCAGTGGCGGTAGGCATGGCGTTTGGCCCCGCGGCTGGCCTGGAGCTAGTGGATCGATTGCACGATGAACCGACGCTCCGCGCGTACCACCTGCTGCCCAGCATTCGAGGCGATTTGCTCAAGAAACTCGGCCGTACCGAAGAAGCTCGCGGGGAGTTCGAGAGAGCAGCATCCATGACCCACAACGCGCGCGAACGCAGCTTGCTCGTCGAGCGCGCCCGGGCTTGCCGCGATGGAGCGGGGTGAGGGAATCTCCGGTCATTCGGACGATTTATTCACGGTTTCCGCGCCATAGTTCTGGTGTTCGACCGTGCCTTCCTTCGAACAAATCTGCCTCCGTGGCCACACGAATTCTCGCTTCCATTCTCGTTTCTCGTTAATTCCTCCCGAGGCTAACCGGAAGCAATCGGGGATGAAATCTGGTTTTGACTATTCGGCAATCCGGTTTTGGGCACATTCGGATGACAACTTGCGGCAGCTGAAAAGAAATGTATCGGTGGTGGAGTTTTGTGGCATCCTTCGCAAGACGTTGACCATACATCCAGCGCTCAGGCTTGATTTGTGAAAGACAGTCCTGTGCCGTGGGAATACGTCCAAGGTCTTCCTTTACATGTTGTTCCCCGATGCAACGCACTGGAACTTGCTTGCCTTCGCTGTTCACGATTGCGACGCCGAAGATACGTTCAGCTAAGAAAATGCCTTCAGCGTGATGTAGTTACGAAGCTTGGGGCACGGGAAAAATACGGTTGTTCATCAAATTCACGCGTGCGCGCAAAGGATTCCAGCGACACGAAATCCGTGAAATTTCCCCGCATAAATCAGGCAAGGAGAGCCACAATCTATTGATGTCGGTGCTAAATCGAGTATAAAAACCTTCCTCATCGATTTGTTCAGTGGGGCGCAGTGGCGAGTTCCCGAGCACATGAAACGGCAAACGGTGATCACCCCGCAAGTCGTTATTTCGATTGTTACTGGAGTTATAGATATTGGTCAACATGATGGCAAAAAGGTCCTCGATGTTGTCCCAGTCGCGGATTGGAACGAGATCCATTAACCCACGCAGCATACGCAAAGCGTGCACCAACTCGTGAAATAGAACGTCGTCCGCATGAAAATGATTTGCTGGATCGATGCTAGCTTTTACGGAAGGATGACTCCATGCCTTTGGCTCGTACCGAATCGTTACGTCCGTGCCCCTCCTCCCCGATTTGCCGCACGCTCACCTGTTTGGCGTTCGTCGGCCCAGATCGTCTTGGTTTTGTCCAGAGACGCTCTCTCATTGAGCGCTCGAATGGTAAGCGTGTGAGGGGAAGTGTTGACTTGCCGAATTAAAATCCCACCGACCGCAGTCCTGTCAATCTGGCGGAACACATCTTGGGTGTCAGACTCGTATGCCGGGGCTTTAGGGTTAGTCGTATCATTTGTGACCATCGGCGGAGGACCCATCGTCGGTGATGGGTCTTCGAACTCTTCTCGAATAATCGAGCCATCGATGATGATGTTTTTTCCCCAGTAGCGACTCATACTGCCTCCAAGGTGCTGAGTAACCGGCGTGACGCCTATCGAATACAAGCATAATTAAGGGCGCGCCGGACGAACTCCTTTTCAAATAGTGAACCAGAACGACGACCCGTTTCAAACCACGAATCTTCTTTTTCATGACTGGAGAAACGGTCACGAAGCTACTCCTGTTTTCGCCTACGAGCAATGCGTAACTCGGCTGACGGACTCGTGCCGAGGCCCCCTTGGAGCCACTCCATAAGACGAGCAGCGGCTCCTTCGCTATGATCCTACTAGAGTTCCACTGGCCCTCTTTCAATGCCGGGACCATTGCTTCCTAAATATTTTTGGGTAGCAAAAGTGCAATCAAATAGAATGCAGCCAGAGTTTCATCTTCGGTTCGTAACCGCCAGATTGAAGCCTGCTACCCACTTTTGCGGAATCGAATTAGTAGGATGGGGCCCGCTGAGGATTCGAGCGGCACGCCAATCGCATTCAACCATGCTGAGAATAGCGTTTCATTTCAGCAAGACTTTCGGCACGTTTACCGATCTTCCTAAGTATCAGTTCAAGGTGTTGCAGCTCTTCTGAAGAGGCCTCCTGGAAGGCCGTTTGATGAGTGCGGGTGACCGTGATCGGAGACGAGAGAAATGCTTAGAGGAGGTGACGAGTTGCTTCGTGTTCAGCCTTGGCCCGTGAATCCCATGCCTGCCAGGACGCCTCGCATATAGGCGAAGCTGGCGATCACGCCCGGCATCGGGTCGTCGGGATGAATCTCATACTCCAGATCGACGGAGCCTTGGTATTTCGCTGCGATGAGCGCTTCAAACATCTTCCGCACTGGCATGATGCCGTCTCCCACCGCGACCTGGCTCTCCTTACTTTGGAAGTTCGTGAGGTCCTTCATGTGCATGTTAAACAGCCGCGGGCCAACCTCGTGGATTGCCTGAACCACATCGGTGCCGGCACGAACCGTGTGCCCGACATCGATGCAGCACCCGATGCGCGGATCCATGCCCTTCACCGCCTTCAACACATCCAGCGGCGAAGGCCACAATTTGTCTTCCGGCCCGTGGTTGTGGACGGCGATACGGATGTCGTACTCCTTTACGAACTTCTCCATTCGCGGCAGAGTTTCCGGTGTGGGGTCGCCGGCAACAATAACGGCGATACCTGCCCGCTGGCAGTATTCGAACTTACTGCGGATGTCGGCGTCTTCATCTTTCGAGAAATAGACGGCTCCGGCAGCGTGAAGCTTGATGCCCGCCGCGGCATAGTCCGCCAGCGCGGCTGCCTCCTGCTTTGCGTCCATCGGGAGATGATCTTTGACGTCCTTCGCATTCAATGCGAATACGTTGAGCTGCTTCATGAAGCCGATCATCGGAACGCGACTGAAGTTACGAAATGTGTAGCTGGCCAGACCCAAACGGATCGGCAACGCTTCGTCGGGAGATGAATTTTCGTGAGCCAGCGCCGAGACGGCGGCGGGAGCGGAAAATGCCGCCGCAACGCCGGCACCGGAGCGAACGAAATCGCGACGGGAGAAGGTGGTTTTGTTAGACATGTGGCGCCCACCCCGGCTCGTACTCGCGGCCCCACATCTTCATTGCTTCGGGATCGCCTTGAATCCGTCCGTCTTTCGTGTCGAGACGCAGTTCCCGGTTGACTTCCCAAGCGATGTTGGAAAGCTGCAACATCGTAACGGCGACGTTGCCAACAGCGATAGGAGTGTTGAGCTTCTCGCCCTTCTGAATTGCAGCGATGAAGTTCGCGAAGTGAGCATCGGTCATGGAATCACGGCCGATCACGTCAGAGGACGAAGTCCTATTGCCCACCTTAAATTCGCTTGTCTTGTCGCCTTTGAGGTCGTAGATCTCGTAGCCATCGCGATCAATCAGCACTGTGCCCGTCGTTCCCATAATTATCGAACCACGATCACGGCCGTAATACTTCATACCCTGGCAGCTCTTCCCCTCCCACGAGATCATCTTGTCTTCGTACTCGAAGCTTGTCACCAGCGTGTCATAAAACTCCCAATCGTCTTTGAAATGGTATCGGCCGCCCGACGATGCAACTCGCTCGGGATAGTCGACGCCGAGCGCCCAGCGGCAGACGTCGACTTCGTGCGTACCATTATTGAGCGTTTCGCCAGTGCCATAGATTCTGAACCAGTGCCAGTTATAGGGGTGCACATTGTCCGTATACGGACGACGCGGAGCAGGGCCCTGCCACAAGTCCCAATCAAACTGAGGCGGCACCGGCGCTCCTTTGCCTGTGCCAATCGACTTTCTCAAATTGACGTACCAGGCCTTCGCGAAGTAGGGCCTGCCGATTATGCCTGCATGGATCTTTTTAACGACCTCGATAGTGTGGGCTGAAGAGCGCTGCTGTGTCCCCATCTGCACGAGCTTCTGATACTTCCGCTGTGCTTGCACCAGCATCTCTCCCTCGGCGGGATTGTGGCTGCATGGCTTTTCTACATAGACGTGCTTACCCGCCTGCAAGGCGGCGATTGCCATGGGTGTATGCCAATGATCGGGAGTGGCAATGGTGATGGCGTCCACATCTTTCAGTTCAAGAATCCTGCGAAAATCTTTGTCAGTTGCCGGAGCCTCGCCCGTCTCCTGTCGCGCTCTGTCGGCGAACTTCCTTAGAATATTGCTGTCCACATCGCAGACATGCGAGATTCGCGCGGCACTTTGGTTTGCCTTGAGCGACGAGAGGTGAGCGTAGGCGCGGCCGTTAAGACCGATGATGGCAAAGTTGAGTCGATCATTCGATCCAAGAATCTGGCCATAGCTCTTTGCCGTGGTTCCCACGGCCAGTCCCGCCGCGCCCACGGCAAGTGCATCGAGAAACTCGCGTCGCGTAACCATCATTTTCTCCTTGAAGCTGGCTTTTATTCGGGGGCAGCCATTCTGGATTTGTCCAGATCACAAGTAGTTTCTGATCCAGCAGGAAATTCCAGCTTCTGTGAACGCTTTCTTAAGTCCGTCCATGTTAATACAAGTGGACCCATGGGGCGTGCCTTCGCCGCGCCATCGCTTATCAAGACCACGATCATGCGTCGCGCCCCAACAATTTACCGCGGTGCGCCCACAGTCCTAAGCCGGGATCTGAAATAAAGAAAACCTCTTCGCCGTCGACACGGTTGTTGCCATAGCGAAGGGTCTGTGGCTTGTAGCGCGTGAGCATAGTTTTCAAATCGCCATATTCAAAGCCCACTCCCTCGACCTCCTCTTTGCTTAGATGACCGGGGCACAAGCGGATTGTGAAGCGACCTTCCGAGGAGCCGTGTATGAGGTGCGCAGCCGCGCAAAGGTCGTTGGCGAGATCCGCATTGGCACTCACGGCTTCGAGAGTGGCAGGCGTTCCGCGATACCCGTATTTGCGGATTAACGCGTCGATGGCTCGGTCTTCGCCAAATTCCCTTATGCCCGGCGCCAGGATGATCAACTCTGCACCGTCGGCCAGTGCCATGCGCGTGCGGTAGATCGCCTTGTTGCCCAACCATGTACTGTGGAACTCGTGTGGATCGAGATAAACGACAACCTTCTGCATTGCCGCGTCCATCGTCTCGAAGTTCACTTTCAAGCTGAGTGCGGCGGCGCGGTGAAAGCACTCAATATCGTCGCCGATGAAGAGGCCGCGCACCGCCAATCGTTCGTCCATCGTACGTCCGACAACGGTGAGTACGTAGACGATGGGCAGATGTCGCAGGAAACAATCGGATGCGTAATTGAGAACGTTGCGCACGGGGTTCTCTGCGCGGCCCATGATGCGCTCCATCCCGTAAACCGCACCCAGGTAATGGCTCCGGTTTATGCTTTCGCGGCCTCCCGTGCCCACGAGAATATTCTTTGTGTAGTTGGCCATGCCTATAACTTCATGGGGCACGACTTGGCCGATGGAGAGAATGAGATCGAAGTCGCCATGCACAATGAGCCGGTTCACCTGTGCCGGCCACGCATAGTTCAGCTTGCCTTCCGATTGCTCGCGGATGAACTCGGCCGGGACCTCGCCGAGGGTCTCTACATCCGTACGCCAGTTATGCACGCGGAAAAGCTCTGTCGGCATGGCGCCAAACATTCGCGCGAGCTGCTCCGGATCCATCGCAGCATGCGTGCCGAGGGCAGGCAAGACCGCCTGGAGCTGGTCGCCGAAATACTCCCAGGTGTAGCGCGTCAGCTCGCCGGCGCGCGAATGCACCCGGCTCTGATCAGGTGGCACGACGAGAACCCGGTTGCGTTTTCCAAGCTTCGCAAGACTTTCCACGAGCAGATCGTGCAACTGCTGCGAAGATAGATCGCTTTCAGCACTGCCCGTGGCGCAATAGAGACTCATGCGATGATTTC
>Ga0182015_10008115_pt1 | contig 10073 bp, 14 predicted proteins | sample 712P3MmetaG_FD_120478 | JGI IMG/M metagenome (GOLD analysis project Ga0182015, IMG submission 120478) | Permafrost microbial communities from Stordalen Mire, Sweden - 712P3M metaG | ecosystem: Environmental > Terrestrial > Soil > Wetlands > Permafrost | place: Sweden: Stordalen | collected... | reverse complement strand
GCGAATCGTGCCGCAGCCCAAGTAGAATAGCGAGCAAGACTCGCGTTTGATTCGCGAGAATTCCTGCAGGTTTTTGGGGAAGCGCATGCGGTCCGGTGATCGTCCCGGTCTTCAAAACCGGCGGGCGGCGGGTCACCCCGTCACCGGTGGGTTCGACCCCCACTCGCTTCCGCCATTTATCAATGACTTAGCGGCGGTGTGTGCTGTTGTGTGTGCTGTTCCGGGTCTTTCTGCGTGGTATTTGCTCGCCCGAGTACCATTCCAACCACTTTCGAGTGAGCTGTTGACACTTCGTCCGTGACCACATCGCCGTAAATGTCCAGCGTGGTTTTTATGCTGCTGTGGCGCATAAGCTGTTTTTGGACGGTTATGGGAGTACCAGCCGCATCCAGCCATGAGCGGAAGCTATGGCGCATGCTGTGCGTGGTCAACTTCCCCATGCCGAGCGCCGCAGAAGCCCGTTGTAGAGCATCCAGAACGGCATCGTAAGACCACGGCAACCGACCAAGACGAGCCGGACTTGCAAAGATCCAATCTGTCTCGTCGCGGAATCCGGTTGCTTGTTTCCACAGTTTCAGAATGCCCAGCATCTCGCCGTCCATGAACAGCGCACGCTCGGAGCCGACAGTCTTAACGTCCCCGACTCGATTGCGAACGATGCCACGTTGCACGGCAAGTCTTCCGTTCAACCAATCGACATCTCCCCATTTCAGAGCGAGACATTCAGAGATGCGAAGTCCAAAGCAACCACAGAGTAATAAAACCGTGCGGTACGGTTCCGACAGCTTTGCAATGATTTTCTGGAACTCCCCCACGGTTAAGCTGCGTGGCTTCCTCGTTCGTTTCGATGCGTCCCGGACTTTCACAAGAGACATGGGGTTGCGTTGCACGGGAATGGAGCCGGACCACATAGCGAAGTCCCACAACCGGCCCATTAACGCACGCACTTCTGCTTTGGACTTGGGAGCGAGAGCAAGAGACGCGAGCCACAATTCAACTTCACGCGGCTGCGCGTTCGTGATGGGTTGCGCACTCCATCGCGGCAGAATGTACCGGCGTATCCAGACTTGATATGACCGGCGCGTACTGTATCGTTGTGGCATTCTTTCGTTTTGATATTGCTCCACAAGCTGAGCAACTGTTGACGCCGTGCCGGATTTCGGTGCTGGCACAGCGCATAGCAGCTCATCGCGGAGCGCATGGGCCGCAAGACGGGCGGCTGCTTTGGTTGGTAGCCCACGGCGCGTTCCGATTGTCTTAGTTCGGCGTTTGCCGTGAGCATCGTAAATAAAAAGACGCCAAGTCTGAGAGCGTCTGTTGAACGTGATACTTCCGAGCTGATTTTTCCGCTGCATCATTTTTCCATTCCTGACGCAGCAGACGGCGGAGCAAATGTAGCACGGGGTCTGTTGTGTGCGCAAAATCGCACGGACGTGCCACGGCATTCCGCTTTCCGTCTGCGATCATCTTAGAATGACCAAATCTTCTTTGGCTGTGCTTGCTGCTTTGCTACTACATCCGGCCACGGTCCCATGTGCGCTTTATCTTCTGCCGTCTTGACTCCGTGGCAACTTCGACACAAACTCTGCAAGTTGGATTCAAAGTAGAACCCCGCGAATTTATCAAGCGGCCAATACCCGGATTCTTGCGCTTGTTGTATCGCCATGCCCGCTGGGACGATGTGGTCTACTATCTCGGCAATGGCAGTCTGACACCGGGCGCCAGACCGTGTGCGGTTTCATTTTCTGTACAGTGACCGCCGGTGGTGGGAACGTTTGCAGCCGAAAATAATGAAGCGGCAGCCGTTCTGCGAACGTTGTGCTGCCGCACATCTGGGTGCGGAGAGTCAGTTCGCCGCTTGGCTCGCTCGGCGTTGCATTCCGGGCAGAAGCGCACATTGTCTTGGATTTTAGTTTGACACCCGCCGCACAGTCGCATCATTCGGAGTCCACCATTGCGGATGCCCCGAATAACACCGTGAAAGCATCTTCGAGAGTCGGGTCTTCGAGAGTCGGCACTTCATGCCCCGTCACACTGAGCCACAACCCGAACAGCGTGAGAAACGACGATTCAAGAGTCTCAACGTCCATCAAATATCCGTGTCTGCAAATGCGCGTCCAGCTCATCCGCTCGAAAGCGATAAGTAATCCTTTGCGCGCCCGATAGTCTGTGGGCCGGAATGCGTCCGGTCTTTGCCCAGAGCAGCACGGTGCGGTGTGCCACGCGAAGATACGCGGCGGCTTCTATAGCATTCATCCACTGAGTCACGGCTTCACTCCGAAAAATTTATCGAACGGGTGCAGCTTGCCGGGGTCTACATTGAAGAATGGTTCACCGCTGCCGTGTTCGGCATTGCCGTATTGGTTCTTTCCCGACATCAGTGTTTCCCCCACTGGCATTACGCCCAAAACGCTGTCTTCACTTTGCTGCGGGCAGTGGAAGACAATCAGCACCGGCGTCCACAAATCGCTTTCCAAACGCAAATATGTGTTCAATGCCGAACGGCTAATCTGTGGCAGTCCCCGATGCCGCTTGACTTCCACGGCCCGGAGAGTTTGCGGGTCATTCGGTCGCACGATGATAAATTCGGGCAACCAACGCAGCCGACACGGGCGTGAGAATGTGTCGCGCCAAACATTCAGCGCGTTGTTAATCGCCGGGGGAAAGCTGCTACGCCCCCACGGATGAACAAACCAACCGCGTTGCTCTAATTCCGCCTGGACAAGCTGCTCGCTTTCTAACCCGGCTTGATTGCGCTCGTTAAACGTCATTGCACATCTCTCCATTCCCGCTCGCTGGACCGATACTCTCAATTCGGATGCGGGCTTTTCCGTTCGTCTTGATTTGCTTCAGCTTCAGCGTGAACTGGACGCCAAGCAAATCATCAGTGTCAACGTCATCTCCAGAGAGCGGGTTTCCAATCTCTACAAAGAACTTTGCGAAATTGGACTTCTCATGCAGCGAATTCGTGAACGTCTTAGTCACAAATTTCTGTTGCCCGCGAGAGTCTTTTTCTTCCACATCGAAGCGAAGCCGGACTTGCGGCTTATCTCCGAAGTTAGTTTTCTGCACTCCCAAATCAGTGATACGGGCGATAGTGGCAATGTGCGAGCCGCTCTTTGGCGGTTCGTAGTCGGGTGCTTTTGTCATTCGCATAAACTGCTCTACTCTCTTTCACATCGGTCACGCCGGATGCGCGTTTCTAAAATCCGAACTTGCCGCGCTGCTCCCATGAGAGATATGGCGCGATTTTCTTTTTCCGCCAATCATTAAACCCGCGAATCTGCGCGGTCTCTCTATCACTGCGGAGTGACACCGCAAAGCTGCGCGGCTCATGCTCTATACCGCATTTCGCAAGCCGCCACTGGACGAAAAGCATCTGCTTTGGAGTGAAGCAAGCCGCCGATTTGTAACTCTCGCGCATCTCTGCAATCGCACTCCCGCTCTCATCATCAGCCCGTGTGAGCCGGTCCAGAACCGCGAGCACACGGACATAATCAGCCGGTAACGGCGGAGATTCGCAGCCCCGAGATTCGAGATGCAGCACAATCCCAGCCCGCAAGTCCAACTCATGCCCGATTCGTTCCGGTGTGCGTAGCACGTCTCCGCGTCGGTCAATCGCTCTGATGCCGCGAGCCGGGTCAAGCACACATGCGCGGCAAGCGCAATTCGACCCAATCTGAAACAGAACGCTCGCCCGCGCATCGCAATCGCAGCAAGTGCCGGATGGGTCAAAAGAAATTCCGCCGTACCAGATTTTGTGATTACTCATTCGGCTTCCCCGTCTTCGTTAGCTTCGGATTTGATTCTGAAACCAATGAAGCCACGCATCTGTACTCCGTCAATGCGCCGTTGGTCTCGCTTGAATCCGCTGCTCACCAACTTTTTGCAAAATACGTCTTTCGATTCCGGCTCGCGCCCCATGCTCTCCATAAACGTCACGTAGCTCGCATACGAGACGTTGTTGGACGTGAAGTCTTCGGGATTGCGCACGCAGCATTCGCGGAGCCACTGACCGTACTCATCGGCTTCGACAAAGAATGCATCGCTCGTTGTGCGAACAATTTCCGGCTTAGTCAATCCGTCCGCGTACCACTCGCGGGCTTCGTTGAGCAAGAGCGCAAGAATGCCGGGCCGCTCTGCGTCCATGTCGCGGCCAATGTTCTTGTCAATCAGCATCGCGCCTGGATGGTCCCGCATGTCTTCCGGGCGGCAAAATTTCTGTGGGAAGCTGACAACGTGCAACCGGCGTTGGATTGCCCAATCGACAGCTTCAAATTGCAATTCTTGCGCCGAAACAATCATCTTGTGTGATGGTCGGAAGCTGAAAGCATCTTCGTAGAGATTGCGGCCCAACAGTTTTTCGGGCGCGGCCAGCTTCTTTGCTAACCCGATGTCGATTTTGAGCCGCTTGGATGATTCACTCGCGAATGCTGCCCGAGCGCCACAGAGATGGGACATAGTGCGCAGCTCTTGCTCGGAGTCTTCGCGAAGACCGGCAGCGAGCAGCTTTACGCTAACGATTGCAACGTAATCGCCAAGCAGCTTTGTCAATAAATCCACAAGAATGCTCTTGCCATTGGCACCCAATCCAGTCCAGAAGCCCAAGAATTCTTCGGTCATGTGCCCCGTGAGCAGATAACCGAACAGTCGTAGCAAGTATGCGACTAGCTTCGGGTCATCTTTCGTAATCTCGTTTAAGAATCTGAGAAAGCGCACCGGCTCAATGGTGGAGTCGGGTGCTACCGTGGTGCTTTTGGAGATGTAGTCTGCGGGACGTGCGTCTCGAATGACTCCCGTTCTCAGCTCAACCACGCGCCCGCCTGGAATACCGAGCAAATCCGGGTTCACGTCAAAGCAATCCGCGAACTTGAGATGCTCTATCTCCGTGACGGCAATGCGAACGACGGACGCGGGAAAATGGGCGGAGCGAAGATGCGCTTTCCAGTCACGGCGGAGATTGCTTTCTTCGTAGACTTGCAGACAGAGACGCCGCGCTTTTCTGTAAAGTTCGTGCGTCATGTTCTCTTTGTCGCCCGAGTCGCGTTGCCAAATGCCGCCCCGGAACGAGAAGACAATTTTTCTGTCTGTCAAGAATCGAAAGTCTTCCGCGCATTCGCTGAGAAGCCGGTCCGCAATTTGTGATGCGGATACGCCGGACTCGCCATTGCCGGAAACTACTTCAGCATCCAGTTCGGCAGCCGCTTCGTCATATTCCGTGGCTGCTCCGCCGTTTTCTTCTATCTGCTCGGCATCGCGGATTGCGATTGGGTCATCCACCGCGCAAGCTATCTCCGTGGGCGCGAGTGCCACATCGGTTGCTCTATCGTTTCTGTTGCTCAATTTTTTGCGCTCCGTTTCGTTGAAAAAATAAGTTGGGAACCAAGTTGCATGCGTACACCGTGTTTTGTCTCCACGGCTCTCCGCCATTCGGCCCACGGCATCCCGCATGAGCTGTGCTTGCAAAAATTCTGTGGATGCCCGCCAACCGAAATGCCGATTCCCGCGCTGCTCCCCAAGTGCATTTCGTCTAATGGGCAGTGAGACAGCCGGAGCAATGTGCGTCCGTCACTCAGCGGAACAATTTCGTTAATTTCCACTCCGATCTTGTCCAGATAAGTGGCGAGCCGTTCGATAGTCCGTTGCACTTTGATTGCGTCCGGCTTCTCTGCTGTGCGTGGCTGAGAGATTGCCGGAAGCCCGATGTCAGCAATGACGAAAACAATTTGCTCGCGAGTCACAATGCCCGAATCGCCGGTGTCCAGCAGCTTCGCCATGCGGTGCGGGCGTTCGGCTGTTGGTGACTGCGCTTTGCGATTCCAAAAGCCGGGGAATCGGGCGAGCCGGGGACGGTCATGCATGCCCGCGTCAATGAGCGGATAGCGCACTTTCACGGAGCGCAGAAGATTTCTAGCCAGCGCATCCGTGCTGGAATCCGCTGGGAGATCCACCGGAACATGCAACTGGCATCCACGCCCGGAGTCAATCTGCTTGGGACGTGCCCAGCCCAGCGATTGCAGCCAATGGGAGCAATGCTCCGCTCGCGTGATAGCTGAGCTGTGCTCGCTCTCCGTGCTCATCACGTCTGACGCGCACGCAGCATCAAAATCCAGCAGCAGCGTGGCGCGGTGTGCGATGTCCCCGGCCCTGGCGCGGTGCTTGCTCGCGTGCAATGGTGCGGACGCCGTGGCGAGTAGCGCAGAATCAGAGCGCAGCGGATTCAGTCCCCGCCAAACGCCGGAACAGCTTTCGGGCGAAAGTTGGGCGAGTGCCTGGACTGCATCGGCTTCGTTGCCGTAGTAGCCGAACAGCATGTGCCCGCTGCGCAGCTTGACCGCGTATTCGTGAATCATTTGATTTCGCTCCCGCTCCAAATCTCACCGGGGACGGCGGCTGGGGAGCGAGTCCAGCCGGTCCGTCCGCGCAGCGAGTGAGTCCGATTGACTGGACTCAATCTCTCAAATCTCTTGCACTCGCTCCAAAACCCCCAAAAGCGAAGAATTGGCGAAATTGGAACCCCGTTCTTTGCCCGCCGTCCACATCCCGCGCTCGCTTTGCCCGTCATGGAATTTGCTCTACAGTGATGTGCTCGGCGTGGGCTGTGGTTGAAAACACAGTGGTTAACCCGCTTTAGCGCCGAGCGGATTCCACCGTGCCCCGTGCTTGCTGTGTCCGGCATGGGAATGCGCTCTCATAAATGAGTAACAATCTGCTTATATCGTTGATGGCTGATACTTTAGCCCGGTTTGGCGATTTACAGATTGGAGCAGAAGCGAACCGGGCGGACAGCGCGGTGATGAACTGAGCTGTGGTTAAGTGCTTTATTTACAGCAGCATGGCTTAAAAGCAAACAAATGGCGAACAAAACTCTGCTAAAGACTTTGTTTGCAATACGTTATAAAATTGAAAATATTCTTGTTTGTGTAGATAAAACGGATTCGGTGGTCCACAAGCAAGTCATGGTCAACATTTTCGGGTACCCACCATCGTTTTCTCGCGTGGGAGCAAGTAATCAAGAGATATGTTACTAACGGGCCATTTAACTATGTTGGCGGCGAGTGAGATAATGTCGGCAGCAAGTTATCTAACTGGGAGTTTCTCTATGTCATTGATGACCGTGAAAACGATGGGAAAGCGCGGCAACAAACGGATGCGGAAAAACCGTTCCCGCGCTGAAAGCGTGGCATGGCCGCTGATGGGCGGACCAAAGCGGAAGACAGACTTGGAGCTAAGCATCTTGGAATACTTCGGGATGGGCTTGTCTTTGGCCGGTGAGTTGTCACGGCACATGGAAGCTGCGAAGCTGCCGTCCGAAGACTGCGAAGTGTACATGGTGGGAACTGTTCCAAAGTTCGACACATCAGCAGCGGGCGACCACTACCGGCTTACTGTGAATGACGAGCACGCAAGCTGGGATGCAATGACTGCCGCGTTGGGACGGGGACGGCAATATGTCATCGTTGGTTTTGTGGTATGTGTGCGAGACCGTGAAAAAGCTGATTGGCTAGTCTTTCCGCGCCCGTTCATCGTGAGCAATCCCAATGCAACCGCGCTCCTGGAGAACGCTGTCAACGCGATACGCGATGAGAAACGGGTGACACGATGAGTAGAGCAACCACAGAACGCAAGCGGATAGAACGTAAGCGAGCCGCCGAGCGACTCACCATGATTACGCGGGTGCTTGCGAGCAACGAAAACAGCGGAACTTTTCTAAGAGCAGCCGCCGTTCACGAAGCTGCGCACGTGATTGCCGCGTTTCATTGGGACGTGCCATTCGGAAACCGTGGAGTGAGCATCACTCCCGCGTCCGGTGGAAATGATGCTGTGGGCTTTTCCGATGTGTCATGGCCGGTACTCGCTGAGTCGGTATCCAGTGCAGCAGAGCATAATGCAGTGGCTTATGCGTCTTGGGTTGCAACCATGATTGCGCCATTCGCGGAATATCACCATCGTGCTGATGACGCCGATTTAGACTTGGAGAATCTGTTGAGTTCATGCCGCATGGACTTCGCCGAGCCGCTTGGACCGAATACATCGCACGACGCCGCGATGAACTATGGCCGTGTTTGCTTTCTATTGTGGATGGGCGGAGAAAAGCGACTCCCCGCCGATGGCTGGCTTGACGGTGAGACGGGAGAGATGACGCGGGACTTGGTGCATGATGCGGACCTGATGCTCCGGGCTTATTGGGAACAGATTTGCGCGTTCGCTAATGCTCTCTTGGGGACGGACGGACTCCAGATGACAGCACGCGAAGTAGCACAATGGCGGGATGAGCATTTCCAGCGATGTGACGTTGTGTTGAGCGCACGAAGCTGATTGGAGATAATCGAGACATGGCAGACGATTTACGAGACTTATTGGACCGGCTGAGTAATGAGCCGATTGACAGCCGCTTTTCTTGCTTTGTGTGGATGGGGGAGTCTGGATATACGCGAGAACAGCGGTTTACAATGCTCCAGGCGTCAACTGAGATGAACGCAGCTACGATGGACTACTTGGAGAAACACCCGGTTAACGAATGGTCCGCTGATGATTGGAAGCGATACGAGCTGTCACAATGGGACCGCACTGAGCAGATGCGCACGTCACTGCTGATTGAGCTGTTTACGCCGGGCCAAGTGAACGCAATTGCAGAAGCATGGGAGCATGAACGGTACGTCTGCCATACCATCCAAGACGGCTACGGGCGCATGCATCACTGCCGGTTCTGCCGTGACGCTGTGGTCTAACTTTTCTCATGCGTTGGGATGGTCTTCAACGTCATAGCCATCTAAGCTGATGTCTTTCACTTCGCAGAGACGCCGGTGCTCTTGCTCGCTGTACTTCCCCGAGCGAAGCCGGGTGTCTAATACTTGAATCTCAGCGAATCTCAGCGCATTCAACTCGCCCCAAAGAAAGCCGCCCGTTTTCTTGATGAAATCATCTTTGCTGATGCTCATGGTTTAAGCATTTAACGCTGTTAAACAGATTTCGTCAACAACTCGATTGTGGGGATTAACTAACCATTCGCTGTTGCTGTCCGCACGCATCCAATGGGCAGCGCCACAGCTCAGCTTCCGCGACAATGCTTTCTAAATACATCGGGGTTTTGCAGCTCGGGCAAAGCTGCTGATATTTTTCAGCGAGCACGCTGCCGTCATGGGTGGTATCGAAGTAGCCGCGTCCATTCGTGAAATATCGGGTGCAATCGGCTTCATAACATCGGAACGCCGGTGACTCAAATTCGATGTTCGGGAATTTGACTCTCACTTCCGTCATGTGGGAGTGGTGCTTATCACAGCGGGGGGCAATTACATTCTTTATCGGCATTGTCGAACTCTCCAAGTCTTTCAGCCATTGTCTCACCGGGGTCTCTGGGGGTTCAAGATTTTCAACAGCCGTCCCACCGTCCCATCGCTTGCTACTCTTTTCTTAAAGAGCGGACGCAATAGAATCCATGCTCGCGTGATTTTCTCTGCGTTCTTAGAGCGTGCTTTGTTCGTATAAAAAAGAAAGAATGGCAAGCGGTGGTGCGGTGTAACAGAATTTGCATCGTATTGTGGGAGTAGCAATTAGCCCGAACCACCATGCATCAGCCGTCCCACCGGGCACTCCGCATGGCTGATTGCCCCGCGTCTCCAATGGGTCGCGTGAAGCATACGAAGCCGCTACGCGGGCGTTTGCTTCCGGGTGGTACCCTGTTGGGGTGAATTGGCATGCGGCAAAACGGGCCGCGTGGAAGTGTGGGAAATGTGTACAAAAGTGTGTGCGATTTGTGTGCTGTTCGCGCTGCGCTGCATGCGAAACATGCGATAAATGGCCGTCTGCTGCATCGCATGTTGTTGTAATTACGTTTTCCAGCAGATTCGACCCCCACTCGCTTCCGCCAATTCCGTATCGCTACGGTCGGATTCATCATCGCAGTGTGCGCTATTGACCAGTCTCAGTTATTAAATTCGAGATACCTTTATTGGCAGGAGAATCTCGATGGGTCGAAGAACAGCTAGGTTTCTCGCAGCGACGTTGACTTTGTGGTTCTCGTCAGGTATTGCGGCTCAGCAGAACTCACCCTCTCAGGAACATCCTGATGC
>Ga0182015_10008114_pt1 | contig 10074 bp, 10 predicted proteins | sample 712P3MmetaG_FD_120478 | JGI IMG/M metagenome (GOLD analysis project Ga0182015, IMG submission 120478) | Permafrost microbial communities from Stordalen Mire, Sweden - 712P3M metaG | ecosystem: Environmental > Terrestrial > Soil > Wetlands > Permafrost | place: Sweden: Stordalen | collected... | reverse complement strand
CCATGGAGCATGACCCAGAAAATGTAGCCGATGAGAGCGGGATCGCCTTCGAGAACGCCGGCATCCACCAGCGGACGAATGAGTTGCGTCAGGGCAAGTCGTGCGCGCTCGGAAGCTTTCGCAAGTTCGGGATGGTTCGCATCATCTTGCGAGAGGTCGAACATGAGCTTGTAGTCCTCGAGCCCGAACCCGGCATGGGTTTCGCCTCCGGCGTCGGCTCGGAAAGGCGCTCCGCCGGTCCCGGCGAATGCGCCTTCGAGCACGTCTGCGAATTTGTGGAAGGCGCGCGCGCGAACGGCCGCCAGGATGTCGTCCTTGTCTTTGAAGTATCGATAGGGGGTCATGGGGCTGACGCCGAGCTCGGCCGCCAGTTCGCGCAGCGTGAAGCCCTCGCGTCCGCGCGCGGCGAAGAGGCGTGCCGCCGTAGCACACAAGCGTTCGCGAAACTCGGCGACTTCGGCCTCGGTGAGCGTTCGCGGCATCGCTACCAGTGAGAAAGGTATTGATCGACTCTTGTTTGGTTCTTACAGCATAAATTTGTTAATTTACAATCCCGCTCGCGCCGCGAATGGGTCGAAGGTCATCTTCGCTGAACTGATAGGGCTACAGGAGCGGGGCCAGTCTCGGACAGCGGGACACGAACCGCAGCTAATCGTTTCCGCCGTTGTTATTCGCGCCGCCATTATTGCGGGGCGCTGACAGTGCAGCTTTGCAGCTGTCGCTCAGCTTATCGACGTTGTTCTTGAGGCAGCGGCGCTTTCGCTGGTCGTCGGCGCAGAATTTCTGGATGTCGCCGGCGCAGGCGGTGCGAAAAGCCTGCCAGCGGCCCCGCGCCACAGGCTCGTGGTGATTGTTCTGCTGCTGCCCGCACCCCGAGGCAACGCTCAACAACAAGGCAGCGCCGGCCAGTTTCGCGGAAACTTGCAGCCGCCTCGATTTCATCATGCGCATTCTCGTCCTCACGACCTCGTTTGCCCTTTGGTCTATCATGCCATGGGCTCCTCACGAAAGACACGCTTTCCCCCGGAAGAGGTCATTCCCAGTGCTGGACGAGATATGGTCTGGTGCTGTCGCCGGTCATCACGACGACCGCACGGCGAATTTGGTGCCGGTTTTGGTAGGTGGCGTCCACGTCCACTTCGAAGGTCCGCCCCGCAAGATCGGTGCCGGGCGCGATCGTGGCGCCGGTGGACGCGGCCTGACTGGTTCGAAGGTCGGTTTGGGAGAATGTGCCGGCGCGGGCGGACAGAAGCTTTTCGACCTGACCGGGATTACCCGGATAGAGCGCGTTGAGTACCACGCGCGGAGCAAGGTTTTCATCGGGGCTATCGCTCTGCGAGTACACCGTAAGCGCCGGGCGCACGCGTTCGAAGAGGGCGGGTGTCACACCAAGAACGAGATTGAGTTCGGAGACGGTCTGAAAATCTCCATGCCGCGGACGCCACGGCACACCCGCCGCTGCATAGTCGGCGTCTGTGCCGCCGTGTAGCGTATGCGCGTCATCACTGGTGACTTCGGTTCGCCATTCCACGATGCGGTCGGCAATGATATTGGCGGTTCTCGAGTCGACGCCGACGGATTCGAAGAGTGGTTCCAAAGTATCGTCGTCGGCCTGGTTGAGGTCAAACTTGCCATCCTCGTCCTGAATCGCCACTTTCATGGTCACACCGTCATACAGGAATGGGTAGGGATAGCCGTCGATACGCCAGCGGCTAACCGAGCGCGCGTCGTCGAGTGCCAGCAACGCGCGCACCACTGCCGCGTCGATATCCGCCTCCAGGTGGGCGCGGGTCAGCGCGCGCCGCTCCGTCCGGACGGATGTCACGGTGAGCTCCTGGGTCGCCGCGGCCATCATGGCAAGCATGGCCGTGACCCACAGAACCGAAATCAGCGCCCAACCGCGTTCGTCCCGTCGCCACACGGCGCGGTCAGCCCTTTTGCTCGAACAGGGGCTGGACTTCGGGAAGCTTGTGACGAAGTTCGTCAGTGACCGCGCGCGCTTTCTTGAGATCCTCAACGACATGGGGCGTGATCAGCACCATCAACTCGTCCCGGCTTATCGAATCCGCCCTATTGCTGAACAGGTTACCGATATATGGCAGGTCCTGCAGCCAGGGAATGCCGTTCTTGGTCGTGCTCACCTGATTGCTGAAAAGGCCACCCAGCGCCACGGTTTCGCCGTCCGCCACCGAAACCGAGCTGACGATTTCGCGTTGCTGAATCGTTGGCGAATTAATGCTCGAACTGGTGGTCGAGGTTGGCTCTGCCACTTCCTGATCGATGTCCATCATCACCTGCCCACCCTTGTTAACGCGCGGCGTCACCTGCAGGATGACGCCGGTGGCGAGATACTGCACGCTGTTCACCGTCGGCGCATTGCTGTCGATCGTGCTGACGGCGGTCGCGGTGATGATGGGCACCTGGTCGCCTACTTCCAGCTTCGCGGTCTGATTGTTGAGCACGAGCACTTCCGGCGCCGAGAGGACGTCCACCTTTGTCACCGTGGCCAGAGCGCTCAAGACGACGTTCAGGCTGTTGCCATTCGAGAAAAGATAGGAAAAGCCCGGCAGACTGGCAAGAAGAGGCGCCGTCGGCGGCGCAGCCAGAGTGGCGGCGTTCGTGAGCGTAAGCGTGCTGACGCTGTTGGGCGTGCTGTTCGGCTGATAAAAATATTGAAAACCAAACTGCGTATTCTTGTTCAGCGTCACTTCCGCGATCGCAGCTTCGAGCAACACCTGGAGCGGCGCGATGTCGAGTTGGCGCAACGCATCCTGGATAACTGCGTATTCGCGCGGCGTGGCAAGGACGACGAGCGCGTTGTTGGTTTCATCCGCCGTGATGTTCACGCTGCTGATGCCTTCCCGCGAAACTCCGCCCACCGTCTCGTAGCGGCTGCCCTGGCGCGATCCCGGCTGTTCTACCGGCGCAGTCACCGGCTGGAAGGGCACCGCAGGACTCTGTGCGTGGCTCCCCGTCGTGCTCGTCGTGCCACCGCCGGTCGTGGCGTTCTGTCCGAAGCTCGAACCTCCGCCGAAGCTGCTCGAATTGCCGAAGCTGCTTGAACCCCCAGTGCTACCCGTACTGCTCGTGCCGCCGGGGCTCGAACCGGTGCTTCCATTGGAAGTATTGCTGTTGCCGAAACTGGACATCGCTGTCTGGGTTTGTTGTCCGCCGCCGCCCTGGCTTTGCTGCGTCGTCGCTTCGGTCGAACTGGAACCAAAGAGGGTCTTGAGCAGCGTAGTGGCGATGTCGCTCGCCCGCCCGTTCTGGACGCGATAGACGTAGATCTTCTTGTCGTTTCCTTCCGCGGGCCGGTCGAGGCGGGCGACCCATGCGCGGAGCTGATCGATGTAGGCCTGCTGGGGCGAAATGGCGAGCACGGCGTTCAGGCGGTCGATGGACACGAAGCGCACGACGCCGGCAATCGGGCTGTCTGGTCCGCCTACCAGGCTGCCAAGCTCCGTCGACAGCTCCTCCGCGTCCATGTATTTCGGCTCGAACAGCGCGAAGTGCATGCCGGCGAGCCAGTCGGTATCGAAAAGATCGACGTCGTCCAGCAACGTCTGCCGCTGCTGGGCCGTCCCTTCGATGATGAGATCGTTGCGCGAAGTATCGACGCGGATGGTGCCCTCTGAAGTGGCAATCGGCTCGAGCAGCTTTGCCAGGGCAGCCGCGCCCACGTACTTGATGTGAATGACCTCTATTCCATAGCCTGCCATCCGGGCTGTGCTCGCCGGCGCAGATGTGCCCGCCTGCTTGTGAGCGTCCGTTACCGGCAGAACTTCGTAAATGCCATTCGAATGAATAAGTGCGAGCCCGGCCAGCCCGAGCGCCTGTTCGAGGGCGGGTAACACTTGCGCGCGCGCCAAAGGACGGCTGGTCTGAATGGTGACCATGCCGGTCGTATTGGCGGCGATCTCGTAGTTCAACTTCAAGTAGTCGCCCAGAACGGCTTTGGCTACGTCGCGCACATCTGCGTTGACGAAGTTCAGGGTAATGCCTCCTGCGGGCACGACGACCATTCCCGCGCTCTGCTCCGACGTTCCCGTTGGACCTGCACTTCCGGGCGGCTGCATCATTGGGTTGCCGGGAAAGCCGGGACCCGGCGGCACCTGGCGGGCGGGTTGAGCCACGGCTGGAACCGCGCACAGCGCCAACCCCAAGCCTAGCCATAGACGGGAAGCCAGCCGCCGAAAAGGGCGTGAATTCTCGCAATTTCTCGGTTTTTCCATCACCATGCCCTGGAACGCGCGCCCTTATAGGCGGATCGCGCCACCGCCGTCTCCTTACTTTTTTGGCAGATATCGGGCTCTGCCCGGTGCAGTTCCCCCGCGAGAACGCCGCAAGTCGCCCCGTTTCAGACGCTGGCGGCGCGACGCGACCATGCCGTTGCGGTCAGTGGCGGTGCGCGTGCGGTCAGCGAAGATGCTTGCGCACGACCAGCTTCAGTCCAGACCACACCTCGCTTACGGCGCAGACTTTCACATCCACAAGATCGGTTCTGAGCGCACGGCTGCGCACGGCATCCTCCGTAACGTCTGTGGACACTCCCGACGATTTCTTCCGCCACGAAACCCAAATGGCACCGGCGGGCACCATGGTTTGACGCGCCTTGGGCAGCTCGCGGTCAAGCACGCAAAGTGAGTCCACGAAGAGATGCACGATATCGCAGCGCTCGGTTTCTCCCGCGATAATCGTCACGTCCGCCGGTAACGGGGCGAGCCATTGGCGATAACCGGGCGGTGCGCCGACGACCCATATGCGCGAGTTCGGCCTGATGCCGAGCTTTTTCGCGAGCGGCGTTCCGGAATAGCCCGCCACGAGCCAGCCGCGCCTCGTTTCAGCGCTTCATCTGGATGACGTCGAACGTCGATTCCTCCGCAGGATAAGGAAATTCCACGCGGGCGGAAGCAGGGCCGGTCGCCTCCAGCAGCCCAACCGCGTCGTCCGGGGTAGCGGCCGCGCCGGCCGTCGGTCCGTTGCCCGAATAGCGATGCGGGGGCTCGCCCTTAGCCGAGAGCGCGCCGAGAAGGACAAAACCGCCCGATTCGTAGGGGTAGAGATAGCCACTCACGCGCTGGCCACCCGCTTCCTTTTCGAAAAACAGACGGCCTCCCCGATCTTCGATGCGGCAATGGAACCAGGAATAGACCATGTCGGGCGTCATTCCGCCGAGCTTGATCGTGCGGCAGCGCCAATCGCCCCTCAAAGAATTCGCCGAAGCCGGCCTCGGCTCGGCATCAAGCACGGCCCGAATGAGACCGATGTCTCGTCCCGACTGCGCTTCCGCGAGCCCCTTCGCCCGCGCTTCGGCGAGTCTGGCAAGCCGGCTGGTGTCGGAAGGCGACGCCTGATCCTGCCAGGCCGCCTCCGCCGAGGCCGCCGACCCGAGGGCCACCAGGGCGACCAACAAGATCCTAAATCTGTGCGTGCGCATGTATCTTTTTCCCCTGTGCCTGTTCCTGATCGCCATCCTCGCTGCCCGGAGCGATCCAGCCCCTCAAATCGGTGCTCGGCGGCATTCCGACGATATTGTATCCCGCATCGACGAAATGAATCTCTCCCGTCACCCCGGCGGACAGATCACTCAACAGATAAAGGGCCGCATTGCCGACATGCTCGAGCTCGATGTTCTTCTTGAGAGGACTGTGCGCTCTGTTCCAGCGGAAGACCGTGCGCGCTTCGCCGATGACGGAGCCCGCAAGCGTACGCATAGGGCCGGCGGAAATCGCGTTGACGCGCACGCCATCCCGGCCGAGATCGGCCGCCAGATAGCGAACGCTGGCTTCGAGCCCTGCCTTGGCAACGCCCATGACATTATAATTCGGCGTTACCCGGCTGGCGCCCAGATAGGTTAGCGTCAGAAGCGCGCCACCGCGCCCTCCCAATTTGGGCGGAACCATCAGCCTTGCCGCACGCCGCGCTACCGCAGTGAAGGAATAGCACGATATGCTCAGGCTGCGGATGAAATTGGCGCGGCTGGTGTCGACGTAGCGGCCCTTCAGTTCGTTCTTGTCGGAATGGGCGATCGCATGCACGAGAAAATCGAGCTCGCCCCACTGCGCCCCAAGAGCTGCGAAAACGTCGTCTAGCTGATCGTCATCCTCGACGTCCGCGGGAAGTACGATGCCCGATCCGATCGACTGCGCAAGCGGCTTGAGCCGCTTCGCCTGCGCGTCGCCCTGGTAGGTAAAGGCCACTTCCGCGCCGTGGCCGGCCAATGCACGCGCGATGCCCCACGCGATGGAATGGTCGTTGGCCACTCCCATTACCAGGCCGCGACGACCGCTCATCAGGCCATTGCCGTTCATCATGTCTTGTCCGTTGCGCCGGCCTTAGGCGTGGTAGCGTTCGAAAACCAGTGTCGCATTGGTCCCTCCGAATCCAAAGCTGTTGGACAGGACCCGCTCGAGCTTCGCCCCGTCGATGCGCGAGCGCACGATCGGCGCGTCCGCGATCTCCGGATCCAGTTCGTCGACGTTGGCGCTCTGGGCGATGAAGCCGCCCTGCATTTGCAATAGGGAATAGATGGATTCGTGCACGCCCGCCGCGCCCAGGGCATGGCCCGTGAGCGACTTCGTCGAATTTACCGGAGGAATGCCCGACCCGAACACCTCGCGCAAGGCCCTGATCTCCGCCACGTCGCCGACCGGCGTCGAGGTGCCGTGCGCGTTGATGTAATCGACCGGCCCCTTCACCCCCGCCAGCGCCTGGCGCATGCAGCGCGCCGCACCTTCGCCCGATGGCGCCACCATGTCATAGCCGTCCGATGTCGCTCCGTATCCCACCAGTTCCGCGTGGATTTTGGCACCGCGCGCTTTGGCGTGTTCGAGTTCCTCCAGCACCAAAACGCCGCCCCCTCCGGAGATGACGAAACCGTCGCGATCTTTGTCGAAGGCGCGCGAGGCGCGCTCCGGCGTTTCATTGTAGCGGGACGACATGGCGCCCATGGCATCGAAAAGCACGGAAAGCGTCCAGTCCAGCTCCTCGCCACCACCGGCAAAGACGATGTCCTGCTTGCCCCATTGAATGAGTTCGCCGGCGTTGCCGATGCAATGGGCGCTCGTAGAGCAGGCCGACGCGATGGAGTAGTTGACGCCCTTGATCTTGTACCAGGTCGAAAGGACCGCCGAGCAGGTGGACGACATGGCCTTCGGCACGGCGAAGGGCCCAACCCGCTTGGGACCTTTCGATGGCTCACTGCGCGCAGTGTCCGCCGCCGCGACGATCGCCTTCGTCGACGGGCCGCCGGAACCCATGATCAGACCCGTGCGCGGATTGACGATGTCGCCCGGTTCGAGGCCGGAGTCGGCCAACGCCTGTTCCATCGCGAGAAAATTGTAGGCAGCGCCGTCGCCCATGAAGCGGCGGGCGCGCCGGTCGATTGCCGTGTCGATGTCAACTTTCAGGTTGCCATGGACCTGACAGCGAAAACCCATGGCGCGATACGCGTCGGCGGAAGTGATCCCCGAGCACGCCTCACGCAAAGCGCGCGAAACCTCGCCGGTATTGTTTCCGATCGAGGATACGATGCCCATTCCGGTGACGACGACGCGCCTCATTGGCCGATGCCTTTTTCCATTCCTTTTCTCCGGCCGGGCGAGCAGGGATGCGCCATTCAGGCCGACGCCGCTACGCCCGCGAGGACACCTTGCGCCTGCTCGCTGAACAGGCCAACGCGCAAGTCCCTGGCTTCGTAGATGACCTTGCCGTCAACTTTCATGACGCCGTCAGCGACGCCAACCACCAGCCGCCGCATGATCACCCGCTTCAGATCGATGTAGTAGCTGACGAGTTTTGCGTTCGGAAGCACCATTCCGGAAAACTTGACTTCGCCCACGCCCAAGGCGCGACCGCGGCCGAGTCCGCCGAGCCAGCCGAGGAAGAATCCAACCAGTTGCCACATCGCGTCCAGGCCGAGGCACCCTGGCATCACCGGATCATTTTGAAAGTGGCACTTGAAGAACCAGAGCTCCGGCCGCACGTCCAGCTCGGCCTCGATTTCGCCCTTGTTCTGGCTCCCCCCCTGCCGGGAAATCCGCGTGATTCGATCGAACATGAGCATCGGAGGCAGCGGCAGGCGGGCATTGCCCTCGCCGAAAAGTTCGCCACGCGCGCAGGCGAGCAAACCCTGGAGATCGAAGCTCGACTTGTTTTCCGGCATGAGAGCCACCCATTCGCGACGGCCCTTGACACACAGAGCCGATTGCCGATCTTGTGCAGATTAGAAGGCTTCTAATCGGCATGTCCGAAGCGCAACCCTAGCAAAGATGAGGCGCGCGTGTCAGCCACGCAAGCCTCGGTCGGCCGAAACAATCTGATGGCAAACGGAAAAAAAGCACTCGTTGGGAGCGCGAAGGCAAGTGCCAGATTGCGAGCCGTCGGCTTGCGGCCCACGCGCCAGCGGCGGCTTCTGGCAGAACTGCTGTTCCGGTACGGTCACCGCCACGTCACCGCCGAGCTTCTGCACCGGGAAGCCGAAGAATCGGGCGGCCGGGTATCGCTCGCCACGGTCTACAATGCGCTGCACCAATTCACCGCTGCGGGGCTTCTTCAGCAGGTCGTCGTCGAGCCGTCGCGCAGCTACTTCGACACCAATTGCGGTTCTCACCAGCACTTTTACCATGAGGACGATGGCGAGCTGATCGATATCGCCGACGACCGCGTCGCGGTCTCCGGCCTGCCCCAGCCTCCGAAAGGCACAGCGATCGCGCGTGTGGACGTGGTGGTGCGCATCCGGCGCGCCTGACGGATTTTACTTTGGAACGATTCTAAATTGTTGACAGCGCCCCGTCACGGGAGCATTTTTCGGCTTCGCGCCCGCCATCGGCCCGCCAGGCGTCGTCAACAGGAGAGCCCCATGCAACTCAAAGACTCGAAAACGGCACAAAACCTGAAGGACGCATTCGCCGGCGAAAGTCAGGCGAATCGCCGCTATCTGTATTTCGCGCAGAAGGCTGACGTCGAAGGTTTCAACGACGTCTCCGCCGTCTTCCGCTCCACGGCCGAAGGCGAGACAGGTCATGCCCATGGACATCTGGAGTTCCTCGAGGCCGTAGGCGATCCGGCGACGGGCGAGCCGATCGGCGCAACCGATTTGAACCTCAAGGCGGCCATTGCCGGCGAGACGCATGAATACACGGACATGTATCCCGGAATGGCCCGCACGGCTCGCCAGGAGGGCTTCGACGAGATTGCCGACTGGTTCGAAACGCTCGCCAAGGCGGAAAAGAGCCACGCCGGCCGCTTCCAGAAAGCGCTCAATTCGCTTCGCGAGTAGAACCCGGACCGACTTCAAACTTCCGGCATCGTACTCTCCATGAGCGAAGGCAGCCTCGAAGCTCCCAGGCGCGAGCCGATTGCGTGGCAGACCGACGCCTTTTACGACCCGGACATGCTCGATACGGAGATGCGGCGCATCTTCGACATCTGTCATGGCTGCCGCCGCTGCTTCAATCTCTGCGATTCGTTCCCGCGGCTGTTCTCGCTGATCGACGAGGGTCCAACGGGCGAACTGGACGGCGTAGACTCCGAAGATTTCTCCAGCGTCGTGGAAGCCTGCACGCTGTGCGACATGTGCTTCATGACCAAGTGTCCGTACGTGCCCCCCCATCCTTTCAATGTGGATTTTCCGCATCTGATGTTGCGCTATCGCGCGGCGGAGGCGCGCGCGGGCAAGAAGGATTTTGCTTCCCGGCAGCTGGCGGAAATGGACCGCAACGGCACGCTGGCAGTTCCTGTTGCCCCCATCGTGAACTGGGCCACGCAACGCAACAACGGGCTCACCCGCGCCGTGTTGGATGGTGTTTTGGGCATCGACGAGCGCGCTGTCCTGCCCACGTTCGCATCGCGAACGTTCATGCACGTCAGCCGTCACGCGGCGGACCGGCCCAACGACACGGCTCCTGCCTTCGCAGCCAAGCGCAAAGCGGCGCTGTTTGCGACGTGCTTCGTAAATTACAACAAACCTTCGACCGGCCATGCGGCGCGCGCCGTGCTCAACCATCTGGGCGTGGCGACGAGGGTCGCCTATCCGGGTTGCTGCGGCATGCCCTTTCTCGAGCAGGCGGAACT
>Ga0182015_10008112_pt1 | contig 10076 bp, 8 predicted proteins | sample 712P3MmetaG_FD_120478 | JGI IMG/M metagenome (GOLD analysis project Ga0182015, IMG submission 120478) | Permafrost microbial communities from Stordalen Mire, Sweden - 712P3M metaG | ecosystem: Environmental > Terrestrial > Soil > Wetlands > Permafrost | place: Sweden: Stordalen | collected... | reverse complement strand
GGCGCTCCCGATTGGCGCGGCAATGTAGCCGGTAGGCCGATGTCGAGTCAGGAAATTTCTGATGTCGTCGCGTGGCTTTCCGCCAAGAGACCGCAATTTGCCGGTAGTCCTTATCCCAACGCGGCGAAACCCGCGGGAGAACTCCGATGACTCTGCCCGATAATCTTTCCCGGCGCGCCCTCCTGATGAAAATAGGAATTTTCTTTAACGGGATTGTCGCGGCGATTCTGGCAATTCCCGTTGTGGGCTATCTGCTCTCTCCGCTTACCCGCTCCCGCAAAGCGGGCTACGAAACCTGGCTTCCCCTCGGCTCTCTCGATCAATATCCCTCTGGCCAAACGCGGCTCGCGACGTTCCGCAATGCCGGCGCGCAGCCCGCGGACGGCAAAACCGCCGACAGCGTTTGCTGGGTACGTTCCATCGACGGTCAAACCTTTCAGGTCTTCGCCATTAATTGTGCGCATCTCGGGTGCCCGGTACGGTGGTTCCCGCAGTCTCGGCTGTTCATGTGTCCCTGCCACGGCGGCGTCTACTACGAGGATGGCGCGCGGGCCTCTGGTCCTCCGGAACGCGGCCTGTTCGAATACGCCTACAAAGTGGAGCAAGGAAAGCTCTTTATCAAGGCTGGTGAACTGCCGACTCCCGGGAAGCCCAGTGCGCTGGTCAATATAGGTGAGAGTTTGCGATGCGTCTGATCCAGAACCTTACCGAGTGGCTGGACGCGCGATTGCAGCTTGCTGCGACGCTGCGTGAAACGACCGAACATGCCGTCCCTCGCGAGACTGCTAGTTGGTTCTATGTCTTTGGCAGCGCGGCGATGGTTGTTTTTGTGATGCAGGTTGTCACGGGCATTTTGCTCGCTCTTGTTTATGTCCCTTCTGCCGGCGAAGCATGGAACAGTCTGCAACTTCTCAATCACTCCATCACCCTGGGCTGGTACATCCGCGCGCTCCATGGATGGGGTTCCAACTTCATGGTGGCCATCGTCCTGATTCATATGGTGCAGGTCTTCCTCTTTGGCGCCTTCAAATTCCCTCGCGAATTGACCTGGATTGTCGGCGTCCTGCTTCTTCTCATGACCCTGGGCATGGCCTTCTCGGGCCAAGTCCTGCGCTTTGATCAAGACGCTTTCTGGGGTCTGGGTATCGGGGCTTCCATCGCCAGCCGCGTTCCTGTGCTCGGTCCGTGGATCGTCAACCTTCTTCTGGGCGGACCCATCATTGCGGGCGCCACTCTCGCGCGCTTTTTCGCCCTTCACGTATTCGTGATTCCGGGTCTGCTCATTGCTTTTATCGGAGTCCATCTGCTCATGGTGCTCAAGCTGGGCATCAATGAGTGGCCCATGCCCGGCCGAGTCGTTCGCAAAGCCACCTACGTTAAGGAATATCACGAGCTCACGAAGAAAGACGGTATCCCGTTCGTGCCCGGAGCCGTTTGGAAAGATCTTTTCTTCGCTGGCTGCATCCTTCTTGCTCTCGCTGCATGCGCCGCATACTTCGGTCCCTTCGGGCCGTCTGGACGTCCTGATCCGACCATTATTCAGACGGCTCCGCGCCCGGATTATTTTTTCCTTTGGCTCTACGCACTTCTTTCCCTGCTTCCGCCGAAAATGGAAACACCCGCGTTGCTCGTTGGTCCGGTTGTCGCCATTTTAGCTTTGCTGCTCCTGCCGTTCGTTTTCGGCGAAGGAGAAAAGAGTTGGCGGCGGCGCCCCATCGCCGTTCTCACGATTCTGCTCTTGGCGGTTGTTCTCGGCACGTTCACCGACCTCGCCGGCCGTCCTCCGTGGAGTCCCGTGATGGATGCATGGAGCGGCGATCCTATTCCGCCTGGGTTCCTGAAGAACCGCTCCGGTCTTGAGCGCCAGGGTGCGCTTGTATTTCAACTGAAGCAGTGCCGCAATTGTCATTCTCTCGGCGATGAAGGTGGCAAGCGCGGCCCCGCTTTGGACAAGATCGCGCTGGTGCAGACCGAAGACCAACTGATTCGCCAGGTTATCCAAGGCGGCGGCAATATGCCCGCATACGGAAAAAATCTCAGCCCGGCGGAGACCACTGCGCTCGTCGCATTTCTCAAGACGCTCCATCCTTCCGGGCAACTCCCGGCGCGCGATGCCTCTCGAGCGGTCGCGACGGAACCTCGATCAGTTCAGCCTTCGGCCGGCAAACCATAGCGAATCATGTCGCCCGAGACCCAAGCGATCTTTGGAGAGTGGTCGCCACCCATCACAGTTAGCGTCGTCCTCTTCTTTACAGTGCTTGTTTACCTCCGCGGCTGGCTCTCCCTTCGGCGCTCTTCGCCCAGTCTTTTCTCGGCAAAGGGTCTCGTTGCTTTTCTCGCGGGCATGTTCGCACTCTGGGTCGCGATCGGCTCGCCGCTCGCCGCATTCGACGAAGCGTCTCTCACCGTCCACATGGTCCAGCACATCCTGCTGATGCTTGCCGTTCCGCCACTGGTCCTTCTTGGCGCGCCTGCGCTGCCGCTTCTACACGGACTGCCCCAATGGTTTGTGCGTACCACTCTCGGGCCTTTCCTGCGCTGGCCACCGGTGCAATCCGTCGGAAAACATCTCACTCATCCGATCGTGTGCTGGACGCTGGCCGCCGTCGCTCTCATCGCTTGGCATATTCCTTCCATGTTCGAACTCGCTCTCCGCTCTGAGTTCTGGCACGAAGTCGAGCATGGCTGTTTTCTGTCTACCTCCATCCTCTTCTGGTGGCCCGTCATTCAGCCATTTCCCTCCGAAGCGCGATGGCCTCGTTGGTCAATCCCGGTCTATCTTTTCTTGGGAACGTTTCCGGGAGGGGCGCTCGGCGCGTTCCTCGCCTTCTGCGACCGTGTGCTCTATCCTTCTTACGCTGAGACCTCCCACATCTTCGCGATTACCCCGCTCGATGATCAGATCTTCGCCGGTTCTCTCATGTGGGTTTTCGGAGTTTTCGTTTGCAGTATCCCTGCAGTTGTGGTCACGCTGAAACTTCTCTCGCCACGTGTCGCTGACAGGTCCTCGGCGCTTCCCTTCGCCTCGACAAAGCACGGCTGAACATCGGCAGCCGATTCGGCTTCTCTTTTCCAATTCGCGTCTTTTTAACTCACGGAATGAACTGCTATGCGGAACGCAGCTCTAAACAGCGCGCCCGGCTCAAGGATTCGCAACCCGTGACCGGAAACGAGCGCGTCCGTGGGAGCGGTCATAGGCTCTAACGCGATGAAGTCTTTGCCTTTCGGAGCAAAGACCTGGGCGTACGGGAAGCCTTCGAGAAATGAAATGGTGATCCTGCGACCGGCTCCGGAGAGGGAGAAGGAGCACGGCTCATCGATCAGGGCAAACCCATCGTCAAAATCGTCGTCGCCGAGCAAAGACGCCAGCGGCCCGAAGGATTCCTGTGCACCCGTAGGGATTCCCCGCGAATCGCGCGGAAGTCGATCCATGGCGGGCAACTCCAGACGCCATTGAGCCCGTGGAAGCTGCGGAATCCCGAAGTAAGGATGAAAGCCGAAACTGATGGGCACGGAAGAACCGCCGCCCGCAGAGACTTCTGTCCGCAGCGTCAGAGAATCGAGATTCAAAGTTGCTTTAATTTGAACGGTGTGACGAAAAGGAAAGACTGCGAGAAGCTCGGGGCGACCCCAATCGAGGCGAGCCAGAAAGCTGTCTTGTGTTGCTTCGACGATTTCCCACGCAAGCTGGCCCCATGGAACACCGTGCATGGAGAGGCCGTGATCGTCGAAATGCAAAAGGGGAGACGCTGGATCGAGGACAACATCGCGCCCAGCGGCACAATAGCGAAGAGAAGCAAGACGGTTGGCCCAAGGATAGAGGAGTGGAATTCCGACAGTGTTCCCCTTTGCCCTGGCACCCCCCAGATCATCAATCCGGCGAAGCAGTTCCGCCCCCCGGTGACGAAACGAAACGCCCAACAGGCCCGTCCTCGGCCAAAAAACGGCGTCGAGATCACCAGCGACCAGCGAGAGAGACTCGGTCGTGTTCATCGCCATTTCTCTACGGGCCGCATGCTTGGTTCCTCCGCAATCAATTTGCTAAATCACAGACTTGCAATTCCCGTTGGGGAAATTCGGCCACATGGGAGTCGTTGCGACCTTAGGCTTCGATGGAAGCCACTTTGCCCAGGCGGCGCAGGTGACGCTCCTCCTAGCTGTACTTCGCTCCCAAGAAGGTCTGGACAAGATCCCAGGCAACAGCAGGGCCTACAGTGCGGCCACCCATGCAAAGAATATTCATGTGATCGTCTTCGACGCCTTGTTTCGCGGAAAAATGATCGTGGATAAGGGCGGCGCGAATCCCCGGCACTTTGTTGGCGCATACGGAAGCACCGACGCCGCTGCCACAGATGGCGACGCCGCGTTCCACCTTGCCTGCAACGAGGGCGCTAGCCAACGGAGCAACGTAGTCGGGATAGTCGTCACCGTTGGATAGCGTGTTCGCGCCGAAATCAACAACTTCGTGCCCCGCAGCGCAAAGTTGACCAACCAATTCTTCCTTTAGCCCAAAACCACCGTGATCTGTGGCGATTCCCACACGCATATTCGCTTCTCCTACCTACTGTCTAATCGCAGCGAGTTACGGACAAGCGGCAGTAGGGACGCAAGAACAGCGTCCCCCCCCCGCATCAAACCTTGCAGTTAATTGAAAGAGCCAGCCTTCGTGGCCGCATCTGCGAGGGCAACGACCGGATTCTCCCAACCGCCCGGTGGCGCAACGTGAGTTGCCACCTCTTGCGGACCCCAAGTACCCGGCGCGTATTCATATGCGGGGGTGGCAAGATCGAGGATGGGATCGACGATGCGCCAGGCTTCCTCGACGTAGTCTTGCCGGGCAAACAGCGTGGCATCACCCGCCATCGCTTCACCAAGCAGGAGTTCGTAGGCATCCATTTCCGAGGCCTCTGGTTGATGATGTGCCAACATTTCCGTCAGTTCCCCTGTCAGTTTTTCCCCTGGCGCCATGACCGTCACGCCCAAGCCGAGCTCAACATCCGGACTAATGCGGAAGCGCAAATAATTCTGGGTCAGGTTGGTGGAGCGCATCACCGTGGGAGGCAAGTGGAATTTGGCCAGGACTTCCGTGCATTCAACGGGCAGGCACTTCCCGGCCCGAAGATAAAAGGGAACGCCCTTCCAGCGCCAGGAGTCGACTTCCAGCCGCAGCGCAGCGAAGGTTTCGATTTTGGAGTCCATGGCCACACCAGGCTCCGCACCGTAGCCGCGGAATTGTCCCCGAACGACGTCTGCTTCCTTTAGGGAGGGGATAGCCTTGAGGATTTTCACTTTCTCGTCGCGTACGGTTTCGCTGTCGGTGCGAACGGGAGGCTCCATTGCAAGGTTGCAGAGAATCTGGAAAAGATGATTCTGCATGACGTCGCGGATAGCGCCGGTCTGGTCGTAAAAGGCGCCGCGGCCCTGTACGCCAAAGTCTTCTGCCATGGTGATCTGAATACTCTCGATGTAGTTCCGATTCCAGAATGACTCCATGAAGGCGTTGGCAAACCGGAAAACGAGTAAGTTGTTAACCGGCCGCTTGCCGAGGTAGTGGTCAATGCGGAAGATGTCCTGCTCGTCGAAAGAGCTGCGAAGAATCTTGTTGAGCGCCTGCGCGGAGGCGAGGTCATCGCCAAACGGTTTTTCGACGATGACGCGTGAGCCTTTGGCGCAGCCTGACTTCACTAGCTGTTCGACGACCCCGCCGAACAGCACCGGGGGAATCGCCAGGTAGTGCGCGGGATGCTCCGCGTTACCCAGCGCCTTGCGCAAGTTTTGGAACGTGGCTAGGTCTTTGTAGTCGCCATCGACATAACGAAGCAACCCAGAAAGTTTCTCCCAGACCTCGGGTTCGAGGCCACCGTGTTTTTCGAGACTGTCCTTCGCACGAGCCTTCAACTGATCCAAATTCCAGCCAGCCTTCGCCACGCCGATAACTGGAACGTTAAGATGTCCTCGTTTCAGCATGGATTGCAGCGACGGGAAGACCTTTTTGTAGGCCAGATCCCCAGTTGCACCGAAAAAGACAAAAGCATCCGAATGTATAGCGCTCATAGTGCGTTCCTCTTCTTGTGCGACACTTGTCGGCAGGCGTACTTCTTGATGTTTACGAGTCCTTGAGCTTCCGGTAGCGGCGGATAAGCGCGTTGGTTGAACTGTCGTGATTGAGCTTTGGCTCGGTCCTGCTTTCCAGTTCCGGAATAATGCGCTGAGCTAGAACCTTGCCCAGTTCAACGCCCCACTGATCGAACGAATCTATTTGCCAGACGGCACCCTGCGTGAATACCGAATGCTCGTAGAGGGCCACAAGTTTGCCAAGCGCTTCTGGTGTGAGTCGATCGAGCAGGAGTGTGTTGGATGGGCGGTTGCCTTCGAATACGCGATGCGGAACAAGCCAATCGGGAGTGCCTTCGGCCTTCACCTGCTTGGGCGTTTTACCAAACGCGAGTGCTTCGGCTTGCGCGCAAACGTTCGCGACAAGTATGTCGTGGTGGCGACCGAGTGGGTTGAGAGCTTTGCCGAACGCAATGAAGTCGCACGGAATGAGCCGTGTGCCCTGGTGGATTAGCTGATAGAAGGAGTGCTGGCCGTTGGTGCCTGGTTCGCCCCAATAGACTGGGCCCGTTTCATAGTCGACGTGTTTGCCGTCCAACGTCACGTGCTTGCCGTTGCTTTCCATTGTTAGTTGCTGCAGGTAAGCCGGAAAACGTTTCAGATATTGTTCGTAAGGAAGGACGGCGACGGTCTGGGCGCCGAAGAAGTCACTGTACCAAACCGAGATGAGCCCCAGGAGCGCCGGGAGATTGCGTTCGAAGGGCGTGTTACGAAAATGCTCATCCATCTTGTGAAAGCCATCCAGCATGGAGCGGAAATTCTCTGGCCCTATCGCCAACATAGTGGAAAGACCTATCGCCGAGTCCATCGAATACCGGCCACCGACCCAATCCCAAAAACCGAACATGTTCGCGGTGTCAATGCCAAACTTCGAGACTTCTGCTTCGTTCGTGGACACCGCGACGAAATGCTTTGCCACCGACTTTTCGTCTCCGCCCAGTCCCTTAAGCGACCAGTCGCGGGCGGTATGAGCGTTCGTCATCGTTTCAAGAGTGGTGAATGTTTTCGAAGAAATGACGAACAGCGTTTCCGCGGGATCGAGGTCCACGACCGCTTCGGCGAAGTCCGTGCCGTCCACGTTAGAGACGAAGCGAAACGTCATGTTGCGCTCGCTGTAATGCTTTAATGCTTCATAGGCCATTACCGGGCCGAGGTCCGAGCCGCCAATACCGACGTTGATCACACTCCGGATGCGCTTGCCAGTATGGCCTTTCCACTCACCGCCGCGGACGCGATCGCAGAAGGCGCTCATTTTGTCGAGCACGGCATGAACGTCCGGAACAACGTTCTCGCCGTCCACGAGAATCGTTTCATTTCTCGGCGCCCGCAGCGCCACATGCAGCACGGCACGATTCTCTGTAATATTTATTTTGTCGCCGCGGAACATCGCGTCGATTCGTTCCTGCAGACCCGATTCCTCGGCCAGTTCGAGCAGGAGCTTTAGGGTCTTGTCGGTGATGCGATTTTTCGAATAGTCCAGGTAAACGCCCAGCGCATCGACCGTAAATTTCCCGCTCCGCTTGGGATCGTCATCGAAGAGTTTCCGAAGATGAAGCGATTGAACGGTCTTGTAATGCGCCTTCAACGCGATCCAAGCTTTGCGCTTGGTCAGCGGTTTAATTGCGGGGGGCCTATGAATCGTTCTTGCCCTTGCTGCCATGATTGGCTCCTTTGAATTTCCTACAGGCCGCAATGCACTTGCCGGCTGGCTGGCCCGAACGACGGAAACGCCTCGGAGAGGGATCGATGGCGTCTTTCAGGCACAATCGCGAAGGCGATTCTTACGCTTCCGCCGGCATCGCCGCGTAGTTTTTTTTCTTGCTTTTCAGTCGGGCTTTCCGATCCCGACCCCCGCATAGCTTACTATGAGAATATGCGTTCCCTCCTACCCAACGGTTCCTTACAAACATTCAAGCAGCTCAGTGGGCGCCCGAACTCATAGAATGTCGGCATTGTTTCTGACAACTTCAGGGGAGCAAGGAAACTGCGTAGTCGGCCAATGGCTCGAACCCGAGGCGCTCTAAACGGGTTTCGGTACATTTGAAAGGCGCGCCCGGCGGGGACCGTCTCTGGTAACGACTTCACGAGCGCCAATTGTAGACTTTCGTTGAAAAGCTTGAGAAAGTCGAAAAGAAACACAACGACAGTTTGTCGATTGGAGAGATCTCGATGCTCAACGAGGAACGCCGCCGGGAAATTCTGGAATTGTTACGCAACGACGGCCGAGTCCTCGTCCGCGATCTGTCGAAGCGTTTTCGCATATCACTCATTACCATCCGCAAGGACTTGGAGTATCTGCATCACCAGGGAATGCTCGAACGCACGCATGGCGGAGCGTTGCCCATTCGCACGGGGGCGCTTCAGGATCAAACCCTACGTGAAAAAGAACGTTTGCATCGACAGGAAAAAATGCGTATCGCTGCGGCAGCATTACGCATGATCCGTCCCGGACAGGTGATCATTCTTGATTCGGGTACCACGACAACGGCGATTGCGCGAGGGTGCCGCCATCTGCGTAATCTTACGGTCATTACAAATGCAACAAATATCGCGGCGGAACTGGCGGATAGCAACGTCGAGGTGATTCTTACGGGTGGGTCGCTACGGAAACGTTCGTTTTCGCTGGTTGGGCCGCTAGCGGAAGAGTCATTAAGTAAGCTCAGTGCGGACATGTTGTTCCTGGCTGTGGATGGATTTGACGTAGGCTATGGGCTGTCGACGCCGAATCAACAGGAAGCGCGGGTAAACCGGGCGATGTCCGAATCGGCGCGGAGAACGATTGTGGTATGTGATTCGTCGAAATTTGGGCTGAGAAGCTTGTCGCTGATCATGGACGTTTCCGCCGTGCATGAAACGATCACCGACCGGGGAATATCCAAGCATGACCTCAAAGCTTTGCGCGAAGCGGAAGTCGAAGTGAAACTGGTCTAACAATCCTGCCGGCTGGCGTTGCGGCCGAAGCATTTCTCTGCTTGACTTACGGATTAAGAGTAAGTAAAAGATATAAAGCGAAGTAAAGCGTAAGTATACCTTTTTGAAGCACCCTCAGCCCTTGAGGGAGGTCCCGTTCAGGGTCGGGTTCAGCAGGATTTAGAACGCTCACAGGATTTCGGCATGTTCATGGAGCATGTTTTGTCACTTTCACCTGGAAAACAAAACGGATTGCAAGCTTTGGCGGACGAGCGCGGCGTCATCGCGGCGCTCGCGATTGACCAGCGCAGTGCCCTGCGGAAGCTCTTCGCAAAGGCGAGCGAACGCGAAGTTGGCGAAGTCCCCGCCGAGTGGCTGGTGCAGTTCAAGGAGAGGGTCAGCCAGCTTCTTACGCCCTATGCGAGCGCCATCTTGCTCGATCCTGAATACGGGCTGCCCGCTGCGAGTCGGCGGGCAAAGAATACGGGGCTGCTTCTTGCGTATGAGCAAAGCGGATACGACAAGTCGGTTCCTGGACGGTTGCCACGACTGCTGGATAATTTCACCGCGGCGCGTTTGAAAAGTTCCGGTGCTGATGCGGTCAAAGTGCTGCTCTATTACTCTCCGTTCAGCGAAGCGGCAGTCAACACACATAAACAAGATTGGGTTATGCGCGTTGGCGACGAGTGCCGAGAGGCCGATCTTCCTTTTTTCCTCGAAATCGTGAACTACCACGATCAAATGGATGAAAACGGTGCCGAGTTCGCGCGCATAAAGCCCGACGTGGTGACTCTTTCGATTGAAGAGTTCTGCGGAACAAGATATTCGGTTGATGTGCTGAAGGTCGGCGTGCCCGTAAATATGAACTTCGTTGAGTCGGCCAATTTGCCGCGATCGCAAGCGGTTTACTCGCGTTCAGAAGCGAGATCTCATTTTAAGCGCGCTTCACAGGCGGCTTCGATCCCCTTCATCTATTTGTCGGAGGGCGTCGCCAACCAGACATTCGCAGATGCACTGACATTGGCCGCCGAAGCCGGCTCGGATTTTTCTGG